>MTLE01000451.1_pt4 | contig 74419 bp, 57 predicted proteins | sample 1982461 | NCBI WGS metagenome assembly MTLE01 (sample SAMN05712605, study PRJNA340218) | biofilm metagenome | isolation source: sample SPL anode biofilm adapted to -200 mV | place: USA | collected 2012-02-03 | reverse complement strand
TAAATACTGTCATGGAATTTTATCATTAAAGGAGCGGCATATGGCGAAGGCACCGTTCAATATCCAGGATCAATACCTCAACCAGTCACGTAAAGAGCGGATAAAGGTGGCCGTCCGACTTATGTCGGGCGAAAAGCTTGAAGGGTACATCAAGTCATTCGACAACTTCTCGGTACTTATGGAAATTCAGGGAGATATGCTGATTTACAAGCATTCAATTTCAACTATAACTTCCGTTGATGGTAATTTTAAACTTCACCAGTAGCTCTCTAACTGCGGGATTAAATCGGCCCTTACCCCGAATGGGGGAGGGCCGGTTGTGTCTTTTCGGCGTTGTTCTGTGACCACTTACCTGAAAGAAAATTACCCATTCATATTTGCCGTAGTGTTGGTTCTTGCCGGGGTTGCCCTTGCCTGGTCCCTGAGCTCTATTTTTTTGCCTATTCTCCTGGCGTTGATTCTCGCTTATGTGCTGAATCCTGCCGTGTCGTGGCTTGTAGGCAAGAGAGTACCGAGGGTTGTGGCCATTGTCTTTGTCATGGCCGCAATTGTGCTCGGATGCATAGGTGTAGTTGCCTTCTTCGCCGGTTCCGTCCAAAAAGAATTTGCCGCAGTGCAGATAAATCTTCCGGAATACGCAAACCGTCTTTACGGCCTCATTCCAGAAAAGGTTAAAATATATCTAGAGATAGAAACTCCGGAAAAACTCTTCAGCCGGTTTAATGGAATAGTGAACGAGCTTCGGGGGATTTCCTTCGATATCGTCCGTGAGGCTTATGCGTTTTTCAAAGCGGCTTTTACCTCGACCTTGGGTCTTATCTTGACGGTTGTCGGTTATTTCATTACCCCGGTTTATCTCTATTATTTTCTGGCCGATTTCCCGCGTTTCAGGGAAGGTTTCCTGAAGCTTGTGCCTGACCGCTCACGGGATTGGACCATCGGGCTCGGCCGGGAAATCGATGGGGTCCTATCGGCCTTCGTGCGTGGCCAGTTGTCCGTCTGTGCCATCTTAGCCGTTCTCTACAGTATAGGCCTTTCCATCATAGGTATTGATCTGGCGATTGTGATTGGGAGCCTCTCGGGTATCCTCTTCATCATTCCCTATGTGGGAACCGTCTTTGGTATCGTAGTGTCGATGATTATGGCGTTTCTCAAGTTTCACAACCTGCTCCATCCGCTTCTTTGCCTTGGCTGGTTCGTCATAGTCCAGGCTGTTGAGGGGGCTGTTATCACTCCTGCAATAGTCGGAAACCGGGTTGGACTTCATCCTGTCGTGGCCATTATCGCCCTGTTTATCGGCGGGCAGTGGTTCGGCATATTCGGCATGCTCCTGGCGGTTCCGGTAGCTGCCGTGCTTAAGGTATTTCTTCGCCATCTTACAGAATGGTATCTCACTACGACATATTACCGGGGAGCATAATGGAAGGGCTTCTTGTCGATTACATACAGCCGGGAAGCATTGCCGAAGAGCTTGAAATCGAGGTGGGCGACAGGCTGGTGGCCATAAATGGCCAACGGTTGCGCGACATTATAGATTTTACTTTTTATGCCGATGACGAGGAACTCGTCCTGGAGATTCTCAAGCCATCAGGGGAACGTTGGGAGGCCGAGATTGAACGTGACGGCGATGAACCTCTGGGGCTCGTTTTTGCACCCCCACACCCCACGCAGTGCGGTAATAAGTGTGTTTTCTGCTTTGTTCATCAACTCCCCAAGGGATTGCGCCCACCTCTCTACGTTAAGGATGAAGATTACCGGCTCTCGTTTCTCTACGGCAATTATGTGACCCTCTCCAACATTGGCCGCGACGATCTGGACCGTATAATCGCCCAGCGGCTTTCGCCACTCTACATCTCAGTGCATGCGACGAATCCTGCGTTGCGGGAAAAACTCCTGGGCCGTTCGGAGATACTCCCGATACTTGACGTCATGCGTGAACTGGCTGCAGCCAGAATCGTCATGCACACGCAGGTCGTACTCTGCCCCGGGCTCAATGACGGTGAAGAGCTTGTCAGGACCGTGCGGGATATGGCGGATCTTCATCCTTCGGTCCAGTCCCTTGCAGTGGTACCTGTCGGATTGACCAAACACCGGAAAGGATTGCCGGCGCTGGAACCGGTTTCGGCGGATTATGCCGGGGCCTTTATCCGCCAATGGCAGCCGGAGGCTGATCGCCTTGCCCGGGAACTTGGTGCTCCGTTCCTTTTCCTTGCCGATGAATTTTATATCAAGTCCGGTCTGCCATTCCCGCCCCTTGAATCCTACGGTGATCTCCCCCAGATCGAGAACGGAATCGGCATGATCCCGCTTTTTCTGGAGGAGGCTGCCAATGTGCTCAAAAGGGCTCGGAAGGGGAAGGCCGTAACCATAACCGTAGTGACCGGCGAATCACCCTATCGTTATCTGACGGAGTTCCTTGACGGCCTTTCCGTTCGGACAGGAGCCACATTCAGAACCGCCGCGGTCAGGAACCGTCTTTTCGGCTCGTCGGTGACGGTTACCGGACTTGTTTGCGGCGGTGATATCGTTGAAGAATTGAAGGGAGCGGAACTGGGGGATGCGGTTTTGGTTCCTGATGTGATGCTCAAGGAAGGCGAGGGGGTATTTCTCGACGATCTGTCAGTGGAGCAGTTGCGGGAGACTCTCGGAGTGCCGGTTGTGGTCGTGGAATCGACTCCCGCGGGGATTGCGGGCGCTCTGAGGAAGGTGCGCTCCATGTAGATGCGGCTATTGCAAATGCAGGAAACAGAAACGGCGGAGATCCATTGGGACTCCGCCGTTTCTGTTATACCTTGATAGACAATCGGGGTTACATGTTATGGCACTTGATACAGTCGTCTTTCACGCTGAAGGCATCATTGCCGTTGTGGCATTTGCCGCACGAGGAGCCGGCTTCCATCTGGGCCATGGTGGCTGATGAAGCGCCTTTTTTGTATTTGAATATTGTTGTGTGACAGTCGGCGCATTTGAACATTCCCAAATGGAATTCGTGGTCGAAGAATGCCTCGCCGACGCTCGTCTTGTAGGTCAGTTTTGCCGGTTTGAGGCCGGGATGGCACTTGCCGCAGTCACCGGTAGAAGCGAAGGCGTCCTTGCCGTTATGGCAGGCCCCGCATGATTTCCCTGCAGCCATCTGATTCATGGTGTAGTGCTTTGCCCCTGCGCGGTATGCGAAGGTCTTGGTGTGGCAATCGGCGCATTTGTACATCTCCAGGTGGAACTCATGGCTGAAGACGGCGTCTGCGGTACCCTTTATTTTAAACGGTACGGTCTTCGGAGGTGCCATGCCCTTGTGGCATTTGCCGCAGTTGCCCGCAACCGTGAAGGCCTTTTTGTCGTTATGGCAGGCCCCGCAAGACAGCCCCTTCTCCATCTGAGCCATGGTGACCTTCCTGGCGCCGGTTATGGTTTTGTTGCTGTGGCAGGTGCGACATTTGCCGCCCAGTTTGGGAAGGTGTGCTTCATGCTGGAAAATTGCATCGGTGGCCCCCTTCATTTTAAACACAACCGGCCGGGGCTTGCCCTTGTGGCAACGGTTACATTCGGCATCATCGGATACACTGAATGCTTTGATTCCCGTGTGGCAGGCACCGCATGATTTTCCCTGTTCCATTTCAATCATTGTGAAGCGTTTACGGGTCTTCAGATTGAAGAGAGTATTATGGCAAATACGGCAGTTGTTGTTATACTTTGCAAGATGAATATCGTGGCTGAATACCACTGGTTCGGCATTTTTCAGCTTGTATGATATGTTTTTGGTTTCCTTGGCTACGGCAGGCAGCGCACATGTCAGTAACAGCAGACAGATAACAGGGATGAAACGGAAATTCATAATGTGCTCCTTCTATGATAAAGTCTTATTAATATTATGTTTTCAACCGGACTAATATACCTCCTGTCTGTTCTGGCGTCAATGTTAATATCCTGAATCTATGGTGTGTCTGGCTATGTTTTTCAACCGTTTTAGTTGTTTACCGAGAGGTTTTAGATGAAAATCATACAAAAAATGGTAGTCGTTGCCGTAATGTTTGGATTCAGCTCTGGCGCTCTGGCTGATACTTATCAATGGGTTGATGACAAGGGGATTGTTCATTTCACCGATGATCCGGACCGCATACCGGCACGATACCAGAAACGTGTCCGGGAAATCCCTTCACCAAAGGCTTCACCCTCTTCGGATGACGGAGTTCTGCAAAACCAGGATACGGGGCTGGAGCCGAATCTGCCGGGCGGGCTTTCAGAAGAAGAGTGGCGATCCAGATTTGCAGCTATTCGAACTGAGATGAAGGACCTTCGGGAAGGGCTTCCTAAAAAACAGGATGAACTGAACCAGTTGCGGCGTATGCGCGTCATACATCAGCGCGTTCAGGACCGGAACGCCTATGTCGAGCGCAAGGCTGAGGTTGATCGCGACGAAACTCGAATCAAGGAACTTGAAGCACAACTTTCCGCTCTTGAAATTGAAGCAAGCAGGGCAGGGGTTCCGATGGAGTGGCGGCAATGACATCTCAGTTGCCGCTGCAATTACTGTGTGATATTTATTTGTAATGTTTTATGTTGCCCTCAGGATATTGCTCTACGATAAGATCCGATCGCTCATTACGCTGCTCGGCGTGGTCTTCGCGGTGGGACTCATCTTTGCTCAGGTTGGAATCTATCTCGGATTGATGGAAACATCATCGGTGATCATCGATCACACTGAAGGGGATATCTGGGTAACCTCAAAGAACACCCGGAATTTTGATTTTGCCCAACCGATTCCCGAATATTTCTACGACCATGTCAAATCGGTTGAAGGTATTCAGTGGGCTGAAAAGCTCATCGTGACCTGGGGGTTGATCAAACAGAAAGAGGGTGGAACCGAGCAGGTTGAGGTAATCGGTTATAACCCCGATACTTTGGTTGGCGGACCCTGGAAGATGACGGAAGGTGACGCGCGGTCTGTCAAAAACGGTAATTTCTTCATCGTGGATGAATCGGCCTGGAAGCGGCTCGGAAAATTCCAAGTGGGAGATTATCGCGATATTTTCTTCCGTCGCCTTCAAGTTGTGGGCATCAGCAGCGGCGCAAAGTCCTTTACTACTGCTCCCCTGATTTTCACTTCTTACAATGTAGCCCAGAGCCTTTCCGACCTGGTTGGCCCGGCGAACACTGTTTTTGTTGTGGCAAAGGTGGACCCGCGCTACGGCGTCGCTGATGTCGTCGCGCGATTAAAGAAAAAACTGAAGGATGTGGATGTCTATACAAGTGGGGATTTCAGCCGCAAGACCCGCCTCTACTGGACCATTGAGACCGGTGTCGGCTTCTCGTTCATGCTGACGATACTGATCAGTTTCCTTATCGGCATGCTCATTGTCGGTCAGACCATCTACAACTCCACCATGGAACATATCAAGGAGTTTGGAACTCTTAAGGCCATGGGCGCGGACAACGCCGAGATATACCGGATAATTTTTTCCCAGGCAATCATCAATGCCCTTGCCGGCTATCTTGCCAGTCTTGTGATTACCATCGCATCGGTCAAGATCTACCATGCCGCAGGGATGGTCATGGTGGTAAATGTATGGGTTAATGTGGTTGTCCTGGTTCTGACTCTTCTCATGTGTTTTGCGGCAGCGTTTGTTTCCATCCGGAAAATTAAGTCCATCGATCCGGCGATTTTGTTCCGGGGGTAAGGGTGTCATTGCCGATTGTTACGAAAGGGCTTTCCAAAGTTTATGCGGAAGGTAGCGTCGAGGTCACGGCTGTTGCCGGAGTTGACCTTGAGTTTCGCGAAGGGGAAATCGTCGGGCTTTTCGGTCCTTCAGGAAGCGGGAAAACAACTCTGTTGTCTATCCTTGGCTGCATTCTCAGGCCCACTGCCGGCTCAATCAGCATCTACGGTCAAGAGACAAGTACCATGGGGGAACATGAACTGCCGGCGGTCAGAAGACAGTATATTTCGTTTATCTTTCAGGGGTTCAACCTGTTTCCCGCACTCACTGCCCGGGAGAATGTTCTGCTGGCGCTGAAGCTCAAGGGGATTATCGGGGAGGCTGCCGATGAACGGGCCGACTTTTTCCTGGGCGAGGTGGGATTGGGGCACAGGCTTAACTTTTTGCCCCGTGACTTGTCAGGCGGACAGAAGCAGCGTGTTGCGGTCGCACGTGCTCTTGCTTCCGATGCTCCCATAATACTGGCCGATGAGCCAACCGGCAATCTGGACCAGGAAAACGGAAGGAATGTAATGGAGATTATCAGAAAGCTCGCTACCGAACGCCGTAAATGTGTCGTCGTGGCGACTCACGACAACCGGATTGCGGAAGTATTCGACCGGACCCTTATCATGGAAGATGGCAGAATCGTTACCCAGAGGTTTAAAGAATCATGAAAGGCAGTCGCACTGGACTCATTGTTATCGGCGCTCTGGCGCTGGCGGCCCTTGTGCTTGCCGTTCTTGGGCCGAAGCTCGTGTCGAAGCGGGAAGAGGGGCCGAACCGCCGTCAGGAGCGTTCATCTTCTTCGTCCCTCACAGCAAAAGGGATGGTTGAAAGTGCCGATGAGGCCGAAATCGGCAGTCGCGTTGCCGGGTCCATCGCGAAGATCGGTGTGCAGGAGGGGGATCGGGTCAAAAGAGGACAGCTTCTGGTTTCTCTCGAAAGCGGTACGGTAGAGGCAAAGATTCAAGAGGCCGAGGCCCGCAAGAGGGAAGCCCAGGCAGAACTCAGGGAGCTTGAAGCCGGATCCCGCTCTGAGGATGTAGAATCGGCACGCGCCCGTATGAAGCGCGCCGAAGACGTTTACCGCTTTGCGGAGGACCGGTTCCAGCGGCAGGAGCGTCTCTATCGCAAGGATGCCGTTACTCTTTTGGAGCGAAACCGCGCCGAAGAGGAGCTTAAGGTGGCCGGTGAAGAATTGCGTGAAGCGCGGGCTAACCTCGAAAAGCTCATAAAGGGAGAGCGGAAGGAGAGGGTTGAACGCGCACGCGCAGCGGTAGTTCAAAGCACGGCCGATGGTGAGTACTATCGCAGTTTGCTCCGCGACTACGCTATCACCTCTCCTATTGATGGCATTGTCGCCGAACGGCTCAAGGAACCGGGCGAGGCTGTCGACGTGGGTACGCCGATCCTGCGCCTTGTGGACCCTGCAAAAACACGTATCCGGGCAGAAATAGAGGAGTCCGACGTCGGCAAGGTTTCAGAGGGCGACCCCGTTGAGGTGACGGTTGATGCCTATCCGGGCAAGATATACCGCGGCAAGGTTTCACGGGTGTTTTCCGTTGTGAGGAAGCGGGCTCTGAAGAATTTTGACCCGATGGCCTCCTTCGACATCAACACTCAGAAAATACATATTAATCTGGATGATTTCTCCGGGCTTCAGAATGGCATGAGCGTTACGGTGAAATTCCTAAAATGAAAACTATTTCCATCGCATCAGTGCTGATTTTCGCAATGGCCTGTGAGTCGTTCGCATTTTCCCTCTCCCTTGAGGAGTGCATTGCGCGGGCTATCAAGGAGAATCGGTCGCTAAAGTCCGTTGAAATGGAGTCGGCTGCAGCAGCCGAGTCTGTCCCGGCCGCCCGCGCTGCGCTTCTCCCTTCTGTGCGGATGCGTGCCTTTTATACATTGGTTGATCGCCCCGGAAGACTCATAGTTGACAAGAACACTTTTGGAAATAATCTTCCCACTGAAAACGTTGATATCACAACGAATGATCAGGATTTTTATTCGTTGGGCGTATCCGTGGATCAGCCGGTTTTCACCGGCGGACGTCTGACCCACAGTTTTCGCAAGGCAAAGACCGAGAGTGCGGAAGCGAAACTTCAGGAGGAGAGTGAGCGTGAAAAGCTCGTTTTCATGGTGAAACAGGGATTTTACGATGCCATGAATGCGCGGCTTCAACGGGAGATTGCGGAAAAGGTTGCGGTAGCCAAGAAGGAACGCCTGCGAGTTCTGACTGAACTCAGTCTTGAAGGATACGTTCCCCGTGAGGATGTATTGCGCCAGGATGCCGACGTGGCGTTTGCCGAACTTGAAATAACCAGGGGAGTAAATCGTGAGCAACTCGCACTCTCTAACTTGAAGCAACTGATCAATTATACGGACCAAGGCGATCTTCAACTGCACGGCATGCCGGGTGCGGTTGCCCTGGTGGTTTCCCTCGAAGAAGTTAAAAAGTATGCCGTCGCGAATGCCAAGGAGTTGAAGGTTGCCGGAACTCGCATCAAGGGAGCTGAGGAAGATATTTCAATCGCCAGGAGTTCCTACTATCCTCAGGTTTCGGTGCAGGGAAGTTATATGCGGCAGAGGGAAACGAATATCACGCGGGACGATATGTGGCTCTTCACCGCAAATCTTGATTGGCCCATTTTCGAATGGGGGAAAACCACCGCTGAGATTCGTCAAAAGGCTGCCCGCAAGCAGAAGCTCCAGTACATTCATGAAGAAAGAGTTTTATCCACTTCTTTGGAAGTTGAACGTGCCTGGCGTCGGGTGCGTGAGCTTGAACAGGGCCTTGGCGCCCATGAAAAACGGGTTCGTGCTGTTGAATTCATTGCCACACAGATGGCTGAACGCCATGCTGAAGGGACCGTCAAACTTGCAGAGGTAATAGAGGCAGAATCTCATTTCCTCAAGGAATTCAATGAATACCTTGCCGTTGCCAACGATCTGAACTCTGCAGTAGCTGCTCTTGAACAAGCAGGCTCGGGTGCTCTCCCGGAATGGTTTGAAACCAAGTCCCTTTATATTCCCTCGGTTGCTTCCCTTTCTTCACAATTAAGGGCAATTGTGCTGGCAATGGAAAAGCCGGCGCTGAAGCCCCCAGCGTCTTTCACAATGCGTAACCAGGATGATCCAGCAGCATTGGCGCTACCGGGACAGGGTGGCAAGGATGAAGATGTGCTCGAACAACTTCTTCACTAGATACTGGAAGTTTCTGCTGTAAATATTTGTATTTGCGTATATTAAATATTTGAAAGGTTGAGTATGGACATTGAGCGGCTTATTGGTGAAGATTTTCGTCGCAACATAGGCCTGCTTACCGAAGACGAACAGCGCCGTCTCCTTTCCTCGCGTGTGGCGGTTGCGGGCGCCGGTGGGGTGGGAGGTTTGCATGTCCTCACTCTTGCAAGGCTTGGCATAGGGGCGTTTACCCTTGCCGATCCCGATACCTTTGAAGCGGTGAACGTGAGCCGTCAGTTCGGTGCTGCCCGCAGTACCTTCAACCGGAACAAGGCTGAAGTTCTGGCCGAAATGGTGAAAGATATAAATCCGGCAGCAGATGTGACAATTTTCACCGGCGGTGTCGATCCGTCGAACGTGGACGCTTTTCTGGAGGGTGCAGACCTTTTCGTAGACGGCATAGATTTTTTCGAGTTCGAGGCACGCCGCCTCCTCTTTGTCAAAAGCAGGGAAAAGGGGATATACGCCGTGACGGCTGCGCCGCTGGGCTTCGGTTCCACAGTCCAGATATTTGCTCCCAACGGTATGAGTTTTGATGAATACTTCGGGATTGAGGATGCGATGTCCTATGAAGAGAAGGTTGCCGCATTCGCAGTCGGCCTTGCGCCACGACCTTTTCATATACGATATATGGATCTCTCTCGCGTTAACTTTGCCGCCAAAAGCGGTCCGGCGGTTTCCCTTTCTTGTACTCTTGCCGCTTCTTTTGTTGCCACGGAGGCTGTAAAAATTCTGACGGGAAAAGGTGAGGTGGAACCGGTCCCGGCCTATGTTCAGATGGATCTCCTTCTAGGGAAATTCCACAAGGGGAGGGTGCTTTTCGGCGGTAAAAATCCGCTGCAACGGCTGAAACGATGGATTATCCTCAAGAAGGTGAAGTCAGCGCTGGCCAAGGGGTGACCATAATGGATCTTCGTGAAATTCTGGAAGAGGCGGTTCGTGCGCCTTCCGGCGATAACTGCCAGCCCTGGCGCTTTGAAGTCAAAGGAGACACTGTCCGGATAATTGATCTGCCCGGACGTGATACTTCGTTGTTCAACTATCGACAGCGCGCCTCCCAGGTGGCCCATGGCGCCTTGCTTGAGAATTTGGCCATAATAGCTTCGGCCCGTGGCTATGCCGCAGATATAAATTTGTTTCCCGCGGCCTCTGAGCCTGAACTTGTTGCCACGGTTGCTTTCCGGCCTGCGCCAACCCAGGCTGATCCACTGTATGATGTCATCAAGGTTCGGTGCACCAACCGCCGGCCCTATGATGGGTCTCCCCTGACCGATGAAGAGCGCGAGGCCCTTGCATCTGCTTCCGCAGGTCGAGGCGGGCGTCTTATCCTGACGCGGGATGACGATGAGAAAGCATTTTTGGCCGGGATTGCCTCCCTGAACGACCGGCTTGTTTTCGAAAACGAAAATCTTCACTCATTTCTCTTCGATCACATTCGCTGGAACGATGATGAAGCTCGCCAAACGCGCGATGGTCTTGACATCAAGACGCTCGATCTAGCCCCCCCTGACGCACTGGCATTTCCGCTCCTGAAGCGCTGGCCCCTCGTAAAGTTCTTGAATACTTTCGGAATTTCACGGATTGTGGCCGCAAATGCGCGAAAGCTGGCCCTATCGTCTTCGGCCCTTGGCCTTATTGTGATTCCGGGGACCAGTGCGACCGATTATGTCAATGCCGGTTGCCTTCTGGAGCGGGTATGGCTTGAGGCAACCCGCTGCGGGTTGAGTTTTCAGCTTACAACCGGCATCACTTTCCTTATGCAGAAAGTGCTGGAAGGTGATATTTCGGGCCTGACATCCCCCCATGCCGCGCTCATTTCAGATGCACGCCGGAGAATTATCGGCCGGTTTGGGGTCACCTCTGAAACCATCGCCATAATGTTCCGTATCGGAAAAAGCCTGCCCCCAAGTGCCCGCTCTTTGCGTCTTGCCATTGATGAACTGATGTTCAGCGAACGTTAGTTCTCAACTCCCGCCCTCCCGATTGGTTCAAGCCGCCGTAAAGAAACACTCCCTTTGCGACCTGTGGTGTGGTACATTTTGCGGATTGACGTGGCTGCATCCTTTATTCAATGCGGATGGCGGCTGGACAGCGTCCATATTCTCAAAGTTGTGAACAGCAACATCCAGGAGTATATGCATGAAGATTGCAGTTATCGGTGCGGGGGCGTTGGGACTCTATTACGGTGCGCTTTTGCAGCGTTCAGGTATGGATGTTCGGTTTCTCCTGCGCCGGGATTTCGAGGCCATATCCAGAAATGGCCTCAAGGTTTTCTCCATACATGGAGATTTCTTTCTTCCAAATGTTCAAGGGTACCGCGATCCGGAGGAAATCGGCACTGTGGATCTGGTGCTCGTGGGATTGAAGGCTTTTGCCAACGACAGATATGGCAATCTTATCCGCCCCCTGCTGGGAGAGCGGACGCAGATCCTGACCCTGCAGAACGGCCTGGGTAACGAAGAGGCTCTGGCTGACCTCTTCGGTGCCGAGCGCATTATCGGCGGGGTGGCTTTTCTCTGCTCTAACCGTGGCGAGCCCGGTGAGGTCCATCATCTTGGGGCGGGTAGGATCATTCTTGGCGAATATATGCGCTGTGACAATGGGCGGATTGAACAGTTATCGGACATGTTTCGGAAGGCCGGAGTGGATTGCCGCACGACGGACGACCTGAAGCGGGCCCGCTGGGAGAAACTGGTCTGGAACATACCGTTTAATGGCCTGTGCGCACTTTTGCTCCAGCCGGTTAACACGCTCCTTGCATATGAAGCAACTCGTATCCTTGTGCGGGAACTCATGGTGGAGGTAATCGCGGCCGCCAATGTACAGGGACTTCTCAGCCCGATTCCTGAAAGCTATGCCGACAGCATGCTCGAATTTACCGACGCTATGGGCGAGTACCGGCCGTCCATGCAGATCGATCGTGAAGAGGGCCGGCCCCTGGAGATTTGCGCAATTTTTGAAACGCCCCTTGCTTACGGCACGCGGAAAGGCATCGACATGCCAAGGGTCGGAATGCTGGCGGCGCTGCTGAAGCAGGCAACCCTTTGAGCTGAAGGATGTGTTATGTTTGAGACGCAATATAATGATGAAATGGAAGCAGAAGTGAGACGTCTGGAAGCTAAGAAACGTGCATCAGATGCCGGTCATCCGGAATGGGGGAACGCCTGTGCCCTTTGTGGTGTTGAACTTCAATCGCCAGATGATGCAATTTGCAGCGCATGTTCGGCTTCTCAAAAATGAAGGTCAGTTAAAGGCTTGAATAGGCAATGAAGTCAGTAGGCAGGTGATCGTGAAACAGGAAAGGGGTTAGCTAAATAGCTAACCCCTGTTTATTGCTGGTGGGCGATACTGGGTTCGAACCAGTGACCCCTGCCGTGTGAAGGCAGGATCATATTATATCAAGACTGGCAACAAATGGCTTAGTATGTTGTTATTATTTGGGGAACAGCCATTCGAGTGGTGACGGTTAATGCCCTTTATGACCAGGATAAAACGGTTAAGAGGGTGATGGGGGGGCACAGACTATTGGACGGGCAACTTAAAAAAAGTGAAAATTATTGACCCCTGCCGGCGATATTAGTTGCAGTCGGGTGGCACAGAAGTGCTGTCAGTGACAACATCAATGAGTAGCATTATACTGGGATGTCCTCAAGTTTTTCGTTTTCGTGCCGATATATACAAATGTTTAAATAACCTGGATGATTGTCACAAAGGGAGCGTATGCCACGTAAGCCTCGGATTCCCAAGTCTTCTGGTCCGTCGGCCATGAGCGGGTTGCCGGCACTGCGAGAAATGGTGCCGATCAATCGCTTGCGTCTCGAAATTGAGCAGGAGGGATCCACGCGTCTGAGGTTTAATGGGTTACGATATAGAATACAGGACGCAGTCAAATTATCTCATGAGATCATTTACATTCTTCTTGAGATCAGCCCGATTGTAGTTGTGAAGCAGGATGGGCTCAATTATGACGTACTGGCAGGATCCCGGATGTTCAGCATTGTTGCGAACAACCTTGATCAGTCCACTCAGATACCAGTTCTTGTCATCGATAGACGTTACGCCCACGAAAATGAGGGACTCTTGCGATATCTGGACCTCGCAGTCTTGCCTCTCCTCCATACTCTCATCAGCAGGGCCCATGTGCTGTACAGGTTATTTAACGTTGAAGGCCCGCGCCGCAAGACGTGGTTGCCACCACTCGATTCAAAGCCATCGTCATTTGCGGATGTTTTGAGAGTAAGTCTGTCGGCACTGTGTGAACCAAAACGGCACGGGCGTGAGAAGGATCAAGTACAGGGCAAACCTTCATACTCAGAAGAATCTGGGGAGTCTTCTCAATGATCACAGATCCTTGGACAAGCCTGTACAAAGTCCTGAAGCAATACAAAGTCGATAAGCGGATACTCGTTGAATTCAGCAAGTTCGTAAGTATCCCCGATCTCACCTCCTTCGTTGTTACTGCGGCAAATCTCCTCGAAATCCTCCCTCTCGTTTGTAAGATCGAAAAGACTGACCAGATGCTCAACAGCATGATTCCTAAGTGGATAAACTGTTGTGAACTAATGGTCGAACATCGGGCAGAGATTGATGCGGTTATCCCCGGTTTCTGCTTGAAAGGTAATAGTCTTCATATTCCCCCGCTACATGGCCATTATATAACCCATCCTTTTGCCGTTACCCTCTGGTGCAGTGTCGATGCCCCTGATCTTGCCGCCAGCTACCAGCTTCTCCAGGCGTATCTCAGTATTGCCCTTTACCATATTCGCACTCTGGAGGTAACGAAGCTCTACCGGCCTGAAAGCGTAAGATACAATGCCTGCAAGGCTATCCGACAGCTTGCCGATCCCAGGAACCGTGACAAACTCGTGCACTTACCAGAAAAAGTTCTGGCGTTCCACGGCTATTACAAGGCACTTAAGGTACTGAAGGATGATCAGGCAGTTGGGCTGTTCAATGATATTGTTGGACTTTTCGGCATCGCGCTCGAAGAGAGGAGGGGGGTCAACAGGTCGGTAAAGAAAAGAGTTGCAAGACCGGCAGACTTCTTTGGGAAGAAACCACTGGAAGAGACCCAGTCCCTTGAGGTGGTGCCCGATGAAGGTGTAGGCGAAAAGGTGAGCATTTTCTCCCATCAGGGAGTGAGCGACGAAGTCCTCCGTAGGCAGTGCGAAGCCGGTTGCTCTCCGGAAGAGTTCAATGCTTCGGATGAAAAGGGGCTCTTCGAGTGTTCCGGTAGTGACCCGTCAGGGGGATTGGCTTTTCAGCAGCAGAGAATGAAAATACAGATGGCCGCCGCCGCCATTACCATGCATAACCAGCGGCTTACGTGCGATTGGGAACGCTTGACGTCTCACGAGGTATCGGCCTTTCTGAAAGCAATTTCCTCACTCACTACTTCCACAGTTTCTTATGACGGGATTCCGGCTTTGGAGCTTGCGGCCTTCCTTGCTGTCGTTTTCTGGACTTCATCGAGCGTTGAGCGGGTATGCCGCTGCCGATTCATTACGAAGGGTGATTTGCCCAAAGGTTCGTTGCACTGTCTGGCGCAGCCGGGTAAGACAATGCAGTGGCTCATAACGCCTCCCGTCCCTCCTCATAAAACGAAGATATCTAAAGCCGTTCGCAGGCAGACGCTTGGGACGGTCCCCTCCCTGGCACTTGAGGTTCCCCACCATGCAGAGTTAATCATAGAGGCATACCGCGCCACCAGTGCTTTTGCTGGAAGGAGCGGCCAGGCAAGGCTTTTCAATCGATTAGGCGAATCGTATGAAAACGGGGTTCAAGAGTTTCTCGAGGCCCTCAGGCGCCAGTGCGGTGGAAGACAGACATTGCAGCGGCTCTCCATATACCTCCATGATACGCTCTCACGGGCAAAGGGTTCAGACATCACTCTTGCGATGGCGGTATCCGACAGATTGGATGTCCTCGGCCGCGTTCCCCTCCATTACACTGCCTTGTCCGTTCGCCGGATCAAGGAGGTCTACGGCAGCATCTGCACAGAAATCGCTACCTGTGTGGGTGCTCCTGCCGTCAAGAAATCTGAGGTTTCGAAGGGAGATGAGGTGTATGTCGGCAGTATGTTGGTCCCTGCTCGCGACACTGTCGTCAATCTCGTCACTGAATTGCGCAGCCGCCTCGATGTCGCGCGTACCGAGGCGGCTGAAGGTGAGCAAAAGCTAAAACGACTTCACAATGTTCTGACAGTCTATACGATCATGTTAGTCGCGTCTGCCACCGGATATCGGGAAGTATCAGACCCCCTTTTCCAACGGGCTGAAATAGATTGGGAAACCGGATTTGCAGTCATATCGGATAAGGATACCGATGACCTGTACAATGCTCGAATCGTGTGGCTTCCCCCGGTCTGCATCGAGCAACTCGACCGATACCAGAAACACCTCTCGCTCCTCGAACAGCGACTTTTCACCATGAACCAGGACCTGTTCTTTTCGGTTCGTCGAAAGGCAGTGGGGGGACGCAGGCCTTTACGGGAAAACCCTTCATTCATGTACCTAGACAAGAATCAAAACGGTCTTCCGCTTCAGCCACGAATTCTCAAGTCCCTCGTGGGAAAGGTCAACTACCATCTGAAGGTCAGCTCCGCCCGCCATTTTCTTCGTACCAATCTGATTGCCCAAGGATGTCCTGTTGAGGTTGTGAATGCCTTCCTCGGACACTGGGAGAGAGGACTTGAGCCTTGGGGAAGCCATTCCGGGCTCTCCCCCTTTGACTACCGGAATGAACTCAAACAGTACCTGGTTCCGCTTCTCGATGATCTCGGATGGACCGCCGAATATGGACTTGTTGAGGAATCATGATGGAGGGAGCTCACAAAATATGGCTCAAACTTCTTGGTGATAGACCGGCCAAAGGCAATGCCGGCAAACAGGAGATTTATGACGTACGCTATGCGTTCCTCGATTGCCTCAAAGAGGTAAATCCAGAGATATTCGCTGGTGATTACGGAGCGGCACTTTCGCGTCATGACCTCGAAATCCTCCTCGAAAAGTTTCAGAAAAAGCCCGGCAATCTTAACGCGGGGCTTCGGACGTTCGTTTCGCGTGCACTAAGGAAAGGCAAAGAGAAACTTGGTTGGCAGGTAAGTATCCCTCCGATTCTAGTTGACCTTCCGCGGGAAAGAGCCAGATTTACCCCGGAGAGTTTTCTGAAGCTCCAGAAGATTCGCAGGGTCGAACAGGCCATGTTGTCAGTACGCGACAAGAATCCTCCTGAGGAATTGAAGCTGAGGGTAGGTCAATTGCTCCTGTCTGCTGTCTTGTTCGGTGGTCTTGTTCATCGCGAGTGGCTGCATCCTTGGATTTCGGCGCTTTTCGAACGGGTTCGGATCGGCGGTGGGATGCTGTGGCTCGACATGGAGCTTGTCTGGCAGTACGAGCGCGAAGCATTTAACGGAAGCAACGGAAAGAAAGTGCGGAGCCAAGAGCAACGCATTGTACGGCAACGCCGCTGGATCGCGGATCCAGCAACCAGATTTCTTATTTTACGCTCGCTTCCTTTCTTACGTGTAAACAAAGACGCATCAAAGTCGCTCCCGAATGCCTGGGATATACTTCAGGCCTACTTTCGGAATCTCTCAGCCAGCGATTTCCCGGAAACTCTGCAGGAGTTCTTTGTTGCTGTACGAACACGTCTTTGTCTCCATGTGCCGGGTTTCCTTGCCTCGTATGCTGAGGGCGGCCTGATGTCGGTTTCTGTTCCACCTGCTACGTGGGTTCGCCTGTGTGAATCGAAAGCGGTTCCGGTGAGCCGTGGTGACGAATTTGACGATGCCAGCATTACTGAAGAGGTAAAGAAAGTCAGGTGGGGCAGTGGAGACGAGACCTTCGCCGATCAACAAAAGATACTCCTGCTCCTCCGGAGGGTTGTCTCTCGAAAAGGAAAAGGTGCTGCCCAGTGCGAGCGCGAAATTTCCGAAATTATTGACCGGCAGAGAGAACGCCTCTTCCCAATACTGGGGTATCTTGCTTCATGGTCCCGGTACCTGTTGTCGCGCAAGAAGGGAAACTCGCCTTCCACGGTCGACCGTTATTTGAGTTCTGTTGCTGATAAATTGCTCGTTGTCTGCGGTTCAGAAGATATTCTGGAGTGGTCTACCGGAGAGTTCACCGAGAGCTATAGTCGGGTTATCGAGTTGGTCAAGCAGAAGTCCGAAAAGGGGTATGCCCGCGATACGCTTGGACGACTCCATCGCTACCTGGAGCAGAAACATCGCGTCCCCCCGGTCGGTGACGGGTTTTTCCGCCGCCGATCAGCGCCTGCAGAGGTAAGGGTTGATGCAAATCTGGTATCTCAGCGAGAATTCGATCTTGTCAAGGAGGTTCTTGGCTTTGAGGATGCCATTTCTATTCTTCAAAGGGGACCGGAAGCACCGGCTGAAGGGGGAATTCCACTGTCGGAGCCAGGCCAACCGATATTGTCGCGCCGCGCCGTTGTCTGTATTCTCACGGCGATACTTGGATTTCGTTGCGGTCTTCGGCGCAACGAGGTTCGCTACCTCAGGCTGAACGATTTCCATGAAGAAGGGAATGCAGAACTGATCGTCCGACCGACGCAGGCGCGCAAATTGAAGTCGCTCAGCGCCACCCGCCGCATCCCTCTCCACGTTCTTTTGCCGCCAGATGAACTCAGGCTGCTCCTGTCCTGGAAAGCATACCGGTTACGAGAAGAAAAAAATGTAGGTCAAAGGACCCTTCTCTTCTCTGTCTCTGGCCTGCCGACGACCCCCATGCCGGAAGCGAAGGTGTTTCCCGTAATTCGTGAGGCGCTTGTCAGGGTGACGGGTGACGCGTCACTTCGCTACCACCACCTCAGGCATTCGTTTGCCACATGGCTCCTTGTGAGGGTGACTGGGAAAAGCACAGGTCTGCGCCGGGAAGCACCCTTTCTCGTACACCAGGAGTTCGACGACGACCGCATTTCAATGATCCGTGAACAACTCCTGGGCAATGAGTACCTCGGCCGCAAAGGTGCCTATCTGGTGGCCGCTCTCTGTGGGCACGCGGAGGTTGGCACGACATTCGAAAGCTATGTTCATCTTAGCGAATGGCTTCTTTGCCGGGAACTCTCACGAGATGAGGTGCTTCCTACTGTGTCGCCTGGTGCTGCTGTTCGACTGGCGGGAATGTCCCGGGCCCTTGCTTACCGGTACACACGTAAGGATGCTGCCGGGACAGTATGGTTTGACTGGGAAAGCGCTTTTTCGGGGGGTAGTGGCAAGCTCGTCGGATATCGCGACCCTCTTGTCAGCCAGGCGACCGATTTACCCCTTGAGCAAATTGTAATAGAGGATGAAGTCGATCAAAAGATCCCGCTCTGGATGACGGTGTCAAAAGTACTCCATATGGCACAGGCTGAAGGAAGGTCTATCGAAGAAATCTGTGCGAAGCTTGAACTGCCAAAGGAAGCTGTGGAACGGTGGCTTGAAAATGCAAGGCATATCAGTACGATGCAAACGAGGAAGACGAAGAGGACGAAAACCCCCAGCTTCCGGCACGTGCAGATTCATTTTCCCAGTCAAGGAGTTCAGGGAAAAAGGATCAAGCGAAAGACGAAAAATGATATTTTTCCATCACCCCTAGTTTACGACCATGATAGGAGTGTCGCTACTGAAATCCTTTCTACTTTCGAGAAACTTTCCGGCACTGAACGGAGAATCATATTCGATATGGTTGACTACTTTCTCGAGAAGTTCTCCGTTCAGTCCGGCATGGTATGCTTTTACGAGATACCCAGGGCTCGACGCTATGTCGATGCACTGGTGAAGCTCGGCATCAGCGAGCTCATGATAAGGCTGATCGACTGCCGCAGGAATAGTAAAGATCCTTCAAGTAAAGATCCTTCACTTGGGGCGCGTCGTGAAGACTGGGAAAAAGGACTTGGCCTCGAATACTGCAACTGGCAGACCAATCACAAAAATTGGGGGAGGAAGCAAGCACCTGGTACCGTTGGGATTCAGGTGCTTGCCGAGGTCAACGAGCAGGTGAAGGTTAGTTACGCGTTCCGCTATGCCCTCTACATGATCGCAATAGCCTATTGGAATTAGGCTGTTAGTTTCACAAGGCGGATAACGGATCGAGCCTAGCTAAGGCAACCCGATGGCACGACGCAGGAACAACTTCGGTGCACCGAAGTATTGACTATTTATCCATTAAATTAAGTAGATTAGCCAAGTTCTGAATGGTCTTTCCGATCTCATCTTTGAGAGACTGAAGTTCGCTATCCTTCAGTCTGTCGGCTGACATCTTTGCGACGTTCTCTGAAATTTTTCGGAAGAACTTTATGGTTGGCTTCATGTGTTGGCTGCGGTTTGTTGATGTTCTGACCGTCTTTCCGTTTTTGAGGGCCAGGAATGCCTTGATTTTTGTTGCTGGCGTCCCCTTTATCCGAGCAATCTTGAGGAGCTTATCTCTTGACATTGTCGGGTCAGCGCGGCATTCATCGCGTATTTCTGCCGGCAGATCAGCAACCGAAAGGATTTCGGATATCGTGGAGGCCGCTTTGCCCAGGGTGGCGACCAAGGCTTCCTGAGAGTATCCCTTTTGAATCATCAGTTTTTTAACTGCTTCGGCTTCTTCGACAGCGGTGAGATTTTTTCTGAAGAGGTATTCGATCAGATTGAGTTCCAGTGGGTCACCGTTCACGATCAGTACTGAGATCTCTGGGTAGCCAGCCTGCTCTGCGGCTCTTAACCTGATGAGTCCAGAAGCAAGACTAAGCTCTCCTTGTTGATTAACGGTGCAGACAATGGGGGCAATGAGTCCCCGTGTCTTGATGGAGTGGATCAGGCTTTCAAGTTGTTCCTGATCGATATGTTTGCGGGGGTAGTCTGGTGCCATGGTTATCAGTTCACAATTAATGCTGTAGAGCCTGCCTGGTTCGAACTTTTTTTTCGTTTCTACGGCCAGTGGAGACACTGTCTCGGTTTCCACTCCCCCCGAATCTCTTGAATCAGTGAGGTCGAAAAGACTCGGCTGTTGTTCTCTTCCGTTCTGATGCTTCTTTCCTGGTGCCATAACTTCATTCCTTTCTGTGGTGCCTGGATCTAAGGCTTCCCACCCATAAAAAATGTATTCCGCACGATTATATGTGCTCATAGGCAATAGCGATTTTTTTGCGGTGTGAGCGAGGTAGGTCTGGAATGAGGTGCTTGGTGAGGTTTGTTGTGACACGTATTAAGTTGCGACATATTGTGACACAATTACGAATTAATATGCTGAACAGGATTTTGGGGATTGGAGATTATTTTTGATTTGCGCGAAGTGGCATGAGTGCGAGGACGGTCACCTTTTTGGAATCGGTTGACCAAGACGTCTGGTCGTCGTAGTAGATATGGTGACTGTTCTAGTGGTCGACATTCTAATACTAACATTAAGAAATAACGTATGGTTTTAGCAATGTCATGTGCGGGTAAGTATATGTTCTAGTAAGTGTTGTAACTGCTGTTGAGGAGGGAACTGCATGCGAATTATCCACACCTCGGACTGGCACCTGGGCCACACCCTGCACGAGGTCTCCCGTGAGGAGGAGCAAAGTGCGTTTCTCGACTGGCTCCTTGATACGATCGCTGCTCGCCATGCCGATGCCCTGTTGATCTGTGGTGACATTTTCGACAGCGCCAACCCGCCGGCCAGCGCCCAGAAGCTCTGGTACGGTTTTCTCGCCGAGGCCCGGCGGCGTTTCCCGCAGCTTGCCATCGTGGCCGTAGGGGGGAACCACGACTCGGCCGCCCGGCTTGATGCCCCCGAACCGGTGCTGGGTGAATTCGGTATCCGGGTGGTGGGAGGCGTCCCCTATGGCGATGATGGAACCGTTCAATGGGACCGGCTCGTTGTCCCCTTGCATGATGGTGACGGCACGGTCGGCGCGTTGGTAGCCGCCGTCCCGTACCTGCGCCCGGCAGACCTGCCGCCGGTCCCGGAAGGGGAGGGGGACCCCCTCGTGGAAGGGGTGCGCCGCTTCTATGACGAGGCTATCACCGCTGCGAACCTTCGCCGGCAACCGGGGCAACCCCTCCTGGTCACCGGTCACTGCTACATGACCGGTACCACACTCTCCGAACTCTCCGAGCGTAAGATCCTCGGCGGCAACCAGCATGCCCTTCCTGCCGAACTCTTCGGCGAAGGTGTTAGCTACGCAGCCCTCGGTCACCTCCATCTTCCCCAGGCGGTTGGCGGCAGCGAGCACATCCGTTATAGTGGCGCACCGCTTCCCCTCTCCCTTGGCGAGGCAGAGTATCCCAATCAGGTGCTCCTGGTGGAATTCAAGGGTGATGCCGTGAAATCGGTAGAACCGATCCGAGTCCCCCGCACTGTCGAGATGCGCCGGATCCCAGAAACGGGAGCACTCCCCCTCGATGAGCTATTGCCGATCCTCTGCGCCTTGCCTGAGATCGATCAAAACGCATCTGCCGAAACTCCCCCCTACCTGGAAGTCTGTGTCGCCCTCGACCGTCCTGACCCGACCCTGCGGCAACGGATCGCCGCCGCCCTTTCCGGCCGGGCCGCCCGCCTCATGAAAATCACTCCCGTCTATCCCGGAAGTGCCGGCCCCCTTGCAGCCATGGCCCCCGAGCGGAGCCTCAGGGACTTCACCCCCGAGGAGGTCTTTGTGCAGCGATACCGTAGTTCCTTTGACGCCGATCCCCCCTCGGAGTTCCTGGCGGCTTTCCATACCCTCGTGGAAGAGGTGAGCGGGGAGGTGGCCCCATGAGGATCATCACCATCGCGGGAAAGAACCTGGCCAGCATCGAAGGGGAGTTCCGGGTCGACTTCGAGTCAGGCCCCCTTGCCGGCGCCGGCCTCTTTGCCCTGACCGGCCCCACCGGCTCCGGCAAGAGCACCATCCTCGACGCCCTCTGCCTGGCCCTCTATGATAAGACCCCCCGGCTCAACCGGTCCGGCGGCCCCCTCATCGGCAACGGCAGCGACGACAGCGGCAAGCTCAACGCCTGGGACGTACGAAGCATCCTCCGCCGCGGCACCGGTTCCGGCTATGCCGAAGTGGTCTTTGCCAACCGAGACGGTCGCCGCTACCAGGCCCGCTGGGAGGTGCGCCGGGCCCGGGAGTCGGCCACCGGCAGGTTCCAGAACCAGAGTGTCACCCTGAAAGACCTTGCCACCAACCAGCTCCTCGGGGGGACCCGGACCGAGACCTTGGACGAGATCCAGAAGAAGGTTGGGCTCACCTACGAGCAGTTTTGCCGCTCGATTCTCCTGGCACAGGGTGAGTTCGCCGCGTTCCTCAAGGCGGACGGCAGGGAGCGGGCGGAACTCCTCGAGCGGATCACCGGTACCGACATCTACAGCCGGATCTCCATCGCCGCCTTCCGCCGGATGCGTGAGGAAGAAGAGCGTCTTGACATCCTCCTGCGCCAGCAGGGTGAGATCGTCATCATGGGGGATGAGGAGAAAAGTGGGGCCCATGAGGAACTCGCATCAGTCACCCGGGAGATCGATGCCGCTCGCGAGCACCTCCGGGCACTGGAGCGGGCTGAGGCATGGTACGCCCGCCGTGGGGAACTCCGCCAGGGGGTGGACGATGCCCGGAAGGGGCTTGCCGATGCCGAGGGAGAATGCGCAGCGGCAGAAACCCAGCGGCAGGAACTGGCAAGTGTGGAGTCGGTCCAGCCCCTACGCCCCCTTCTGGAAACCAAGGACCGGACCCGGGACGAATACGTCGGGTCCCTTCGTGCCCTCGAAGAAATTACCGGCCAGTTGGGCACCGCCACCCAGACGGTTGCCCGGGACGAAGAGGCCGTTACCGAGGCCCGCAGGGTGAAAGAGGAGTCGGAACGCACCCGGGACGAACTGCGCCCCCAACTTGATCGGGCACGGGAACTCGACACCCGTCTTGCCGATGGCCAGCTCCGTCTGAAGGCAATTGCAGAAACCGTCACCGCAGCCCGGACGGCACGGGAGGAGTCTGTCCGGGAGCTGGAACTCTGCCGGCAGGAGTCCCTGGTCGTTGCCGGCGAACTGGCAGACGCCCGGTCGTGGCTCGACGAACACCGCCACCTTGAGCCCCTGGCCGCCGAGTGGAGCCTTGTCAGGGTGGAGCTGGAGCGCTTTGCAGCAACCCATGCTGCCCGGGAGGCCGCCATCCGTGAGGGAAGCAGTCTGGCCGTCCAGGAGCAGAAAACCCTGAAGGATCGGGACGCAGCTCGGGAGCGACTCACTGCGGCCGATGAACATCTCGCGCTGCAGTGCCAAGACCTTTCCCGTGCCGGGGAACGGCTTCGGGAGTATGACAGCCCGGCGCTCTGCGAGGAACGACTCCTCCTCCAAGGGCAACTGGAGGTTTCCCAGGAGCTGCTCGCCACAGCGCGAACCGCAGCTGCGGCAGCACGCGATGTCGAAGAGGCCACTGCCGCCGCCACCGGGGCCCGGCTGGAGGCAGCAGGAGCCGGCAAGACCGTGAGCGAGGGAGCAGAAGGGCGGATCCGGATTGCAGCGGCCCTGGCCGAGGCCGAGCGGTCTCTCCTGACCGCCCGTTCTACCCTTGATCTGGAGCACCACCGAGCGCTCCTGTCCCCCGGGGAGCCTTGCCCCCTCTGCGGCTCTCCTGATCACCCCTGGGCCGCGGAGCTTCCCCCGATCGCCGCCCTGGTCACGGAGCAGGAACGCCGGGTTGCCATGCTCCGTGGCGACAAGGAAGAGCTCGAACGCCGGATCGCTGCCGCAGAGGTCACGGTTGGTGCCGCTACCGCCAAGGCCGAGCAGGAAGAGGAGCGATCCCGGGTTGCCGCGGAACTCCTTGCTGGTTGTCGTGAGAGGTGGTCGCGGGGAGGGGAGGGGGTCGCCGAGGCGGAGCTCTCGATAACCGTGGACGACCCTGGTGCTGTCTCGTCAGCCGAGCAGATTGCCGCAGGGATAGCCCATCGCCTCCAGGTCATAGGAACACTGGAAAAGGAGGCTGCCGAGGCCCAACAGATCGAACGGCTGCAACGTGAGGCGGTCGAAGCGGCCCGTTCATCCCGGGAAGAAGCAGCCGCGCACCTTGCCCGGGCCGAGGAGGCCCACCGTGCAGCGCTTCTGGCCAGGGAGGAGACGGAGCGCACCGAGCGCCAGGCCGGCGCTGAGCTTGACCGGATCATATCGGTCGTCGCTCCCCATCTTGTCGGGATCGATTCCTGGGAGGGCACGCTTCGCCATACCCCTGACGCGTTTCTCGAAGCCCTGACTGCAACGATTGCCACCTGGGCGGAGCGGACCACCCGCCGCGACGAGGCTGCCCGTCGGGCAACGGCCCTTGAGCCCCGCCTTGCCGAGCTTGGCACCCGGTGCGAGAGTCATGGTGAGACACTGCGGCAGCGGGAAGAAGAACTCGTTCACCACAGGGATTTCATGGCCCGCCTTCAGGAGGAGAGGGGGGAGATGCTTGCCGGCCGCTCAGTAAAGGATGTAGAAGCCGAACTCCAGCATCGTGTCGAGGCATCAATGGCCTCCCTTGAAGAGGCCCGAAAAGCCCACACCGCCTCCCTTGCCTTCCAGGCAGACCTGAACGGCCAGCTCGAAGCGGCGACGCGCCTTGTTGCGGAGCGGGAACGGGCCATGACGCAATCGGCCGAGGCCCTGTCGGTCGCTCTGGCACAGCGAGAAATGGAGGAGATCGATCTGCGGTCGCTTCTCGCACGGGGAGAGGGATGGCTCCGGGAGGGTCGCGAGACGCTCAGACACCTCGACGAACGGCTCCAGCGTGCCCGCACCTTGGTTGCTGAGCGGGAACGGGTTCTTGCCGACCATGAGGACTCGGGCGCTCCCGAGATGGCCGAAGGCGACCTCTCAGCGGCAAAGGTTGGGAAGTGCGGAGAGATGGCTGGCCTGGAAGAGCGGCAGTTCTCTTTGCGTCACCGGATTGAGACCGATGAGAATTCCCGCCAAAAGCACGCCGATCTCCTCCCCCGGATCACTGCCCAGCGGTCTGAGACTGCCCTCTGGCAGGGGCTTTCTGAGCTTATCGGTTCTTCCGACGGCAAGAAGTTCCGCACCTACGCCCAGAGTCTGACCCTCGACGTGCTTTTAGGGTACGCCAACGAACATCTCGCCTCCTTGGCACCCCGCTACGGCATCATGCGGATTCCCCAGGCCGAGATGGAGCTCCAGATGGTGGACCGGGATATGGGGGACGAAGTGAGAAGCGTCAACAGCCTCTCCGGCGGCGAGGGATTTCTCGTTTCCCTCGCCCTGGCCCTCGGTCTCTCCTCCCTCTCGGCCCACACCACGCCGGTGGAGTCCCTGTTTGTTGACGAGGGATTCGGGACCCTCGACCAGGAGACCCTGGAGGTGGCCCTTGCCACCCTCGACTCACTTCAGGCCTCGGGCCGCAAGGTGGGGATCATCTCCCACGTTCCGGGCCTTGCGGAGCGGATCGGCGCCCGGGTGGAGGTTGTTCCCTGCGGGGGAGGGCGGAGCACCGTGCGGGTTGCGGGGGCGGCGGGGTAGGGGAGAAGCTGAATCGCGGATTGTCAGGAGTGAGGAAAAGAGGAATTGTTAAAGTTATTGTAAAGATGTATGGCTTGGCTCCGATACTATTAAAGTGCCTTGTGATGTTATGGAGGGAACATGCCCACAGTTCACGATGTAGAACTTCCCCAAGATCTCTTGTACGAATTGCCATGCCAGCCTTTTGCGGAGATATTCGCCAGTGGTCAATAGTTACAAACGTGAGCAGGCTTTTGCGGCCTTATCCGGACGAAAGCCATTGACAGTCGGTCTCCGCCTAAATATTCTCTTACGATATTTTAAGTTGGGGGATGTGCCCAGCATCTCCGTTATCGCCTCTGGCGTGCCAGAGAACCTATCGCCCATGAGGAGCTAGAGAAATGGCCGAGATGGAAGACCGCTGGTTATCAGTAGACGAGATAGGCAAGTACCTCGGTGTCAGCAGCGACACCGTTTATCGCTGGATCGACAAGCATGCGATGCCCGCTCATCGTATGGGCCGTCTTTGGAAGTTCAAGAAAGACGAAGTTGACGAATGGGTAAAGGCTGGAGGAGCTGCTGAACATACTAAAAGGAATCCAGACCAACGATGAGTAACGATCGCTACATCATGTCATTTTCAACTGGAGGGCTTTTTCATCTCGAATCGGTGAAGCTGGCAGGCCTATATCTTGAACTTGGCGATTGGGATTTGGCAAAAGGCAAGGTTTTGAGTGACAACCTATTGCAGGCCAGAACTCTGAGCACTTTGAATCGCAATTGCCGTGAGATCATCTCGCGACTGAAAACTTTGAGTTCTGCTGAAATTGAATTCCTTGTTGATGCCAGCCATCAAGAGCAAGCCTATATCCTGTGGCTCGCCGCATGCCGGCGGTACAGCTTCATCGCTGATTTTGCCGTCGAGGTTCTTCGAGAGCGCTACATCACGCTGAAGGCTGACCTGACCCATGAGGATTTTGATTCCTTCTTCAACCGGAAGTCCGAATGGCATTCGGAACTGGACGAGATCAGCCCATCGACGAGAAACAAATTGCGGCAGGTCCTGTTCAAGATACTTCGGGAGGCGGATCTCTTAACGGCGAACAATATGATAAACGCTGCCATGCTCAGCCCGAGACTGTTGGATGTGATCCAGCAGGGCAGCCGCAGGGATGTTTTGTACTTCCCTCTATTTGAATCGGATCTTAAGGGGATGGCTCAGTGACAGCAGATATAGCAAGAATGCCCATGCAAGAAAGATTTCAGCATCTCTTTGCGGTGATCTCGGGCCAGCGTTTTCTCAATAAGCAAGGTCTCGGTAACGAGGTCCCGTTTTTCATTTGCCCTTTCAAGCCGGAAGAGTCCGTTGAAATGGAGCGCCTTCAGCGTCAACTGGTCAATCGCCTTGAGCAGGCCGGTGTTCGGATTCTGGAGATCAACCTGTACGACCTTTCTATAGAAATCCTCAAAGAGCGGGATATCTGGGACCAGATTCTCGAGATGGAGGATTCTGTTTCCAAAGAGCAGCTCAAGGAGCTGCTGCAAGGCGTGCTGGACCCCGAAGCGCATCTGGTTCCGGCCATTGCGGCCAAGCTGGCAAGCACGGATTTCGAGGTTCTTTTTCTGTCCGGCGTTGGCGAAGTGTTTCCCTATATCCGTTCGCACAATGTTTTGAATAACTTGCAGAGCACGGCGAAAGAGAAGCCCACCGTTATGTTTTTCCCGGGTGCCTATACCCACTCCCTGGAGTCCGGGGCATCACTGGATCTTTTCGGAAGGCTTCACGACGACAAGTATTACCGAGCATTCAATATATTTCACTGCGAACCATAGCTGGGGGGACGTGTGACAACTCTTAAGACTATTTTCAAAAAGCCGGTAGATCGCCCCATTGAGGGGGTTATCAAGGCAGACGATGAAGCAAGCCTTCGCCTCGAAATTGAAGAATATGTACTGACCAACGAAGTCGAGAAGCGGCTCGAGTCATTCCTGGACGCCTACAACAACTACGAAGGTGCCAACGGCGTTTGGGTTTCCGGCTTCTTTGGGTCCGGTAAATCCCATCTGTTGAAGATGTTGGCGCTTTTACTGGAAAACCGGCAGATAGACGGGGCCTCTACTCTTGACCTGTTCCTGCCCAAGTGTGGAGATAACGAAATCCTGCGCGGCGATCTCAAGCGAGCGGTCGCCATCCCGTCGAAAAGCATTCTGTTCAATATCGACCAGAAGGCAGACGTCATCAGCAAGACCCAGATCGATGCGCTCCTCGCCGTCTTCGTCAAAGTTTTCGACGAGATGTGTGGTTACTACGGCAAGCAGGGGCACATTGCTCAGTTCGAGCGCGATCTCGACAGCCGTGGCCTCTATGAACAGTTCAAATCGGCCTATGAATCCACAGCAGGCAGAACATGGCAAAAGGGCCGCGAGCAAGCCCTCTTGGAGGCGAAGAACATTGCCAAAGCCTATGCCCAGGCAACCGGTGGCGACGAGGCGCAGGCCGCAGGGATACTAGACAAATACCGCAGCCAGTATCGTGTCTCCATCGAAGACTTTGCCGAGCAGGTACACGCCTACATCGAGCGGCAGTCCCCCGATTTCCGGCTGAACTTCTTTGTCGATGAGGTTGGACAGTACATCGCCGAAAACGTCAAGCTGATGACCAATCTCCAGACCATTGCCGAGAGTCTGGCCACCAAATGCCGAGGTCGCGCATGGGTCATCGTGACCGCCCAGGAAGACATGGGGACGGTTGTCGGCGAGATGGGCAAACAGCAAGGCAACGACTTCTCGAAGATCCAGGCCCGGTTCGCCAATCGCATGAAGCTGACCAGCGCCGACGTGGCCGAAGTCATCCAGAAGCGCCTGCTGACCAAGACCGAAGATGGCGTCCGCCTGCTTTCGGACATTTATCACGCACAGTCCAATAATTTTAAGACTCTGTTCGACTTTGCCGATGGCTCGCAAACCTACCGGAATTTTCAGGATCGGGATCACTTTATTCACAGTTACCCGTTCATTCCGTACCAGTTCGCGCTGTTCCAGTCGGCCATTCAGAATCTGTCGCAGCATAACGCCTTCGAGGGCAAGCACAGCTCGGTGGGCGAACGTTCCATGCTGGGGGTGTTCCAGCAGGTGGCGATCCAGATCGGGGATCATGAAATTGGTCAGCTGGCGACCTTCGACTTGATGTTCGAAGGCATTCGCACCGCGCTGAAATCCAATATCCAGCGAGCCATCATCCAGGCAGAGAACCATCTTGATGGTCCCTTCGCGATCCGGCTGTTGAAAACGCTCTTCCTGGTCAAATACGTCAAGGAGTTCAAGCCGACTCTTCGCAACCTGTGCGTCCTGATGCTTGACGGCTTCAATCAGGATCTCCCTGCGCTGAGAAAACGTGTCGAAGAAGCCCTCAGCCTTCTGGAGCAGCAGACCTACGTGCAACGCAACGGAGAACTTTACGACTACCTCACCGACGAGGAAAAAGACGTCGAGCAGGAAATCAAGAACACCGAGGTGGAGTCGTCAGACGTTGCCGCCGAGCTTGAGAAGATCGTGTTCGACCACGTCATCAAGCATCGGAAGATTCGTTACGACGAGAATGGCCAGGACTACCCATTCTCCAGAAAGCTCGATGATCGGCTGCACGGGCGCGAGTACGAGCTGGCCATCCATGTCATCAGCCCGTTCCATGAGCACGCTGAAAGCGAATCCATCCTGCGGATGCAGAGTATGGGCCGGGACGAGCTACTGGTCCTGATGCCTGCGGACGAGCGCCTCGTCCGTGACATCCTCATGTACAAGCGGACAGAGAAATACATCCGCCAGAATATCTCGATTACACAGCAGGAGGCGGTGAAACGCATCCTGACCGACAAGGGCTTCCAGAACCGGGAACGGTATGCAGAACTGCAGCAGCGCGTCCAAAGTCTGATAGGCAAGGCCAAGCTGTTCTTGGCAGGTGCCGACATTGAAGTTGGCTCGGAGGATGCTCAAACGCGAATCATCCGTGGTTTTTACGACCTCATTGCACGCGCTTATCCAAATCTGCGCATGCTGCGTGGCATCACCTATACCGAGAACGACATCGCCAAATGCCTCAAGCACTCTCAGCAGGGGTTGTTCGGCAACGACGCCACCTCCCTGGCTGAGTCTGAGCAGGAGCTTTTGGCGTTCATCCAGAGCAATAACAGGGGGGGCGTGCGTACCACGCTGAAAAACCTGCTGGAGAAATTCGAGCGCAAACCCTACGGCTGGTACTACGCCGCCGTGCTTTGCACGCTGGCCAAACTGTGCGCTCGCGGCAAGGTCGAGGTTCGCACCGATGGTAACCTGCTTGAAGAGGACGACCTGGAACGGGCGCTACGCAACACCCATGGCCACGGCAATGTGGTGCTGGAGCCCCAGGTCGAATTTACCGCGTCGCAGGTCCGCGCCCTCAAGGAGTTCTTTGAGGACTTCTTCGATGCCCCGCCCCGAGCCAGTGAGGCAAAAGCGCTTGGCAAGGAAACCGGCACTGCGCTTCAGGATCTCACGCATCAACTCACCCTGCTGGCCGCTCAGTCATCCCAATATCCTTTCCTGAGTGCGTTGACGCCGGTGCTTGAGAAGCTCAAGGATCTGACCGGCAAGCCCTATACCTGGTATCTGACCGAGCTCACCCGTCAGGAAGATGCGCTGCTCGACATGAAGGAAGGTGTCATCGACCCGATCCGCAAGTTCATGAGCGGGCCGCAGAAAGGCATCTTCGATAACGCCCGCAAGTTTGTTCAAACACAGGAGCCCAACTTCGCCTATGTCGAAGGCGATGAAGCCGCTCAGGTGGTCGCCAGCTTGACCGATCTTGATTGTTTCAAGGGCAACCGCATGCAGCAAGTGAAATTGCTCGTCGAAACGCTGCAGGAGAAAGTCACCGCCCAGATTGAGGCCGAGATTGCCAAAGCCAAGGAGATGGTTGCTGCCCTCAAAGGCCGCCTCTGCGGCATGGCTGAATTCGGCGCACTGAACGGCGCGCAGCAGGAGAGAATCACTGCGCCGTTCAATGAGTTCAATGCCGCCATTGAGCGCCAGAAGCTGATTGCCGTTATCCGCGATACTCTGCGCCGGTTTGAGGAAAGTGACTACCAGCGCCAGCTCTCACAGATGACATCCTGGGCGCAACCGGCCCCAGCACCCGAGCCTGCACCGAACCCTGGCGGAACCGCCACGCCGGATGAGAGTGCGAAAACAGCATCGCCGGTTGTTGCAGAACCGCGCATCGAGTATGTGCCGAGCCGCGCAGTGAAGGTCTCCTTCGACAAAGCCTGGCTGGCCGATGAGACTGATGTGGAGCGCTATCTGGAATCCATGCGTGAGGCACTGTTGGAAGAAATCCGCAATGGAAAAAGGATTCAAATTTAGTGGGGCGAGGGCAAAGCAATGACACGCAAAGAAAAGAGCATTCTTCGTGAGGCGATTAAGGCTGTCGCCAATCACAATCGAAATGCCTGGTGGGAGCTTAAGCGACAGATCTACGAAGGAGGCTATCAAAGTTACTATCCGGCCCAAGGTGATTTTGATTTTCCCGCTCAGCAAGTTATCCGCAAACTGCCAGACGAAGCAAAAAATGCCCTTTTGGCCGAGTGGAGGCAAGTGAAGCCCCTAAGAACAGATTATGGAAATGAAGAAATTTTACATGCTTACGCGAGGCTGATCGTGGAAGAAATCGTCGAGCGCGCAAGAATAGCCGCTTATCGCACTGAAAATTGGTAGCGGTTTGCTACACCGACAATGAATTGAAAAGGCCTGATAATGGAAACAGCCAAACTGAAAAAATTCGCTCAGTTCGCCCGTCGCAGCCTGCTGGAGCAGGTCTCCGCCAAGCTGAAACTGGTGCTCGCTGAAAACAGCGCCGCCCGGAGAGAGAACGTCAAGGCCGTCAAGGAACTCGAAGAGGCCATCAAGAGCCACGGCAAGGAACAGGTCGTCGAGCGGGTGGCCTACATCTGGTTCAACCGCTTTTGCGCCCTACGCTTCATGGACGTGAACCGCTACACTCGCATCGGCGTGGTGTCTCCCGTCGAGGGGCAGTCCCAGCCCGAGATTCTGGCCGAAGCCAAGATGGGGCACATCGACGACGAGATGGTGCACGACAAGGTCCGGCAGCAGATCTTCGCTCTGCTCGACGGCAAAGCGCCCAGCCGCGACCCGCAAGGCGAGGCCTACCGCCTGCTGGTGGTGGCCGCCTGCAACTTCTGGAACAAGGCCATGCCGTTTCTGTTCCAGCGCATCGACGACTACACCGAACTGCTGATGCCCGACGACCTGCTCTCGGGCAACTCCATCCTAGCCTATACCCGCGAGGCGATGACAACCGATGCCTGCGAGGATGTCGAGGTGATCGGCTGGCTCTACCAGTTCTATATCTCGGAGAAGAAGGACGAGGTGTTCGAGGGGCTGAAGAAGAACAAGAAAATCACGCCCGAGAATATCCCAGCCGCCACACAGCTCTTCACCCCGCACTGGATCGTCCGCTACCTGGTGGAAAACTCCCTCGGTCGCCTGTGGCTGCTCAATCGTCCCGGCTCGAAGCTGGTCGAACAGATGGACTACTACATCAAGCCCGAGCAGGCCGAGACGGATTTCCTGCGCATCGGAAAGCCGGAAGATATCAAGGTCTGCGACCCGGCCTGCGGCTCCGGCCACATGCTCACCTACGCATTCGATCTGCTCTATGCCATCTACGAGGAAGAAGGTTACGAGGCCGCCGAGATACCGGAGAAGATCCTCACCCATAACCTCTATGGTATCGAGATTGACGAACGCGCCGGAGAGCTGGCTGCCTTTGCGCTGACCATGAAGGCCCGCGCCAGGCAGCGCCGGTTCTTCAACAAGGGCGTCAAGCCGAACATCTGCGTGCTGGAAAACGTCCACTTCAACGATGATGAGTTGAAGGACTACATGGATTTTGTCGGTCGCGACCTGTTCACCGCGCCGCTGCAGACCACCCTGCGCCAGTTCGAAGAGGCCGACAATTTCGGTTCCCTGATCCGTCCCGACGTCACCGATGTGGACGGCATGCTCAGGATTCTGGAGTCAAAGAACGTCTCCGGGCAGTTGTTTATCAGCATGACACATCAGAAGGTGCTACAAGCCCTGCGGCAGGTCGATTACCTCAGCCCGAAATACCATGTAGTGATTGCCAATCCGCCGTATATGGGCATCAGAGGTCTAAATGACCATATCGGGGAGTTCGCGAAAACATATTTCCCAATAAGCAAATCTGATTTATTCGCCATGTTTATTGAGCGTGGCTTGGATCTGGTTGAGGAATATGGATATAGCGCGATGGTAACGATGCAAAGCTGGATGTTCCTGTCTTCCCTAGAGAAGCTACGAGAACGATTGCTTGATGAAGCTTCGATGCCATGTCTAGTGCAAATGTCCAACATGGTGATGGGGATTGCTTTTGGAACATCTGCAACAGTCTGGAAGAAGAGAGGTGTTCGGGATGAGAGGGGTGCTTTTTGTTATGTCGATTATGCTGATTTGAATGAATTAAATGAGCCTAGAGAGTTTCCTCCTGCTAATGAAAGGAACAGGAAATCAAAAATTGGGTTGTATTTCTCCGCATCTTCAGATGATTTCAATCAAATACCAGGTAGCCCAATTGCTTACTGGCTTTCCGAGGCTGAATTTAAGCTATTCAAAGACGCAAAAAAGATCGGCGATAAAGTGAAGCCAAGACAAGGCATGTCAACAAATGATAACCAACGCTTTCTTCGCCGCTGGTTTGAAGTTCCTATTGATCGAGTTGGAATAGGAATGAGTTCACTAGATGAGGCAGCTACGAGTAGAAAGAAATGGTTTCCATATAACAAGGGCGGGGAATATAGAAAATGGCAAGGAAATAGTGAGTATCTAGTTAACTGGAAGGATGATGGTGCTGAAATAAAGCACTGGTTGGTTAACAACCCTCAAGACCCTAAGACCACGCATTGGTCTAGGCGAATTATTAATACCGAATATTATTTCAAGGAAGGACTCACTTGGTCTTTTGTGAGCTCGTCAAACTTCGGTATTCGTTATACATCGAACGGATTTCTATTTGATGTTGGCGGTTCGAGTATGTTCCCAGCGAAAAATGATCTTTTCCCCATGCTGGGATACCTTTGCTCGAAAATAGCTTTCAATTTTCTAAAGGCCATAAATCCAACGCTGAATTTTCAAACAGGCAATTTGGCGGCATTGCCATGGCCAGAAAGTCGTATTCAACCGCATTCATCATCACTTGATAGCAACGTTAATAATCTGGTTCTTCTCTCAAAATCAGACTGGGACTCATTTGAAACCTCTTGGGACTTCACGAGCCTACCGCTCCTGAACCCTTACTACCTTCAGCCGACTCTGAATGCAACCTATCAAAAGTTCCGCGCCCACTGGCGGGAGATTACGCTGGAGATGCAGCGGCTGGAGCAAGAGAACAACCGCATCTTTATTGACGCCTACGGTCTGCAGGATGAGTTGGATGAAAAGGTTGACCTCAGCGAAATCACCCTGACCTGCAACCCCCACTACCGCTACGGCAACGACAAGAGCGAGGAAGAGCTGGAGGCGCTGCTGCTGGCCGACACCATGCGCGAGCTGGTCTCCTATGCCGTGGGCTGCATGTTCGGCCGCTATGCGCTGGACAAGCCGGGGCTGATCCTAGCCAACCGGGGAGAGACCATCGAGGACTACCTGAAGCGGGTTCCGGAGCCCAGCTTCCCGGCGGACGACGACAACGTCATCCCCATGCTCGACGGCGATTGGTTCACCGACGACATTGCCGAGCGCTTCCGCAAGTTCCTGCGCGTGGCCTTTGGCGATGAGCACTACGAGGAAAACCTCCAGTTCGTCGAGCAGGCGCTGAACATCAAGGGCAAGCGTAATTACGGCATCCGCGACTACTTCCTCGGCGAGTTCTACACCGACCATGTAAAACGCTACAAAAAGCGCCCCATCTACTGGCTTTTTTCCAGCCCCAAGGGGAGCTTCAACGCGCTGATCTACATGCACCGCTATCGCCCGGATACGGTCAGCGTGGTGCTCAACGACTACCTGCGCGAGTTCCGCACCAAGCTTACCTCCCACAAGAACCATCTGGAGGCAATCAGCATCAGCGGCAGCAGCAGCCAGGGCGAGAAGACCAAGGCCCTGAAGGAGATCGAGAAGATCACCAAGATGATCGCCGAGATGGAGGAGTACGAACGCGAGGTGCTTTACCCGCTGGCTACCGAGCAGGTGGAGATCGATCTCGACGACGGCGTGAAGGTCAACTACCCCAAATTTAGCGCGGCATTGAAGAAGATCGTCGGCCTGGAATCGACGGAGGAGTGAAAATGGCAACCATGAACTTTAACACCACCAATTCGACCTTCCGTCAGCTACTGGGGAATGGCTTAACGTATCGCGTGCCACCCTTTCAAAGGGACTACTCCTGGACTGAGGACGAGTGGGACGACCTTTGGCAGGATATTCTCGGCCTGTTTGAGGCCGACGGCGAACAGGCGCACTATATGGGGTATCTAGTATTGCAATCTGCCGACAGCAAGCGCTTTGATATCATCGACGGTCAGCAGCGTCTGACCACCATCAGCGTCATGATTCTGGCTTGCTTAGGGCATCTGCAAGATCTCATTAACAGCAAGCTGGATGCAGAAAACAATAAAAAGCGCAAGGAACAGCTGCAAAATAGTTACATTGGCTACCTTGATCCTGTCAGCCTGGTGCCCCGTTCCAAGCTAGAGTTGAATCGTCACAATAACCGTTTTTATCAAACGTACCTGGTCACTCTTGAAAAGATACCCCAGCGAGGCCTTAATGCATCCGAACATCAGCTGCGTAAAGCCTTTAACTGGTTTAAGGACAAGATCAAATCACGTGCTGGCATTACTACAAATAGCGGGAAGGATCTTGCGGCTTTCATCGACGCTCTGGTCGACAAGCTGTTTTTTACTGTTATTACGGTTACCGACGAGTTGAATGCGTTCAAGGTGTTCGAGACCCTCAATGCCAGGGGCGTAAGACTTTCAGCAACTGATCTGTTGAAGAATTATCTTTTTTCGGTCATCAGCTCGCAGGACACCCATGAATCAGAGCTGAAGGCTTTGGAAGAGCGATGGGAGCGTATTGTAGGCCTGCTGGGGAGCGAGAGTTTTCCGGAATTTCTTCGTATATTCTGGAACAGCCGCAACAGACTGGTACGCAAATCCGATTTGTTCAAAACCATCCGCAGGCGGATTTCCACCCGTGAAGCCGCTTTTGAACTGTTACGGGATTTGGATAATTCTGCAGCGATCTATGCCGCACTTCGCGATCCCCATGATCCTTCATGGAACAATGACGAAAAAATTGCTCTTGAACAGCTGATAATGTTCAACGTGCGTCAGCCGCTGGCCATGCTTTTGTCATGTCATTCCAAGTTCTATGAGACCGAACGAGCAAGCTTCACTCGCATTGTGAAGGCTGTGGCTGTCGTTTCCTTCCGCTACAACGTCATCTGCAACCTTCAGACTCATGAGCAGGAGCGTCTCTATAATGACATCGCCACGAAAGTATCCTCCGGTGCATACATACGTGCGTCTGAAGTAATTTCTGTCCTCCGGGACGTTTATCCCGATGACATCCAATTCAAGGCTGCTTTTGGCGCAAAGGAACTGCGCACCACAAACAGTCGGAACAAGAAAGTGGTACGCTATATTCTCTTCGAAATAGAGCGACAGCGCTCTGGCCAAGTTTTTGATTTCGAAAGCGCCACCTATAATCTGGAGCATATCCTTCCCGAGCATCCCTCCGAGGCCTGGGCGCACATCGAGGAATCCAAGCAAGACAGTCTGATCTACCGCATCGGGAACATGACTCCTCTTGAAACAAGCCGAAATCGGGACTTGGGCAATGGAGACTATCCCTCGAAGCGACAAGTCTATCAACAGAGTGTTTTCCAGATTACCAAGGCCGTTGCTGAACATTATGAATCCTGGGATGAACAAAAAATTGATTCCAGGCAAAAGCAGTTGGCCAATGTTGCTGCCGGTATTTGGAAGATCGACTTCGGAGGGTGACTTTGGAAAACCGTATTGCCCAAGCCCTGACCAAACTCTTCGACCGACATCGCATCGTCTTCTGGTACGACGCCAAGCAGGAGTTGCGTGACGACTTCAAGGCGCTGTCGCTGCCCGGTATTGAGACGCTGGAGCTCACCAACAACGAGTACGCCATCAAATACAGGCTGCTCCGCGAGCAGCCAGAACAGAAGTTCCTGCTCTACCGTGAAGGGCCTCAGCCAGCCGATCTGGATAACTGGCTGCTGGATGTACAACTGGCCCACGGCGAGTTCCGCACCGATCAGGTGGCCATCTGGCTGTCCGAACTGGAGCTCGGCCTGGAGTTCATGGATGTGGTGCAGGCCCATGCGGAGTTCTTCCAGGCGATTAAGCGCAAGGACGCCCTCAAAAAGCTGCTGAAAGCGGACGACACCGCCGGACAGATTCGCCTGAAGATGCTGGCGGTATGCACCGGCAGCGAGCCACGCATGGATGCGGTGGTGGAAAACCTGCTGCAAGAGCTGGCCGAGGGTCGTGACGAGAAGATCAAGCTGGTTGGCAGGTGCAGCCTGGATGGTTTCCTCTGGGAACAAATGACCCGCTGCTATGGCTACAAGTCCGACGAGCCGGGCATCCGCGACTTTGCCATTGAGCTGTTCAAGTCATGTTACGCCATGGGCACCGATGGCCAAGTGAAACTGACCGCAGATGCCCTGGTGTTTCTCAAACGCTGGAAGGACAGCCGCCAGTTTGAAGGCGGTTTCGAGACCCTCTCGGGAGAGTGTGCAGAGGTCCTCGGCATTGAGCAGGATCTGGCCAAGCGGGATTTCCGCGAATTGATCGAACTGGATTATTTCCGCCTGATTGACCAAAAGATCATCAGCGACCTGGTGCGGGCGGTGGCAGCCCGCACGGCCTCCAGCGGTGACGTGGCGATCTGGGTCCGTCAGCGGCGGCAAGGCCACTGGTATCGTGAATATCGCCACTTGTACGAGGCGGTCGATTATGCTGCCCAATTTATCTATGCCCTGGGTGAGGCCAAGCTCGAAATGGGCAGCCTCGTTGAAGGTGTCCAGCGCTACAGCCGCTTCTGGTATCAGCTTGATCAGCTTTACCGCAAGTTCACCTACCACGTGCGCATGTCGGGACAGGCGTCGCTGATGGGCACCCTGACCGAGCAGGTCGAAAACCTCTATTCCAACAACTTCCTGCTGAAGCTGGGCGACCGCTTCCAGACCTTTGTTGATGCGGCATCCAAGTGGGAAGCCTCCCCAGTGTGGAGCCAGAAGCACTTTTTTGAACATTGGGTACGGCCGTTCCTGCGCAAGGACAACAAGGTCTGTGTGATTATTTCCGATGCCATGCGCTATGAGATCGGCGATGAACTACTGAGCCTGATCCGCCAGGAGGACCGGTACAGCGCCGAACTGGAACCAGCGCTTTCGATGCTGCCCAGCTATACCCAACTCGGCATGGCGGCACTTCTGCCCAACAAGGAACTGGCGATTGTCGACAACGAAACCGGCACCGTGCTGGTGGATGGCCAAAGCTCCCAGGGAACGGCCAACCGCATCAAAATCCTCGGACAGGCAATCAGCCAACGGGCTACCGCCTGCAAGGCCGACGAGCTGATGGCCATGAAGGGTGACGACTGCCGGGCGCTGGTGCGCGACCATGACGTGATCTACGTCTACCACAACCGCATCGACGCCACCGGCGACAAACGGGAATCCGAGGAGCGGGTTTTCGAGGCGGTGGAAGAAACCCTGCAGGAACTGATTCGCCTGATCAAAAAGCTGACCGGGGCCAACGCCAACAACTTGCTGGTGACCTCGGACCATGGCTTCATCTACCAGAACCGTGCCATCGACGAGAGCGACTTTTCCGGAGTCGATGCCGAGGGTGAACAGATTCTGTTCCGGGACCGCCGTTTCGTGCTCGGCAAGGGGCTTGCCGAGGCATCCAGCCTGCACAAGTTTACCCCTGAGCAGCTTGGCCTTGCAGGTGAGGTGGAGGTGCTGATCCCAAAATCGATCAACCGCCTGCGCCTGAAGGGCTCCGGAAGCCGCTTTGTACATGGCGGCGCGTCCTTGCAGGAAGTGGTGATTCCGGTGCTTAAGATCAACAAGAAGCGCCAGAGCGATGTGACCGCCGTCGAGGTAGACATCCTGCGCGGAGCCAGCTCGGTGATTACCTCCGGGCAACTGGCGGTGACCATGTACCAGGCCGGACCGGTGACGGACAAGATCCAGCCGCGAGTGCTGCGGGCTGGCATCTATACCGAGGCAGGCGACCTGATCTCCGACAGCCATGACCTGACCTTTGACCTGACCTCGGACAATCCCCGGGAGCGGGAGCTGCAGGTGCGCTTCGTGCTCACCCGCAAGGCCGACGAGGCCAATGGCCAGGAGGTCATTCTGCGGCTGGAGGAAAAACACGCCGGGACTTCACATTACAAGGAATACAAGTCGCTCCGGTACTTGATGAGGCGCTCGTTTACCAGCGATTTTGACTTTTGATCATCCCATTCACAGGAGGAAAAGATGCAGCGAGTCGAGTTAACTAATTATGAAGAAATGAATATTCACTGTCCTTTTTGTGGCAAACCGAACATTTCCGATGATGGGATTTCAGAATGTGAGCATACGCTATTTATTTCTACTGATGAGGGTGGTTTCGAATATGTAAGTCCAAAATTAGAATTTGATAAAGATGTTGATCTCGATGAACAATCTATGGACGAATTTACTGATGGGATTGAATATCCGAATTCTGTCAAATTTGTCATATATGACCCTGCTCCAAGTTTCTTTGGTGCATATATAGGCTTTTCAGCGGAATGAACACATAGTCATTCAGAAAACCTTATTTATGGGGAGATAACGCATTGACAGAATTGGACATGAAGATCAACCATTGTTTCCCCGGTTTGGTTGTCCGCAAGGATCTCGTCAAGACAGTCAAGGGGAACGCCATCGTTCCCTCCTATGTGCTGGAATACCTGCTGGGCCAGTATTGCGCCACCAGTGATGAGCCGACCATCCAGACCGGTATCGAGACGGTCAAGGAGATCCTTGCCAAGCATTATGTGCACCGGAACGAAGCCGGGTTGGTCCGCTCGAATATCAAGGAAAAGGGGCGCTACAAGGTCATCGACAAAATCAGTGTTGATTTGAACGACAAGAAGGATGTCTATGAGGCGCAGTTCTCCAACCTGGGTATCAAAGAGGTCCTTGTTGATTCCGGGACGGTGAAAAAGCACCCAAAACTCTTGGTCGGTGGAGTGTGGTGCATTGCTGATCTGGAATATGAGTTCACCGAAGACAAAAGTTCCAGCCCCTGGATCTTGTCGACCCTCAAGCCAATTCAACTCTCCCATTTCGATTTTGACGGCTACGTTGAGGCCCGCAAGCAATTCACCACCGACGAGTGGATCGACCTCCTGGTGCAAAGCATCGGCTTCAACCCGGAAATGTTCGGCAAGCGCAGCAAGCTGACCCAACTGGTACGCCTGATCCCATATTGCGAGCGCAACTACAACCTGATCGAACTAGGCCCCAAGGGGACCGGCAAATCTCACATCTACTCGGAATTTTCGCCCCACGGCATCCTGATCTCCGGCGGCGAGGTTACGGTTCCCAAGCTCTTCGTGAACAACTCTTCCGGAAAGATCGGTCTGGTCGGTTACTGGGATTGTGTCGCCTTCGACGAGTTTGCCGGAAAGCAAAAGCGTGTGGACAAGGCCCTGGTCGACATCATGAAGAACTACATGGCCAACAAGTCCTTCTCGCGAGGCGTCGAGACGCTGGGCGCGGAGGCATCCATGGTGTTCGTGGGCAACACCCAGCATACCGTGCCCTACATGCTCAAGCACTCGGACCTGTTTTGCGAGTTGCCCGACAAATTTTACGACTCCGCGTTTCTGGACCGCATTCACTTCTACATCCCCGGCTGGGAGGTCGATATCATCCGGGGCGAGATGTTTTCCAACGGTTACGGCTTTGTGGTGGACTACCTGGCCGAGATCCTTCGCTCGCTGCGCAATCACGATTACTCGGACCGCTACAGGGAGTATTTCTCCCTCTCCTCCGATATCTCGACGCGGGACCGCGATGGCATCAACAAGACATTCTCCGGCCTGATGAAGATCCTCTTCCCGCAAGGGGGTGCGACCCAGGAAGAGGTTGAGGAGCTGCTGCGGTTCGCCATTGAGGGCCGCAAGCGCGTCAAAGACCAACTGATGCGAATCGACTCTACCTACGGCAATGTCCGCTTTTCCTATCTGGACGCTGATGGACAGTCCAAGCCTGTCACCACGCTCGAAGAAGAGGAATACCCCAGCTACTACCACAAGACCATCGCCGAGGGTGCAGAAGGGGAAATCTTAGAATCTGTGCAACCGGATTCGCCCCAAATGCCATCCGAACCACTGGCACCGGCCGAGCCCGTCCTGAAGGAAAAGCACCTTACATTCCAGGAGAACCAGAAGGGCCTCTCCTTCGATACGCTGCTCGGTCCCTATCTCAAGGGCGCGACCGCAATCAAGGTTACCGATCCGTACATCCGCCTGTTTTACCAGATGCGTAACTTCATGGAGTTTTTGGAGACCGTGGTCAAGAACAAGGCTCCGGATGAGGAAGTGTCCGTACATCTGGTGACGATGGAAGACGAGTTCAAAGGTGAACAGCAGAAGGATAACTTCGAGAAGATGAAGGAGTCCGCCAGTTCGGTGGGCGTGAACTTCACCTGGGAGTTCGATGGCACCGGTACTATCCATGCCCGCCACATCGTGACCGACCACGGCTGGAAGATCTCACTGGATCGCGGCCTCGATATCTTCCAGCACTACGAGATGAATGATGCCTTTACCTTTGCCAATCGGTTGCAGCAGTGTCGCCCATGCAAGGCGTTCGAGGTGACGTTTATTAAAACCGAAGAGATGTCAGGTGTGTATTGAAATTAAGAACCTGTGACAAAATTGATTCCGCATACAGTCCTTGGTGGAAGGAGTTAATATGAATGTCAAACATGAAAATGGGGCAATAATTATTGAGATTGACCGTTTTGCAGGAGATACAATTCAAAAAAAACAAGAAGTTACTTATTCAGGGAATATTAAAGGAATTGCTATACCACTCAGAGTAGCCTTAAATTTTGATCCAAAGCCAAAATTTCTAGAAATGTATTGTTACTTTTCGCTTATAAAATCAAAAACAGATTATTCAGAAGAAATAAAGAAAAATATTAAGAAAATATACAGATATAATAAATATGCACATTCTACCCATCTTATTCCAATGTCGATACGTGAGACTAAATATACAGACATGGATTTTTTTGGCCCTGCTATATACAATATGAAGTTTGGTATAGACAGTCATAAATTGCCAGCTACTGCAACAAGAGGAGAAACAATTGAGTTTTTCCCTTGTTACGATGAGGTGCTTCCAATGATGTTAGACCATTTTAAATATCCTGGTTTTTACATTACCTTGCTTCCTGAAACAGCATTCCTAAATATTAAAGGTATTAAAAAAAGTTATCAGAGAATACCTCTTCAGCATGTACATGGAAATTGTCGGGATGGTGCCAGACACCCTTATATTCACATTGTTGATGATGCTGAGAGAAGACTAACAGGCCGTTGAATTTCGGCCCTACTTGATGCTGGTTCGATCTTCCGATCGCATTTTCAAGTTTGATTTAGTGCTACGGCGCTGCTTTTTCGGTTTTACTGCTCTTTTTCAACTCAATGTATGGCCGTTTTGGCCTGATCTGGTGCGAGTTTCCCTCCTCAGGTGATACCAAGGCCCAGATTTTTCATTCGGACCAGGTTGTTGGCTGCGGCATGGAGGTCAAGTTGCCAGGCAATCTTCTCGATGCCACGGTACATGGTTTTGCGCATCCTGCCGATGGTCTTCATCCAGCCAAAGCTTTCTTCGATCCGTTTCCTGATTCTCTGGCTGATGGTGTAGTTCGGATGGTTGGTCGTTCTGCCGTCAATGGCCGACTTTCTGTTGGTGTTGTTCTGTGCCACATGCGGCGTGACCTTGAGCTTGCGCAGTTCTTTGACAAATGGCTCGGTGTCGTAGCCCTTATCGCCGCCTAAAGTAATGCGACGGGTTGTTCTCGGCAACTGTTGTACCATGGCCTTTGCCGCTTCGCGTTCGCCGGTACCGGAGGCAGTTGTAACCTTTGTCCGGACGATCAGGCCGCTGCGATTTTCCATCAGGGTGTGACCTTGATAGCAGAGCTTGGCTTCCTTGTTCTTCCCTTTACGGTAGAGCCGGGCATCGGGATCGGTGACGGAGCCATGGGTGTCGTTGGTCAGCTTCTTACCCTTGAAGTCCACGTCATCGTTTCTGCCGCCACCACCTGTTGGAGGCGGCCCATCCTTGGGTTTGAAGCTCTTGATGGATGCCCAGGCTTCGATGAGGGTGCCATCAACCGTGAAGTGCTCGCGGGACAGCAATCGCTTTCGCTCTGCCTGGGCGAGTATCCGGGACAGGAACTCGGCGGCGGCATCGGACCCAATCAGGCGGTCATTGTTCTGAGTGAAACTAGAATGGTCCCAAACCTTCTCGTCCAAGCTCATACCCAGGAACCAGCGAAAGAGGAAGTTGTAGTGGATCTGCTCAACCAGTGGCCGGTTGCTGCGGATGGAGTAGAGGATCATCAACAATTGGGCCTTCAGCAGCTTCTCCGGCGGAATCGACGATCTGCCAGTGGTGGCATACATGCTGTCAAAGAGCTTATCCATCCCTGTCAGGGCTTCATCGGCCATCTTGCGGATAGCCCGCAGGGGGTGATCCTTGGGAACAAAGGATTCGGGTGTCACGTAGGTAAAAAGTGCTTCTGATTTACTATCGAAACCGCGCATAAGTTTCCTCAATAAATGCAGTGTGTTATGCGCGATAAACTATCACAAAATGGCTGTTTTTTCTATTTGAATTTCAACAGCCTGCTAATGCATTTCAAGCAGATCGAGTGGACTAAGCTTTATTTCGAGTAAGATACGTCAAATCATCTCAATGATCCGAAGTTTCCTTGATCTTGGAGATTTGAATGAATGAAGTCTCATGGATCAGATGTATCATCGGCAGTAAGTTATATCGATTATCTTGAAAACTATAGGGAAATGTTACTCAACGGGTTGAATTCCTGGAGAAAACTTGGCCAGTACAAATTTCCTCGCCAAATGCCTGCTGATTGATCTGGAGACCTCTGGCGATCAGAGAATCCACCACATCGGCGCCCTGTTTGGCGGGGAGAAATTCGAGCGAAGCGGCCGTTTCGATCAAAGGAAGGCCCTGGAGGAACTCGATGCATTTGCGGTCGGGGCGGACTTCGTTCTCGGCCACAACCTCCTCGGCCATGATCTCCCCATCATCGAGGCCCTGGCCCCCAACCTCCGGCTCCTCACAAAGCCGGTCGTCGATACACTCTATCTCTCCCCCCTGGCATTTCCCGAGAACCCCTACCACCGCCTGGTAAAGGACTACAAGCTAGTCCGCGATTCAATCAACGATCCCGTTGCTGATGCACGGCTGGCGGCGTCGGTCTTTTCCGACCAGTGGGAAAGCTTCTCTGCTCTCGGCAAAGTCGATGGAGACGTGCTCTCCTTCTATCGGTACTGCTTTGAGGAGAGTCGAGACGCTTCTCTGCGCAGCGAAGGTCTGAAGGAAGTCTTTGCCGCCCTGGGGGCGTCACCGATCTCCGAGAACGAAGCCTTCACCATCTTTCAGAAGAACGTGCAGGGGAGGGCATGCGAAACAGCCGTCGCCATGGTCTCCCTCAAGTACCTCCTCCATCCTGACAAGCGTCCGGCACTTGCGTACTGCCTGGCGTGGCTTCGGGTAGCGGGCCACAACTCCGTCCTCCCGCCATGGGTACGGCACCGCTTCCACGATGTCGTGCCGGTCTTGAAGGAGTTGCGGGATATTCCCTGCAGCAACCCGTCCTGTACCTGGTGCCGGACCACTCATGATCCGAGGCATCAGCTTGAGCGCTTCTTCGGCTACCCTGCGTACCGGCCGACGCCGGCAACCGCCGACGGCAAGAGCCTCCAGGAGGAGATCGTCTGCTTCGGCATGGGGGACAAGCCGCAGCTCGCCATCCTCCCCACCGGCGGCGGCAAATCCCTCTGCTACCAGATACCGGCCCTGGCCCGCAACTTCCGGCGCGGTGTCCTTACCATCGTCATCTCCCCCCTCCAGGCCCTAATGAAGGACCAGGTCGACGGCCTGGCATCCAAGACCGGCACCATGTTCTCGGCAGCCATCTACGGCATGCTGACCCCGCCCGAGCGGGGGGAGGTGCTGGAGCGGGTCCGCCTTGGTGACATCGCCATCCTTTACGTGTCCCCGGAGCAACTCCGGAACAAGTCCCTGGCCGATGCCATCAGCCAGCGGGAGATCGGCTGCTGGGTCTTCGACGAGGCCCACTGCCTGTCGAAGTGGGGCCATGACTTCCGCCCCGACTACCTCTACGCCGCCCGCTTCATCCGGGAGTTGGCCCAGCGGCAGCAGACCCCCATCCCCCCCATCGCCTGTTTCACCGCCACCGCCAAGCGGGATGTGATGGAGGAGATCACCGACCACTTCCGGCGGGAGCTGGGGCAGGAGCTGGAGGTGTTCGAGGGGGGAGTGGAGCGGAACAATCTCTCCTTCGAGGTGCAGCTCATAGGGAGAGCGGAGAAGTACGAGCGGATCCACGAGGCCCTTGCCGACCGTCTTCCCCGGCCGGAGATGGGGGCGGTGGTCATCTATGCCGCCACCCGGAAGGAGACAGAGAGCATCCGAGATTTCCTCCTCAAGAAGGGCTGGCCGGTCGAGGCGTTCCATGCCGGGCTGGAGGCCCCTGAGAAGCGGCGGGTCCAGGACGATTTCATCAGCGGGAAGACCCAGGTCATCTGCGCCACCAACGCCTTCGGCATGGGGATCGACAAGGACAACGTGAGGCTCGTGATCCATGCGAGCATCCCCGGCTCCCTTGAGAACTACCTGCAGGAGGCCGGCCGGGCCGGGCGGGACACGAGGGATGCGGAGTGCGTTCTCCTCTACAATGAGGAGGACATCGAGACCCAGTTCCAGCTGGGAGCCATGTCGGAGCTGACCCAGCACGACATCAGCCAGATCCTGCGGGGGCTTCGCCGCGCTAAACGCAACAGGGAGAACGAGATCGTCATCACCGCCGGGGAGTTGCTCCGTGACGAAGAGGTGAAAACCGGCTTCGGCACCGAGGACCAGATGGCCGACACCAAGGTGAAGACGGCCGTCGCCTGGCTGGAGCGGGCGGGACTGGTGGAGCGGAACGAGAATAACACCCGGGTCTTCCAGGGGCAGCCGCTGGTCCGGAACCTGGAGGAGGCGGAGGCCAGGATTGCCCCCCTGAACCTGCCCGAACGGCAGAAGATGCGGTGGCTGGCGATCCTGAAAGCCCTCTTCAACGCCCGGAAAGATGAGGGGATGAGCGCCGACGAGCTGGCGGAGCTGCCGGAATTCCGGGAAACGGAAGGGGAATCGTCCGCTCCACGGACCATTGCCGGCGACACCCGGACTGTACTGCGGGTGCTCCACGAGATGACCGAGGCGGGACTGATCAAGCAGGGGATCCTCCTCAATGCCTTTGTCCGGTACAAGGTTGGTGACCACTCCCGGATGCGCTTCGAGAAGGTCTGTACACTGGAGCGGGCCATGCTCAAGCTGATGCAGGAGTCCGAGCCCGATGCCGAGGGGTGGCTCGACCTGTCCCTGCGGCGCCTCAACCAGCGCCTTGTGGACGAGGGGCACGCAAGCCTCCCGGAGCACCTGCGCAATCTCCTGAAGAGTCTCTCCCTGGACGGGAAGGGGCTGGCGGGGAACCGCGGCAGCATCGAGTTCCGCTATATCGGCCAGGATCACTACCGCCTGAAGCTGAACCGGAAATGGACTGATCTGCTTTCTCTTGCCGAAAAGAGGCGTAACGTGGCGAAGGTGGCCCTCGATACCCTGTACGCCAAGATCCCCGAGAATTCGCCTGCCAGCGCCGAACTCCTGGTGAACTTCTCCCTCGACGACATCTCACTCGCCCTCCGGGGCGACCTCCTCCTCGCGGGGCAGATTAAGGATGTCCTGGCGGCGATCGACCGTGCCCTCATGTTCCTTCACGAGCAGCAGGTCATCATCCTTCAGCAGGGGCTTGCGGTCTTCCGGCAGGCCATGACGATCCGGATCATGTCGGAGGAGGGCAAGCGACGGTACTCCAAGGGGGATTACAGCCCCCTGGAGCAACACTACCGGGAGAGGATCTTCCAGGTCCATGTGATGAACGAGTACGCCCGGCTGGGCCTTGAGAAGATCAAACAGGCCCTCGACCTGGTGGTTGCCTACTTCACCCTGGATCGCACGATCTTCATCCAGCGGTACTTTTCAGGGAGGAAGGAGATCGTCGAGCGGGCCACGAGCCAGGCATCCTACCACCGGATCGTCGACAACCTGGCAAACCCGGTGCAGGTGGCCGTCGTGGCGGCACAGCCCGAGGAGAACATGCTGGTACTGGCCGGCCCGGGCTCGGGCAAGACCCGGGTTGTGGCTCACCGCTGCGCCTACCTCCTGCGGGTGAAGCGTGCCCAGCCGCGCAGCATCCTGATCCTCTGCTTCAACCGGAACGCGGCCAATACCCTGCGCCGCCGGCTCCTTGAACTGGCCGGCCCTGACGCGAAGGGGGTCACGGTCCAGACCTATCACAGCCTGGCCATGAGGCTTACCGGGGCCTCGTTCGCCGAGCGGGCCGAACGGCGGAAGATCGAAGCGGACGATTTCAAGACCGTGATCCCCGACGCGGTCCGCCTGCTGAACGGGGAGGTCGAGTTCAGCGGAATGGAGCGTGACGAGCTGCGGGAGCGGCTCCTGGCCGGCTACCGCTACATCCTGGTGGACGAGTACCAGGATATCGACGAGGACCAATACCGGCTGATCTCGGCCATCGCCGGCAGGACCCTCACCGATCCCGACAGCAAGCTGGCTCTTCTGGCGGTGGGGGACGACGATCAGAACATCTACACGTTCCGCGGCGCCAACGTGGAGTTCATCCGGCGCTTCCAGGAAGACTACCAGGCGAAGACCCATTACCTGGTGGAGAACTATCGCTCCTCCGCCCATATCATTGCCGCCGCCAACTGCCTGATCGCCCACAACCGGGACCGGATGAAGACCGACCATGCCATCCGCATCAACAAGGGGCGGCAGCGGCTTCCGGCCGGGGGGCCGTGGGAAAACCTCGACCCCGTGGCCAGGGGGAGGGTGCAGCTTCTCTCAGTGACCGATGGGGCCCAGCAGGCAGTGGTGCTCGTGGAGGAGCTCCAGCGGCTCCGGCAACGAAACCCCGCCCTTGCCTGGACCGATTGCGCCGTCCTGGCCAGGACCCGCGAGGAACTGGCCCCAATCAGGGCACTCTGCGAAGAGCGGGGGATCCCCGTCACTTGGGGAATCGACCGGGACAAGACCCCGCCTCTCCACCGCATCCGGGAGGTGCGGCAGTTCTTTGACGAACTGAATGTCCGCCATGGGGAACTGCTGTCGGCGAACGACCTACTGGTCCTGGTGGATGACCTCGCGAAACCATCGTCCACCCTCTGGTGGGAGCTGCTGCGGGGGATCCTCCAGGAGTGGCGGGAGGAGAGCAACAATGCCCAGCTCCCCGCAAGCTGCGTCACGGAATACGTCTATGAGGCGCTCGCGGAACAGCGGCGGGACCAGGCGATCGGCGCCGGAGTCTTCCTGAGCACGGTCCATTCCGCCAAGGGGATGGAGTTCCCCCATGTCTTTATCCCCGGGGGAGGGTGGGCACGGGGGAAGACCCAACAGGAGCAGGAAGAGGAACGCCGCGTCTACTACGTGGCGATGACCCGGGCCAAGGAGACCCTCTGCCTCTTCGAGCGGGGGGATGCGCCCAACCCGCACACCGGCCTCATTGAGGTGGACTTCCTGCTAAGGCGCGATCCTCCCGCGGTGGCCCTGCCGGATGACCGGGTGCTGCGCCGTCGGTACGACATCCTGGGGATGGGGGATCTGTTCATCGATTTTGCTGGTCGAAAGCGGAAGGAAGATCCGGTTCATAAGCATCTTGCCGAGCTGCGACCGGGGGATCTCTTGCGAGTTGTCCCCACGGGGGATTTTATCGAGCTTCATGATGAAAAGGGGGTCTGTGTTGCCCAACTCTCAAAAACCGCTCTCATAACATGGAGAGGGCGCTTGGAGAAGGTCGAGCGGGTGACCGTCCTCGCCATGGTGCAGCGCCATGCGGAGGATTCTGGGGAAGAGTACCGCGATCGGTGCAAATGCGACCAGTGGGAGGTGCCGCTGGCTGAAGTGATTTTTGTGGATAACAAGTAATTGGTTCTCCTTTTTCTTGGCTGACGGGGATATCCCCCGTCAGCCAGTACAGAGATGCACAATCTATTCTGTCATTCAGTCTTTTTTGGCGCGGTAGTTCCCTGCTTCCTTTGCCCACCGTTCGAGCACTACTGTAAGGTGTTTCGCCAGACGGTTCCTGTCGAGCTTCATGTCGCTGTTGTCTTCAACGTGGTAAACCAGATCCGGATATTCCCTGACGAACTTACTGAACCCTCCCCAGTCAGGAGTGTAGGCCGCACAATCTTTGATCGCATTGCGAAGGTATCTGGGCTTCTCCACGGGCTCCGAATCTCCACCTACGAACTGCTTTATGTATGCCATAGGACATTCCGGGTGGCCATTGCAGTTCAGGCAGGAGGTGGAACCGAATCTGTTGGTGATATCTGACATGACGATATCTTCGATCACATGCTGGATTCTTTTCCGGTCTTTCTGAAGGGATACTCTTTGCGCTCGACGTTCAATGATTGCCATCTCCCGGTCGAGGATGTCTCCCGGCGCTTGGATCATGGCAAGTCGGGCGATTCTCACCAGAGAAAGCGCGAAGAGGTGAATATTTTCGGTAGGAGTCATGGGTAGTTTGATTATGGTCGCCATTTGTCTTCTCCTCATGGATATTTGTTAGTTGAGTTGCTGCAGCACTTAGTGAGTCCTATGACAGCCAGTGGTTGAGGCAGGTGAAGATGTCAGGTTCGGTCGCCAGAAACGGGTACGATCATTGAGTTTGGCGGTTTGCCGCCATTCCTGGCTGTCCCTGAAAGCGAGATCCTCCGCACTGAGTCCGGCGCTGATATGGTCGGCGAGCAGCACGGCCTCTGAAATGGTTATGAGGGGGATGCGTCGGCTGTGTCGGTTGCGGCGCCATGACCAGATATAGCGGAGCGCCGTTCCTGCGTCCTTGCAATGAGTGTCCAACAGTTTGAGGTGGTTGGCGAGAACCTCAAGAGTAAGGTCATCGTGGTCAAGGACATACGCAGAATTCAGGCGGGCTCCATCTTCGCTGTAAGAATGAATTTTGCCGATGTCGTGGAACAAAGCGCCGATGATCCCAAGTTCGAGCATGTGTTGAGGGAATTCATGGAGACGGCTGACGATTTCAGCGCATGACAGACTGTGTTCCAAAAGTCCGCCGGCGTGACTATGATGGTGTTTCCCGCTGGCCGGTAACGAGATGAAGCGCAACATTATCGAGTCGTCGGCGAGGATTGACCGCACAAAAAAGCGAAGCGCTTCGTTGCCTATCGATTCCATCACAGAACCAAGGTGGTCCAATAGGTGGGGTTGGGGGCACAGGCTTCGGGGAATCAGGGTGGTTGGGGAGTCCGGTGCCGACTGGACAACCTCTGCTTCCTCGACGTGAATAACGGTGCTGTGCTGCAGAGAACACATTCGGCCGTTCACGAATACTCGATCAAGATCGGCAAAAGATGTTTTTCCCTGATATCGTCCAGGCCATGCGAATGCCTTCATCGATCCGCTCATGTCTTCCAGAAGGCATGACAGATAGGGTGAACCGTTGCTCGCGAGACATTTGAACGGTTTCCGAATCCGGTAGTATCCTGAAAACTTTTCGGGATGATCTCGTTTCAGTTCACTGATGGTCATGGTGCACCTCCTGGCTGCAATTGCTGCTGAGGAAGTTTTCAAAGGCTGAGCCGTCTCTGCGTGTGAGGTTCGGGACAAATCTGGAGTACACCGTGAATAGCATCCGGGTGTTCACATGACCCATCTGGCGGGCTATCCACTCGGGATTCTCGCCGGCGGCGAGCCAGAGTGTCGCCGCCGTGTGGCGGGTCTGGTAGGGCCGGCGGTTTTTTATGCCGATATAGCGAAGGGTAGGAAACCAGACCCTCTTGGTAACATTGCGATGCTGGAGAGGGGATCCGTTTCGGGTGCAGAACACGTAGTTGCTCAGACCGCCGCTAACGGTATGCTGATCCCTGAGGGCCTTGTACACCAGCGATGACATCTCGATTGTCCGGACAGATTCCGGGGTCTTTGTCGTGTCATCCTTGCCGTCGACAACTGTTTCCCTGATGAGGATCTGCCGGCGCTCAAAATCAACGTACTTCCATTTCAAACCGTCGATCTCGGCTGTCCGCATTCCCGTAAAGAATCTGACCGTATAGTAGTTCTTGAAATCCGGCCTGACGGTGTCAATGAACCTGAGCACTTCCTCGAGCGAGAAGGGGTCCACATCCGACTTCGGAATACGGAGCTGTTTTATTCCGATGAATGGTGTGGTAAATTCAAAACGGTCGGCTGCTTCTGCCAATATCATGCGCAACGTTGTCATGATATGATTGATCCGGTCAGCTGAGAGCCCTTTCTTTCCGTCTTCAACTTTGGCGAGTAGGGAACGGAATTTTAGGACCTCAGCTTTGGTGATGCAGCTGACCTCTTTTTTACCGAACTCCGGTATCAGATGCCGATTCAGGTTTGTTGTGGTCGTTTTCCTGTACGAGTTTTTCCATCGTACGCAGTTTTCTTCGTACCACTCTGCTGCAAACTTCCTGAATAGGGGGGACGAGCCGTTCTCCTTCTCCTGGCTGCCTCCGGCAGAAGCTTCCGCGCTGAACTTCTGAACCATCGGTGAGTTGGGGAAGTAGCTCGCATAGTCGAAGGTCTCGAGCGTTATTTCGGCCTCGATCCGCTTGAGAACCTTCTCCATGTTCTTCCTATTCTCCTTGGTATCAGGAAGAGTGGTCTGCTCGCGGCAGCGAGCTCCCTGGTACCTGAAGTCGAACATCAGCAGTCCGTTTTCCTTCCTCGTTCTGATACTAGCCATGGCAGATCCCTCCTCTCGCAAGCGGAATCATCGGCATCTCCTCCCGTGATTCCTTGGTCATGTCCCGTTCGATCGTCTCCCAGATGAACAGAATTTTCCTGCGACCGAATGGGCGGATGTAGTGGATTCCCTCAAGGAGAACCGAATCCTTCAGGTATTCCCGGATGTAGCGTGGTTCGTAGTGGAGCCTGTTTGCCAGTTCCTCGGTGGTGATGTACGTCTGAGTTGCCATGAGTGACCTCCTGTATTGTTTTATGGTGTAATCATACCACGAATAATTATGCATGACAAGAATAATATGTATTGTGGAAATAATTATGTTTGAAGAGAATGGATATGCCTGTTATGATTGGACTTTGAAAGATAAACTTTAGGCATGGGGGGTGTATGATCCGCTTCCGATTGAAAGAATTGATCTCTAACGAGGAGTTCAGGGCGGGGAAAAGAATAACTCTGGGGAGTATTGCGGAGGCTACGGGGATAAAACAACCGACGTTGTCGCGGATTGCCGGTACACGAGGCTACAACACGACTACCGATAACATTGACAAGCTGTGCCGGTATTTCAGTTGCACGGTGGGCGACATCATGGAATATGTCCCAGACGAGGAGGTAATGGGGGAGGGGGAGAAGGTTTAATTTTTGCTTGATCTGTCCACTACATGAGGAACCCATGACAAAAGCTGACATCGCAGAAATCATCTCTGGCAGACTCGAACTTTCCAGAAAGGAGTCCGCAGAGCTTGTGGATGCTCTCCTCGAGGTGATCAAGAAAGGCCTTGAGAAGGACGAAAAGGTGAAGATATCTGCCTTTGGAAGTTTCGAGGTGAAAAAGAAGGGCGACCGGCGAGGCCGGAATCCTCAAACAGGGGAGGACCTTACCATCAAGGCCCGGCGCGTGCTCTCCTTCAAGCCGAGCCCAATATTTCGCAACGGCATCAACAAGTAAAGCCTATGTGCGGCCGCTTTACCCTTGCTCTCCCTCCTGAAATGCTGGCCGAAGTCATCGGCGAGATCGAGCAGGGGCACATCCAGCCCCGCTACAACATCGCCCCGACTCAGCAGGTGGCTGTTGTCCGCCAGGACGCTGGTGGCCAGAGGCACCTTTCGTACCTTCGCTGGGGCCTCATTCCACCCTGGGCAAAGGATGCCTCCGTCGGTAGCCACATGATCAATGCCCGCGCCGAGACGGTCCACGAGAAACCCGCTTTCTGTCATGCCTTCCGTTCCCGGCGCTGCCTTGTTCCCGCGTCAGGCTTTTTCGAATGGGAAAAGAAAGAGGGGAGGAAACAGCCGCTTTATATCCGCATGAAGGACGGCGGCCCCATGATCTTCGCCGGCCTCTGGGAGAGCTGGAAATCCCCGGAAGGGGAGATCATCGAAATGTGCACCATCCTCACCACAAACGCGAACAGCCTCATCAAGCCTATCCACGACCGGATGCCCGTCATCCTTGGACGGAGTGACTGGGACACCTGGCTTTCCAGGGATGCCACCCGGGAGCAGTTGGCGATGCTCTTCCAGCCCTATCCTTGGGATCTCCTCCACCTGTACCCTGTGGGAACTGGGGTCAACAATCCCCGCAACGACTCGCCTGAGCTTATTGAGCCTCTCCCGTAAGTATCAGTCTGATACGGTTAGGTTGCTGTTTGGAAACCTGTCGTATTCACGGCATACATTCGGGGCTGACAAACCATTTCCTTCACAAAACGACATGATCTGACGCAGCACCGTGGGAGCATCTCCTCAAAATCAAACCGGGAGGAACGTTATCATGAAACATTACGTCCCGGCGCAAACTGAAGCTGTACCCGCTTAAAAAATAAGATTCACGACGTTTCTCAAGAAATTGAGAAACTGCAGGCAGAAAAGGTTGAGTTTGAAGGACGGATGGCTGCAAGTATTAAACTTGGCAATAAATTCAATTTACAGCTTTCTCGTGCATTTCATAGTGAAGTTACTGAAAGAATAAATGCTCTTGCTGCGGAAAAATCTCCGGTTCGTCGATTCATAAAATTGGTCGCAGCAGTTCAAATGTGCAATGAAAAGGAAAAACTGTTTGCCAACGGCAATGGGTAAGAGGCTAAAATGACAGAATCTGACAACGTGGATACCGAACAAAACGAAGAACAGGAACTCAAAGCGCTTCTTTCTCGGGTACTAAAAGAACCTTTGGAAGATATGACAAGACAACTTCAAAATGATTTGCATGAGGGGTTAGATAAGTCCAAAAAAAGCGCAATTCGAGAGGTAGAAAGGAGTTTGGAATCTACGAATAAGTGTCTTGAAGATCTAAAGGATACTATAGGTGAGTTTCCTGACGAATTTAGAAAGGAGTTTTTCGGTATCCAACAGATGATCGAGACAAGGATGAATGATATTAATCAGAGCATGCATGACGAGTTACGGACCGGTTCCGAAAAAATTAAGGAGTTAAATGACAAAAAACTTCAACATCTTTATGAAGAAGTTGACAAGAAAACGAATATGGCAATTAAAATCACTTCTGATGCTAATGCACAGTTTAGTTCTTCTATGAAGAAGCTATTCATAATAAATGCCTTGATTCTATTAACGATGATTGTTTTTTTAGTAAATTATTTCACAGTTAAAAATTGAGTTATTTTATTGAAGGGCTGGCAAATCGTAAGTAATTTTGCTGATGTTTGCTGTAGCATAAAATAGCCAAAGTTCCAATAGGTTGGGAAGTGCCATGCACACTGCCAATTACAGGGCATTACCATCCACCGTCGTACCATTCAACGAGATCTGAAAAAACTTTCAGACATCTTCCCCCTGAGTTGTGACGACCGGGACAATTCCTGTGGCTGATTCTGGTTTATGAACGCAGTTTTTTTAATGTTTTCCTTGCTTTCTACGTCAGCAGGCTTTGTCTGCCGCTTAGTAGGGGGTATCTCTCGAGTCTGGTTCTGCATTAACTATTGGCATAATTGGGCCTACCACTACTAAGTTGCAGGATAAAGGAGATGGAGATGTTTGGACTCGAATTCTTGATTAGGGCAGCACTCATTGAATTAGCTTACGAGGTGATCTTCGGCGGTAGAGATCCGATAAGAAACGCCGAACGGGTAGGGCGAAAGGTGTTCGGCGCGGAGAAAACCGTGACCCGGCTTAAGGTCGGCTGCGTGGTGTACTGCAACCTAGCAGGGATTGCAGAACACACCGGAGTCTACGTCGGGAGGGGCAAGATCGCCCACCTCGACGGCAGCGGGCGGATAGAGCTGGTCACAAAAGCGCAGTTCCTGGCCCGATTGGACGGCCGGAATCCGGCGGACATGGTGTTCGTGTCCTGCAACAATCAAGGGAAGGTCGTAGGGTATAAGGACTGGGCGACCCGCGCCCTCTCGATGGTCGGGGAGCAGCGAGAATACTCCCTGCTGCGGGACAACTGCCACCAGTTCGTGGCAGAGTGTGTCACGGGATTCCTACAATATGGGTTAGGAACGTGGCAGTTCAACAGGCTCAATGATTATCTCGGGGAGTATTACAGCTGCGAGTGGGCGGAGTGGGTATGATAGCCGTCGCTTATAGAAAGAAAAGGGGAAGCGACGGTGACCGCCGCTTTTTTTAACACCTGCTTCTCCTTGCCGGTGTTCAGCGCCATGGTGAACATCGCAGGTTGTGTTATGGGTATCTCAATACTGCAACACTACCTCGCGAAATCCAATTAACCCCCACCCCAAGTACCGGCTTGTCCGTCCGTGCCTTGCCTACTGCATCCGCATAACAGCGAAGTTGCGGCAGATAATGAAGGAAACGCCCCTCGATATCTTCCGTAACATCCGACTTGTGATCAATGATCCAGAAGCCTTCTTTTGCTTCTACCAGAAGGTCAATTGATCCGCTGATGACGCTTTCCTGGGCATCGAGCGCCAGAATAGGGACTTCATGATCTATCCGCACAGGAGCGAACTCCCTGATGACCCAGGATTGAAATGCCCCTGCCGCGCCGGTGATTGCTGCCCGCTGGCCAGCGTCAAGCTCAATTCTCTCAACCTCGAATAGGTGGTCGAGTCGTTCCGGATTGCAGCCGGCCACTTCGAAACAGCGGTGCAGGAAAGTCCCCCGGTCGGTCGCGGAGAGGTCCACGTCTATGTTCAGAGGTTCACCATACTGTATGGTTGAAGTCCTCGGCTCATTTCCCACCGACGCACCATGGAGGCTCGATGGTGTAACCGCTTCAGGTGTCAGTGAGATGGTGACAGTACTTGCCTCGATGGCCCGTCTCCCGATGACCGGCAGTGTTTCCGCTGCTGCGGTTTCCTCGAATTCCGGTGCCTCCTTGCCGGCCTGCACGACACGGCAGTCGAATTTCTTTGTCCCGACCTTCATCGTGTTCCCGCATATCTCGACGCCGGCTGCCTCTTTCAAGAGCGCCCAGTAAGAAACGGTATCCTTCTCTTCCTGATAGACTGGCGCCTCAAGGATCGCCTTCTCCCGTGCCCTGGTGAGAGCCACGTAGAGAAGCCGCCGAGCCTCCTGCTGGCGGATCTCCTGGAGCGGTTCCCGGAATTTGTCACTGGATTCCGGGGCGGCGAAGCTTGGTGAGATCTCAAGCCGTGCCCGTTCCAGCACCTTCGACAGATCTCTGAAGTCCGTGTACACCACGTCGGTGCTCGGAAGCCTTGCCGAGACGTCACTGTCGGTGGCGCATATGGCCACCACCGGCCATTCCTTTCCCTTCGCCCGGTGCCAGGTGAGAAGCTGCACTGCGTCTTCGCTGATCACCGCCGGCTCCGGCTGGCGGTCATCCCGCTCCGCCTTTCCCCGAAGCCACGCAAGGAAAGTTTTGAGCCCCATGCCGTAGTAACCGCCGCTGGCCAGCGCCTCTCGGTTGGAACCCATGAACTCCCGGGCCTCTCCCTGAACGCGCAGAAGATTGGCCCGTGCCTGCGGGGCATCCGGCCAGAGGGCTATTCTGTCATGGAGGTCAAGGGCCTCGACGACCCGTTCAACGACGGCGTCGACGGTTAGGGAGCTGATTTCATCCGCTACGCCATCCAGAGTTGTCAGGATCGGATCGGCGAAGGACTCGTTTCGCAGGTGCCGTGCAATTGCCGTCTCGAGATCAAGGGTCCCCAGCTCGGTGACAACCAGGTAGAGGGCGGCGTGACGGTCTGCGGGGTCGGCCACGTAACTGAGGGCATGGTAAGTGATCTGGATGATCCGCGAACTGAGCCAGCCGTCCTGTTCCATCTGGGTCCGGATGCCGATGCTCCGTAGGGCCTCGGCGTATTTCTCCAATCGGCTGTTGGTGGGGCAGATGACGGCGATGTCGCCGGCACGGAGACGGCGGTGGGTGCCGAGTTCCTTGTCGTAGACCCGTTGGGTCCTGTCATCCAGGAGCGCCTTGATCCGCAGTGCGGTGTGCTGTGCCGGGATCATGGTGCTGCCGCCCTTGGGTCGCTCGATGAACTCGATCACCTCCAGCGGGGATAGTTTGCTCTCGAAGTTCGCCTTGGGCGTGAGGCTCGTATACCCCTTGCCAAAGAGCCCTTTGCCCACCTGGTTGATCCATTCCATGAGGGGCTTGCTCGAGCGCCAGTTGCTGGTGAGGGGAGAGAGTGCCGTTGGATGGTCCGCTTGCAGCTGCTCGAGGAGCCGGGAGTCGGCGTTCTGGAATCCCATGATCGCCTGCTTCAGGTCGCCCACGATGAGGGTCGGTACCCCGGCACGGGAAAGTGCCCAGAGAAGCGCGAACTGGAGCGGGTTGGTGTCCTGGAATTCATCGATCACGAGGCAATCCACGCGGCTGCGGAATGCGGCAAGGATGTCTCCGCGTCCCTTGAGCAGGCCGTGACTCAGGGCGATCATGTCGGCGTAGTCGACCAGCCCCTTTTCCCGTTTTGTCTCCGCGTAGCGGTTGAGGGAGTCCTGGGCAGCCGCCAGGAGGGCTTCGACATGATTAAGTGCATCAAGGAGAGGGCCGGGATGGGAGGGGAGGGCGGCGGCCGCCTCCATCACCCCCTCTGCCAGGGCATCGTAGCCGTCTGGGAGGGAAGAGCCCCGCTTTGACAGGCGCAGTTCACGTAGCTGCTGCCACAGGGGCCAGTCCTTTTCGAGTATTTCGCTCTTTTCCGCACGTTTCAGTGCCCTGAAATCTTTTTTGAGCGCTTGTACCGCAGACTTGTTTCCTTCGAAAAGACCGGAGAGGTCGTTCGGGAACTTCTTGAGGAGCTTTCTGACGGCGCTCTGGAGGAGGCTGTTGAGGTGCTTGGCGGTGCCGGTCGTGCCGTACAGCGCCTGAACTTTTTTCAGCGCATGGGGGATGGCGTAGGAGTTCGTATCAAGCTGGCCGATTGAACGGAGCTTGCCGATGAGGGCGAGGATGGCATTCCGAAACTGGTCCTCCGGCCCCTTGCCGGTGTTTCGATCATAGGCGTAGCCGTAGGCGGTCAGGTTCCCCATCACCTCGTCGGCTGCGTCTGTCGCCGTCAGGGCAAGACGGATCAGCACACTCTCTTCGTCCTCGTTCAACAGACGAGGGGCAGGGGAGAGCCCGGCATCATAGGCGAACTCGGTGAGGAGCCGGAGTCCGAAACCGTGAATGGTGGAGATGTAGGCCTGATCGAGCTTCAGGGCATCTTCGAGTCGTCCCTGATTCACCAGTTCCGCCCTGATCCGGTCGCGCAGTTCCGCCGCAGCCGCTTCGGTAAAGGTGACGGCCACGATCCGGTCCGGCTGCACTTCGCCCTTTGTAACCCATTCGGCCAACTTGGTCTGGATGGTGTAGGTCTTACCCGAGCCTGCGCCGGCCGGGATAATGGTCAGGGGTTTCAGGCTCATGCTTCCTCCTCGGCCGGCAGCATGAAGAGTCGCACCAGCGGGCTGTTGTCCAGGGCGTAGAGTTTCATTCCGGCATCTTTGTCATACGTCGATTCATCGGAGTCTCGGTTCAGCACGATAAGTCCCTTGCGCACCTCACTGTACCGCTTCCCGATGAGCTCCATGGCGTTGGTGGAGATGCCGGCGCCGAGTTCTTCGACACCGATGACACCGGTGTCGAGCCACCCTTTTGTGTCGGTGAGGGCCACCTGGTCGTTGAGAAGGTAATAGAGGACGCCGATCTCCTTTGCGTTCTTGAGGGCCGCGGCGAGATCCTTGTGCCTGGCATTTTCCTCGAGGCCGCTCTCCAGCATGATGCGGTAGAGGGATGTCTGGCTGTCGAACCCCTTGGTCATTCTCTGCCTGCGTTGGCTGCTGCCGGACTTCTTGTAATCGACCACGAAGAGCCTCCCCTTCGGGAGGGCGATGACCAGGTCGGCGCTCCCTTTGATGGTGTGGCTGTTGAAGTTTCCCTTGAGCCAGAGCTCGGCGCCGAGCACCCGTGCCCCCATCTGCTCCAGGATTTCCTTCCAGCGGATGGCTGCAACCTCGATCTCGCGAATCAGGTGACGTCGTTCCACGCCCCATTCGGGCCCTTTAAGGAAGGGGGCTTTTTCTCCAATGGCAACCTCAAGCAATGGTGGAACTTCTTTTGATATCTCACTAGAAGTAGGGAGTTCTTTTCTGTTTTCTAAGAGGAGTTGCATGACACGGTGGGCAAGGGTACCCTTGATTCCCACATCAAGTGCTTCTGGCGCCCACTCCTGGGGCTTCATCTCCAATCGCTCCAGAAGCCAGGCAAACGGTGACACCATCAGAGTTTCGAGACTGCTTGGTGATTCGTGCGTATGGAGAGCGAGGAGATCCTGCTTGAGATCGAGGTCGCTTACCGTCAGTTCCCGGGGCGGAACGGGAGATGCGTCTGGCGCGACTGCAAGCCCTCGTGCCGCTTTCCGGCCGCTCGACCGGTCGAGCTCGCACAGGAGCTGTTCCGGGTCGTCAACTCCCTTGAAAATGCTGGCCATAAAGGTGAGCGACGGCGAGGGGGTAAGGGGCTTGCCGAAGTTGTCCTTGCGGGATAGAAGGAAGGTGACATCGACGCTCGCAGCATTAAGCTGACGACGGAACAGGGCGCGTCGGCGCTTTGCCATTTCAGAGGGAGTCTCGATGTCGTAGCCGCCATGTTCCTTCAAGAGTTCAAGATCGGTATCGGTGAAGATTGCCGATCGAGGCGGCTCTCCAGGGTAGTGGCCCGAGGTGAATCCAAGGACGAAGAGGTGATCCACTTTCCGCCATGGCTCCTGATCCTCGGTAAAGACCGCAATACCCTCCTGTGTTATCTCTGACCGCTCTTCGGGCGGTGTCGGGCGGGGAGTGGCCAGCGAAAGGATCTCCCTCCAGGGGACCTTGGATGATGTCAGAAGCAGATCCGTCATCTCGACGATGACTCCCCGCGCCATGGCGAGATGGGATTCCATACCCTCCGGTGCCGTGAGAAGCTTGGCGAAACTCTTGAGCACCTTTACCAGTTCTTTGGGTGATTCCGCACGCTCGCCGATCAGGTCGGACATCCTCTTTGCGTCTGCTGAATTGCTGGCTGTGACAGGTTTCCTTCTCGTCCCCATTATTTCCATGGCCATGGCTTGGCCCATGTCCGCCGGCCAGGGCATGAGTGGCGAGGTGAGAAGCGATGCAAGCGCGATGGCGGGGGGAGGGTCACGTCGGGTAAGGAGAAAGTGAAGGACCGTTTCTCTACCGAAATCTCGAACCGTACCGGAGACGGGCAACCCCGAGAGGGGAAGCCCGGCCCGGCCGAAGACGTCGCGCACCGCGCCGTGATAGGCACTGTCCGAGGGGAGAAGGAGGCCAATCATTCTGGGGGATAGTTCAGGGTTCTCCTTGAGTCCGCGCTGGATCATCCCGGCGGCCACTTCGACCTCCTGCAGATAGTCCCGCGCAGCCAGCCACTGGAGGGTATCGTCGCGCTTGACCTGCCTGTCAGGGGAGCCGAAAAGGTTCCCCTGCAGGAATGCCAGGGCCGATTTCTGGGGTGCCGAGGGCGCATCGGCGAACGCCGAGTTGAAAATCTGAGCCAGCTCGGCATCCCGGGACTCTCCGGCATCTGCCGAAAGCTTTTTGATGAGCTTTTGTTGCCAGGGGGAGAGGCGGGATGATCCGGCATGGTGGTAGACGACGATTTTCCGCAGTGCACGGGAGCCGTCTGCATCGAGAAGTGCCCTGATCACCGCGAGATCGGGGGGGAGGATCCTTCCCATTGCCTCGTGGAGAGCCGACAAGTCTGCCAGGTGACGGGCAGCGCGCGAAGGGAGCACCCCTTTTTTCGGTCGGGCAACTACTCCTGTCGGGCCGGATCCTTCCAGCAGCATTGCCAGCGTCCTGCCGAGGTCTGCAAGGGTCTCTTCCGGAGCGACCTCCAGGCTCTTTGCCCAGAAGGCCTCAATCATGCCTGCCGCTGCGGCGGCAAGCTGTTCATCCCAGCTGTCCTCGGGATGGCGGATGAGATATGCCTTTACCGTATGCTCGATCAGTTCTGGCCATGTTCCGACCACGACGTTCAGCCGGGCCCCGCAAGCGGCGACTGTGCGACGGATGAGGCGGGCGGAAGACCTGTCGGGGGTGAGGAGGAAATGGAGATTGTGTGGCACGATTGTTCCTTTTCGTTGTTTTTGCAGCGTTGGCGATGTCCGGATGACTTTGTGGAGGTCAGTTCCTGTGATTCACCAGGTTGTCGATGCATTTCTTCGTGAATTCGTCGACTTGTGGATTGTTGATAATTTCAAGAACATCATTCCATGCCGTTTCCTCTCTGAGTCGATACAGCAAAACCCGGTCCGACCAATAGTGGCGGCCGGGGAAATCTCTTATGAGGTCGGCCAGGAAGGGAGGAACCCCCTCATCGAAGTTGGAGAGGATGCCGTCGACGTCTCCCTTCTTTGATATATCGACGGTAAGCATCCCGACTTGAGAGAAAAAGATGAAAGAATTCTCTTTGAATACCCCGTGAATCCTCCAATGACTCTGCATTGGTCACGCCCCGAAACCGATCCTTCCGGGCATCGCTCCCTTGGCCTCGCATTCCCGACGAAGCTGCTCGCAGAGCTCACCGGCTGAGGCTGTGATTCTCCAGAGTTCGAACTGCCGCACTGCCACGGCAAAGTCGCCAGGGGTGAGTTTTTCGAGTCTGCGAACCTGTGACTCCCACTGATCGATGTCTGTCATCTTGCCACCCAGGTGCTCAAGTTCCTGTATGAAGAGCCCCCAGCGCTGATCCGGGGTGAGGGGATCGAACCGGACCTTGAAGGCGAAGCGCCTGAGGCTTGCCTGATCGAGCTTCTCCATAAGGTTCGTCGTGCAGATGAAGATCCCGTCGAAGGCCTCCATCTGGGTGAGGAGCTCGTTCACCTGGGTCACCTCCCAACTCTGTCGGGCACTGCGCCGGTCAGCCAGGAAACTGTCGGCTTCATCAAGCACCAGGAGGGCATTCTGCTGCCGCGCCTCGTTGAACATGGCGGCGATGTTCTTCTCGCTTTCACCAACGTACTTGTCAAGGAGGTCCGAAGCCCGACGGACGATGAACGGCACGCCGATCTCATCGGCGATGTGGCGTGCCAGTTCGCTCTTGCCGGTGCCGGCCGCGCCATAGAAACAAAAGGTTCCGTGGGGCCGGCGCCTGAGCCCCTCGATGATGCGGCTTATGCTGGTGTCGGTGTTGAGCCAGGCAATGTCGTAGCCGGTCCATACCCTGCTGCGGACCGGTGTCCTCTTCTGATCGAGCAGCGAGATGCTCCGCTCGAGGGTCTGATCGACCAGATCCCGTGCCCGTTCGTTGTCGCCTGCGGCAGCTATCCTCGCCACCTTGGCGGCCCGCTCCAGTTGCGCGGGGGTAAGCTCGTCGTTGCCCGCTATGCGATCAAGCCACTGCTGGGGGGGCTCGAAACAGCCGAGGTGGTGCTCGGCGATGGAGAGCCGTACCTTTTTCGGAGGGATCGGGAAGGTCACCGAGTAGTCAAAACGGCGCCGATAGGCCTGGTCAATCTGGCTGGTGCGGTTACTGATCCAGATAGCCGGTACCGGGTTCTGCTCCATGGTCCGGTTGATCCACGCCTTGCCGCCGGTTTTACCACCGCTGTCCTGGGAATCACCCCCGAAGAGGAGGCTGAATAAACCGAAGTCCGAGGGAAAGACATCCTCCACTTCATCGAACATCAGGATCGCTTTGCGGTTCCGCCTCAGAAGCCGCTGACAGAAGCTGTAGGCCCGAAGGCGGCTTTCCCCCCTGATCGGTTCGCCGTCGGTCCCCGCATAGGCGATCTCGTAGAGTTCGGCTCCCAATTCTGCCGCCAGGGCCTGGGCATACTCGGTTTTACCCACACCTGGCCTGCCGGCAAGAAGGATGTTGACTCCCACGGTCTCCTGGGCCAGGGCATTTCGCAGATAGGTGGCCAGCGCTTCAGTGTCTGCTGACAGGTGCGGGAAATTGGCCAGGGTAAGGGTAGGGGGAGTGGCCTTGCGGAGGAAGCGCCCCATGAGCTCGACACTGTCCGCATTGTGGGAGAGGAAAATCCCGCTCAGCCCCTTGATGAGATCCACCTTCCCTTCGAGATCTACCACGCGGTGATCGACCTTGATCAGTCCTGTAGTCGTCAGAATGCCGCTACTGCCGATGGCCTCATGGAATTTGCTCTCGATGACACCGGTGAGTCCGACCAGGATCCGGCAGAGAGTCAGGTCGGAGGTTTTTTCGAAGCGGTCCGATATTACATCCCGAAAGACCGGGAAGAGGTCCAGGAGGGCGGTAAACAGTAGAATTGCTTGATCCGCTTCGTTCAGATCCAGGATCTCCGAAAAGAACTCCAGATTTCTGAAAAGCGGCAATTCAGGTGATAGATCTTCCTGTTCAATCACCTTGAGTTGGGCCTGAAGCATACTGCGCCACTGGAGGGCGGTTGGCGCCTTACGGGAACGGAGTTCGCTCTTCTCGGAAAGACCGGTAAGGGCCATAAACTCGTTGTTTCTGAAAACTGCCGGGAGGCGCTCGTCACGCTCTGCTTCATGCCAGTTGAGCATCAATGCCAGCTTGATGAGCCATGAGCCAAGCAGGGGTCGATACTCCTGGGCAGCAGCGTTAATGCGGGTAGTTTCGGGACGAATACGTTTGCTTTTGGTGAGAAAATGCGGAAGAGCCATGATGAACCCCCTGATTGGAAGAATCGTATGGCTCTATTGATAGCAGGGGGATGCGTCAGATGGTGACGTTTTGGTGATTGGTTTTTGAATTCATCATATCTCCTGGGTGTAGTCGATTCAGCCGACGAACGTCTTCTACTTGAGCAGTTCCTCGCCCTGGTCGTCTCAGTCCTCCCGAAGTTCTTCCGATATGTGAGGGTATCCCCTCCCGTAATCTGAACCTGTCAGTCCAGGCTACTCGCAGCGTGCTGAGGCTGTCATGGCCGAACCTTTCCATCATTGCCCCTGTAGCGCACGGCATTCGCTTCCGGATCGTAGGCAATCTAATCACAAGGGAGGGTGGGGCCGTGGATGTCCACCACGCAGAGGTCTTTCCAGCAGAGTTTCCCTTTGCTTCTTCCAGTTGGCTTGAGTCCCTGCTTCTCCCAGTACTCGACAATCTGTCTGATGTCGTTCTGGTTTAAGGCGCCGTAGCGGAAAAACCGCTGGCCAGCGGTGCTAGCACCCAAGGTACCGGATCGGGTTCTGTGCCCCCTTCGCGCGGAGGTATTGTGAAACATCTCCCCCTATGAGTACGTCGTAGCGCTCCCAATCGCTGGCGACTTCGCCGGTAAACTCCCAGCGGCCATCGCATGGCTGCCAGCTGTGGATGCGGTAAATTTCGCGCACCAAACCGTCGCAGACAGCAAAGGCAAACTTCGCCTTGTTCCGACGGGCACTGAGAACCCAGGAACTGCGCGTCCCTTCGTAAAGTTGACGGGTGAACTCTTTTGTTTGGGCTGCCAGTTCTTCTGCGGACATCCGATCAGGTCTTATCTGGATTCCGTTCTTGATCTTCCGGAACTCTTTATTGATGATGATCAAGAGCGATGGGTCGTTGATAGTGACCGGCTTGGCACTATACTTGGCGATCAGGTCTGCATCGCTCATGATCCCAATGTCGTTGCCGTGGTGACCGTTCACTTCGTTTTTCAGTTCAGGCAGGCCAATGTAGTCGATCAGCGCTGACTCGACGTGGAATGCCGTCTCTTCATTCATCCCGTGCCTGACGATGGTGTGCTGCACCTCGCCGCTGTTTGCAAGAATCCTTCTTATGGTGTCTAGCTTGTCGCTTTTATGTGCCGTCTCAAGAGCCGCCTTTGCGTGCTGAAAAACGCGATTGCCGATCCCTTTGCCAACGTAGAAAGGCATTCCTTCGGGGGTAGATAAAATGTAAACGTAGTAGCCAAGCTGTTCAGTGACCGATGGTGGGAATTGCTGGATTTTCATGGTTCCTCCTGGTCTACCCAAAAATGCTTTTGAAGACGGAATCGAACATCACCGCCTGTTTCAGTTTGTTATTTCCGCTGGCTTCCGCAAGTCCGGCCAGGAAGGTGTTCTGTGCATGTTGCTGGTCATCAGGGGACATCTGGGATATCTGGTTCCTCATTTCTCTGAGCATCCACCCGTCAACTACCCCAAGACTTGCCTCTCCGGATTTCCCGACCTGTTTGCCGACGTTGTAGAATATTGCCATGTCCATGACGCCAAAGGACTTGTACTTCTTTTCATCAGTAGGCGGAGGGGGGCTTTGTTGCTTAGTAGCTTCCAGTCTTTCCATGGATGCCCTCGCTCCTTCACTAAGTCTTTTGGAATAACGGTCTTTACAAGCTTTTCGAAGTTTTTCTTCGTGAGCAAACTGCTCAGGATAAGAATTTTTGAAAACTTTTTCTTCGGATTCTAACGCGTAAGCAAGGTGGTACAATTCTTCCAGCGATGCGTTGCTGGAACGCGACGCTTGCAATGCCTGCTGGTAGTTATCATAGTGAGTAATTTTGAGAGTCAGTGCTTTCTTCCAAAAGTAGCAGTTTCCTGCAATTTTATAGGAAAGCTCACACGTACCAACCGGGTGCTTAGTGTTGAGCCGCTCCATCTCTTCGAGATTACCACCAAGACAAGATTCCAGTTGTCCATACCACGCTGCACAAAGGGCATAAAAGCGAGCATATTTTTTATGCCTCGGCACTATTAGGTATTTACCATCATGTATCCCGGTGACTGTTCCTTCCAGGATTTGCTTTTCTAATTGTTCAGCGGTGGCAATTCTTGTTATGTTATCGGCCCTTCTCTTGTGCTCCCTTTCTTTATAGTTGCATAAAAAATCAATGGCGCTGTAACAACCTAAAGCAGCATAAATCGCACATAATAACCATACAGCAGAAAATCCTGATATTAGATACCAAGAACAAACGGCTGATACCAGAATGATAATTTTGACATATGCCATATTGAATTGGACATTGTCTTCGATCCATACCCTTCCATACAAATTGTAGAATATGGCCATAAACGCAATACAACAAAGGGTCCAAATCCATGAAAAACCGTAGACAAAACCCCATCCAAACATCCCCAATGTGGTGGCGAATTCTGTAAGGTGAATAAGGCTGACCATATTACCTCCTCTGGGTTTGTAGATGATTGTCTGCGGAGATTGTTGAGTTCCTATCGCATGTCGATTCACAAACCAATTTGCTGTTGTTTGCTAATATGACTGTCATGAGTAGCGGCAGTTGCCGCGCACATTCAATCATATGTCTGGTCCCAGAAGACTTCCCATCCCAGATGGCAATCAGGCATCGCCCATGACGGCCATCTGCTCATTCCGCTTCCTTCCCGCGTCCCTGCCGTAGCGCTTCCAGTCAGCAGGGACGCGGATATGCACGATACCGTGCTCGACGGCGTAGCGGGCGGCCAGGGAATCCACGCCCCGGGCTCCCTCTTCGATGATGGTCGTGATCTCCAGTTCGTTTGCCCTGGCTTCGTCAAGGGCTTTGCGAACCACGTAGTAATCGGTAATGTCTCTGCTGCCGGTAACGATGACTTTCATTGATCCCTCCGGGAGGTTTTCTCCAGAATACCTGCCGGCATCGTCATTTCCGCTCATATCCCCCGTTCCACATACGGCACCCTTCCGACGGGTACCACGATGGAGGCCGGGCCGCAGTGGACGTCCTGATCGTCAAAGAAAATGTGCGGCCTGAACGCCTCTAATACCTCCATCTTCTTCATCCCCCCCAAAAAGAAGACCTCATTCACCACCACGTTCCAGGCCCTGAGGGTCCGGATCACCCGCTCATGGGCAGGGCGGCTGCGGGCGGTTACTAGGGCGGTGCGGATGGGGGGCGCAATAGTTCCGGCAATGCTCTGTATTGCGGACAGGCTTTTGAGTAAACGGGCGAACGGCCCTTCAGGCAGTGGGCTGCGCGCATTCTCCGCCTCGTGCCGGACAAAGGCATCCAATCCCTGCTCCTTGAAGATACGTTCCGACTCGTCGGAGAAGAGGACGGCATCACCGTCGAAGGCGATCCTGATCTGGTCGATTTCCTCGTTCAGGCAGTTTGGCCGGCTGTAGAGCAGGGCGGATGCCACCCCGGAATTGATGCCGGCCTGGACGTCGTCCTCGTGCTGGGACAGGAACAGGTCGACCCTGAAGGCGTGCAGATAGTGGGAAAGGGGTGCGCCGCCGGTGAGGGCGGCGCGGGTGATATCGAGACCGTAGTGATCGATGGAGTTGAAGATTCTGAGGCTCGTCTCGGAGGAATTCCGGGACATGACGACCACTTCGGTCCTTCTGTCGCCGGGCAGCGCCTCGTTGAGCCTCAGGATTGCCTTTACCAGCGGGAAACCGGTGCCCGGCTCGAGTATACGGTGCTCATTTTCGGCCTGGTAATCGCGGTAGGCGTCCAATCCCTCGGTCTGGAAAAGCTCGTCCTCACGGGAGAGGTCAAAGAGTGCGCGGGAGGATATGCCGACAACGAGGCATTCGGACAGGTCTACAGACATTTTATCCCATTTCTTTTCCAGCAATTAAACATGATAAATATACTGTTTAGTTACCAAACAAACTTAGCTCTTCAGTATAAAGGGCGGATTTAAATTTATCTATCAGTGTAGAGCCCGGCTGAAACTTAGACCCATCCTCTTCGATAACGACCCCGTCACAAACTTTAGAAGGACGTGAAGAGGTAAGGCAGAATATACAATTTTGATATCCGATATCTATTACAGGTTCTTCATGACCATAATCGAAAAAGAGTATCTCTCCTCCTTTTTTATCGATAATGGAAGACATTCCATCTTCATCCTCATCTAAAGAGCTCCTGAGTATTCCTGAGAAATACTTTTTGTTGAGCGTAACTTCATTCATTTTTTTGAAACGTGTGCTCGCAATTTTTGCAATATAATCATCACATTTATCATATTCAGAAATGGCAGGACTGATTTTTTTGTCGAACCAATCTACAACGAAGAAGGTATCTTCATCCTCTTTCTGGATAATTGAAAAATGGAGATAATCCATTTTCCAGTTGTCAACTGTAAAACCATCTTCAGTATCAGCATTGTCATCACTGCTTGTAATGCCGAAATAAATTTCGTGATTTGTAACCTCAACGTCATTTCCAATCACTTCCAGATCAAAACTCATACGAAAATCTCCTTTCCTTAGTTTAATTGCTTACTGAAAATTGACTAAACGTTCCACTCTGATTCATCTCCTTTTTGAGAGTAGAGAACTTCCAAGCAACCGTCATCCACCCGAACAATGAACCGGCAGCAATCTCCGCCATTATCTTCAAACTCCAGTTCAATAGGCTCGTCATCATAAGAGATGCCGGAGATTATCGAGCCCATCAGTTCCGTCCCTTCGTCATCCAGTTCAATGATACTGAAGTCAAACGATGACAGCTGGATACTTAGTTTGTCGGGATCGAAACCGCCCGGGCAGTTGATGGTGAAATCACCGTACATCTTTCTTGATGGAGCCGCGTAGATGAGATAAACACCGTCCTCAAGCTCACTGTAAGAGTCAATTTCCTCATAATTGGGAGACAGTTTTGGGGACCTGATCTCTTCACCATCCTGTGCCGAGAGGACTCCGTACAGGTGGAACACGTCATTGTAGTTATGCGCGCATTCGTAGTAGTCGCTGTTCTCGAATTCCCCCTTACGATAGAGCTGCATGATTTCATCGAACTGCTCTTCGGACAGTTGACCGCACGAGACTTCCATGCCGGGACCGACGATGCTGAGAGTGACGCTTTCCGACGTGTTGTTCCGCTCTGGCTCGGCGACAGTCGGCTTGGGCGCCGCAGTTCCAACCTTAGCACCGCACTCTCCGCAGAACTTCGCTTCGGGAGCCATCTCGACCCCGCAACCGCTGCATTTCGGAGGGGCATTCAGGTTTGCTCCGCATTCAGGACAAAACTTGGCCGGGCCAGACTGCGGCACGCCACAGGAGGGGCAACATTTCGGCTGTGGAGTTTTTTCTCCGCACTCCGGGCAAAATTTGGCTCCATTCGACAAGGCTGCGCCACAACCAGCGCATACAATACCTGGAATGGTTTGCTGTTCTTCTTCAGCCGGAAAGAACTTCAGGGCCTCCGGGTGGCCACTGCGTGCCGCCGCTCCCAGCCAATACTCCGCTTTGGCCATATCCTGGGGTATCAGCTTTCCTTCCCAGTACAGGTACCCGAGATGGTATTGAGCCTGAACGTGACCACTCTTTGCCACACCTTCCATCATGGGCAAAGCCACTTTCATATTGTTCTTTTGGATAAGATTGCATGCCATCTCGTACGCTGTATCAGGATTGCCCTCCCAAGCGGTTACTGCAATATTTTTGAGCGTGTCAAAAAGCCCCATACTTTTCCCTCCTGTGAGTGATGTGCTGATAAGGTTTACATGGTAAGTATTTATTCAACTCGTAATAGCTAATCGGCAAAGACGCAAAATTCTTTAACGCTTTCTATTGGTGAGAAAATGCAGAAGAGGCCATGATGAACCCTGTAGTCGATTCATCCGACAAATGCCTTCTACTTGAGCAGTTCCTCTTCCAGGTCGTCCCAGTCCTCACGGGTCGGCGGGTTCGGGAGTCTGCCGACTTCCTCCTCGAAACGCTCCACGAACTCGGTGTATTCTTCGGAAGTGAAAAGCACTTCATGGTCCAGTTCCCGCCAGATTGGCGACAGAAGTGTTGCCGGTCTATCGACTGCCCGGCAACGTTCCAGGACTTGCTGCAGGTGCGTTTCCACCGTTATGCCGGGAAAGTGCCTCCGCCTGATTTCGGGGATGATCCGATCATTCAGTAGGGTATAAACGTCAAGGCCCGGTCGGTCTATCCGGTCGAGAAATCTTTCCACTTTTCCCTTTGAGCGGGATCTGGTGTACATATCCAGGCACTTTTCGACAATCCGGTCGGCAAAATTTTTCCGATATGCGTTCTGTTTTCATTGGGCGGTTCCGTCCCCTTCAAGCAAGGAGATGCATGTTGATTCACAGGGCTTTTTGTTGTTGGTTACGGATATGACCTTCACGTGTAACGACTGTTGCCGCGCACAGTCGATCATATGTCTCGTGCCGCGAGACTTTCCATCCCAGATGGCAATCAGAGCGTTGCCCATGGCGGCCATCTGCTCATTCCGCTTCCTTCCCGCTCCCCTGCCATAGCGCTTCCAGTCAGCATGGACGCGGATATGCTCGATACCGTGTTCGGTTGCGTAGCGGGCGGCCAGGGAATCAACGCCCCGGGCTCCCCCTTCGATGATGGTCGTGATCTCCAGTCCGTTTTCTCTGGCGTCGTCAAGGGCTTTGCGAACCACGTCGTAATCGGTAATGTCTCTGCTGCCGGCAACAATGACTTTCATTGATCCCTCTGGGAAGTTTGCTTTTGGCGAGAAATGCGGAAGAGCCATGATGAACCCCTTGATTTGATGAAATCGTATGGCTCTTTTGTAGCGGGGGAATGCGTCAGATGGTGACGTTTTGCGAAATACAGGGAATGAGAGGGAACTTACAGGTACTTTCCAGCCATCCCCTTTATTGTTTCGGTCATTTCATGTCTCAATGTTTTCGGTGAAAGCACCTCCACCTGATCCCCGAACCCGAGCAGCCACCAGCGTAGTTGCGCGGTATCGGCAACGGTGGCGGTGACGATGACCTCTTCTTCGGATTTCTTTTCAATCTGCTGATCCTCTGAAAGGGGTGTTTCCCGCAAGTGATGGGCGGCCTCGGGGGCAAAACTCGCAACCAGCTTTATGCTGCTGGAGCCTACGGGGTAGTCGAACTCCTTCTTCTCCTTGACGTACTGGTCCAGTGAAAAATCGGGTATCTCCCGTGCCGGGGTATCCAGAAGGGTAGCCTCCTCGAAGCGGTGGAGAGGCATCTGCTTGATGTCGTCGTATTCCCAGAGGGTGCAGACCAGATAGATCGATTTGTTGATGAACACCAGGCCGAGAGGGTTCACCTTGCAGGACAAGAGTTCTCCCCCCTCGCGGCGCCGGTAGGTGGCGGTGAAGCGCCGGTCGGAGAAGAGCGCCTCGTAGACGGTGTCGAGCACCTCCTGCTTGATGGTTGGAGGGATGAGCGGTTGCCCCCGGGAGATTATCTGAATCTTGTCAAGCCAGGCCAGATGCCGCCCCGGCCCGTTTTTCCGGAGGACTTTGCCGGCTTCGGCGAAGTGGCGATCCGCCGCGTTGAGGCAGGCCGTGGGGATGAGTGGCTGCATGAACTCCTCCATGAGCCGGAAGGTGAGGGCCGTGTGTATGTCCATGCCGGGGAGGAGCACGGGGGCGTCCTTTGCCCAGCACCATCCCTGGGGGCGCCTCTGGTCGCCATCGATGGGGAAATGGGCACTGAGCTTTTCCAGATCACGCTGGATCGTGCGTACGCCACGTTCGCCCGTGCCGGCATTGTCCAGAGCGGCCTTGATGTCGGCTACGGACAGACGGCGCGGGTAAGGCTTGAGTAGAGACAGGATGTGGAAGTAACGGACAAAAGTATCCATGGATGTACTCCTTAATTCTCCTTATCGGAAGCCACCAAGGGGACTTTAACCAGGCAGGCGGTTTTGGGTTTTATCTGAGGAGGAATGGGATGCATCGCGTATATGCGTCGGAATATGACGCATCGCCATGAAAACATACGAGCATCGGATTTGAGGTGTGCCCGAACATGACATATGCTTGTGTAAGCATCAAATTTGTCAGAAGTAGCAATGGATCAGCAGGTACCAGCAAAATCAGAAAGGTTTCTGGTGAAAAATGAACAAGTCACCGATCAGAATTGAAGAAGATCCAGAGCATTGGATTGTCAGGGTCAATGGGCAGGAGTTTAACGGTTATATTGTCGGTTCTCGATGCGATAGCTGTCACTCGGTGATCGTCTACGATATGTATTACGACTCGATGTTCTGCCCTGCGTGCAACGAGTGGACAGAACATTTTCCGAATTGCTCGGATGATAACTGTTCTTTCTGCAGCAAGAAACGGCCTGAAAGGCCGCTTCGGGAAACGGATGATGGTGCTTCGGCCCCAGAGTTGCCGTTTGCAATTGTCCAACTGCCGTGACGCACAGGTTTATGCCCGACTGTTCTCCGAAAAGCGCTGGCTGATGCCGTTTCCATGATGGTGCTCGATTGTTTCGACGATGTCCGCTGTCGTCGGGTTGGGGTAGGAGAAGAGATCCCACATTATTTCCTCCGTTCATGAAAATCCTTGTACAATCCATTTCCACGAGAGGTGTGGGTAAGTGGTCCTCAGCTGTGGATATGTTTCAGAATTGTCACGTATCATTGGGCACTTCTGCATCCTGCCTAACGAATGAGCATGAGATGTAAGTATATGAAATAGCGTGTCAATAACAAATTTCCCGGAAGGCGCTTCCTGTTTTGTCACGGATGAAGCAAGTTGTAATAATATCAGTGCACAGTGGATAACTGTGCTTTATCTCTTCGGTCTGAAGCCACTATCATGCTAATGGACAATCCAGGACCGGAGAGAGTATAACCATTGGGATTCGGCATGCGCTGACAGGCAGCGACCGTTCGATTCTTAAGAAAACAAGCATCAAGGCAGGTGTCATGGGACGTTTCTCCGCCGTCATTCTCGACTTTGAAACCACAGGGCTCTCACCCGACTACGGGGACCGGGCAATCGAAATCGGAGCGGTTCTGGTTCGGGACAACCGGATTGTGGACCGCTTCCAGAGCCTCATGAATCCCGGGAAGAGGATCAGCAGCTTTATCGAAGGGTACACCGGTATCACGAATGAGATGCTGAGCGAGGCGCCGCCCGTGGCGCAGGTCATGGAACGATTTGTCGCCTTCATTGCAGGCCATCCCCTGGTGGCCCACAACGCGAGCTTCGACCGCCGATTTCTGGATTCGGAACTGACACGGATCGGCAAGTCAAGAAGTCATGAATTTGCCTGCTCCATGCTTGCCTCACGACGGGTATACCCAAATGCGCCGGCCCACCGCCTGGAGGCTCTAGTGAGCCACCTCGGCCTTCGGACGGACGGTGTCTTCCACCGTGCCCTCGCCGACGCCGAAATGACCAGACATCTCTGGATGGGGATGATCGAGGAAATCAAAACAACATACCAGTTAAGGCATGTTACCTTCGACTTGATGCAATCCCTGGCCCGGGTACCCCGGAAAGCCGTACCGGGCTATATGGCACGATGGGCAGACGAACAGGAGAAACGATAGCCTGATCAAGGCAGTGTAAGGATGACTCTTATTAAATACCCGCCGAATGGAAGAAGCCAATGAAACTCTACATTGCGTCACCCCTCGGATTCAGTCCTGAAACGAAGCCTTACCTTGAAAAGGTCAAACAAAAAATCAGATCCCAAGGCCACGAGATATTCGACCCCTGGGAGCAGCATCAGTATGCTCAACGAATAATGCTGGCGTGCAAGATCGAGAATTTTCACACGCGGGTGGATGAATTCAGGGCAATAGCCTCAGGAATCGGGGAAATTAACGAAAAAGGCATCATCGAGTGTGGCGGGTTGTTGGCAATTCTTGATGGTGCTGAAGTTGATTCAGGGACAGCCAGTGAGGTAGGTTTTGCGTCAGCCTTGGGGAAGAAATGCTACGGGCTCAGGACAGATATCCGAGATTGCGGTGACTTTGTCGGAGTCCCCATAAACCTCCAGGTTCTCAGATTCATTGAGCGAAGTGGAGGGTGTTTATTCAGAGGTGTTGAAGAAATTATAATCTGACTATACTACCCCAGCCGACTCAATAAATGGGCAGCTATCTTGGTAAAATGATGACAGAGATAGGGGGCTTGAGTGTAGTTCTGCTGGATAAATGCACTAAAATGTGTGCAACAAATGTCTTTTTTCCGCCAATGACGATGGGCACAAAAGCATCTGTCTTTAGAAATTTTGGGCACAGAAAGGCAGTGGTCAAACCCTCCAATAAATGATCACTGCCCCTTCTGTGTATCGAATTAATCAAGGAAAATGAACTGTTGCAGTATGCAAGGGTAGTGGTCATCCGAAGTGGAAGGTACTGTTTGACCACTACCGGGTAACGGCAGTAGTCAAGCCTCAAAAAATCCCCGATATACAAAGGGCAGGGGTCAGATTTTGAAATTAAGAAATCTTGTGATTTAGGACCAATGGGCACGATTTGGGCACAAAATGGGCACAGACTTGACTAAGTTGTGTGGGAATCGTTGGTGATGGGAAGATTTGAGGGCTAAACAGGTTGGTGGGTCGAGTTGTAACCGCTTTAAATTACAACAAAAAACCGGCCAAGTTTCTCGACTTGGCCGGTGGTGTTTTCTGGTGGGCGATGCTGGGTTCGAACCAGCGACCCCTGCCGTGTGAAGGCAGTGCTCTCCCGCTGAGCTAATCGCCCTGAAATGCAGGTGGTTTAAATAGCAAAACGAGCGTTCCCTGTCAAGGG
>MTLE01000096.1_pt1 | contig 75393 bp, 59 predicted proteins | sample 1982461 | NCBI WGS metagenome assembly MTLE01 (sample SAMN05712605, study PRJNA340218) | biofilm metagenome | isolation source: sample SPL anode biofilm adapted to -200 mV | place: USA | collected 2012-02-03 | reverse complement strand
TTGACACTGACAGACATATCACAAGTTAGGAGCTGATATGAACCATGTTAAGCATATGCTTGCAATTGCCCTGCTGACCCTGCTGGCCGCCTGCGGCGGGGGCGGAGGTGGCGGCAACACATCGTCGGCCGTTACCACGGTCGGCGGGGTGGCATCCAAGGGGATCATCACCAAAGGGACAGTGGCGGTTTATCCGGTCACCAACGGCGTCAAGGCGGGCACTGCCCTGGCAGTCGGTTCGATTAACAACGGTACCTACTCGGTAAATATCGGCGATTACTCCGGCCCTATCGTGGTCGAGGCGTACGGTGAGTATAGCGATGAGGCAACCGGCAAGACATTGACCGTTCCGGCCTCGGCACCGTTGCGCGCGGCCCTTAATTACGCCACCACCGGAAAATCATTTACCCTGCCGGTAACGCCGCTGACCGACCTGGCCTACCGTCAGGCAATACAGTCCGGAGCGCTCACCGCCACCAGTATCCAAGCCGCCAACGACCAGGTTTCCTATGCCATGCGGCTGGATATCATCAACACGATACCGGCGGCGCCCACCTTGACCGCTTTTGCCTCGGCCACCCAAAGCCAGAAGGATTACGCGCTGATACTGGCGGCTGTTTCCCAGGTCATGGCGACACAGGGAACAACCCTGGAAGCGACCCTGGCAAACCTGAACAGCGGGCTGGCCTCGACCGAAACGGCAACAGCACTTAACAATGCGCTGGCCACCTATGTGGACCCTGCCAATACCAACAACACCACCGGCGTGACCACGGTTCCGGATACGTTGAAGAATATCGGCACCATCGGCAAAAAGCTGACCTTGTCGCTGTCCGGGAACGGTGTATCTTCCGTCCAGGCCTTCAGTGTCATCCTGACCCTGCCCGATGGCATTCTGTTGCGCACCAATAGCGACGGCACCCTGCTCGATTCGGTCTTCGTAAAGGCCGGCAGCGCCGCAACAGCCTTGAATGTACAAATCATCGCCCGCTACGATGCCGCAAACCGGACTGTGGATTTGGCCCTCCTGGCACCCAACGGAGGACTGACTACCGGGAATGTCATAAACATCACCTGCGACACCTCCGGTTCAACCACACCGCAGGCCTCGGATGTGGGGCTGGGTAATCTCAAATTCTGGGACCAGTACGGCGCCCGGATACTGGACACCACGCTGCAACCGACACTCAGTCTCAACTGAGGCAAATCCGGGGAGTGCAGGCATCTATCCTTCGAAAAATTGCATAGCAACGACAAAGGCCACCCATTTCCAGGTGGCCTTTGTCGTTCATAACCGGTTATTCTAATGACTTAATTTTGCGCTTGCCAGCCGGTTGAGACTCACTCCGGCCTCGGCAGCCTGTAGCGCCAGGTCACGATGCACTTTAGGGGGAACACGAATCATGAACTTGCCGCTGAAATGTTTTGTCGCGATTGGCTCCGGAATAGCTTCACCGTTGCGCAGCATGTCGGCAACAACTTCGCTCACAAGCTTACAAACCCCTTTCAACGCAGCCTCCGGAGTTTGTGCCAGCCAGCTGAGACTTGGAAACTCCGCGCACAGCCCAACATATTCGGCATCATCTTCCGACCAGGTAACCCGATAGGTGTACTTGTTATATTTATCTATTTTCTGTGCCATGTTCTATCTCCATCCGTTCGATTGCCTTGAGAACCTGCCTGACCTGATATGCCTTTGCCTTGCCTTGTCGTTTTGGATGTTTACCCTCGGGTCACCAACCCACGGTGTTTTGTATACCCGATGACTTCCGGTTGCCTGCCTCGCTTGCCCGAAAAAGTGATCGCACACCTTGCAGAGATCCGTAAATCGAATACCTGCAGGATTGTCCCGCATCGCCTCGATAATGTCTATCAATGTTGGCATGTTGTAGCGGTATCAATATTGATACCAATTGTCAAGACGTGGTTGGCAGACCCGTGGGGCGTTTCACTATGATTGATTATTTGATCGCATTATTCTTCCGTTGCCCCTCTAATCCGGCCATCCATCACCCCCCCGAACCAAAGCAGCAGGTCCAGCATGGCAAATGTCACGGCATGCACCGAATAGCGGGTAGGCTGGTACTTGGGGTTGGCATGGGGGGTATGGGCGCCGTTGTCGCTGCTGATCTTGTAGATCAGCTCGGCGAAACGGTCGATGATCTTGTAGCGCTCCACCTGCCCGGTTTCGGCCAGGTGTTTGTAGGCTCCGACGATATTCAACTCACCGGCCACGAAACGCTTGGGCAGCAATTCCTCGTCGGCACGGTTCAGGGCCAGATAGACCTTTTCCTGCAAACGCCGCAGACAGCCGAGGCTGTTCTTGATTACGGTGAAATCGATCGTATCTATTTCCTTCAAACAGGTCAGCAGCTCCTGTTCTGCCTCCTTGTCCAGATAGCGATCTATGACCGCGAACACATCCGCATAGGCAAGGCGGTGCTTGACCCAAGCCAGTTTTTCCGCTTCGGCCAGCAGGAACTCGATCATCGTGTTTTCATCGATCCCCTTGGAATAAACCCTTAACGTCCCTTCGTACAACTCCTTCAGATTGTTGTACTGATCGGTCTCGCCGGTCAGCACCACCAGCGGCAGATGGCAGGCCCTTTCGCCGAAATACTTGATGGCAGCCGTAATGAAACTGCTGTCCGGCACCTCCTGGCGCCGGGTCTTCTTGCACTTGACATCCAGTATGACGCCGACTACGGAACTTCCCTCCGGCCCTTCGAACAGCTCCTTCCCTTCTTCCAGGCTGCCGGCGTGCCGCAACAGGATGTTGAAGCGCTGGATGTCCCGGTAGAGGGCCTCCACGTAGGGCAGCGAGTCGTCGATTATCAGCATATTCAATGGGACAACGGGTGCTGCCATCAGATCCCCCCTTTGGGAAGCGTTATCCTGAAATGAAGCGGATGTGCATCTCGGATGATCTCGAACGAACCGTTATGGGCCGCAATCACCTTGCCGATCCAGGCCCCTCCCAGTCCTTCCCCCGGACTGTCGCCGCTTTTTTTCCCGAACGCCACGAAATCTCTTTCGGTCAGGTTTTCCGGAAAGGGGCGACCGTTGTTGGTGTAGTCTATCACCACGCTTTTGCGGCGTTCGATGATCCGGAACGAAAGTAGCCCCCCTGAACAATTTCCCTGGAAACCATGTGTCTCTGCGTTGCGAATCAGGTTGTTAATGGCCTCGATGAATGATTGCCGATGGAGCCTGACGGTTATTGCGTTATGGAACTGGACGGTTATCGATAGCTTGGAGGCGAACAGCGGAATGATTTCCTGCCGGAAAAGCCGGCAAATGTCGGTTTCCCGGAAATCCTCCCTCCTGATCTCATGGGAAACCAGTTCCCGGGCGGTTTCCAGGATATCGTTTATGTGCGCCAGGCTGCACATCGCGTTCCGCAATGCCTCGCCAACCGTCTCGTCGCTGCCGTCGAGGCGTTTGGCCAGCGGTTGCTCCAGCATGTTCCTCGATTCCAGGAATGAGATGACGGCCGTAATGGGAGATTTAGCCATCTGGATATTCGGCTTCACGTTGTGATTCAGGTGCCTCAGGATGTTGTACTCGGCGTCATGTTTCTCCTCAACCAGCTTGCGGTTAACCCTGTCAGACCAATATTCCCGCGCGGCATCGACAGTCATGCCGATAACCACGCCGACAACGACCAGCAGAGAGATGATAAGGGTGCCGTGGCTGGTTATCATAAAATAGGTAACCGGGACCAGCAGCGCCCCGAGAGCTGCCATAGCGCCGAACCTTCTCAGCGGCGTCTTCAGATAAGTCCAGAAAAAGGCGCAGATGACCAGCACGAACAGATCGATCATCAGGCTTGCCGCCGAAGGCATTAGGAAGGACTTGTTCAACAATATGGAGAAGTGGATGCTGAACAAAAGCTTGATCAGGCGGAGCAGCATCCATGGCATAATGGGTGTTTGCAGCAGAAAATAGACAAACAGCGCTATGGCCATGCTGATCAGGATATTGGAGGCAAGCAGTTTTCTGTCAGGCAGTGAAAGTCTCAAAAAACTATTCCGTAGGATCTTCGGACAAGAATTGTATTCAGCACCTTCATGGAGCCCGGTTCGGTTCAAGCTTATCGGGGCAGGATGCCTCTGCCCCGGCACTGGACGGCGAATCGATCCGCCGGGAGTAACGTCCGTCAAGCCGTAGCCAGAGCAGAAACGGCAACAGGAACTGGCCCAGCAGATAGATCGCCTGGTGGAGCGGCATTATTTCCGACACATTCATGGCTGACAAGACTACATGGCTGATCCGGAACAGGATATGCCAGCCCGCAAGCAGACAAACCCCGCCGACTACTGCCGCCAGACGGCGCCACGTTTGGATGCCATGGCCGGCCATGACCAGGGCAAGAAAAAACGGCACCTCGAATGTGTGGTTGTAGATGGCAAAAGGACGGGGTGTGAGGAGCCGGTAGCCGGGATACAGCCAGGAGAAGAGGTGCGCAACCTGGCTGTCGAGCAACGCCATGTATGCCCGGTTTATTATGACCCATGGGACAAAAAATGCCGTGGCGATGATACCGGCCTTCAGCAGAAAGGGCAACGGCGCCGGACCGCCGGTGTTCCAGCGCGACCATACCAGGGCCGATGCCACAACCAGCATCAGCATGGCAACCTGGCCAAGGTACACGTGCAGCACATCAAACACGAAATACGGAACAACAGGGCCGACAGCGGTAACGATGGAAATCCGCAGGAGATTGGCTGCGGTTATCACCAGAGCCCCCAAAAGCAACCCCGCCAGGGTGCGCACCCCGGAAGCCGGTTGAGCCAGGACAAATGCCCAATACAACAGACAGGCATAGAGAGGCGAGCATTCTGTGACAATCCGCACGGTAAAGCCGGACAGGGTGACCAGGCTGCCATGGACCTTGGGAGCAAGCCCCGCCAGCCCCAGGAGAGTGCCCACCTGGGCGGCAGTGGCACGGCAAAGCGGCGCAAAGAGGGGCTCCAGCCAGATCGCCGCCAGCATGAACAGGGTACAGAGCAGTGCGAAACGGAACGAGGCCCGGGAACCGCTGGCTGGAGTCGCTGGTATTGATGGCTGTAAGATGTCTATCGGACTGGTTTGCATGGCAGATGACAGTATAGAACATCGCACCGCAGGTTTGGTGTTACGATTCGGCAACAAATAGGAGTGTCATAGTCATCAACGCTGTCCCATCCCCCTGGGAAAGGGAATTGCATTGCGTCTTTTATTCCAACAGCCTGCAATGCCGGCCAGACACAGGGCAACTGCCAGGAGACCCCATGACGAGCAGGCGGGCACCGCTTCTGCCGGGCTGACCGTCATGATCAGAGCCGTAATATTGTTATCGGGCTGCGGATCGTTGACAGATGAACTGACTTGAACGGAGTTGGTCAGGTCGCCGGCGGCATGGATATCGACAACTATGCTGATGGTGGTCGAAGTGTTGCCCGCAATGTCGCCTGGATTACATATCACGGCACCTCCCGACAGAGCGCACCCCGAAGAGGCTGATTTGAAGGATGCCCCAGCGGGCAGGGTATCTGTCACCACAACTCCTGTGGCATCGGACGGGCCATAGTTGGTTACGTTTATCGTATATGTCGCCTGGCCCCCTTCAAATGGCATGGCAGGGCTTTGAGACATGGAAACTGCCAGATCGGCCTGTTGCGACAGACTCCAATTGATCGAAATCCCACCGGACGCGCCATTGAAACCATCGACAGCCATGAGATATTCAGTGCCTGCCAGGGCCGTAAATGCGACACCGCTGGTGTTGTTGGGGCTGTTGTCATTGTCGTTGGCAACGATCTGGCTCAAGTTGTCGAGGGTGCTGCCGGTGTACACGGCCAGCAAGGTGTCGAATTTGCTGCCGTGGGTATCAAATGACGCCACCCCCGATACTGCCGGTGTCCACCGCCACCATACCGACCTGCCGCCGGCGTTGCCGGCATGGTCGGGTTCACCCGGCTCCTTGGTGGCGTTAAGATTGTGTGCGGTGATTTGGCCCATGTCTCCGGCCAGTATGGCGGGAGTGGCAATCATGTCGTTTTCCGGCGGACTGATGGCTGCCAACAGGCTGAGGCGCGGTTTGGTGATTGGATTTTGCGGATCGCGGCTGTCGGTGACGGCAACGCCGCCGGCAGTGAGTCGGGAAACCGCCTGATCAAGAGTGTCTCCAGGATAGGCCCCACGCAATACGGCAAGCGCGGCAGCCGCATGGGGCGCAGCCTGGGAGGTCCCGGCCATCTGTATGCCGGCTGCGGTAATAAAGGCGCCCGGCGCCAGCATGGTCAGGAAATAGGCGCTGTTGGAAAAGCAGGGAATCCTGTCCGGGGCGGACGCGGCCGTATCCGTACAGCCTGAACTCCAGGAATATGGTCCGCCCCAGTTGGCGTCGTACACCGCCCCCACCGATACGACTCCCGGCGTGCAGGCCGGGTTGGCCATGCCACTGGTATAGCCATTGTTGCCCGACGACGCCACCGGTACGACCCCGGCATTCCTGAGGTTGTTGATGGGCACAACAAAGGGGTTGGTGGAGACTTTGGCGCAGGGTGCGGTATTGTACGAGCTGTCGCCGAGGCTCATGTTGAGCGTGCCGATATTGTAGGTGGCCTTGTTTGCAATGGCCCAGTTAATGCCGGCAATTACCCAGCTTGTTTCAGATGTGCCGCCGGCAAAGGCGTTTATGGCAGCTATCCGTGCCCCCGGAGCAACACCGGCAACGATGCCGGCCACATTAGTGCCGTGTCCGGCAGGGTCAGTATTCAAGGTGACATTGTTGCCGGTGACATCGACGGAGGCTGCTACCCGGCAGCCGTCGGGAATACCCGGAGCGATGCAGGAGCCGAAGGCGGGCAGGGTGTAATTGATGCCGGTGTCTATTACCGCAACCGAAGCCCCGCTTCCGGCTATGCCCGCCCCGGTGACCGCTGGCTGGCCGATGAATGGCAGGCTGTAAGCCAGGTGTGGATAGATCTGGCAGTCTTCGTAAACCGCCACCACCAGAGGGTTGGCCAGAAGACGCTCCAGGGTCTGCCGGGATCGGAACCGTTTCTTTGCCATGGGCAGGTGGCTGTAGTCGGCAACCGTTTCACCGTCCCCGGAAAGTTCAAGGTCAACCTGCTGTTTGCGTTGTTGATACCGCCCGGCTTTTAAGGCAAGTATCTTTGCATCGTCATATCTTTTCCCGGACCTGTTGCGATAGGCGCCGGCTTCCGTTTCTATGTCCCGGTCATCATAAAGCACGATGACATCCTGGGCCGTGCCGGCTGAGATCCGTTCAAGGACAGCAGCGGGGATCTGCTTTGCAGAGCCGTAAATCCCGCTGTCCAGCGAGTTGTCCGCTGCCATTGCCGGCGCCCACAAGAGCAGTGCGCCGGCAATGGCGAGCAGACTTTTAGGGAGCCACCCTGAAGTGCCATTGTTACTTTCTAGGCGCATTTATCTTTTAGCGACCGCTGTCGTATCGAAAAGCCTATCAGGATTGCCGCCGCGGCAAGAAGTCCCCACGGACCGAGACCGGGCACGGCAACCGAGCTCCCCCCAGCCTCGGCAATGATCAAGGTTCCGGTTATCGTTCCCTGGTAATTGGGGTCACTGACCGTGGCAACAACGGTATAGGTGCCGGCTGCCGTTGGTGCCGATAATGATCCGTTATAGGTAACCGACACGGCCAGACCTGACGGGTTTGTGACAGCAGTGACTATCTTGGGCGATCCGTCATAGGTTGGATTCAAATCACCAAGGGCAATAGTGGCGGTTGCTTTCCCAATAATCATGGTGCCGACAGCCGAGCCGGTATATCCAGCCTGATTTACTGTTGCCAAGACCGTGTAGGTGCCTGCGCTGACCGGCACTGCAGAGCTGCCGTTGTAGGTGACGCTGATTGCGATCCCCGGCGGCACCGTGGCCACAATGGCGGGTTTGGCAATGCCGTCGTATGTGGCGCCCAACCCGCCGAGCGTCACAATCGCTTCAGTCTCGTAAGGCGGGGCAGCGGTGTAGTGTGTGGCTGTCTGGGCTGCGGCCGGGGCGGGTTCGGCGTTGTTGTTGCTGTCAACGGCACGGCTGTAGAACTCATAGTACCCCTGCCCTTGCGGATAACCGAACGTTGTCGTATATGGGGCGATCGCGCTGGCGGCAAACTGCGTCCAGGCGCCCCACGTGGCGTTGTCCGCGGAATAGCGGTAATAAAACCGCACCTGGGCCACCGTGGCGGTTCCCGACTGGGTGGTAACCTGGAGCAGCGGCGCATTGCTGCCGTATTCCTTGGCGTCGAAGGCATAGCTCGGCGGTGTGGCATCGGGCGAACCCTCGGTGACCGGCTTTACGACCAGCGAGACCAGCTTGTTGCCGCTCCACTTGGTTTGTACAAACGGAGTGACATCCCAGTTGTACCAGACGTTATATGTCCCGGCAGCAAGTGTCTGGGTGGTTATGGCGTCGCCAAAAGCAGGCTGGGTATTCCAGGTAATACCGGTTTCCGTCCAAGTGTCGCTGCTACCCCCGCGAACCTCGGTCGGCAATGCCGCGCCCGTGGATTTCCAGTCCCACAGCTGGAGACTTGCCCCGGCAATGGTCAAACCGGCGGGCAGAGCAGAGAGGTCGAACTTCAACCAGGCCCGCTCATTGCCATAGGTGCTCGTACTGCTGCTTTGTATATAGAGATTGGTACTGGTTCCATAGTTGGTGGTTGCCCTGCCGCTGGCAACCTGGGAATCGGCCACCGGCGCAAGCAGATATGTCCCGCCATTGACAGAGGCGGCCGCGCTCAATGCAAGGGTTGATCCGGTCGAACTTGCCGGTGCCGGGTCAACATGGGAGATAACGCTGCTGCTCACCGGGAAAGCGGTCGTGGTTGTCGCCACGCTGCTGCAACGAAAACGAAGGGCATAACTCTCCATGGTCGGCACACCCGATATCAGGAGCATATCGCCCACATTGCCTGGAAGGGTCTTAGCGCTATATGCGGTTGCATCCCAGATCTTGATGGTTTGGCCGAACTGGTCGATGACCGTGCTGGTACCGGTCTTTTTGGCCAGAAACTGTACGAAGTGGTTTTTGTGGAAGTCATCCAGGAAGGCGCCGATGGACGACATGAAGACAGGCTTGGCAAGGCTTTCGTCATGGCCGACAACCTTGAATTCGACTCCGTCGGCAGAGATACCCTCCTGATCGACAAACTCGGGATTGCCGCCGTAAAAACTCCCCTTGCCCCAGGTTTCAACGATGTCGCCAGGCTTGAGTGCGCCGGATTTAAAACCCAGATAGCTGCGGTACATCTCATGCTCGGCAAGATGATGCGCCGCATTGACCGTACCGTCCGCGTTGACCAGATCGGCAGGAACCTGGTTTCCGCCGCGCCGTGCCAATGTTTCCGGCGTGGCGCTGAGCAGACGGATGAAAGCGTCTTCGTATGCGGGCTTGGTGTCATTATCGTTCATCATGGTGACCACGGCACGGTAACCGCCGGAAAACTCGGTATTCAGGTGATAGCGCGGTCCGCCCACATGGTATGGGTTGTCCGCCGTGAACTGCCGCATGTAATCGACGATGCCGTCGCGACAGAGAACGTCCGAGGTGAGCGGGGCGGTGTCCGACCAGGTCCAGCCGGTTGGCGGATGGGCGTACATGTAATTGTTGATCGCCACCGTATAGGTGTGGTTCGGATCGATGGGCTGACCGTTGAACTTGACGGAAGTTGCCACGCCGTCGTAAGCGGTCACATCCAGGGCGCCGGAAAACCCGGCATCCAGGTTAGTCAACTTGAGGAAATTGACGATCTCCTGGCCGGTCATGTTGATGCGATAGAATGTATCGTCGTTCCAGGGGAAGGTTTCGTATATCTGCAGGTAGGTAACAGGCCCGGCCGGGATGTCGGCTCGTACGCCGCCACCGGTTTCCATGGCAAGATCGGCCTGGCCGAAGAGCTGTTCCGCCTTCCAGCGCATGGCATCGCAAATCCACTGGCCAGCAGTATTGTTGCCACTCCAGGGAAACTCGTTGGCCGACCACCACTTCATGGTGTTGTCTAGCATCAGGTTGTCGGCGGTATAGCCGATGACTTCATCGACCGGGTGACCGGGATGGGCGGCATTGTATTGATCGGTCAAAGTGCCGATGAATGATTGCACGTCCGGGTCGGGCGTGATATCGGCGTCCCGGATCACATGCTGGACCGAACTCACATAGCCTCCGGTGTCGGAGACTTGCAGCTCGCCGATGTATTTCATGTAACTGGCCGACTCGGTAAAAATCGTCTTGTAGTTGAGCATTTCCGGCTGCCAGACAGTATCGGTCCAAGTATGCCAATGGCCACTGACCACGACTTCCGGAAGTTTTGCCGCACCATTATCGACCAGCAGCGGCGCCGTCGGATCGACCAGGGCGCTGTGGCCGATATGGGCCGCAAGGACAACCACGTTACATCCCTTGTTATTACGGAGATCATTCACGTAGTCGGCCAGATGGATCTTGGTGGCGTCGGTGCTGCTCCAGTCGCAAGCCGCCACTTCGAGCGTGCTTGCCAGTGAAGCGCCCACCTCGGCTGATTGGGTGGTATAGCCGATGATGCCGATCTTGATGCCGTTGATGGTCACGATGTTATAGGGGGCGAAATACGGCAGATGGGTGCTCACATCCCGTACGTTGACCGAGAGCACCGGTACGCCCGAATTCTTTAGGGCCGTCAGGTTGTTGATGTAGTTGACATCGCGGACATCATGGTTGCCCACCACGACGGCATCCATGCCGCGGCCGCGTTGCGTCGCGAGTTTGCCGGAGAGCAGGGCGTAGAACTGCGTCATGCTGCCGTTGCCGTTCATGTCGCCGATCGGGTTTCCTTCGGAAATGTCGCCGGCGTCGATCACCAGGGAGTCTGGCCGGGCGGCGGTCAAGCGCAACATTTCGGCGGCAAGGTAGGCCGCACCCCCGACATCTTCGAACACCGGCTGCTGTATGCCGTGTTCCGTAATGATCCACTTGTGGGGGGTGACGCGGGCATGGGTGTCGTTTACGTGAAAAATGGTGAACCCTCCGGCGGCAAAGGCCGGTATAGCGGAAACAAGCACCAGCCAGGCTACCAGCAGCAGGTAAAGCAGCGGCAGCCGGCAGGGTCGTGTCCTGTTGTTACGGTACGGTATCATGAAGCTTTCTCCTTATGGATGATCGAGTCGAACGACGGGGTTGTCCTAAAAAACCCGGACCGGAGCTAAACCCCGGTCCGGGCCGTTTTCAGCTGGAAGTCGTAATCCCCAATGGCACCATGGCCTCAACAAATTTGGCGGGCATTGACTCGTCGCTGAAACTCTGATTAGCCCTGCCTTCTCCTGATACCGGCCAGCCCCAACAGGCCGGAGCCAAGCAGCCAGGCGGCAGCCGGGATCGGCGTAGGTACCAGTTCGAGAGATCCTGCTTGCAGGTCTACAGGTGATATTATCTGCGTTAGCACAACCGGTTGCGGAGATGTGAAAGTTGTACTGTCAAGTATGGAAATCCTGCCGTTGAGTATACTCAAGCCTGCAGAAAGCCAATTATTGTCACCAATGGCATTGGAAGCTGCCAAGAGCTGAATATTCCCGTTGATGGCAATAGAGCTTGCCGAAAGCCAGAGGTTATTCCAAGAATTAAGCGAACCGTTCAAGGTAAGATCACTTTGTGAAGAGAGATTCAAACCATATCCAGGAACAGGTAAACCGCTGAGGACACCGTCAATCAGAACCCTGCCCGCGTTAATGGTAAGATTATCTGCTCCTCCGGTTACTAACGCTCCCACCGGAATGTATAATTGCCCCACATTGCTGAAACTTCCTGACAAGGAATCGCCATCTGCCAGCAACAAATCTCTGCCTCCCCAGTCACCGCCAACATAGAAATCCGCATGGGCAGGAGAATTGGTTGACAAGACAAATAGGGCAACAAACATGGTAATGATATGAGCTTCACATTTGCGTAGTACCGAAAATTTCATGGCAATCATCCTTATTGAGTTTCTTTAGCCCTGCCTTCTCTTGATGCCGGCCAAACCCAACAGGCCCGATCCCAGCAGCCAGGCGGCAGCCGGAAGCGGTGTGGGGGTAGCTGACGTGACATCTCCATAGAATCCGGTAGGGGTGTAGGTGCCGTCATAGTAATTGGCAACACGGAAGGTACCGGTGTTCGCGGTGGCATAGCCGTTGGGAGCTGTATCGCCAATCTCCTTCAACCGGACCAGGTATGTTCCGGTAATTGCTGCGAGCCCGCTGAGATCGATCTTGCTGTTGAGGTAGATTGCCGATGGTTGCGTGAATGTGGCGAGCAAAGTCTCATGGGCAAAGTTGTCGCTGGAACCATAGACACCCATGGTTCCGGGACCGGTAGACGAGGACCGGGTCGCTATCCAGAGTTCGCTGAGTGACGCTTGGTAGCCGCTGGCAACGGTAAAACCGAACTGATAGTACTGATTCTCGTTTGTTCCTGCCCAGCCAGTGGAGCCGAAACCGTTGCTGGCGGATGAAGCCGTAAGGGCTGAGCCGCGGGTCAGGTCCACGCCGCTCACATTGGCCGCGGTTTGTGTGGCGGCATCGGACACTTCGGCCCCGGTCTTGCCCGTCAGGTCCCATTCCGCCACCAGAGCCGCATTGGCGGTGCCAGCGGCCAATAACATCGTCAGACACGCTCCAAGAATTACCTTTTTCATCTCCATCTCCTTTTCTCCCTTTTGTTGCCCGCAAGTTCGGGCATAATTACTTGATTCGTTTCTTCAAGAGCCCATCCTGTAAACGCAAAAAGCCCGCCACGAGAGATTCCTTTCGTAGCGGGCTTTCTGATACCTGGTCAGGTCAGCAAAGTACCCAAGTGGATTCCTGAATATTCCTCTATTCATTTTTGTAAAGCACTATACCGATTAATGGTTGAATATGTGTGAACTGGACGAAACAATACGGCTACGGGCAATATTTTTTTGCCACACCGATAACAATAATGAATTATTAATATTTTACTTACAGACACCCTGCTTTGTCACAAGCATGAATATTCCTTTAAGCACTGACAATGGACCGTCACTGAAATTCGGCTTAGCCCTGCCTTCTCCTGATGCCGGCCAACCCCATCAGGCCGGAACCAAGAAGCCAGGCAGCGGCGGGGATCGGTGTGGGGGTGACATCCATGTTGGCGCCGAAGGAGTAGACCGTATTGGGGTCGCTGGTGCCGCCCGGGCCATTGGTCAGGCTCGTGAACTGCAGGGGTGTGTTGTAAACACTCTGGCCGCTTGCAAGTGTTGTCAAATCGAAATTTTGATCGGCCAGATAACTGATGTTGCTGTTAAACTGCAAATTCGGGATCGGCACTGTATTGCTGTCCGCTGGATCGTGCTGGGCATAGAAATCGCTGGCCATATTGGCACCGACAATATAAGTCTTACCCGCTTCGAGCTTGTAGCTTGCCGCAAGATCATAAAAGTGGAAGGGGTTGGTGGGGTCAGCGCTATGCGGCAGTTCGGTAAATGCCACCGATGTCAATAAATTCCCAGTATTGTCCCATAGCCCCACAAAGTGGCTGGTTTCTGTTTTGGTGTCTTTCTCAAAGTCCCAGAGACCCAGTTTAGTCAAATAAAGGTCACGGTTGGCCGTAAAACTCCAGCCGGTAATGGTATCCGGACTTTGCACCAAATCCGCTACCGGGACTTGCGTATCGAATGACACCGCCATTTGAGCCTGCGCACCCACAGACCATGAGATCATGGAAACCGCAAGCAGCGCGGCAACACGCAGGCTCTTATTTATTGTTGTTTTTGAACTGTTCATTTCACTATTCTCCCTGGATTTTTATGCGCCATGGGCTGCGACGGAATCGCTGCACATGGTTACTGCTGACTAATGATCCCTTAACAAAGAGCGGTTTGGATTGTGCCGGGTTGAGCATGCGTCATTTCCGGCATATGTGAGCAACCGTTCGCCGTCTCATGCCTCTGTATTGATTGTTCCTGCCCCCCTTTCTCTTTGCGCTACAAATACAAGACCGGGCCGGCCTTCAACATTGAAATACCACCCGGCCGAGATAATACCCGTTGACCGAATAAAAAAGCCCGCTACGAAGTTGTACCTTCGCAGCGGGCTTTCCGGTACCTGGTCACAGGTCAGCAAAGTACCCAAGAAAATTCAAGAAGACAGATTACACATTTGGTGAGGATTCTAGCTGGCGATTATTAATTCTTAGTTAAGGATCAGTAACGATTCGGCAAATTTTGCGCCGCATTGGTTTTCCTGCAAAAACGGCATGTTACAACCACGGCACATCCCTTTTGTTACACACATGAGACCACATCTATATGTAATTGGCCACAAACACTGCGTTTCATGACGCGCAATGGTGGTTATGAAATGTTATCGAAGTTGGAACCCTATCGTAATAAGGCTTGTGTTAGAAGTTTCCTTGGATATTCAAATCATTATGGAGGAAAGCAAAACATGGATGCGATGAAAAGAGGGCTGGTTTATGCCTTGATGGCAACGGTTGCAGTATTTTCGGGACTGATGGCCGGGTGTGGCAGCGATACCGTACCCATTCCTCACTCGACTACGTTTATGTACACATCTGATGCCCACTATGGCATCAAGCGGGCCGCCTTTTCCGGAATGAGCAGCGCACAACAGGTCAACGAAGCGATGATCGGGGTAATGAATTCGCTACAAACGGCAAAATTACCGACCGATGGCGGCATAAATGCCGGTGAAACAATCGGGCCGGTGGACTTTGCCGTGGAAACCGGAGATGCCGTCAACCGTGCCGACGGCACGGTATACCCATACTCCAAGGCACCCGCCTCGTCAACTTGGCCTCAGTTTGCCGCTGATTATTTCACCACCCTTAACCTGAAAGATCGGAACGGCAACAAAGCGCCGCTGTTTATGACACCGGGCAACCATGATGTCACCAATGCCATCGGATATTATAAAGCGCCCCTCAACGCCGCTTCAGGGCTCGATGCAACCGCATACGTAGCTATCTACAACCTGATGATGAAACCTGCCACTGCCTTGACCAACGCCTCATTCATCGGAAGCACGCCGGATTCCGCCACCGCAGCCGCCAGTTATGCCAGTGACAGGGTTGTCACATCGCGGGATGTGAATGGTGTCCATTTCGTTTTCGTCGGCATGTGGCCAGACTCTATCGCCCGGCCGCTGATCGATACCGATTTGAGCCACGTGCCGGCAACAACCCCTGTCATCCTGTTCACCCACGACCAGCCCGATGCCGAGTCCAAGCATTTCACCAATCCGATCACACCATTCACGATCAACTCCACGAATAAATTTGAAAACCTGCTTTCCGATGTCTTTGCCGAAGCCACCCCCTTCAACACACCTTACTCCGATGCGGCCGGCACGACGGCAATCGCCAGCACCATCGAACAGGGCGCTTTTGTGACCTGGCTCAAAACACACAAGAACATTGTGGCCTATTTCCACGGCAACGACAATGCCAACGAATTTTATACTTACACCGGACCAGCCAACGATATAAGCCTGAATGTTTTCCGGGTTGACTCGCCAATGAAGGGCAACGTATCGGCAACAGATCCAACAAAGCTGTCATTCCAGGTTATTTCTATCGATCCTACCGCGAAAAACATGACCGTTCGCGAATATCTCTGGAACACTAAGACCTGGGGTTCATCAAAAACCGTATCCCTGGCGCCTCGCGCCCTTTAAACGGTTACCGGCCATCAGCAGACACGCCTGCCCCGCGCTGGAAACAGTGCGGGGCAGTTACCATCCGGGCAGAAATGAGGATGCATTGGACATATATACCTACCGTCGTACCTATACCGGGCCACTCAGAGCCGTAATCCTCGACTGGGACGGATGCATTGTGGACCATGGCTCACGCGCATCGGCCCTGACCATGATAGAACTGTTCAGGCGACATGGCGTTCAGGTTGATATGCCGCAAGTCCGGGCAACCATGGGCCTCGGGCAGCGCGCCCAACTGGAGGCACTGGCCGACATGGATCAAGTGGCGCTGCAATGGGAACAGATCCACGGAGTTTATCCGACCCAGCGTGATATCTACAACCTGTACGAGGAATTCATACCCCTTCAGACAGCTTGCATGGCAGACTTCGGCAAGCCGCTTCCCGGAGCCCTGGAAGCAATCAAATCTTTGCGCGGGCTGGGGATGCTGATCGGCACTACCACCAGTTACACTTCGGATATGTTGCGCATCCTCGGTGCCGAGAGCATACGGAGCGGCTTCGTTCCGGACGTGAGCATCTGCGCCGACCATGTGCCGTCCGGTCGTCCGCACCCTTGGATGTGTCTCAAGGCGGCCATGGAAATGCGCAGGTACCCCATGGAAGCTATTGTCAAGATCGGAGATACCATTCCGGACATCGAGGAAGGCTTGAATGCCGGCATGTGGACCATTGGCATTGCCAAAACCGGTAACGAAGTCGGACTGGATGAAACCGAACTGGAACTATTGAGTGAGGGGGACAGGGACGCCAGGGTTATTGGTGCCAGAGAGAAACTTTCCAGGGCCGGCGCCCATTATGTCGCCGATTCGCTGGAGGATGTGCCGCAGATAGTGGATTTGATTAACAGGCGTCTGGCTGATGGTGCCCGGCAGTTGCAATGCAGGACATGTAGCCGTTGATTTGTGTAACCTCTGTTTTTGCCAACACGGCACACAGCTGTAACCGTTTTTCTGGTAGATTTCAGCAATCGATATTTATTAGATAAATATAAGTGGGGGGGGTAACATGACTTGTCCAAAATGTAAGGCAAAAATCGGAATAACGGGTCATCAGTTCATACTGGATTCCGGGGTCGTAAACGGCAGACGGTGTGTCATGTGCGGCTACTGGACAGCGGATTACCCTATTAATCATACAACTGAAATCAATAATCACCCACACTGTTCCGGGAGATAAAAACGGCTCGTCCTTATCCCTCAGGCACAAAGGGCCGCAGGTAGCGGCTGACGTATTTGGCGTTGAGGCCGGCATCGCGAATGCCGTTATTGATCCTGGCGATGTACTCCTCCCTGGGCCTCCCCTCCACCGTTACCGGGTCGATATACACCAGGCAGTCCAGTGCCCTCCCCTCCTGGTTGACCATGATCATCTCCTTGTCATAGTCACCCCGCGCAACACCCTCGAAGCGGTCCAGGCTCCGCACATCTGCCTCCGACAGGTCGTAAACCGTTCCAAGCACATAATCCGCTTTCGAGACGACAATATTGGCATAGCCGCGGGTGGTTATGATCCAGCGCCAGCCGTCAAGGCGCCCTGGGCCGATCATGCGCTGTCCCGGACAGCGCATGATCATCTGGTGCCGCCACAGGTTTGAACCATAGGCAAAGTGGTACATGGTCTCAACTCCTCTCGGCGTACGATTTAAAATATAAATATATTTTACCTGTTAAGATGTGCCAAGAGAGAAAGATGATACCCTTAAACAAACAATAATGAAGCAGCACAAATTGTTTGGTGCGGTTACCCGAAAAAGCGAAAATAGACATACCCGTCCTGAAATCGGCACATTGTGTATAGTGTAAACAAGATCTGAGAAGAGTGAAAGAAATGGTTTCAACAGATTACTTCAGAGAAAATGTCTCCATCGACCGTATCCGCAGTCATATCCTGGCTCTGGAAGGGGAGCGGCATCCGCTGACTTCACCCATGGCTCTTGAGCATGCCGCCGACTACATATCGAACTCGCTCCGTTTTCTCGGCTACGAAATGACGGAACACCTATTCTGGGACAACGGCCAACCTTTCCGAAACATCATTGCCACCCACCGCGGGTTGCAGCGGCCACAAGAACGGGTCGTCGTCCTTGCCCATTACGATACCGTGGCTGGGTCACCGGGAGCCGACGACAATGCCAGCGGGGTTGCGGTAATGCTGGAGGCCGCCAGAGTGCTGGCGCAACTCAGTTTTGACCGGACCATCCACTTCATCGGCGTAAGCCTCGAAGAGAATGAATCGGATGATGATTCCGGTTCCGGGACACGGGGAAGCCTGGCATTGGCAAAACACGCCAGTGAAAACAGCTGGGCCATCGAAGGGGTAGTTGTTCTGGAATCGGTCGCTTTTGCCGGGGACAGCATCACGCAGACCGTTCCTCCCGGCCTGCCGATCCCGGTGCCAGAGATCGGGGACTTCATTGCGGTTATTGGGAACGAGCAATCAAGGAACTTGATGGACGGCTTTGTGCTGGCCGTGGAACGATATCAAACCGATCTCCCGCACGTTGTGCTGGCGGTCCCTGGAAATGGCGAACTGTTGCCGGACAGCCGGAGATCGGATCATGCCCCCTTCTGGGACAAAGGTTTCAAAGCAATCATGCTGACCGACACCACGAACTTCCGCAGTCCCCACTACCACCAACCTACCGACATCCTGGCAACCTTGAACCTGGAATTTGCCGCAAAGGTTTGCCGCGCAGCTGCGGGGTTGATAATGGAGATTGCGCGGTTCCCCGGGTGATTGACATGCCCATGGCTGTTGAAGACGACAAACAGAAGGCACAGGAATTATACGGTAACCTCTCACAGCCCCAAGAAAGCCGCCATATTCCGGAGAGCATGGATATGGAAGCCCATTTTTCCAGGTTGCAAGACGGCCTGAAACATCATTACGAATACCGCGTAACCCACCGATTTTCTACCGGGGTCAACAACAAGCCCCGGCTGCTGGCGGCCGCCATACCGTGCATTACCGGAATCGGCTGCCTGTACCAGGCTATTGCCACGGCACGAGACCAGCACACCCATCCCCCTCCCGGCAATTTGGTGGCTATCGATGATTGTCGGCTGCATATGCAGACAGCGGGGAGCGGCCTGCCAACCGTGGTCCTGGAAGCCGGACTCGGCGGAATGTCCTCTGCCTGGGGATGGATCCAGCCGGAGACGGCAAAGTTCTGCAAAGTTGTTTCCTATGACCGGGCCGGCCTGGGCTGGAGCTGGCCGGATACAACCCCCAAAACAGCCAGGGTGGCTGCGCAACGCTTGCATAACCTGCTTCATTGCATCCGTATTCATCCTCCTTACGTCCTTGTCGGCCATTCCATGGGAGGCCTATTTATAAGGGTTTTCGCCGACCTCTTTCCGAACGAGGTGGCCGGGATGGTGCTGATCGATGCCGTCCACCCGGATCAGCACCTGCGCAGCAACGTCATCGACAAGCATATGCGCTCGGGATTCCGCTTTCTTAGGGCCGTTCCCCTGCTGACACGATTGGGATACGTTCGCCTGGCCGGACTGTTCAATGCCTGGGCACGGGGCTTGCCGCCACGGCAGGCAGCGGAAGCGGAGTCATTCCTCTCGACCTACGGTCACCTCAAGACAACCTGCGAAGAGTCCCTTGCCTGGGAAACCATTTGTGCCGAAGTCCGCGCCACAAGGCGGTTGGGAGATATTCCGCTGGCAGTGGTAACTGCAGGCAGGGATCTGTTGTTCGGTCAGGCCGAATTGCAGCGAGAGCTTGCAACGCTTTCATCCGACAGCGTTCATTTCGCAATCGATGGCGCCGACCATATTTCGCTCGTCACCCATCGAGAGCACGCCCTATTGGTCGTGCAAGCGATCCGCCACGTGGTGGATAGGGTAAATGCCCTGACGGGTGAGAAAAAGAGAGGCCAAAAGTAACGCAACATTTACACCGTGTGATCACATCCGTAATAATTTTCGTATATATTGGCGTTAATGATTAACATTACCTGTTTATTATTCCGTTCCGACTTCCGCAAAGACTACCCCGAGTTTTCCTTGGTAGGTTCAACTCCCATGTTTTTGTTTAATGATGAGCCAAAACCTGCGATGGATTGTTTGCCTTCGTCTTATTGGGAATGGAGCGCCAGTGCAAAATCGTAAGGGCGGGATTTCCTACCGGCCAACCACCGGGCGCAAACAAGAAACCGCACTGGCACCGGAAAGTGCCCGGCAAATCTTCGCACAGCTGGGCGTCTCCTTTGCTTCCAGGGACGAGCTGGCTGCCACACTCCCTTTTTCTCTGAACGACGTGACCGCAGGATCGGAGAGCGAACTCCAGGCAGTGGTTTGCGGTGCAAAAGATGATGTTGATCTGCCGCTGATTATTGAGCAGTCAAATTTCTTTGCCAACATGATGAAGCGGGCCGCGTCGGGTGAAGCCCCCCGCAGGACAGTGACAAACCTGGAACGATTCCTTTCCGATAACTCTTCCCACGTGTGGGAGAACAGCTGGGTACGCTTCCCCCGTAGGAACCTTTCCGATTTTGCCTTGGAAATATTTGAAAACGATCTATTGGCGGACAAAAAAGATCCTGCTGCCGGCACACGCGCGGACGCAAACCGTTTCCAGTTTCGTGACGTCTCGGGCGAGAAGATGCTGCGACTGCCGATCAGTTACCTGATCAAACTTGCTTTGGCCGACCTGATCGGCTCCCAGAATATTCTCCCGAGCACGGTCCGTGAAACAGGTATCCGCCTGATGGGACACTACCTGAACGACAACACCTCTCCGGAGACATTTTCGTTCAATGTCGTCCCGTTAACCCGGGGCAATGGTATGGGGAGATCCATTGCCAAGGAAACCGCCATCCGCTTTCTGATGACGCAATTGCTGGTGATGTACGCCAACCAGGCCTTTGGCATTGCCAAACACGGTCAGCAGGCCATGGTCTATTTTGCCCCCCACCCGCCGGTCCGGCAGAAAGAGTTGAACGACCATATCTCGGATAGCTTCTATCGCGACCTCTTCATGAGTCCATGTCTTTCCGGGTGGGACAAGGGAGCTGACAAGTTCCGCTACATGCAGCTCTGCCACCAAGTGTTGTCCCGCAGTCAGCTCAATGCGGTGGCGAAACTACGTGACTCCGGCATCATCCTCACCAACCTGGTGGCGCTGCCCAATATCTCCAATGTCAGTCTGGCCAACAACGGTACTCACATCAGTCTCGGTAGCCGGTGCCTGACACGCGCCCTGGCCGATAGCGGTTCCGGTTTCAGCAACATTCAAGAGAAACTGCTCGGTGACCTGGCAATCAAGATCAGCGAGCACTTTCTGCCGCTATTTGTCGGTACATATACCGCGGCCCCTTACCGCTTGGCTTTCACTGATTTCCATCCCGAAAAGGCACTGGGGTTCCTGCCCCACGAACTGGATTATACCCACCTGAGGATGATCTGGCGCCGTTGGAAAAAAAAGGCCGATCTCTCCATCTTCGGCCAACCAGTCACCCCTTTCGGCCCCCACGCCCTGGACAGGCTGGTGAGTTCATTTTTCAGGCTAAAGGGCGATTTTGTCCCCGACTACCGCCTGATCGATTACCTTGTCTGCCTGCTCTCCACCGAGCAGAGTCCCGGGCTGAACGGTCAAATCGGCAACAGCGACAGGCTGCGCAGCGATCTGGCCGATATGGGCGTATTCGACGAGCAGATGTCGGTCTATCTTCTCTACAAACAGCGTGAATTCGACAAAATGGGCTTTTCGGGCTTCGAGGGGCGTTTTTACAGCCTATTTGAAAATTTCGGAGACGACATGGGACGGGCAGCGGACCTGCAGACCCTGATCACGGCCCTGGCCTATAAATATATGGCGCTGGGCCTCACCCATGCCCACATACCGGATACCGCCTCGGTGGAAAGCGAACGGCGACAGATATTCTTCGGAGCGGCTATTGGCATTCCTACCTTTTATGTCCGCAGAAAAAGTACCAATACCTTTTTGGATAATATCCTCAAGAAAACCGCCGGAGTCCGGCCCAGTCACCGTTATCCGGTCTATCTGCGAGTTCAGATTCATGAATATCGCAAGGCGTTGTTGCAGGTTATCCGCGAGGATGGGGCCGACCTGATCGAACTGATGGGCCTTCATGACACCATGAACGACCTGGCAAAGCGGCTTGACGAGCCGGCCGGCCATTCCGCTGCCGGGCGCATTACCGCCGGTATCCTCAACGAGGTCAACGCATCGTCGCCCCTGCGCACCAATGCCCGTGAATTCAACAGCGCCGCCGAGCGTTATTACCGCACCACCCTCCGTCGGCAACATCTGGAAGAGGCATTCGGATTCATGATTCAGGACTGCCGTATGCTTGACCGGGAACAAGGCCGGCTTGACGAGGCGCTGCGCAAGGACCTGCGGGCCATTCTCCAGGGGCGTGATGCCTCCGGGTTAGTAGAGGCGGCCAAAGACGATGTCCTGAGTGAACAGGCTGATATCCCTACCCTGCAGCGCTTGATGAACCTGGTGTTGCTCAAGGTACACCATGACGAAATTATGTCGGCACATCCATCACAAATTCAAGGGAGCGACCTGGATGATGCAACACCAGTACATCGAGCGTGCTAGCGGCAGGATCGTCACCGAACGGCTGTTCGGCGACAGGATGGTGCAACTGCTCTACCATGGTCTGCGCGAGAACAATGCCGCCCTGTTCAGGATGCTCACCAGCAGTTGGTCCTCCCAGATCCTGGGCCTGGTCAACTTCGACCGACCGGTGCTGTTCAAGCGTGCGTTTCTGGCCGATTGCGGCATTGACCTGTCCGAGTGCCTCGACCCTCCGGAGCAGCTCGACACGCCGCGCAAGATATTCGAACGCAAGATCCGCTACCGCGAATGCCGTCTAATGCCGGATGACAGGGATGTGGTCCTGTCCCCTGCCGATGCCCGGGTACTGGTGGGGTCGTTTTTGGAAACATCCATGATTTTCCTGAAGGAGAAGTTTTTCTCCTTCGAGGAATTGCTTGGCAATGACAATACTGTTTGGCACGATGCCTTTGCCGGCGGCGATTTTGCCGTTTTTCGTCTGACACCAGACAAATATCACTACAACCACACCCCGGTTTCAGGACAGGTAATAGATTTCTATGCCATTGACGGCGCATACCACTCCTGCAACCCGTCCGCTGTCGTTGCCGTGGCAACGCCATATTCCAAAAACAAGCGGGTGGTGACCATCATCGATACCGATGTGCCGCAGGGCACCGGCGTCGGGTTGGTGGCGATGGTGGAAGTGGTGGCCCTGATGATCGGCGATATCGTCCAGGCCTACAGCACGGAAGGATATGACGCGCCGCAACAGATCGAAAAAGGCATGTTCCTGCACAAAGGGCAACCCAAGAGTCTCTACCGCCCCGGCAGCAGCACCGACATCCTCATATTCCAGCAAGGACGGATCGATTTCGCCGCCGACATTTATTACAACATGCGCCGCACCAACGTATCGAGCCGCTTTACCAAGGGATTTCACAAACCTTTGGTGGAAACCGATATCCGGGTGAGGTCGCTGCTAGGCAGGGCGCGGAAAACTTCAACAACAGGCGCTCAGCCTCTTACTGCCTGAGCAAAGATTTTCTTGATTGGTTCCGGCTTGCCCGGTCCGGGAGATACCAATGATCGTAACCTTGACCCTGCTTTCCTCTGTCATTCTGCTGACCGCGTACTTCTGGTGGGGATTCAGGGTGCTGCCCAATGAGCGGTGGCAGATCGTGGCCTCGGTGCCGCTGACGAAAATGGAGCAGGGAAACTGGAGGGGAATCAACTTCACCTGGTATGGACTTCTGACCGCCAATGCCTATCTGGTGGCGGTAACGGTGCTGCTGGTACTATTGGGTGCGGTCGGGATACCGCCGCTGGGTACGGCCATCCTGGCGGCAGCCATGCTCTGCTGCTGCGTGCCGGCGTCAAGGCTGGTGGCGCGGATCGTGGAAAAGAAGGCCCACACCTTTACGGTCGGCGGGGCGGTCTTTGTCGGCATCCTGATCACCCCCCTCGTCATAACCGCGATCAACCACACCGCCGGGGAATACCTGGCGTTCCATATCCCGGTCATGCCTGCCTATGCCGCCATTGCCGTTGCCTATGCCTTTGGCGAAGGACTGGGACGCCTCGCCTGCATCAGCTTCGGCTGCTGTTACGGCAAACCGCTCGCCAGCAGTTCCGGGCTGATCAAGCGTCTGTTTAACGGACGCGGCTTCGTATTTCTCGGCAGCACAAAAAAAATCGCCTATGCCGGAGGTCTGGAAGCAACGGAGGTAATCCCCATCCAGGCCGTCACCGCTGTCATCTATACCTTTTTCGGACTGGTTGCGGCCGGGATGTATCTGACCTCCCATCACACCGGCGCATTTTTGCTGGCCACCATGACCACCCAGGGGTGGCGCTCTTTCTCCGAAACCCTGCGGGCCGATTACCGCGGATCCGGGAAGGTTTCCGCCTATCAGATCATGGGGATCATCGGGGTTGCATATGCCATCGCGGCAGCACTGTTCCTCGCCCAAGAGCCACTTGCCCCCCCCGATCTCCAGGCCGGGCTGGCAAGTCTCTGGAGTCCGGCATTGATATTGTTCCTGCAGGGCGTCTGGATGATGATCTTCCTCTACACTGGACGCAGTACGGTAACCGGCGCCACCCTCAGTTTTCATGTGCACCGGGACCGGATTTAGCGTGCCCGCAGTTCAGCGGCTGGGGCGTATATGGCAACGGCTTGCCTCACCTGCCGTAGATAGGCTGAGGCTTGTCATGACATGCGGCCTATCACCGCAAAAGCTCGCCCTGACTGTCTGCATCGGTTCCGCCATCGGTACCATGCCGCTCTTATGGGGCACATCGATCATATGTATCGTTATTGCCCATATATTCAAACTGAACCATGTGGCGCTGCAATCGGTCAACTATCTGCTCTATCCGGTGCAACTGGCGCTTCTGGTCCCTTTTTTCAAACTTGGGGCATGGCTGTTCCCCTGGGGACCTCCGATACCGCCGTACATATTTTCCACGCTGCTCCGCAACCCCGGACTGTTCTCACTGCACACCCTGGGCTGGATAACATTAAAATCACTCGCGGCCTGGCTGCTGACCGCCCTTCCGACAGCCGGGCTCACCTACGGGATACTGATGGCAGCAGCATCAAGAAAGAATGCATGAAAACCGGCGTAACAAAGCTTTACAACCAGTCAGTCCATACAATCCCAGGAGAATAAATGCCGGGTCCCTATGCTCACATCACCCTGCTGCATGAACTCATGCGACCGGACCGGTTGGAGTCCATCTTCGCATCCGCATCCGATATTCCAGCCATCCTTGTCAACCATTTCCCCTACGCCGTTTTAGGCGCTGTCAGCCCTGATTATCCCAATCTTGCCCGGTACGACGACCATGCCTACGGGTGGGCCGACGCCATGCACTGCACGCGGACCTGCGAAGTTGTTTCAAGCGGCATCAGACATGTCAGGAGCGCGGAAGGAACAACCCGGGACAAACAGCTGTCATGGCTGCTGGGTTACTGTTCCCATGTTGCGGCCGACATGACCATCCATCCAGTTGTCGAGGCAAAGGTAGGCCCATACGCCGGCAATCAGCGTCAGCATCGCATCTGTGAAATGAATCAGGACAGCTACATATACCGCAGAATGGCACTGGGAGAGATCGGTGAAGCGGCCGATTTCGCCATGGCCGTGGCACGTTGCGGCAATGACGGCGACAGGACCCAGCTTGACCGCGCCATCGCCTCTCTGTGGAGCAACATGCTGGAAGATGTCCACCAGGAACTGTTCGCCGCCCATCCCCCGGATATAGCTTCTTGGCACCGGGAATTCATCGCCGCTGTTGACAGCCATGATGGTAAAGATTTGCAGCTCTTCCCGCTGGCCGCTGTCATCGCCACCGGAATGGAACTGGCTTACCCGTCATACGCAGCAGTTGATTCGCAATTTGTGGAGAAACAGCTGGTGCCGTCGGCAAAACCGTTCCAGCTGCATTATGACGCCATCTTCGACCTCGCCGTCTGCAATGTGACCACTGTCTGGGGCCTGCTGGAACAAGCCATCTGTGCAAATGGTCCGTTGCACCTGCCCGATTCGGGAAAGTGGAACCTTGACACCGGACGGAACGAACTCGGCCGGCTTGTATTCTGGTAATGCTTCTTATGCCTATTATAAATACCGTTATGCCGGCACATATTCATTAGCGCAACCTCACCACAGCTATTCCTGCTATCTCTCTTTTTTTACACACTCGTAACAATTGTCATGACCGCGAATGGGGTATAAAGCTATATCCTCTTTCGCAGGAGCAAATGCATGGTTTTGCAGAAACCCCTCACAGCGAGCACCGGGAAGAAAAAACCCCAGCCTCCCCGCCCCCCCCTTAAAATTGATCCGTCTGATCACCAGTGGTATTTGAATCGTGAGCTGACATGGCTGGCTTTCAAACGCCGCGTGCTGCACGAAGCTGAAGACGAGCGCGTGCCACTGCTTGAGCGTTTGAAGTTCATCGCCATTGTCAGCGGTAATATCGACGAGTTTTTCATGAAGCGCATCGGCGGACTCAAACAACAGGTGGGAGCCGGCATGCGTGAACTCACCCCCGATGGGCGCACGCCGCGCCAGCAGATTCTGGAATGCTACTCCTACATACGGGAGCTGGAGACATACAAGGACGAACTCCTGCGCCGGGCAAGCCATCTTTTGCGCCAGAAAAGCATCATCATCGAACGCTATGTGAATCTTTCGGCTAAAGAGAAGAAACAGGCCCAAGAATACTATCACGACAATATTTTTCCCCTGCTGACGCCACAGTCAATCGATCCTGCGCACCCCTTCCCGTTCATCTCCAACCTCTCCCTAAACCTGCTGGTGACCTTGAGTTTTCCCAAGTCCGACAAGACCATCCTGTCACGGGTAAAGGTGCCGGTGGGCCATGGCTCGCCCCGCTTCATCCCCGTGGGTGCGGGAGATCACTTTGTCAGCCTCGAAGATATTATGATGCACAACCTGGATACGCTCTTTCCTGAAATGCAGGTGGAAACCTGCGAATTGTTCCGGGTTACCCGAAATGCCAATACCGACAAGAATGAGGATGAAGCCGACGACTTGATGGTGATGATCGAATCGGAGCTCAAGGAACGCAAGTTTGCTCCCATCGTCAGGCTTGAAGTCGAGTCAGGCATGAGTCAGGCACACCGGGGCAAATTGGCCAGCGAGCTGCAGCTGAACGAGGAAAACGATGTGTTCGAGGTGCCGACAATGCTGGCCATGCGTGATCTGTTCGAAATCGCGTGCCTTGATTATCCCCGCCTGCATGACCCGCCCCATTACCCTGTTGATCATCACCTGCTGCAGACATCTCGCAACATCTTTCACATCATCCGCGATGCCGGCTCTATCCTGTTACAGCATCCATACGAGTCATTCGCCACCTCTGTTGAGCGGCTGCTGCGCGAAGCAGCCGCCGATCCCAAGGTGCGCGGCATTAAGATGACCCTCTATCGCACCTCCATCAACAGCTGCATCATCGACTCGCTGATGCAGGCGGCGCACAACGGCAAGCAGGTTGCGGTTGTGATCGAACTGAAGGCGCGGTTTGACGAGGAGGCCAATATGCGTCTGGCGGAGAAGATGGAGGAGGCAGGTATCCATGTGACCTTCGGCGTGGTGGGGCTCAAGACCTATTGCAAGGTGATCCTGATTGTGCGCCAGGACTACAACGGGCTGAGACGTTACGTCCACATGGGGACCGGGAACTACCATGCCGACAAAGCCAGGGTGTTCAGTGACATCGGACTGCTGACAAGCGATGACACTATCGGGCAGGATGTGACCGAACTTTTCAATTACCTGACCACCGGATTCTCCGTGAAGCGCAATTACAGAAAGCTGATCCCGGGTCCCAGGTTTCTCAAAAAAGCCCTCCTGAAGATGATCGAGCGGGAAGCCGTGCAGCATGCCGCAAATGGTGGCGGACATATCCGTTTCAAGATGAATGCCCTGGAAGACAGTGATATCGTCAAGGCTCTCTACAAGGCATCCATGGCCGGTGTCAGGGTTGATCTCACTGTCCGCGACACCTGCCGGCTACGGCCGGGTATACCGGGACTCTCGGAGAATATCCGCGTGTCCGGCATTGTAGGGCGTTTCATGGAGCACTCCCGCATCTATTATTTCAGGAACAACGGCCAGGATGATTATTTCATCGGCTCAGCCGATCTTATGAAACGCAATCTTGAATCCAGGGTGGAACTCCTCATCCCGGTCGAGGCCCCTGAGCTGAAACAGGAATTACGTACCATCTTCGATCTTCATGACATCGATCAACGCTCTGCCTGGGACATGCAGCCGGACGGCACGCATGTCCAGCGCATGCCCTCCATTGAGCGGAAAACCGACGGGCTACATCAGATGTTGATTAACAGTGCCAAACTGCGCTCAAAAGCAGCCACCAAAGAGAAGGGAATACGAATACGGTGAATTTGAGTCGATCGCGAGCGGATGACGATCAAGGGCTGATGTCAAATTCATGCAGTTGCTGAAACACATTTCCAGGCGCCTTCCGAATGCTCTTCGTTGCCCCCTGGCCACTGTCTGTTGTTGCAATGAAAAAAGCGCGACCAATTTAATGGCCGCGCTCTTTTCATTGCATAGGGGAAATACTTGTACTTGATTACTTGATTGTTTCGATGGTCTTCTCAACCATCTTGGCCACGCTCTCGGGGAGAGGAGCATAGAGCAGAGGAGCGGCCATCTTCTGTCCTTTATGGAGTTCCCATTTGAGGAACTCAACCAGTTTTTTGCCCTTGGCAGCGTCCTTCTGGTGTTCGTATATCAGTAACCAGGTAAAGCCGACAATAGGATAGGAATCTTTGCCGGGTTGATTGACCAGCGAGATACGGTAGTCTGCCGGCATGTTCTTGACAGCCCCGGCCGCAGCGGCGCTGGTGGTTTTGATGGACGGCTCAACAAATACTCCGCTCTTGTTCTGGAGGTAAGCATACGGGAGTTTGTTTTCAAAGGCATAGGCCAGTTCCACGTAACCGATGGAATTCCTGGTGTTCTTGACCTGGCCGGCCACACCTTCATTACCCTTGCCACCCAGGCCGACCGGCCATTTAACCGAAGCACCCGTGCCGACCTTGCCATTCCATTCCTGGCTGACGCCGCAAAGATAGTTGGTGAAGATACTGGTGGTGCCGCTGCCGTCGGAGCGATGCACAACGATGATCGGCTCATTTGGCAGGTTCACGCCGGGGTTGTCGTCGCTGATGCGCTTGTCGTTCCACTTGGTGATTTTACCCAGGAAGATGTCGGCCACGTCCTCGGACTTGAGTTTGAGCCCTTTAGCTACGCCGGGCAGGTTATAGGTTACAACTACCGCCCCCATAACGGTCGGGATGTGGATCAATTTGCCTGGAGCGGTCTGCAGTTCCTTGTCCGAGAGGAACTTGTCACTGGCGCCGAAATCGACCGTACCGGCGATGATCTGCTTGATACCGCCGCCGCTGCCGATGGATTGGTAGTTGAACTTCACGGAGGGATCAACTTTAGTGTACTCACTGAACCACTTGGAGTAGATGGGATAGGGGAAGGTGGCACCGGCGCCGTTGATGAGCATTTCAGCCGACGCCTGTCCTGCCGTGGTCACCGAAACCAGGAGTACAAGTGATAAAAGGCTTTTGCGGATTGTGGAAAACATCTGAATCCTCCTCGAAATATGAAATTTGTATTAATTTTGACTATACACATGTGCTGTAGCAGGCAGGTTACAGCTTGGTAAAATATCGGCTACAAAAGACATATCTGTCCCTATCTCATCCGGGGATCTCAATTTTGTAGCCGAAACCGCGCACGGTCCTGATCAGGTTGCCCGGCGAACCCAGCTTGGCGCGCAAACGTGTTATATGGGTATCCACCGTACGGGTATCGCCTATGCTGCTGCTCCACACATCCTGCAACAACGACTCGCGATCAAGAACCCGCCCCGGATGCTCCACCAGATAGAGCAGCAGCTTGTATTCGGTGGTGGTCAGATCAATTTCGTTTCCGGAACTCATAACACGGTGGCTCTCAGTATCTACGGCAATTTTGCCAATTTTGAGTATCGAGGTGGAAGTCAGGCCGGCCTGGGCGTCACAACGCCTTAGAATCGCTCGGATACGCAGAATCAATTCGCGCATCGAGAATGGCTTCACAATATAGTCATCCGCGCCGACCTCAAAACCGATCACCCTGTCAATCTCTTCCCCCCTGGCAGTCAACATCAAGATCGGGATTTTTTCGGTGCGTGGTTCTTTACGGAGTTCCTTGCAGATCTCGGTTCCCATAAGGCCAGGAAGCATCAGATCCAGCAAAAGCAGGTCCGGGTCTGTTTGTTTCGCCGTTTCAAGGCCACTCAAACCGTCATAGGAGCAGAACATTTTGAAGCCTTCCTTTTCCAGACTAAAAACCAACAGATCGGCCAAGTCCTTTTCATCTTCGATCACCAAAATCTTCTTCATCGGCGGCTCCATGAGATAACCGGCTAAACTTATTTTATTATTAATTTGTAACATGCCATTGTTACGGATGAGTTGCGGTTGCATAACATGTTTGCTGTATTCATGCGCTGCCGCTTTTTACCTACATTTTTTGCAACAGACATCCGTTTGTAATGATGAAAGGGTAGATTGTCTTTAAAAGATAAGGGAGGACTGCCATGATGAAGTTACGAATCAATGAGGATTATTACTTTTGGTGCTGCGAGTGGTGCGACACGGAAAATCTCATACTATGGGCCAGATTGCAGGAAAGCCCTTCCTGTGGCGCTTGTCATCGCCCCATGCCATGCTCCGATCTGGACGCCGCTGCCCTGGAAAGTACGATCTCGGCCGGCCTGTGTTAGCATAAATGACTATGCTCGGCAGGTTCAAAACGTATTTTCCAGCTAAGTTATGTAACTAAATTTTTACCTTATATTAATGTCGATTCAATATTGGCCTCTTATAATCATTTCATCCATTCAAGTACAGCTCGTTTGAACAGAAGGCTGTTGTCAACACATCAGGAGTTTGAATGAAGATGACCGAAAAGAGGCGATTCCGTAGAATTACATATGTGGTAGGTGGAACATTGCAATGCCATGGCAGCACCTTCAGTTGCCGGCTAGAAAATCTTTCCGTGGCAGGAGCTTTGATAACTATCAGAGACACCTCAGCAACAGATATACGTGTTGGTGACCACTGCTTTCTGAGGATGTACCACGAGATTGAGGCAAGGCATGTAATTATGGAGGCTTACGTCATCCACCATGTGTTTGCCTTCGTTGGCCTGGCATTCACAAACCTCAGCGCAGAAATCGAGGCATCACTGGTGTCAATCATGAAAAGAGAAAAACAGCCATCTTTCTGCACGGACGATAATGACGCTGACTACTCGTTACTGAGGAACGTCTCTAACTATTAAGGGATTATTGAACCTACCGGTTCGAAATCGTATTTCTGCACAAAAGATCGTAACCAAGAATACTGCCAAGATCATGGGACCTTTATGAGACATGACGGCATTTTCAGAATTCCAACCCACCTGCCTGGCGTTGCGAGCAACCATGTCGCAACCATGGGCGCGAAGGCGTATGATCTGAGCCGCATGGTTCTTCTCGGCCTACCGGTGCCACCCGCATTTGTGCTTGGAACAACTCACTGCCGCAGTTGGTACCGGGAACCAGACCCTTACAGAAAAGGGTTGTCCACACTGCTGGCAGAACAGATGTGCTGGCTCCAATCGATCACGGGCCTGGAGTTTGGTGACAGCTGTAAGCCGCTCCTGGTTTCCGTACGATCTGGCGCACCGGTTTCTATGCCAGGCATGATGAATACGCTTTTGAACATTGGGCTCTGTGACTCCACTGTCCAAGGTCTTTTGCAGATAACCAGCAAGCCCCGACTGGTATGGGATTCATATCGCCGACTGATCCAAAGTTTTGCCGAATTGGTCTTTGGAGTCTCCCCACAACCATTCGCTTCCGCGCTTGAAGCACTCCTGACCCGGGAACACCTTAACCGTCCGCATGAATTGGATATTCCGAGTCTCTTCGAACTCACTCAAACCTACCTTCAACTGTTTGCTGGCCTGACCGGACACCAGTTCCCGCAAAACCCGCACGATCAACTCGAAACGGCGGTACAGGCCGTGTTCTCCTCGTGGAATTCGTCACGTGCTGTGGAGTACCGCCGACTCAATGGCATTCGCGAAGATCTCTTCACGGCTGCTATTATCCAGCAGATGGTCTTCGGCAATGCCGGGGGGGCTTCCGGATCAGGGGTAGGATTTACTCGAGATCCGGATACCGGGGAGAACAAGCTATATTTTGACTTCCTCTTCGATAGTCAGGGTGATGATTTAGTTTCCGGGCGTACAAGCGATTCCGACGCCGACCGGCTATTCTCTGCCATGCCGGCAACCGGACAAGAACTGGCAGCAATCTGTGCCGCGCTCGAACGGGAATTTCGCGACGCTCAAGAGTTTGAATTCACCGTCCAGGACGGCAAACTCTACCTGCTGCAGACCAGGAGCGCAAAGAGAACTCAATGGGCTGCCCTGCGAATTGCTGTAGAACAAGCTCGGGAAGGGCTAATAGATCAACAAGAAGCACTGGACCGATTGGAGGGACTTCCTCTGGACGACATCAAGCGCCTGCGCCTGTCTCTGGAGGGCGAGCCACTCTGTAAGGGTGAATCGGTGGGAATCGGAGTGGCCATCGGTTCGCTGGTGCTTGATATCGATTCGATACGCAATGTTTCGTCGAAAGGCGGCTTGCCAGTAGTGCTTGTCCGCGAGAATATATTTACTTTCGACTCTGCGGCCATTGCCCTCTCTGCCGGAGTCCTGACGACACAGGGCAATCGGACCTCACATGCCGCGACGGTGTCGCGGCAGCTTGGCAAGCCATGTATAACCAATTGTGGTGGAATGAGGATCGACCTTGACAGGCGAGTTGTCGAGTTCGGAGATCAACTGCTCCCGGAAGGCACTCCGATCACACTTGACTCCAATACGGGACTTGTATATGCCGGCAAGGCGGAGGTTGTTGTTGACCATCCGAAAGAATGGCAAGAAGAGATCAGAAGATGGCTCGTTCCCTTGTAGAATGCAGCTCAGGTCGTGAATACAACTCCAGCTCCGAAGGCCTTTTCCAGGAGGTCCTTCTTTGCATTGGCACCGAAAACTTCCACAGATATATCCTCGCTGGCTTTCAGATTTGTTGTGATAACATTGCCGCCAAATCCACAAGACACCTCCTGCACAAAACCCGCCCTGCGCCTGTCGAGACCGTCTGCCATGCGCAGGATACCGGCCAGCCGGGCAACAAGCTGACGATCACGTTCGCGAAGCGTCTGAAAGGATTCGTGCTTCCGTTTGGGAAGAGACTTGCGATGGTAACGGGCAACCTGGGCGATCAGTTCCCTTTCACGGGGAGAAAAGTCGAACAGGTCGGCATGGCGTATCAGATGATAGGAATGCTTGTGATGGCTGCCATAGCTTATGAAATAGCCGGTGTCATGCAGGATGGCAGCGGCTTCCAGAATCCTGCGGTCATTTTTTTTCAGATTGAAGGGCAATGCGAGAGAATCAAAGATGGACAGAGCTAAATGGGAGACGTGAAGCGAATGTGTTTCATCAGCCTGACACGAACGGGCGAACTCCAGCACCGAGTCGCGCCAGTTGCGCGGGGGGGAAACCGCCGGCATAAGGCCTTGCCTTTTCATGGCATTGATAATTAGCCCTTCACGAATGCCCCGTTCGTTTACAAGCAGGCGATTGGCGCCGAAAAACTTCATCAGCTCATCTATAACCACGATTCCGGCTACAATTATGTCGGCACGGTCAGGATTGAGTCCCGGTATTAAGCGACGTGCCTTGATATCCTTACGCGTTATCATCGCTAACAGATGGACGGCCTCAGAACGGAGAACTTCATAGCCGTGCGCCGATGAATAGTCATCCTTGTGCCTGCTCATGGCCATGTACCCCAGAGAAGTGACGGTACCTCCGGAGCCGATGAGCGTATCCACGGATATCCTACTGTCTGAAAGCACCTTTTTCAGGCATTCCCTGACGTGGCGTTGCAATTGGTGCAGCTCGACGGCCTTGATCGGATCGCTGTGGAGAAAGCGCTCGGTCATGACGACAGTGCCGAGATCGATGGTATAACATTCCTCGATATGGTTGCCAAATGCCGTGACCACCTCCAGGCTGCCGCCGCCGATATCAGCCATGGCAAAGCGCTTGCCGTTCATGTCGAAATTGAACAGCGCAGATGCAGCCGCGAGTTCGGCCTCTTCCGTACCGCTGATAACCCTGACTTCGTGCCCCAGTTCAGTTGTCAGGGCCTCAACAAGTTCCTTGCCGTTGGCGGCGTTGCGGACCGCGCTGGTGGCAACCGCTTCGACAACTCCGACTTTTAATCCAGCCAGGAGCTTCCTGAAGCGCCTGACCGCTTCAAGGGCCCGGCCGGTGGCCTCTTCGGATATCATCCCGGTCTGGATAAGGTTCTCGCCGAGTCTTACCGTGACTTTTTCATCATCAAGAATCTTGAATTTCCCCTCCTTGACCGCCTCGGCAACGATGAAGCGTATGGAGTTGGTCCCTATGTCAATGGCAGCTATTCTCATCTTGGTCATTGTGCGCACCTCTATCTATGTCAGGAAGGCGTATCTGAGCGATCCGTGAGCATTTGAACAGCAAACCTTGCCAATACGTCCCTGGATGGTTTCGTCGTTGGTTGCAGTTGAAGCATGGACAGGCGATCAGATTACGGCTTCAGAATCAGAACATTCAGGATCGTGACATCCTCCCAATCCGGATCGGTAACTTGCTTTTTTATAATACACATTTCAGCAGTTTCAACACCCGCGACAAGTAATTTACACAATCGTAACATGATGCAAGCTGCCATCACATGTACGCCAAAAACATGTTTGAGCATGGGGCCAACGGTACTCCGGCATATTCACCTCATGGCTATTGCCATCATTATTCAATTGTTCACTTGATCCTTTTATTGATGACAATGGATGAGCCGTGCTGTCCCTTGGCGGCTTTTTTGACCTCCGTGGCAAGAGAAGCCAGCTGCGCATAGGAACTGATCGGCATCAAGAGTGTGCTCAGGATACCTATGGAGAGCGAAAGAAGCCCAAAGGTTTCCTCCTGCCCCTTGCGGTTGACAGCCGTATAACAGCGGGCCTGGTAGTCACTTTCACCGTGGAAAATGGCCAGATGTCCCTCGAACTCCCGGATGATCTCCTTGACAATGCCCTGGGCGCTGTTGGGGTTGGTGATCAGGATGAAGTCATCGCCGCCGATGTGACCGTAAAAGCTTGAGTTTTGAGTGCCTGATCGTTCAACAACCAATACTATCATCTCCGCCAGCGCCTTAATGACGACATCGCCCTTGTGGAAGCCGTATTTGTCGTTGTAGGGTTTGAAATTGTCAATGTCGATGTAGGCAATGTCAAAGGGTTTGCCCGAGGAAAGGTTTTCGTTGATTACCCGCTGGATACTTTCATTGCCGGGCAATCCCGAGAGCGGATTGGCTCCCTTGGCAAGGGTCAGGTTCCGTTCGGTCACCGCGCTGATAAAGCGGTTCACATCCAGGATGCCGGCATAGACGCCATTAGTGGTAATACATATGTTATCTATACGGGTATCTACCTTGAGCCTCTGGATGGTCCGTGCGGCATCGTCGATTCTTGTGTTGGCTTCTATAGTAGCCCCCACCGGAGTCATCAGATCCCTGATCTTTTTGGAATGATTGATATGAAACCCAAAACCGTGCTGCCCGATAATGTGCTCCTCAAGGAAGGTAGAGCGGTTGACGATACCCACGACAATGCCATTGTCCACTACCGGCAGAACAAGCAGTTCCTTGTCGGTCTGAAAGCGTTTCAACACCTGATTGAGGTTGTCACCGGGAAACACCGGCACGATCATTGTGGACACATCGCCCACATAATCTATCGCCATGGATTCCCGCGAATTATCATCACCGCTGTTTTTCATAAGGCCGGGATCCTGGGAGAGTGCGACATTCAGCCTGATATTTTCTCTGGCGCCGCCCCTCCCCGGTGAAACACTGCCGTGTGGGACTGCACCGTCCCTGAGAAACTTCTCGAACTGTTCGGCCTCCAAGGGTTTGGAAAAATAGTAGCCCTGAAGCTCATCACATTTCTTTTCTCTGAGAAATACCAGTTGCTCGTTTGTTTCCACCCCCTCGGCAATCACTTTGAGGTTGAGGGACTGCGCCATGGCTATGACGGCGGTGACAATAGCCGCGTCATCGGGATCACTGGCAATGTCCATGACAAACGACCGGTCGATCTTTATGACATCAATTGGAAGATGCTTGAGATATGACAGGGAAGAATAGCCGGTACCGAAATCGTCAATCGATATGCTTACCCCCAGTTCCTTGAGCTGAAGCAACTTGAAAACCGTATTGTCTGGATCGTCCATTATGACACTTTCGGTCAGTTCGAGGTCAAGATAGAACGGGTGCAATCCGGTTTCACCCAAGACGGATTTCACAAACTCGACAAATCCCCTATCCCTCAGTTGCCGGCCAGAAATATTCACCGATACCTGCAGCAACGGCAATCCGGCATTATGCCACTCCTTGTTCTGCCGGCATGCCGTCCTCAACACCCACTCCCCCAGTTTCATGATCATCCCGTTTTCTTCGGCCACCGGGATAAACTGATCAGGAGGAATCAGGCCCAGGCCCGGGCGGTTCCAGCGCAAAAGAGCCTCCATGCCGGTAATGTCTTTGCCGTTGATGGCGAACTTTGGCTGATAGCAGAGGTAGAATTCGCCCTCCTCCAGGCCGCGTGACATGTTCGTTTCGATGCGATGCCGTTCACGGGCTTTGCTGTTCAGTGCCGAAGAAAAAAAGTTGAAGCTGTTTGGCCCCTGGTCTCGGGCCTGATTCATGGCGATGTGCGCGTTCTGTAGCAGGATATCCGCTGTCAGGCCGTCCTGTGGAAAACAGGCCACCCCGATGGATGCCGCGATCATCAGCTCCCCCTGCTCTATTTTCACTGGCTCGTCAAACAGGGCCTGGAGCTTTTGCAGCACCACGGTGATTTCCGCCTCAACAAGCGTGCCGCCCAACACGATGGCGAATTCATCCCTGGTTATGCGGGCCAGGGTGTCGCTTTGGCGTACCGATGTCTTGAAGCGTTCCGCAAGAGCCCTAACCACCGCGCCACTACCGCCGTGACCGAGCACATCTACGATGCTCGTAAAACCGGACAACCCCACGTAAATAATGGCAGTGACACGGTTCTCCCGGCTGTCCAGGGCAATAGCCTGGTTAAGCCTGTCAATGAAGAGGCTCTGGTTGGGCAACGAGGTTTCACTATCGTAATAGGCGAGCTGCTGGATCTCCTCCTCTGCCCGGAGGCGTTCTGATATGTCACGAACAATGGTAATGACGCATCTGTCCCCATTCAGCCCGATGAGGCGTGCCGACAGGAGTCCTGTGATCAGTGTGCCATCCTTGGTGCGAAAGGTTACCTTGCGGTTGTCGGCCCATCCGTGCCGTTTCAGCAGGGCGGCAAGCTCCCGGCGTTCATCTGGGACATGCCAAAGATTTATCTGCTGTGGGGTCCTGCCAAGGACCTCCGCCTCGGAGTAGCCGCTCATCCGTATGAATCCGGCGTTAACGCGCAGGAATGCACCGTCACTCAGCCGGTTGATGTTGATCGAATCGGGCGAGGCCTGGAAGGCTTTGTAGAAAATGTTCCTGGATAGTTTGATTTCGCGGCTGTAATACCTGATGAGAAAGAAGAGGAGTGATGCGGTAAATAAGATGAACAGGCATCCCTTCATGATCGCAATATACCGGTAACTCGCCAGATCGTGAGGGAGCATGAACATCAAAAGATCAGACGCAAATATCCACGTAATTCCTGCGACTAGATACAGTGTGATGATTCTGGCCGGTGAGAGTGCAAACTTCTCTGATTCGGCATAATCAGTCATTTGATTTCTCTGTTGCTCCAGGCAATTATGTGCACTTGGCTTTTCCGGCATTACTATACACGTATTTAGATAACCAAATTGTAACAAGTAAGTGACAACTGCTTTGTTATTCCACCCACATAACCAACTCAACACAGTTGACGCATGCATGTTATAGATTGCTTTATGAACAAATGGCGGCAAGCCCCAGGAACAGGTGTTAATGGAGGACAATTGGAAAAGTTGGAGGTGATGACAGCGTAGGAGTAGGTCCAGCAATGCCAGGGGTCCTTGCGCTTGGTGGCATTGGTCTTGGTTGGGCCGGGGGCACGGTATATGGAGGCGGGGAGGCGAAGTATTTGATATAGGTGGTGAGGTCTGTCGAACTACACAGTCTCTAGAAGCGTCTTCCTATTTGGGCACAGGATGGGCACAGACTTAATCTATATTGGAGACAAATTGATTTTTGAAGGATTAGTCAGGAGTTAATGAATCTGTCACCAAGCCATAACATAGCTTATATTTAAAAAATCAAAATGGCCAGGTTTCTTGACCTGGCCACTATATGTTTCATGGTGGGCGCTACTGGGATTGAACCAGTGACCCCTGCCGTGTGAAGGCAGTGCTCTCCCGCTGAGCTAAGCGCCCTTGCAAGAACCAATAGCAGAGAGCGCCGCTTCTGTCAAGCCTTCTGATTCAAAGGATAAAACAACCCCGCTTGTTTGTTTTTATATAGAATCCTCCATATCTTATGGCGTAAACACAATCAATTTTTCATTGACGTATGCGGGTAATAGTGGCACTATTCTGCGGAAATTGTGTGTGTTAAGGGATATTTTTTACAAACCATTCAGCAGATAAATGGTTTATTTATCATCATGCAGCAACAAAGGAGGAACAATGAAGAACCTGTTATCGAAATCGAAGGGCATCCTGCTGGCAGCACTACTTGTTGGCTTGTTGTCAACGTTTGCGTTCGGCGCAGACACACTGACAAACGCCGACTGCGTTAAGTGCCACGCCGCCGTGGTTGCCGATGTTGCAGCCAAGGGCGGAGCGCACAAAACAAGCGTCACCTGTCAGGATTGCCATGTCGGTCATCCACCGGCTGTCAAGAATATCATCCCTGCTTGCAGCAAATGCCACAGCGGTAAGCCTCACTACAAACTGCCCGATTGTCTGCGTTGCCACAACAACCCGCACACACCCAAGATTATCAAACTGGGCAATAACATCACCGAAGAATGCCTCAGCTGCCACACACAGCAGATTGTTAAACTGCGTCAGGTCAAGAGCAAGCACACCAGCTTGGCATGCAGCTTCTGTCATAACGTACACGGCAAGATCCCTCTGTGTACGCAATGCCACAAACCGCACAGCGCCGACATGGCGGCTGCGGATTGCAAACGTTGCCACCAGGCCCACATGCCAACAGCAGTTACCTATGCCGCCGACACACCCAACAAGATGTGTGCATCCTGCCACAAAAAGGCATTTGATCTGTTGAGCAAGACAACTTCCAAGCATAAAGCCGTGACTTGCGTTGCCTGCCACAAAGACAAACACAAATTCGTCCCGACTTGCCAGAATTGTCACGGCACTCCGCATCCGGCCGGCATGCTGGCCAAGTTCCCCAAATGCGGCGACTGCCACAGCATCGCCCATGACCTGAACCGCTGGGAATCCGGTGGGCCAAAAGGAGCCCCTGCAGCCGCTCCTGCAAAAAAGGTCACACATCCGAGCAAAAAGAAATAAGTTCTTTTAAGCAAGAAATTAAATAAAGAAAGGCCGATGAGAAATCATCGGCCTTTCTTTATTTAAACACCAAGAATCCCCCCTAATCCCAAAACAGTTCGATTCATCTCCTCGTCAATTGATGTAAGCATGCGCTTTGATGCCATTGCTTGAAAGAAGTGCTGATTTGATCTTAAGTCAGGTATAAAGACAATGCACCGGGATCAACAGGCTGTTAAAGGCATGCAGCCAGTGTCGGGCAAAACGTCTCCGTCTTCAACCAATCAGCAGAATGCAATTTCAACCTGTATTGAATCTCTGCTCTTCATTGTTGTGCTGGAATGTGGCTATGCTTGAAACCAATCAATAATTATAAATATATATTCCATGTCAATGGAAGCGGACTGAGCATCTCGTTGGAACCTTCTTGTTTAAAGCGAGAATACTGATGACGCATTATCACCTGACAATTCTTCGTCTACCATGTACTTCCCTAATGGCTGCTTCCAAATCCACCAATTCGACTGCCCAGACAAAACAAAAGGGGCTACGTTTTGAACGTTGCCCCTTGAGTCATGCCACACAAAGTAGGTGTGGCTGAATTATTTGGCTCTGCTGCTACTTGATCCAGGCATCCCCAACAGGAAGCTTGATGCCAGACTCTGCATACACTGCGACTGTCATGAGATACAAGGCCGAGAATGCGCAAACGAGAAGGTCATAAGCTGCGAAAGTTCCAGCAGCCGCGCTACCCATGAACTCCTTGATGTCCAGCCCGATAAAGCCGAGAAGCAACGTCAGGAAAATGAAAGCCAGGGTGCCGTGGTGTTTCATCGAAGCGATAAAGAGAATGAAGGTGAAAATTGTCCATGCCAAAAGGAAAAATCCGAGGTCGTTGGCGTTAAAACCTAGGGTTGGATATGCTTTGACGAGATCCGGGTTTTTACCGAAGATCACCATCAGGCAGAGCGCAATCCAGAATGCACCATAGCCGGTAAAGGCACAAAAACCGAAGTTATTACCGGTTTTAAATTCCAACAGTCCGGCAATCAATTGAGATGTCCCGCCAAAAACAAGCCCAAGCCAGAGTACTGGAGCAATACCACACCATCCCAGGTTGTGGCATTGAAGGACAAAAGTCGTCATACCAAATCCGGCCAGACCAACTACTGCGGGGTTTCCTAGTTTCATTTCACTCATTTCCTTGCCTCCTTTTGGTTGTTGGGTTGGCTAGCAACCTCAAATCGTTATTCGAAATCGGCCTACGCTGCCATTTTTGCATAGCCGAATTTCCTGGAAAGAGCGATAGCACCCTCGAGCATGGAAGGTATGACCTCTTGATCGAGCCGTTCCTGAAACATGCGGAAAGAAGGTGCAAGCATGGTCAGGGCTCCGACCACCTTGCCGGTATAGTCTTTGATGGCGACGGCTACAGCGCAAATGCCTTCACCTAAACCGCCAAAATCGACAGCAACCCCTTTCAAGCGTATTTCGTTGAGTTCGGACTCCAATTGGTGCATGTCCGCAATGCCGATCTTATTTGCGCGTCGTTTGCTGAATTTATCGAAAAGATCCGGCGGGCTCATGGCCTTGATGGCTTTGCCTGCGGCATTGGTAAAAAACGGAAAACGTCGGCCAACCAGTGGGATTGTTTTGATTTGCTGAAAGGTGTCTACCATGTCAAGAAAAAGCACTTCGTCGTCATTCATGACAGTGATGTAGATAGCCTCGTCATGTTTGTGAGCGAGTTCTTCCATAATAGGATGGGCAAGCCTGATAAGACTGGCGCTTTTAAGGATATGCTGCGCCATTTCAAACGCATAAAGCCCCAGCTTATAGGTGCCGTTCACTTTGTCGCGTTCAATCAACCCCTTATCTTCCAAGGTTGCAAGCAGCCGAAAAACCTTGTTTCTGCTGAGATCGAGTCCTTTGGCCAGCACAGGAACGGTTGGGTTTGAGTCTTCTGTCGCCAGGGTTTCCAGTAAATCGAAAGCCTTAACAACTGCTTGAACCGAATACGTGCCTTTTTCTCTGTCCATACAAAGCCCCGCGACATAGGATTTAGATGCAATCGGCTGTTTATCAAATCAGCAGCAATGTTTATTTGTTTATAATACCATGTTTTATATTTGTCAACGATATATTGGATTGGCAAATTATATATTTGTAACTTTTCGATATTATGCGTTATTTTTTGAAATCAACTGTAGCTTTATATTGTATACAAGTATTTATTTTAATAACTACCGTTCTATTTTTTATACAATAGATATTTATAAGTCTAAAATGGTTTTATTGGATCGCAACTTTTTTATCTGAATAAATAACCCGTTAAGCCGCTTGGAAGCCCAATTGGCTAAGCATTAAGTAAAATCATTTAATCAGTTTTATTGCTATTGATTCTTATTTGCTTAGGGCCAGTCCACAGAACATACGTAGCAATTCTTTTGCGGCTTAGCACAGATTGTGATTGCAGGAAAAAGGCTAAATTGGCAGGACATGCAAGATACAGAAAGGGACTATGGGGTCGCTGGAATGACATGGCGCGTTCAGCCAGAAGGCCATGTATAAATGAGACGGGAACTCCTGAAAAACAAAAGACCATCCACCCTTAACGTCATATAAGGGCGGATGGTCTTGGATAAATGGACTTGAAGCAAGCCAGAAGCGTTAATCTGACATCAAGTGGCTGATCCTGCGATATTTTGATTAAACACTACCGATGCGGGGGCAGCATTATCTGGGCATGGGGCAGTACATATTTCCGTAAGGCCGTTTGCTGCGAGGCAGAACCTTATAGAATTGTTCGGCAAGTATCTGTTTGGGGTCCAAATCAAAGTCCTTGCAGTATTCATTAATATAGCCTTCCAATGCTGTACGATCATCCTCATCCAGATCAAAGACTCCAACCTCCTTGGCCAGACGGGACTCGTCCACGCCACCGCGGACAAAGATGACGCCGCCATGCATACCTGTTCCGAACAGATAGCCATGCTTGGCTTTCTCCGGATCATCGGTGAACATGCCCAGCAGGACCAGAACCCCGCCTGCCATATACTCGCCAAAGAAATCGCCGGCATTTCCGCCGGCGATCAGCACCGGCTTGTTATCCTGGTATGACTTCATATGAATGCCGACCCGGTAGCCCACATCCTTGAGGATGTGGATTCTGCCGCCGCGCATGCCATAGCCAAGGACGTCACCGGCGTGGCCATGCACGATGACTTTGCCGGAATTCATTGTATTGCCGATATTGTCCTGGGCGTTTTCTTTCACGATCACGGTGGCACCATTCATGAATGCTGCCAGATCGTTGCCCGGCACGCCGCTAATGGTGATGGTTACCGGCTTGTTAATGCCATCGCCGATGAAATACTGACCGTTGACATTGATTAGTTCGATCTTATCCGTACCTGTCGCAACCGCGTTACGGATTTGTGCATTAAGGTCACGATAGTAAACGCCTTGTGCATCAATTTTCATGATTTATCTCCAGAACTGATGGTCAGGGGCCAAGATGCCGGCTGAAGCTTGCCGCTGCCCTGGTTGTTATTGGCCTTGACCGTGATGTTAAACGTTACCCTCAACCATGGCGATGACCGGCTCGCCGCCGCGAGGGGACCAGATGCGGGTCGGATTGGGACAAATCTCGCGGATGGCTGACTCTTCTGAAGCCATATAAACAAAATCCTCGAATTCCGCGCAAACCAGCGGACGGAGCTTTACCCGGTCGTTAAGGCCGATCAGGCCCTGATTGCTGGCAAAGAGTATTGCAAAGGGCCCATTGAGCAGCGCACTGCCATAGACTTGGCGAATGGCGGTATAAAGCTCACGCTCGTCGTCTGGCAACTGATCGATCAGCGACCAGAATGGCGGCGCCAGGGCGGTACAGGCCAGCTGGGGAGTCAAGCCATGCTTGCGGATCAAAAGGTCGAGCATGTATGCCACAACCTCGGTATCGGTCAGCATGGTGCAGAGGTAGCCATACATCTCCAGATAGCGTTTATTGATGCCGTAGGAAGAAATCTCGCCATTATGGACAATGGACCAGTCGAGCAAGGTGAAGGGATGGGCACCGCCCCACCAGCCCGGTGTATTGGTGGGGAAACGATTGTGGGCGGTCCAGATATGGCCGCTGTACTCTTCCAGCCGGAAAAAATCGGCAATCTCCTCCGGAAAACCGACCCCTTTGAAAGCCCCCATGTTTTTGCCGGAGGAAACCACAAAAGCACCGTCTATTTCGTGGTTGATAGCCATGACGTGACGGACGATAACGTCTTCATCGGTCATGTTCTGGTACTCCACAGCCTCTTTGTATTCGTCTGTTTGCAAAGGCTTGGCAAAATAGCGTTTAAACACCGGAGGATTGGCAATCTCTTTTATGCGCCGGGTAGGAATATCTTCCTGCTGTTCGATATAAAAGTTGGCCTCCAGATACTCTTCCGTAAGCTGCTGGGCCATGGAATTTTCGTACATCAGGTGAAAGGCATAGAAATCACGGTAATCCGGATATATGCCATAGGCGCCGAAACCGCCGCCCAAGCCGTTACCGCGGTCATGCATGAGGGATATCGACTTGATGATCACCTCGCCACCGACCCTCGTCCCTTTTTTGGAGACAAAACCGGTCAGGCCGCAGTTGGAAATATCCTTTTCAAATATGTGGGTTGGTTGTGGTTTCATAGGTTGTTTCCTCGGTTTCATGCAAAAAGTCCTCTCCCCCCTTGCGGGACAGTGGGAGTTTTATATGTTCAATGCCCAACAGCCTGTTCCGCACGCCCGGAAAGGAGTGCCTTGCCCTGTGGACCGAAGAGCCTGCTTCTGATCTCTTTCGAGAGATTGATAAAGCCGAAATCCGGGCTGAGCAGACTGTCTTTGAATGGAGTCATATCAACCTTTTCCCTGATCAATCCGGCGAAAATACCTGCCCGATCCACATTGCCGACCAGCACGGCTCCCACCAGGCGGTTGTCCTGCAATACGATCTTGCGGTACTGGTAGTTCTGGATGTCCTGGTAAGTATGGATCTCGTATTCGGCGGGATTGAGCGGATTGGTGACCCCCATGGAAATGGTAGAGACCTTGAAGAACTCGATGGAGTTCATTGCCAGGCCACCTTCGTAATCTTTTGCGCCGCCAGCCATGGCCGTACCGGCGACATCCCCCTGGATGTAGGCATCGGGCCAGATCGGCATGGGGTTCTTCTGGCCGCTGAAGAAATCCGCTGCCTCGGCTACGTCACCGGCCGCATATATATCCTTGACCGATGTGGCCATGCTGTTGTCCACCACGATACCGCGGTTGACCTCAATCCCGCTCCCTTTAAGAAAGGCGGCAGCCGGCCGAACGCCTATGGCGACAATTACGGTGTCGCAGAGGATAAAATCGCCGGATTTCAGCGTTACTCCGCTGATTTCGCCCCCCTCCCCTTCGATGCGGACAACGGTATCCTCGGTTATGACATCAATGCCATTGGCTTTCATCTTGCGGGCCACGATTTTGCCGGCCGGCCGATCAAAAGCCGAGGAGAGCACACGGTCGGCCAACTCGATCACGGTGACGCTCTTGTTGAGCAGATTCAACCCTTCGGCCGCTTTCAACCCGATCAGGCCGCCACCGATGACCACGGCCCGGTTTATGTCCGCCGAAATTCCCTTCAGCTTGGCGGCATCATCCCAGGTGGTAAAGGTAAAAATACGGTCTTTGTCCGTCAGCCCTTCGATAGGCGGGATGAACGGATCGCCGCCGGTAGCCAACAGAAGCTTGTCATAAGGGATGGTATCGCCGCCGGCAAGCTTGACACTTTTACCCTTGCTGTCCACAGCCACCACTTCGGAATCCAGCAGCAGGTTGATGCGGTTCTGCTCATAGAAATTATCGGGCAGGTAGGACATGCGCTTCTCAGTAATCAGCCCCCCCAGCAGGTACGAGATCAGCGGTCGGCCATAGACATTATGCTTTTCACGGGAGACCACGGTGATATTCCCCTGCTGGTCAAGTTCGCGGATGGCACGGATGGCCCCAACCGCTGCCACGGAGTTCCCTACGATCAAATAATTCATTTCTGGCTTCCCTCCCTGTAGACAAGTGCCCGGTTGGGACAGGCATCCACGCAGGCCGGCGACTGGCGGTCAGGACAGAGGTCGCACTTGTTGGCCTTTTTCCTGGCCAGATTGCGCTGAATGGCGCCATATGGACAAGCCATCACGCATGACCAGCATCCCACACACTGTTCGGTGTCGATCATGACCACGCCTTGTGCGTTTTTCTGGACAGCACCCGAGATGCAGGCCCGCAGACAATCGGGTTGATCGCAGTGGCGGCAGTTGGTGGAAATTGAAACCACCCCGCCATCCCACTCTTCCACGGTACAACGGGAAATGGGGCGCTCAGGCTCGTGGAGAAAGGCCTTGACTGGGTCTTTCGAGAGCGAATGCTCGGTTATGCAGGCCACTTCACACAAGTGGCAACCGATACAGGCGTCTTCTATTGAATAGATTCTTTTCATAGCTTGCATCCTTATAAGTTCGTAAAGCCCGTGAAGTTCGAAGGGGCCAGGGAGTTTTAACTCCATAAGCTCTCAAACTCCATGAACTCCATAACTGCCGTTATTCTCCAGCGGGTATGACACCAAGGATATACATCTCCTTCTCGGAGAGTCCCAAAGCGCGCAGCTTATAGCGATTACCGCGCAGCGACTCCAAGGCATTCAGCCCCATGCCGCCCAGTATCTCCTTCATTTCGTGGCCCCAGGCGTGAACCAGGTTGACAAGGCTCTCGGCGCCGACCTCCGGGTTGAGTCTCTTGGCCAGGTATGGGTTGTTGGTGGTGATACCCCAGGGGCACTTGCCGGTATAGCAACGCTGACAAAGGGTACACCCCAGAGCAAGCAGGGTGGAAGTTCCCAGGTTGATAGCGTCGGCGCCCAAAGCGATGGCCTTAATGGCATCGCCGGAGGAGCGCACACCGCCGCCGACCACGATGGATACCTGGTTACGAATGCCCTCGTCGCGCAGCCGTGAATCCACCGATGCCAGTGCCAGCTCCATGGGGATGCCCACATTGTCGCGAATGACCTGGGGTGCTGCCCCCGTGCCCCCCCTGAAACCGTCGATCGTTATAATGTCTGCCCCGGCCCTGGCAACACCCGAGGCAATGGCGGCGATATGATGCACCGCGGCGATCTTGACGGAGACCGGTTTTTCATAGTTGGTGGCCTCTTTAAGGGCATAGATCAGTTGGCGCAAATCCTCGATGGAGTAGATATCGTGGTGTGGCGCCGGGGAAATGGCATCGGAGCCGATCGGGATCATGCGGGTCTCGGAAATCTGGTCATCGACCTTCTCCCCGGGCAAGTGGCCGCCGATGCCTGGTTTAGCACCCTGGCCAATCTTGATCTCGATCCCCACCCCGGCATTCAGGTACTGCTCACTGACGCCGAAGCGCCCGGAAGCAACCTGCACAATGACGTTCTTGCCGTATTTATATAAATCCTTATGCAAGCCGCCTTCGCCGGTATTGTAGATGGTGCCCAACTCCTCGGCTGCGGCCGCCATGGCGCGATGGGCATTCAGGTTCAAGGCGCCGTAGCTCATGGCCGAGAAGATAAACGGGTATTCCAGCTTGAGTTGTGGCGTCAACTTGGTCTTCAGGGTCGGCTTGCCACTCTTTTCGTCGCGAACAACCTCGATGCTGTCCGGCTTTTTACCCAGGAAGGTGCGCAACTCCATGGGCTCGCGCAGCGGGTCGATGGAAGGATTCGTTACCTGGGAGGCATCCAGAAGCAGGTGATCCCAATAGATCGGGTACTTGGCCGGGTTACCCATGGCGGCCAGCAGGATGCCGCCGCTTTCCGCCTGAGCGTAGAGATTGCGGATGTGGGCCGTTGACCAGGACTCGTTCTTTTTAAAGGATTCCTCGTTCAGGCGAATCGTGATCGCCCCGGTGGGGCAAAGCGCCGAACAACGGCGACAGCCTATGCAGGATGTATTATCCTCGATCAGACAGTCATCGGCTTCAATGTAACGGTGCACCTCGTAAGCGCACTGGCGCACACATACCTTGCAGCGAATGCACTTGGCATCGCTACGGTCGATCATGAACTCATTGAAGGATTCGTTCACGGATTTATAGAGCACTCTGAACCTCCTCCGGTGTATCCGGTTCCTGTGGCGCTGAGTAGCGGCAGATCCTGGTTCCGCACATGCAGCAAACCTGTTTGCCTTTACTGCGCCTAGAATCTATAGCAACCTGCATGCCGATAGCTCGAATTAACGGCGAGCTACGAGACAATAATTATTTTATGTTGTATTGTCGGGGAGTTTAGACTGATTATAAGATTTTCACATGTGGTTGCCGTGGTTTTTTTCTTCCCACCGGCATCAGCGAAATGGAAAAGTGAGTTTTTCAACTACTCACTAGTGTACATACGGTAAATTCACAGACCTATTATTCCGGGAGAACGTTTTACCGGCCCGGAACAGCCATATCCGGCAACTATTTCCCGCCGTCAGAGAGTTGATAAACGCTGATTCCCCGCTTGCGAAGCGAGCTGACATATGCCCTGTTCTGCCTGTCGATCAGAATGTCGTCCGGACCGATCAAATCACCGGGCCTGAAGCCGCGATTGCCAAATTCCTTTATCAGGGCAAAGTTGCTCCGGTTGAAGATCATCACCACGCAGCGCAGCTTATCGACAACCAGAATATTGCCCGCCTGGTCAACGGCAATGCCGGTAACGACACCGAACCGGCCCGGCGCACTGCCACGCTTGCCAAATGCCCGCTGCTTGCCGTCGGCCGACAACAGATATACCCTGGCCGTTGCCGGGATCGTAAAGAGAAAGCCGCCGTCGCGATCGATGGCAAAGCCTCCCAAACCGGATTCGTCGCGCTCCTTTTCACTCATGCCGAGTTCCTTGGCCAAGTCGTACCCCTTGACAAAGACTCCTTGTTCATCGGTGACAACAACCTGCATCGTAGAAAAGCTGACCTGATACAGTTTACCGTCGTGGGAATAGACCCGATTGGGAGAAAATTTAGCGAATGCCGGCGGCAAGCCGGTCAAGTTAATGACGCCCAGAGGTTCGGCCCGGAAGTTACAGCGGACAAGACGGGTCAGCGGTCCAACGCTTGCCAGTATGGCCAGCTGTCCGTTGCTCATCACGGCTACATCGGAGACAATGCCGATGTTCGGATCATAATCGAAACGATAGATTTCCATCCCGCTGGAATTGAAGATCGACACCGCCTCTCCCACCATGGCGTAGATCTCGTTTTTAGAAAAGTCCTGGTTGATCCGTGCGGAACTGAATGGCTTGGTGCCGGAGAAGTCCGACAGCGTGTAGAGGAAATTCACACCATACTCGCCTGCAAATGCCGGACAGACGCCCATGGCAATCATCGCGATTATCAATACGACCGTTTTTTTCACAGCAGATACCCCTGAAAATGAGTTTAAAAATTTTCGCGAACCAGAAACTCGGGCCACTCCTGGTCGGACATTCCTCTTTTAATATTATGCCGATTCACACCCAATGTAAACAGGCTCTATCGGGAATAACCGAATGACAATCCCCACCATTTTTGTTATATTAAAAGACAGTTTCACGCACTACACACACCAAGTTGGGAGGAGAGTATGAAGCTGTTTTCCACATTGGCCTTAACGGCTTGTATTGCCGGCATATCAGCCGGTCCGGTTCTGGCCGATTACAACGCCGGCCTGAAGGCCTACCAGAATAGGGACTATGGCCGCGCCATAAAGGAATTCAAGGCCGCTGGCGACAAGAATTCCCACTACGACCTTGGCGTCATGTACTTCAAGGGCATAGGCGTCAAAGCCGACCGCCTGCAAGGATTGGAGTGGTTCAAAAAAGCCGCGGCGCAGGGCCACGCCAATGCCCAGTTCATCCTGGGGACCCTCTATGACAAAGGAGAAGATGTCATCCAGGACAGGGCTGTCGCAGCCAAGTGGTATCGCAAGGCCGCCGAACAAGGACATGCGCAGGCGCAATTCAATCTGGGCTTGATGTACACCAACGGCGAAGGTGTTGAGAAAGACCGAAAAGAGGCTGTTGTCTGGCTGAAAAAGGCAGCAAAACAAGGCCATATTGGCGCCGGCAAGCTGCTGGGAGTTATGGGCGAAGACGTCCCCAAGGCCGCCAGGCCCAAAGCCGCCAAAAGCAAGACCGCCCATCCCGTCGGTTCAGGCGAATTGCCACCGGGACATCCGCACTAACAAGCAAACCGGTAAATCAGACCAGGCCCCTTTCACATCAGGAAGGGGCTTTTCTTTTCCCCTCCCAAACACCCTAGCGCCCCAACTTTTCGAGCCAGGCCCGGGCCGGGCCGGCATCGGGTTTGAGCCGGAGCACTTCACGGAACTCCTGGGCAGCTTCTGCCTGCCGGTTTAATTTGGCCAGCGTAACCCCAAGGTTGAAATGGGCCTCCACCGAGTTAGGGTCGATGCGCACTGCTTCGGCAAAGGAAGCCAGCGCCTCGTCCAAGCGCCCTGCCTGGGCCAGCGCAACCCCCATATTGATTGGAGCCTTGACGGAAAATGGCTCCAACCTCTGGGCGGCCTGCTCGTGTATTTGCGCCTCGTCGCGTCGGCCGGCCTTCATCAGCAGCAACGCCAAGTCCCGGTGCGCACCGGCCAGTGTTGGGTCCAATTTCAGGGCCTGTTCGTACTGGGCAATGGCTTCACTATCCTTCCCCTGGGCCGACAGCGCCTTTGCCATATCCGTCATGGCCAGCGTATAGGCGGGCTTTATCTTTAACGCCTCGCCATATTCGCGGATTGCCTCGTCAAAATTTTCTTCATGGGCATAGGCCGCCCCCAGATTGATATGGGCATTGGCCGACTGCGGCCAGACCCGCAATGCCTCCCGGTACTGGGCAGTGGCCCCATCAAAGTCCCCCTGCTCGGCCAAAGCGATGCCGTAATTGTTGAGGATGAGGTAATTGCCGTTGGTTACGTCCAGGGTGTGGCGATAAAGGGTGATGCTGTCCTTCCAGTAGCCCAGCTGCTGCCAGGTGGCGGCGGACAACGCGCAGACCACGGCTCCGGACAACAGGACCAGGGCGGCTTCGCGCTGTTGCCAGCCACGCAGCAGGTCATTGACTCCCCAAGCCGCCATGATGAAGAGCCCGGTCAACGGTATGTAGGTATAGCGATCAGCCATTGATTGCCCACCCACCTGGATCAGGCCGATCACCGGCAGCAGGGTCACCAGGAACCAGAACCAGCCGGTCAACAGATAGGGGCAGCGTTGCCGGAAACCGATCACGGCAATAGAGATCATCACCAGCAGAAGAAACGCCCCTACCGATTGCCAGGTGGGGATTGAAGCGGGGAACGGATAGAGCAAGGCCAGATCCGTCGGCCAGAAGGTCTTAAAAATATACTGGACGTAGGCGACAACAGCATTCCACAAACGGAGCCCCAGCGGGGCAACGTCAAGGTTTTTCATGGCGCCGCCCCGGTGTTGGGCAATAATAGTGATGGCCGATGACAAGGCCGACAGCAGGAAGAAGGGAAGCTTTTCAATAACCAGGGCCGTTGCCGCAGGACGGTCGTTCGGCGGCCTGAAACGGTTGAGCGGCCAGTAATCCAGGAAAAGGAGCACCACCGGTAAGGTCACGAGCATGGGCTTGGCCATCAGGCCGGCGGCAAAACAGGCCAGGGCCGCCAGGTAGCGGCCGGCTCCGGGCTTGCGCACGTAATTGCCGTACAGCAGGATCGTCAACAGCCAGAACAGGCAACTCAAAACGTCTTTCCGTTCGGCCACCCAGGCCACCGACTCCACATGGAGAGGGTGCAGCGCAAACAGGGCGGCCACGAACAGGCTTTGCCAGGGGGCCCCGGTCATCTTGGCCAGCAGCAGGAACAGCAGCAGCACCGCGACGACATGCAGGACGACACTGGTCATGTGGTGCCCCCGGGGATTGAGGCCGAACATCTGCACATCGGCCATGTGCGACAGCCAGGTCAGCGGATGCCAATTCGATGCCGTTGTCGCGGTAAAGGCCCATGCCACGTTGGCACCGGTAAGGCCGGCCTGGACGTGCGGATTGTCGGTGACGTACAGCGTGTCGTCGAAATTGATGAACTGGTGGCTGCCTGTCTGGGCGTAGACCGCCAGGGTAAGGGCAAGCAGAACCATGCAGAACAGATTGGGAACGGTGATGATTTTCTTTTCCACGATAGTTAACCCGAAAAGATTGATGAAGCCCGCAGGCCCCATTTCTGAAGGCGGAACTGCGCGGAGGTCTTCAACACCCCCAGACCGTAGATCACGCTGCGGCGAAAATTGATCGAAGAGGCATCAGTGAAATATTTCGTGGGACAGGAAAGCTCGCCAATGCGGTAGCCGAACCAGATAATCTGGGCCAGCATCTGGTTGTCGAAAACAAAATCGTTGGAGTTATTCTCCAGCGGCAGCCGCTCCAGGATCTCGCGGGAAAAGGCGCGGTAGCCGGTATGGTACTCCGACAGTTTGTGACCGAGCATCAGGTTTTCGAACAGGGTCAGAAAGCGGTTGGCCACGTATTTGTAGAGCGGCATCCCCCCCTCCAGGGCCCCGATGCCCAGAATACGGGAGGCAAGCACTGCGTCGAATTCGCCATAAGCGATCATCGAGGCCATGGCTGGAATCAACTTGGGGGTGTACTGATAATCGGGGTGGACCATGATGACGATGTCGGCCCCCAACTCCAGGGCTGCCCGATAACAGCTTTTCTGGTTGCCGCCATACCCCAGGTTGTTTTCGTGGACAATGGTATGGATGCCGATCCTGTTGGCGATCTCTGAGGTCCGGTCGCGGCTGGCGTCGTCAACCAGGACCACGTCGTCTACAATCTCCATGGGGATCTCGCCATAGGTCTTTTCCAGGGTCTTCTCGGCATTGTAAGCCGGCATTACCACAACTATCTTTTTGCCATTGAGCATGTGCAAGCTTCCTTTGGTGCTGCTTTATTTCTGCCTTTTCGGCCGGACAGCCGGATACGGCGCAACGCCCAACCCAGCCAGGCGGCCCTTTGCATCGGCAATATATTCGTCATAACCCAAGGGTACATTTTCCAGGAACGATTCGTACTGCAGACGGGCCTGGTCCGGCCGATGCCATCTTTCAAAAATCTTTCCCAGATTGTAATGGGCCATGGCCTTGCCCGGGTCAACCTTGCCGGGCGGTGCGCTCAAGGCGGCGTCGTAATACTGCTGTGCCATCCGCAGATCGCCATCCATGGCGAAACAGGTTCCAACCTGTATCAAGGCATCGGAGTTGGCCGGGTCGAGCTTCAGGGCGGTTTCCCATTCCTGCCGCGCTGCAACGAAGTCGCCCCTGTCCTGAAAGGCGGTACCGAGATTGTAGTGGGCCTCGGCCGAGGCCGGATTGTTCCTGACCCCGCTCGCGAAAAGCGAAAATTCGTCCTTCCACTCCAGATTGCGCCTTACGGTCAGGACTGCACAGGCCATTGCCAGACCCGCAGCGGCCAGCCACACAAAACGTTTTGTCTTTTCCATGGCAAAAAGCCATGAAACACCTGCTCCGAGAATAATGAACGCCCCCACAGCCGGCAGATAGAGAAAGCGCTCGGTGATCGGGTCGCTGGGAATCGGGACGATATTGGAGATCGGCAGATAGTTTACGGCGCACCACGCCAGGCCGAAGAGCGCTGCCCTGTTGCGATGGCGCACAATCAGCAGGACCAGCGCCAGAAACGCCGCAAAGACCGGAAAGTGCCAAAAGGGCGTAAACAGCCCGCCTTGCTGAATGGTGTGAAAGAGCGTCAGATCCACCGGAAACAGCAACAGGCCAAGGTACTGAGGGATAACGTGGTAGTTTGCCGCCAGTCGGTCGAGCATCCCGTCCGCTGGGACTTTGATGCCCACCATGCCGTGCAGCGAGTAAGCCCGCATCGCAAAGTAGACAATGGCGGCAACCAGGAAAGGGACCAGGGAGGTCATTCGAACCCTGAACTTTTCACCATCTGGAAGGAAACCGGGAAACAGGGCATAAAGGCCGATTATTGCGATCAGCATCAGGCCGGTTTCCTTGCTGAGCAGGCCGCAGAAAAAAAACAGTGCCGCAAGTATGGGCCAGCGCCCGCCCCTATCCTTCACCCCATAGAACGCAAGCAGGGATGCCAGACTGAAGAACAGGGCCAGAAGCGTATTCCTGGCCGCGATAAAATTGACTGCCTCGGAATTGACGGGATGCACGGCAAATAACAGCGCTGCAATCAGCGCCGCCCTCCTGTCCGCCAGGAGACGGCACCCCACCAGATAGAGCAGGACGACATTCAGCAGGTGAATGATAATATTTACCGCGTGGAACCAAACCGGATTCATCCCGAACAGCTGGTAATCCAACAGGTAACTGGCCCGGTTAAGGGGCCGGTAATATGGTTTGATGACATCCGGGGAGAACAGCAGTTTGCCGACATTACCCACATGCACCGTATCCGGGTTTTTAACGATGATGACATTGTCATCCAGGACAAAGCCGTTTGAGAAGCTGACTGCATACACCAGCAAAGTGGCTGTGACGAGGAGCAACAGGGACGACCTTATTGACTTGAAATCGCGGAGCAAACTATTCATGAGTATCTTGCAGACTCTTTCTTTTTTCTGCCACAACGATCAACGACCCGCCGCGTCCCATCAGTGACCCAAGCGGAAGCAGCGGCAGGGAGACCAGTGACAGCAACACCCCGAGCAACAGGGCAACGCATCTGACCAAGGCGCCGGCTTTGCCCTTTTTACCGGTCAGTACATCGAAGAAGACATTTGGTTCCGGCAGGATGAAATTAAGGGCGCTTTGTGACCAGCCAAGCAGGTCATACTCGAATTCCTGGTGCCAGCGCCGCCGGACAGAAAGACCGGACGCCCCAAGACAGTACTGCAACGAGCCTGCGTCAAAGTGGTAGAGGTGCCGGGGAACATCTGCATGCAACCATCTCCCCCTAAAAAGGCGCGCCTGAAGGCCGCCGAAATCCGGAACGGCAATGATCAGCCGGCCTTGGGGCTTGAGCAGCCTGACGAGTTGCGCCAGCATGGCCGGGATATCGCACATGTGCTCCAGGGTATGCCACATGGTGATACAATCGAACCTTTCCGATACTTCGATCTGCTCGACAGCCCCCTTCACATCCAGGCCGCGGCTTCTGGCCGGTTGGGGATTGAGTTCCGTTCCCATCACCTCCCAGCCGGCAGCCTTGGCCGACAGCAGAAACGATCCGTCACCGCAGCCGACATCGAGCAGCTTCCCGGCCTTCTCCGTCGGCATTGCCGCGGCAACGAAACCAAGCCGCCGCCGGACACAGTGGCGCAAGGTTAAGCCATGTCGGTTGCCATAATAGCGTTCCCCATAATAGCGCTCCAAGTCCCGGGGCCGAGGCAGGGTATGACCCAACCCGCATTCAGTGCATTTGGAGATTGCAAACAGCTCATTGGTCAATGGATCACGCACACCGGCAAGGTAAGACTCCAGTTTAGCGCCACATGCCGTGCATGATATTTGAATAACTTCATCTTCCATATATCGGCAGCAATCCAACTCCGCATGCACTTGCGACTAAGCTGAAGCATAGACAGTGCAAATAGTATATCCCTGCTTATTATCTACCTAGTAATGGTTAAAATAGCCTTATTATTACTTTGTGTATATTGTACTAGTATATTTATTATACCAAAACACATCAAGCATATTATCGAATCTATTGACAAGCTCGACAACAAATAGATAAAATATACATGTTGTTGAGAAAGGGGCATCTGTTAACATTGTATGCAACCCCATCTGGACACCACTAATCCATAAAAACAGGAGCAGAGACAATGAAACGAAAACGCCTTGTTGTTTTACTGTGCGTGTGCTGCCTGCCGGCACTTCCCAGCCTGGCCAGCGCCAGTTATTTCGACGGCATGGAGGCCCAGCGCCAGAACGACTATCAAACCGCCCTGCGGGAATTCAAATCCGCGGAGGACGATCCCAGGGCCACGTATATGATCGGCGTCATATACGAGAAAGGCGACGGAGTAAAATCTGATTATGCTGAAGCGGCAAAATGGTACCTCAAATCGGCTGACAAGGGAGACTCGGCGGCCCAGTACAGGCTGGGGCGCTTATACGAACGCGGCGAGGGTGTTGAGCAAAATATGGATGAGGCCATAAAATTGTACAAAAAGGCCGCCAAGCAAGGTTATGTGGATGCCAGGGAGGCGCTGAAAAGAATCAATACTGAATAAGACGCAAAACACCACGCCTGAATAAAGCTCGGCATCGAAACAGAAAAGGGTTACTCAATCAGTAACCCTTTCTTTATGCCTGCCTCGGCCAGTGGATCAGTCAGCAGCCTTCTTGTTGTAGACCTCGATACCCACATTGCTTTCTATGTTTAGGCTCTTGCCTTCCAGCTTACCGGTCAGTGTCCTTTTGCCGCCCATGTAAGTCACGTCAATGGAGTAGCTGTTATCTGCGGCTTTTTTCCAATTGAAGACCAGTGGCGGATTTTGATTATTCGGATACGAAAACGAGCCTGTTCCATCCTGTTTGAACTCAACGATCTCAGGCACCTTGACATTGTACCATTTGCCGACCAAGCCCGAACTCGATTTGTTGCAGCTGAAAACAAGCAGCAGGAGCATGATGCCTGCCACCGCGGCCAATACCCTTGCGGGCTTCCTCAAAGAATTGTTTGTCATTTTTTATTTCCCTCCATAATTGGTGTCAGTCTTTTGCATGGCATTTACTGCACAATCCACGCTGGTATAATGCGAACGCCTCAACAGGCCGGTCATAATAGGCTTTCTGGGTTTCGATAGAAGTCCTGCCCTGTGCCACGTGCGCAGGGGCACTATTGTCGATGCCGGGGTACTTGCCATTGTAAACAATCAACTCCGATTTAGAGTTCCACCTCGTAATAGCATCCCACCCGGATGCATGGGCCCGGTGACAAGTCAGGCACATGACGTTGTCGCCGGCCTTCAGGCCGCTCAAATCCGCGCCCTTGCCACCGTTACCAGCTAAACTTTTGAGTTCTGCATAATCGTTTGAGCCGATCTCGAATGGGACCAGAGAAGAGAAAGCAGTGCTCTTCGAACCGGTCATATCTCCGGAAGCCACATAGGAATTATACTGCGTTACCACGGTTGGGCTGATCTTAGCCGTATTGCCTGTTGGATGATTGTGGGGCTTGTGACAGTTCTCGCACCACTCGGACATGCCGCTGCCGTAGGCTACCCTCGTATCCCCCAGCTTCGGTTCTGCCCTGTTGTATATATCGGGCGCAACCGCAGCAGGAGGATCAGCGGTAAAGGTCACGGAACTGTCCGTGATCTTTGGCGAGTACCCCTTTCCCGCCAGCAAGCGGTAAGCGCCTACGGCATGGGACGCGTCAGGATTGGGGCTGCTCTTGTATGATCCGGAGGACGTAATTGGAACTGTCATGCTGGTGGTAAAACTGCCGTCGGCAAGCCGGCGATAGCTGCCATGGGGGTCATGGCAACTGGTGCAGGAAAGCTTTTCAGACGGGTAACTCCCCCCAGGCGCCATAATATTGCTGAAGTCGGGGTTATATCCGAATTGGGCCGCTACTATATTGTGCCCGTGGTGATCGCCGGGGCTGAGTCCATCCTTCAAGGTACTGCCTTCATGGGATGACCAGCGGTAGGTCTTTTTCAACCAGCCAAAGTCACCACCGGGAGTCATCTGTGACGGGGGAATCCCGCCACCAAGGTCTTCGCTGTCGGTGGCCACATAATATCCCCACGGCTGTTTCTGGCCTTTCTTTGCCATGTGGCAGAGCAGGCAGGTTGAACTTGGGTCCTGGCCGTTGAACATGCCGCGGCTCGTGTCCTGGCCCTGGGCTGTTGAGCCCGAACTGTTCCTGAATGAGGCAGCTGACCCGGAGGCGGTCGAATTGTTAGTCTTGGAATGACAACCGTCACACGCCCCGATGCCTCCGTTATGAAAACCGTTCGGAAACTGTACGTCCTGGGCGATAGTTGCGCCGGTGTTCTTTTCCTGGGCGTCATTCTCTGCCCCATGGCACGGCAATGCCAGCAAAACAAAACCCAACATGATGAATGAAGCCGAATTTTTGATCATATCCCTCTCACCGGTATCGGATTCTATCGCAGCTTCCCCCTCCCTTGGCGGACCCAAAGGGCCAGCAAAGGAGGGGGGCTTTCAGGACAACTACAGGAAAGCACTGCCTGGGGACAGGCAATATGCCCATCCTCCCTTCCTACTGAACCTTGTATAGCTGTATGCGGCTGTTGTTTCGGTCCGCAATAACAAGGGTTCCGTTATCGGTAAAACACGATTGGGTGGGGTGGTTGAGCTGGCCGCCCTTCCACCCGAAAGAAAGATAGCGCCCCTGAAACGAGCCGTCCGGACCCAGCAGGATTACGGCGCTGTCATTCTGGTCAAGCAGATAGACCCTCCCCTGGCTGTCAACGTCAACAGCCACGGCAAAAGAGAGGTAAGATTGCAGCCCTGACGCGAACAGTTGGAATGCCTCGGCACCCGGAGCTGCTTTATACACATTCGCCTTCAGACTGTCGGCTATGAAGACATCCCCCCGCTGATCAACGGCCACATCGGAAAAGAAGCCGTAATCCTTGGGAAACGGGATCTGACGGAGATATTTGCCGGCCGAATCCACTACCAGTATCCGCTCGCCATACACATCGAGCACATAGACATTGTCCTTGTCGTCCACGGCCATGCTGCGCGGCGTGACAGTGGTCGGCGCCGGCACATTCTGGTAGTCGAGATAGCCGGCAAAACTCCCATCCGCGGCCAGACGGCTGATTTTGCGTGTCTTGCCGTCCAGGACCAGCACCCTCCCGTTCTGGGCCGCCTTGACCCGCAACGGATAGGTCACCTCGGCAACCTTGAACTCGATGCCGTCCTTCAGATTGTCATTGGCCAGTGAATAGCGCACGAACCTGCCATTGCCGGTATCGGCGACCACCACGGCTGTCTTGGAACAGGCCACTCCCTCCGGGTTTTTGAGAGGGACATTCTTGATATCCTTATAGGCCACCCCGGTTGGTTTGAATTTCACGGTATCAGCCGCATGGGCAGGGAGCGCGCATACAACCGACAGGAAACAGACGAGCGTAAGTTTATTTCGTATCATTGATCACCTCTTTAACTGCTCATGGCACTGGAGACACATCTCAGTGGTTGTCGGGTAATAGAGCATCTTCTTGTACTCTGTTCCGTGGGCGTTGTGGCAGCTGGCACAACCCAGCGAAAGGTTTTTGTTGCGCGGGTCGCGCACCTTGTCGCCGATCGGATGTGTGGAATGCTGGCCCCAGTCGTGGCAGGTAGTGCACAGGTCGTAATCCGATGCCTTTTTGGTAAGTGCCAAGTTGTCGGAAGAATGGGGATCGTGACATTCGGTGCAACGGCCCTCAACCACCGGCTCATGTTTTGAGACGTTTTTCTTGATTCGCTTCATGCTGTCGCTATGGCAACTGCCGCACAATTGGGCCATCGATTTTCTGAGCAGCCCTTTATCGTTGGAGGCATGGGGGTTGTGGCATCCCAGACAGCCTTCCTTAGTCACCAGCGGCCAATGCATGCGGTTCTTGTCGAATGTTTTGTTGAACATGTCGTTGTGGCAGCCGCGGCACAAGGTCATGCCCTCTTTCCTGGTCTTGAGCGGAGTAGCCGAGTTGGCGTCTTCGTGGCACTGGTTGCACATGCGCTTGCTGACCGGCGAATGGACGTTCTTGAGCAGCAGTCCCAAATTATCGGAACCGTGTGGGTCATGACAACCGGTGCAGCGTGCCGATGCCACCGGGTAGCCCATGTGCTTCTTGATGAAGATCGGTTTGTCGGTCTTGTGGCAACCGACGCAGAGCTTGGTGACATCATTCTTGAGAAGGAACGGCCCGTCATCGGAGGCATGGGGCTGATGACAGATGAGGCAGTCCTTTTCCACCGGTGAATGGCGGTACTTCACCTTGGCCAGCTTATCCCCCAGCGGCTTGTGGCAGGAGAAGCACAGCGTTTTGCCCTCCTTGACCAGATTGCCCTTGTATGCGGATGAATGGGGATCGTGGCACTTCAGGCAGCCGCCTTCCGCGACCACCTTATGGACACTTTTTGCCTTGCTGGATACCATCGACTGGTGGCACGTGGCGCATACCTTATCGGCATCGGCGGTCAGCAGCTTGCCGTGGGCCGAGGTATGGGCGTTATGGCAGCCGGTACACTCGTTGTTTTTCAACGGGGTATGCACATACTTCCGCGTCATTTTTTCCTGAAAGGAGTTATGGCATTTAAGGCAAAGCTTGCCGTTGGCCCCTGGCTTCAGCTTGAACTGCTGTTCATTACCGGCGGCAAACAGGGACTGTGCCCAGGCGATCAGTATGACCCCCGCCAGCAGTAGCGAAATACTTCGTACTCTCATGTATCTTCTCCTTATTAGTTAGTTACAAATTGTTTTTATGCGAGTTTTTTGCAGAAAAACAATTTGATAACTTACTTATCCTGTATAACAGGGTCACGGTTTGGCGACAATGTGGCACTCATCGCACGAACGGGCGGCAAAGGGTGCATGAATAGTGCTCTTGAAAAACTTCGGGTCCTTGGATGCATGGGGATCATGGCAATTCATGCAAGTCATGGCCGAGGCCTGGATACCAATGTGCGCCGTGGTAAATGGCGGTTTGGTCAATTCGTGGCATTGCTCGCACAGGGCCGTAACCGGAGTGGCAATAAGTTTTTTACTCTCCGCGTAATGGGGTTTGTGGCAATTCAGGCAATCTTCCTGGGCCGGTTTGTGTGATTTTTCCTTGCCGATTCTCTCCTTGATATCCTTGTGACAGGAATAGCAGAGATCATTGCCTTGCGCCAACAGCAGGTTCTTCAGCTTGGCTTTGTGCGGATTATGGCATTTCGTGCATGAGCCCTCGCTGAAGGGGGCATGTTGCGATTTGGATTCCTTCAGCCCCTTGAAGGGCGCATGACAGGAACCGCATACCTCGCCCTCGGGTTTGGAGAGAATTCCGGCCACGTTGCTACCGTGGGCGTCATGGCAGTTGAGGCACATTCCCCGTTTGAACGGCGCGTGGTTCGAACCGCCCGACTCCGGTTTCATCATGTCCCCATGGCAATTGCTGCAGAGCTTGGGCGGGGCCGCCGTGAGCAGGTTCGGCTCCGAGGAACCATGCCCGTGGTGACAGGCGGTGCAATCGCCAGTCAGAACGGGTTTGTGGGTAAATGTTTTCATGAACTTCGCTTCCGAGTCGGAATGGCACGAGAAGCAGAGTTTGTCGCTGCGATCCTTGGTCATGGCGATATAATTGGATCCGTGGGGATTATGGCAAGCCGTGCACTCGCCTCCTTTGAACGGATCATGGACGGACTTGCTTTTCAGGGCATCCATGGTTTTGGCATGGCAGGTGTTGCAGAAGTCGCTCCCCTTTTTATCGACCAACCCCTTGAACTGGGCGGCATGGGGCTTATGGCAGGAAAGACATCCCTTGCCGCTGTCCATGGGAGCGTGCTTGAAGGCGACCTGCTGATCTTCGCCCTTATGGCAGCCGATGCAGAGCTGGTTGCCATCCTTGACAAGCAGTTTGGGAAACTCCGACGAATGTGGATTGTGGCATCCCAGGCAATCTCCCTTTTTGAATGGTGCGTGTTCAACGGTACCGCCGGCTTTAAGTGCCTTCATATCGTGGCACTGGAGGCAGAGCTCGGAGCCCTTCTGGGTAACGGAGAACGGTTGCTGCGCGGTCGGAGCGGCATGGCATGAGGAGCACTCCATCGAAGCAACCGGTGGATGGACGCTGGATTTGAGGAGCTTGGCCTGGGTGGAGCTGTGCGGATTGTGGCAGGTCGAGCAGACCTTGCCTTCCACCGGGTAATTGCCATGGGCCTTTTTGAACGAACCGCCATCCTTGTCGTGGCATTCCAGGCAAAGGGCCGGTTCGGACTTGGTCAGGAGGAACTTCTCATTTGAACTGTGCGCGTCATGACATGCCCGGCACCCTTGCTTGAGCAACACCTGGTGCACGACCTTCTTCTCGAACAGCTCTTTTTTGTGGCAGCTGTAGCAGACCGCGTTCCCATCGGCCATCAACAACGCCTTGGAGTTGGAACCATGGGCGTTATGGCACTGGCCGCAGTTACCCGCCTTGAGCGGCGTATGCACATAGGCCTTGGAAAGGCCGATCTTATCCCTGGTATGGCAGTCCAGGCAGATCTGGTTCCCCTCCTTCTTCAGCAGGAGTTTCGGCACGCGGCCATGGCGGATGTGGCAATCCTCGCATTTTTTCTCTTTGACAATTGTATGCAGATATTTCATGGAGAAATATTTATCCGCAAACTTGGTGTGACAGTCGAGACATTCCTTGGAAGCGAATTTCCTTACTGCAGCATGCCCGTCCAGGACTGCCCAGGGCAGTAATCCAAGGCACAGCAGTATTACGATCCCAGCCACAACTCCGATTCGTTTGTTTCTAGACATACTCATGGCATCTCCTAATGTGCAAAATCAGCATAAATGGTTACGTCTGACGATTTTCTGAGTTTATCGGCCCAGGTTTCGATACCCGCGTTCAGTTTTTTGTAGAACATCGCTTCCTTGACGACTTCTTCAACTTCAGGGAAGGTCTTGGTCCTGGCGCCTTCCACTTCAAGGACTGCGATGGCATAGCCATGGGTACCGCTGACCAGAACGCGGTAATCACCGGTAGCAGCTCCTGTCAGGGCTTTCTGCAATGGCTCGGGAAGGTTCGGCTTGGCAATGGCTTCGCCATCGAACAGACCGAAATAGGCGGTGTCGATGTCCACCTTGCCGTCGGCATTGGTTCTCAGCCACTTGAAATCCATTCCTTTGCGCAGCTTCTCAACGGCGTCCTCGGCTTTTTTGGGCGAGTCAAAGGCAATTGCATTCAGCTTGTAGGAATCCACCGTGGTGTACTCTTTGGAATGGTCCTTGTAATAGTCCTGTAATTCTTCCTTGGTTACCGTGATATCCGGTCGTACGACCTTGTTGATAAAGGTGCCGAAGAGCAGGGAGTTGGTATAGACCCTCACCTTGTTGCGGTAGTCGTCGGACTGGTCGATTTTGCGCGCCTTGGCTTCCTTGTCAAAGAGGATGGTGCCCAGCAGCTCATCCATGATGACCCTTTTTTCCTTGTTGACCTTCTTGCCTTCAATGGCACGTTCAACCCCATGGTAGAACTTGGAGGCTATGGCATCGGCAAACATGGCAACGGTTACCGGTTTTTCTCCCTTGATATCGGCTACGACCCTTTTATCCTTGAGAAAGGTCTCGAATTTCACCTTTTTGTTCTCGAAGTCCAGCTTGTCATACAGCTTTTTCTGGGTGACGTATTTCTTTATCAACGCTTTCTGGAATGCTTCCAGGGCATTTACGCGATCCTTGGCGTCAAGCTCCTGTTGAACCTGTTCCTTTAAGGCCGGGTCTTCCTTGTGGCGTTTTTCCTCAAGGCGATAGATCAGGTAGCCTTTCTCCAACGGCAGCGGCTTGCTGATGTCGCCGATCTTCATCTTTTGCAGCGCAGTCAGCATGGTAGGCGCAATGACATCCCGCGACAGAAAGGCATCGGATTTACCGCCTTCCTTGCCAGAGCCATCCTTGATGGCCTTGTCGTATAATTCGTCGAATTTCTTACCGGCCTTCAAATTCGCCTCTAAAGCCTTGACATCGTCGAGCTTGGCGACAATCAGCGATTTCAGGCGCCATTCCTCGGTTCGCTCCTTGTAGGACTTTTCCACCTCTTTTGCATCGGCCTTGACGTTCTTGATCTGATCTTTAAGGAGCATCTCCCGTAACGTCTTTTTGGAATAGTCGTCCACCGCGTTTTTGATCTCGTCCAGCTTGTCCAGCTCCATGTTTCGGGCTTCCTGGATGATCAGAAGCGAGTTCACCAGGCGCTTGAGCAGCTCCTGGTAATCCTGCTTGGGAGCTGCCTTGCCATCGGACATTCCCTCGTGGATCGTGCCGAGGGTCTTTTTGAGGTCTTCGACGGTGATCGCCTCGTCGTTCACCATTGCCAGCGGCACCTTGGCGAAGCTGGGCGAGAAAATGGGCGCATCCACACGTATGAAAATTTCACTGGCCTTGGGAGCCTTTTCAACCTTGGGAGCCGTCTGCGGGCTTTGCAATGCAGCGGTTTTTGCGGCAGGTGCGCTGTGCGCTGCAGCCGGCGGCGCAGTGGCTCCTGTTGCCAGGGCTGCTGCGCAGACAATTCCTGTAATGCTCAGGGGGACAATCGTTGTCAGTTTCATGCTTGCTCTCTTTCGTAATCGTTTTGGTAAGCCATGGGTTGTTTCCGCGCCTTTCCGGCAGAAAACAACCACGTTAACGTACTTATCCTGTTTATCCGGGTTAGTAAGTTACAAATTATTTTCTGCGCTTTTCAGGCAGAAAATAATTTCTTTAACTTACTTATCCTGTTTATCAGGGCTAGGGTTATCGGCATCATTCTTCCTTGGTGCTATCAACAATCTTCAATACCAACGCCCGGCACATCCTGTCAGCCAGTGCGCTGGCCGTGGCCAGGCGGCCATACTCGAAAAAATAGACTCCATCGTCTCCTTTGTTGTGGCTATGGGAACTCCACAGTATCTTTTTATTGCCGCGATCGAACATCTGCATGGAAAAATCTATCTTTGGCGCCGAGCCGTAGCCGACTGTATCCAGATAATCAAAGACCACCCCATTGAGAAGCAGATCAACGCCCAGCGAGATGGTTATCAGGTCAACACTTGGAAGCGAAATGCCGTCATTCATGACAACATGCATATTGAGCATTTTATCACGAATAACACCCAGCTCAAGTACGCGAAAACTGCCGTCTTTCACCAATTGTTTGGCCAGGTGCAGCACCTGCAGTTCGGCGGCATGCTTCCTTGTGCTCCGGTCAAAAAACGGGATGATGGCAATGGTCCGCTCCTGATCGACCAGCACGTCCTGCGAGCTGTACCACAGCAACGGATTGTAGCGCGACAGGAACATGCCGCCATTGGCCTTTGTTTCCGCGATCATGTCCTCAACGGAATATGGCTTGTCCGGCGGGTTTTTCAAATACCAAGGCTTTACGCGTGAATAGGAAGGATCCGTCAGCAGCCTTTTCTCGCTCTGGATGCCCTTGATGAGATCTGCCAACGTAAACGTTTGCTGTTCCCGTTTTGCCTTGGCGGAAACCCTCTTCTTGCGAACCGGCGGATTCGCGATGTAATCCTTTATGGAGGCAACGATAGTTTTGAGGCCCCTGGCGCTCAGGACCTTCATATCGCTGACCAGCCCCAAGCCCAGAATCCCTGGCGAATCGTCACCGGCAATGCCGACGCTGTCCATCCAGCTGATCTCAGGGGTTCCCTTCAGATTCACCAGCCTGGAAACCAGGGAAAATTTCGGTGGAAAAACCTCGCTGTACAGCTCCAGATTGGATATCAGCACCTGATCGGCACCGGTTTCCTCTCTCAGGGCGGCAGCGGTCTTTTCGTCGATCCCACCCAGGTAACGCACCCAATGCCGCTCGTTAAAACTGTCCACCGTAGCAGGATCAACGATTCGTACCCCGGCCCCCTTCAGGGCAACAGCCAATTCAGCGGCAAGCTCCTTGAGCGGCGCCGGCGTGCCGCTCAGATTCTCGATGGGGAACACCGCTATCAGCGGCCCGCTCCCGGTGCCACCCCCGGCATCGGCACCAGCCTCTGCAACCCCAACGCCAAGCGTCAGGCAACAGGTCAGTATGCAAAGGATTTTATTCAAACAACTTGTTAATGAGATCATTGACTGCCTTCTCGGTCACATCGTTGAGCGGCCTGCCGCCGCCGCCGAACAGCCGGTCCGTCATGCTTATGCCGCCCTGGGTAGTACTGGCCGACCAGACCACCCGGCCCGTCTGCCCTTCCATCATCTGCAGGCTGACCGATATGACATCGGCGCTGGACGTGCCCGAGCGAACATCGCCATACTCCCGCACCACCCCGGAGATGACCGCATCCACCTTGACGCTCTTGGCCAGCTTCACTACATCTTCAGCCGAAGGAGCCGCCGGGTTGGCTATCCCAGCCGCAGCGATGCCCCTGGCAACTTCGCCGGTCGGGATTGCATAAATAGCGCCCGAAGCCATCAGCATGGTGTTGAATACATCCCGCACCCGTTCGCCCGCCAACTGATCCTTGGAAAGGTTGGCAAACGGCACAACCGCCACCGACTTAACCGAGCCAAAGTCCATGGTGCTATCGCGGAACACGTCGGTCGTTGACGCGCAACCGCCAAGCGCCCCCAAACACAGCAGCATTATAGCGGCAATGACCCATCCGGGCCTGGTCCACCGGTGCAAAACCTGATTAGCCATCATATCTTCCTTTCGTTTAAATCTATCCTCGTTGCCGGTGCGGCAGGCAGCCGACCTGGCAAATTAGAAGCTCATCCTCAGCGAAGTACTGAAGATCTGGGTGTCTGTGGTCTGTGTCGTCGATGTGCCGTTTGTAAGCACATAGGAAACGTCCAGGTACCAGCCGGAGCGGATGTTCCAGCGCAGGCTCTGCACCATGGTCTTGTCCTTGTTGCCGCTGTTGTCGATATTCTCCCGATAGGATGTGTTCAACAGCAGCGCGCCGTCCCTGAAAGGCGACCAGGAGCCGCCGATACTCTGGGTTGTCTGGGTTTTTCTGTTTTTCTGGGCATTAATGGTATAGGAGCCGAACAGGTAAATTCCGGGCAGCGGGTTAAAGGTTACGGACAGGTCACCGGTCTGGGTAGCCGAGGTGGTTTCAACCTGATCGGCACTGGTGCTCCATGCCCTTGAATCCGACGCGGTCAGGTTGATGCTGAGGGTCTTGTGCGGAAGCAGATTCAGGCCGCTTGTCACGGTGAGACTTTTCTGGTCTACGCCGGTATTGTCGGAAACCATGCTCCCACCGCCGGTGAGGTTGAAGTTGATGCCGCGGTAGAGCTCCGCCGAGTTGGAAATATTGGCCGAATGCTGGTTTTTTGTTATGCCGTTTTCAATGTCCTGGCGGTAGCCGTAGTTCAATGACTGGGTCAGGGTCGGCAGCGTTTGTGATGACAGCGAAACACTGGCGCTGTTGGATGAGCGCGAACCAGCCACCGGATCGACCGCGTCCTCACGGGCAACACGGGCGCTGGTGCTCAGGGTCGGACTGAAACGGTGGTTGAGGCTTAAACCGTTAATGACCGTATAGCGGTAGGTCAAATCCTGGGTATCGCTGCTGCTGTGGTCCAGGTTGAAGCTGACATCGTAAAAGATCGTGGGGACATTAAGGAGCCTGACCTTGGCATTCAGATCATACAGGCCGGAGACCTGCGATGTAGACCTGGACTGGCCCGGCTTCAGGGGGGTGTTTTCCTGCAGATACACTTCCGGAGCAGCCAGGGTTATCTTCCTGATGGCCGATATGTCTTGCGGGATGAGGTGGACAGGCTGGATATCGACCTTGATTATGGTGTTGGCCGGCACGGTTTCACCCAAGAGTATCTCGAAGCCGACACTGAGCGCACCGGTGACGTAATTGGTCTGCTTGCCGAAAGATACGGTGGCACCTGTCAACTGTTTCCAGTTGTTACCATCGGAATCGGGGCTCTGGTACACATTGATCATAGCGGTTTGCGGTGTATTCAGACCAAAGGCCACGGCAATATTGGAGATATCCTGGTCCTTGATGTTGTTGGCGTCGATCACGGTACCGTTGATCGTGGTGATGGCAACCGGAAGTCTGACGATGTTGACGGCGGAAAAATTGGACTTAAGGCCCACATTGTCCCGTTGCGTGGCCAGATCGGGGGCAAAGATCACCGTATTGGTCACGGAAGTGGTGCTGTTGGCACCCGAGGCAAAAGAAGGCGTAAGCGTCGGATTATCGGTAGTGGCCGTAACGAAGTAATACAGGGCATCTACGGATTTCAGGCTGGGCACCGAAATGATCGATCCGGTGCCGCTGTTCTGCATCTTCGTTTCCTGGGTGGCAATGTTGTAGCTGGTGCTGACCGAGATACGATCCTTGAAAAATATATCGCTGTAAGAAAGCCGCAGACTCTGGCTGATGCTTTGGGAGTTGAAGCCGGCCAGCTTGTTGTCGAGAGTGGAGTAGTTGGCCTGGTAGCTCATATCCAGGCTGTCAAAGGGCTTGTACCGGGAACTCAATATGGTTGACGCAGAGGTGGTGTCCTGGGTGGTATGATTCTCATCGTAATTATTGAAAAGCGAATAATTGATATCCAAAGAAGGAAGATCCTCGGGCTTCCAGCCAAACCGGGCGTTGTAGGAATCAAAATAAATGGTCGGTGTGGAAACCCCGTTGGATTTGGATGATTCCATACGCCTGCTGAAACCGACGCCGCCGTTAAATACGCCATTGTTATAAGAAAGATCCGCATTAGGACTTATACGGGACGAAGAGCTGCTAGAAGACAGTCCGTCCGTATCGTTGTCGGAATCCGTCTTTTCAAAGCTGCCACCGGCAATAAACCGGAGCGTTGGGAAAAATTCCTTGTCCATGGTCAGATTGTAGCGTTGATTGAATGAACTGCTTTTGGTCTTGGATGTGCCGGAAGTATCTTTCGAGGTCGAATTCAGCAGGCTGTAATTGTATTCCGCATACCCGCTGATCCCCTCGGCGCCGGCGGCACAGGGTATACCCAATATCAGGCCAAGCAGGACGCAAATGCCTGCCCGCCGCAAGTGCGGCTCTTTCAACTCCGTACTATTCACCGTTCTTCTTACCGTTCACCAAAAATCACCAGGCTGTATGGCTCCGCACCGGTATCCAGCAGCCCATTTTCCTTTTTACTGATCAGGTTGATAAACCGAAGCAGCCGTTCGCGGGGATGGATGATCAGCAGGTTGTTTTCTTCACCATCGATCGTCATGTAACTAGCCCCGCCCTCGGCGTTGAGAAAATCTCCCGCGGTAAGCGTGAACGGGTCGTAGACATCAATGATTCCGCCCATCCGATTGCCCACATAAATCCGGTCAGTGGCGGGATTGACCTTCATCGCCCTGACCCCCATGCCGGCATAGATCCTTCTTGTGGCGCCTTGGCCGTCCAACTGGTAAACCAGGATATTGGGCGACATGTCATGGAACACGAACAGACGGTCTCCCTTGCTGCTCAACTGGCCGTAGATCGGCCCGGACTCGGTCACCAAGGTGGCGGCTATGGCGCGGGCGGCAATATCCACCACCGAAATGCTGTTGGAAAGCCTGTTGAAGACATAGACCCGCCTGCCGTTGCGGTCCATAAGCAGATATTCCGGCTCGTTGCCTACCGGGATTCGGGCCACCTCGAACCGGCTCTGCAGGTCAACGATGCTGACGGTATTGGAGCGGGTGTTGGCTGTTACCGCTGTTTTGCCGTCCGGGGTTATGACCAGGAAATGGGGTGAATCACCGGGATTCAACCTGATCCGGTCGATGAATTCGTTGTCCTTGACATCGATGACACCGATCGTGTCCTCCCCTGCAAGCGCCACATAGGCCAGCATCCTGACCTTGTCAAGGGCAATGCCGGCGGGCCCGCGGCCGGTCTCGATCATGGCGCCAATCCCGGCGGAACGCCGGTCGAAAACAGTGATGGTGTTGGAGGCGAAATTGGTGAGGTAGCCGGTCAGCTCGGGCAGCGGCACCGGAGGTATCCTGGCATCGAACGCCGGGTGCAGCGTGACTCTGTCCGCAAGTGCGGCGCGGTAATTCAGCTCCAGGGTGACGACGGTTGCCTTGCCATTTTTGACCATGAACAGGGCATTGTTTTCATAGGGCCTTTCAGGTACCAGCAACCGGCCGGTGCCGTCTTCACCGAGAAGGCTCGCGCTTTTGAGCTTGATGGCGATCCCCTTGTAGCGGCCGGCAGGCAGGATCCCATGGGCAAACAGGCGCTGGCGCTGCATGTCCAGAAGGGCAAAATCCTTCATTTCCTGCGTCAGGGGGACAGTAAGGCCGTCGTCGCGGACCGCTGACACACTTTCGACCTGAAACTGCAGCCGGCTGGCATCCTGTGGGAAGGGCTCGCAGTACAGGAACAGCTCGCCATCGTCTCCCAAGGGGCGCTTCACGGCCTGGCGCACCTGCATGCAGCCTGCACTCAGGCACGCAATTACGATGATCAGGATGATTCTTATCGGCACAGCGGCTTCCTTATAATTCATCTTTGGCTCCAAGCCGTTATTTGGTGCCGGTGGCGTGGCACTTGTAGCACAGAGGTCTCTGCGTGCTGGAAAAAAGCGTGGCAGGGATATCGTAGTAGGCCTTCTGTGCCTCAAGGGAGTTCCTGCCCTGACCGTAGGGTTGGAATGCGTCGGTTTCCTGGGAGTATTTGCCGTTGTAGACGATATTGGCGGTCTGGTTGTTCCAGCGCATGCTGCCGTCCCAACCGCTGGCATGGGCGCGATGGCAGGAGAGGCACATCACCGCCGGCGTGCCATCCGTAGTGGATGGCCCCTTGGTCGGGGTATTGGTCACAATTGATTTGAGAGTGGCATAATTGGAGGTGCCAGCCTCGAACGGCACAAGCGACAGGTAGGCGTTCGCCTCCATTCCCGTCATGTCGCCGTCCTTGACGTACTGGTCGTAGTAGCTGGTGTAATCAACACTCAGATTGCCGTTGGGGCTGCCTGCCGGGTGTTTGAGCGGCGTCAGCGCGGCATCGGTATGGATATTGGCGTGACAGTTGCGGCACCAGTCGGACATGCCGGAGCCGTAGGCAACCCTGGTCTGAGTGCTGGACTCCGAACGGTTGTAAATGTCCGGCGCAACCGCTGCGGGTGGATTGTAACTGAAGGCAAAACCGCCGCTCAGGGATTTCGGGTTGTAACCCACCCCGCCCAGCAGCCGGTATACGCCCACAGCCCCTTGGGGGTCGGGATCGGCACTGCCGACCAGGGAGCCGGAGCCCTTGATTGTGGCGCCGCTGGTACTGATGCTGCCATCGCTCAGGCGACGATATATGCCGTGGGGATCGTGGCAGCTGGTGCAACCCAGATAGGTTGAAGGATAATTGCCGCCTGGTGACGTAGTTCGGTAAGCATCCGGGAAGTATCCGTAATCCTGGGCAACGATGTTGTGGCCATGATTATCGCCGACGCTGGTCTGGGTGGTAGCCCCAAGGCTGGGAATCCAGGTGTAGGACTTTTTCAACCAGCCGAAATCGCCGCCCGGCGTCAGTTGCCTGGGAGGTGTGCCGGTCGGCATGTCCGTGTCGGCAGTGCTGACATGAAATCCGGTGGGGCCGATGTCCCCGGCCTTTTGGTGGCAATTCAGGCAGACAGAACTCTGGTCACTTCCTTTGAGCAGATACTTGCCAGACATTCCCACCGGACTTGTTGGAGTCAGAGGTTGTCCTTCGTAGGAATTGTGCATGGTATGACACCCTTCACACTCACCAACACCACCACGATGAAATGCATACACGCTTCCATTGCTGACGGTTAAAACAGTGACTGACACCAGACTTGTCAAAACCAATTTGAAGGACGGACTGTACATTATGGCCTATTCATTTCCCGCTTATTGAGCGGGGAAACGTTTTCTTATAGAAAGCATTACTTGCAACTTCTATTCGACCGGTCATTTGTTGCAATACATCTATTCATCAACCAGAATAACTATTTGCAACCTCCGTATTTTAACATTCCACCACAATAACTCAACTCAATTTATTTTAAGATTACTACCTGCTGAGCTCCGTAACTAGCTGATAACAGGGTTTTTGTCTTCCCCTGCAAAAAAACCGTCACAACTCCTCACAACTTACTGAGTCAGACAGAAGTTGACCGATCAAATTTTGCAGCAAATCACCTTCAAGAAAATCTGTATCATTTTTATCATTCTTTAGATTCTATTTAACCCGACCATTTGTGTCAACATTATATTTCGTTGCCATGCCCAGGCCCCCCAGGGCATGGCAACGTGCTAATTGCTCAATATTTCTTGTCTATGTGGCATGCGAGACAAAATGCATTATTGGCATTGGCTATCCGCAGAAAAGGAGGGTTTGCATTGTCGTGTACCAGATGACAGGTGGAACACTCCATGGAACTGTAATTTGTACCGGTCAAACTCGATCTCAAGAAAACGTTGCTGGAACCAAGGGCGGCGCTAACCTGAAGAGGGGTACCCAACTTTGTGGGATTTTGTGACTGGGCAAGCGCATAATCGAACCCCACCGGGTGGTTTACCGGAGTCTTGCCATCCCAGTTTACTCCGGATTTCGACCAAGTCCCATTTGGATCAACCATATCCGGGCCGAGATTTTCCAGCGTTCCACCATGGCAACTAAGGCAGAGCAACGAGACGTTGCTGCTGTCGAATTGCGCGCTCAATGCCGCAGGAGTCAGGGTCGGGCTGGCAAGGTAAAGCTCGAAGCTGCTGGGGTCCGGAAGTTGCCGAGCCCACAAAGAGGTGCCGCCCATGGCATTGTGCGGTGAGTGGCAGAAGATGCAGACCTGGGTAACGGTAGTCGAATGCACACCGACACCAGTTGTGGAGAGGTTGTGCTTTGAATCGGCAACCGAGAGGGCCATGGCCGTTCCGGTGCAAAGAAAACATAGTATGATTGCTATCGATAGTTTCATTATCATCTCCCTTTCACAAATAGTGATCAGCTATCAGTGGCATCCGAAGCAGGACGACTTGAACCTGACCTGAACATTAACCACTCCATTGGAATGTAAGGCCGGGTTGGTGATAGCCGTAGCCTGACCATTGGTGCTGACGGCGTCCGGATGGCAGAACTGGCATTGGTTAGCCGCGCCAGTGGGGCCCTGATTGGCATGGTAGCCGCTGTGCCATACATTGGAGCCATTGGACCCGTTCTTGGGAGGATTTCCATGACAAGCGTTGCAGGCACCGGTTCCGGGAAGGGCATACCAGGAAGGCGACGTAGCACCAGTGGCGGCAGAACCGTAGGTAACCGTCGTCAGATACGACTCGCCATCCCCACCGGGGAAATAATAGCTGAACGTCCCGGTTGGCACGGCATGACAAGCAATATTCGAGCAAGTGTTGTCGGATGCCTCGAAGGCCGGCTTGAGCGGATTGGGATTGGTAGCTGTCGGTTGGATAACAGCCGGGCCATTCGGATCGAACCTTGTGGGACCGTGCATCATGTGACAGCTGGAACAGTTGTAACTGCTGTGTTTTTTATGAGCTCCGCCAGGATTACAGGCATATTCGGTGCACGGATCAAGAGAAGCAACTGTTTTGGAATCAGCCGCCGGGTAATACGTGTCAATAGATTTGTCGTGTGGCACCCAGCCGGAGCCATCGAAGATGTACTCACGATTGTCCGTTGTGTTGAAATAAACCATACCCACCTTCCCCACAGCTGGTGCCGTTGCCAGGTGCTGGATACTCACTTTCTGGGTCGTAGCCGCTCCCTGGGGGCGTTCGCTCTTGGCACCGCAAGCTGTCAAAAACAGCAGTGCCGCCAACCCGATCACAGCAAAACAACAACTGCAGACCGACTTAAATTTCCTTCCGATCATATGCGCAACCTCCTCATTGTTTGTCATGAACCCGCCTAACAACATGCATCCCCATAAATCTACTTGCTACAGTCGGATAACCAATCCAAGGTATTTATTTGCCGATACAAAAAAGTACAAGACTGTCGGTATTTAGCTCCGGCAGCCTTGTACTAATTTTCAGGCAAACTTATGTCGCTTCACACTAGTCTTTGGCGTGGCACTTGTTGCAAAGGTTACGTGCATAAGGGCCAAAGGCAGTTGCAGGGCGGCCATAGTAGGCTGCGGTCTGCTCGGCAACGTTCTTGCCGTAGTTGACCTTGCCTTCGGTTGTGCTGGAATCATACTGGGCAACACCGGCAGAGTCCGCAATGGTCATGAACTCGTTGGTCAGGCTGTAGCGGGCCATGCTCTCGAAACCGGATGCATGAGCGCGGTGGCAGGAGAGACAAGAAACGTTGGCACTGGTGGAAGCTGACTGATCCTTGTCGTCAGTGTTAACTGCCAGCGGCTTAAGAACGCTGTAATCTGCCGTGCCAAGTTCGAATGGCACCAAGGTACTGTATGCCTTTGTTGGGTCGGTATTGGTCATGATGCCCGAGGTTACGTAAGCATTGTAATTGGCTACAATCGGAGCAGTCAGTTTGGCACCGTTACCGGCAGGATGAACAAGACCTTTCATGCCGGAGGTGAAACCGTTTTCCAGCATCTTGGTGTGGCAGTTGGCGCAGTACTCTGACATACCCTTACCATAGGCCACGTGTGTCTGGGCAGTTGCCTCGGAGCGGTTGTAGGTTGAAGGAGCAACCGCATCCGGTGCAGGGTAGGTAAATGCATAAGAGCCTGTGAGAGACTTGGGCTGATAGCCAACCCCGGCCAGGATACGGTACACACCAACTGCGCCTACGCCAGAGATTGGGTCGGCACTGCTGTTATAAGAACCGGAATTGAAGATTGGCAGACCGGTTCTTGCCTGGGTTCCGTTGGCAAGACGACGGTACTGTCCATGGGGATCATGGCAGCTGGAGCAAGCCAAATTGGCAGCAGGATAACTTCCGCCGGGAGCAGTGAGCAACCTGGAGTCTGCTACATAACCAAAATCAACTGCTACAATGTTGTGGCCATGAGTTTCGCCAGGATCGCTTGTTGGATTATTGCGGATACTGAAATTGTAAGTCTTTTTCAACCAGCCGAAGTCACCACCAGGTGTATATTCGGCCGGAGCCACGCCAGCAGCGTAATCGCCACTGTTACTGGAAATATGGTAGCTGCCGCCAGTGGTTTCATTGGCATTGTGGCAGTTCAGACAGGAACCTGAGGCGTCCTGAGCCTTGAGCAGATACGGGCCAGCCTGGTACTGCGGCATACCGGTAGCTACTGCCACGCCATCCAACGAGTTGTGCATCGTGTGACACCCTTCGCATTCGCCAACGCCGCCTGAGTGAAAGGCAAAGGCCGGTGCACTGATCAGGAGCGCCGATGCTGCTGCTAGTACTACTTTGATCCCTTTCTTCATTTTCATCCTCCTGGTTGGTTTATCTCCGGCAACCCGGCCATCCGGTTCAAATGAACTTGGGATCCGTGGTTTTGTGTCCCCACCTTCCGATGGGTTTACGATTGTACGGAGGATTGATTTAATCACCCCAGAGCAACGAAAATGCCAAGTCAGTAACTTTCATTAATAACTGGATTTTTTGTATACACACCCCCAATAAATTGATTCCTGTAAACAAAGGTTCGATAAATCAGCACATTATATTGCATTAACATTACTTGACTCATTTAATAATTATTACAATTACCGTTTGTTGCATATTTTTATCTATATCTATATTCATATTTATGTTTCTCCGAAAATTGCATACAGTATGCAACCTTGCGAGCTTTTGTCAGAATTATCGTCAGATTAAAATATTAGATTTTTTGAATTAGTGAAATTTACATAGTAATAGTTAAATGATTTCGTAGTATTGAGACACAGGTGGGGAAATTAAGAAGTTTTTTGACTAAAATGGTTTTAATTATTATTGCCTATAATTTCAGATGGTTGATTATTTTTGCTAAGTGTCAAATAAATCGACATTTTACGCCAATTTAATTAAATCTCATATAGCAGATATCGTGTGCCAGCATTATGCGTAATGCCATTATTTGCCGGCTAAAAGTTCCTTCCCCCAAACGCAACAAGTCCGGCTCCCCATTGGGTGGCCGGACTTGTTGTTTTCAGCTTACTTCTACTTTTCTAAGTCAACTGCTGTTGCTCGACCTTAGTCTTTGGCGTGGCACTTGTTGCAAAGGTTACGTGCGTTGGGGCCAAAGGCGGTGGCAGGACGGCCATAGTAAGCGGCGGTCTGCTCGGCAACTGTCTTGCCGTAGTTAACTTTGCCTTCCGTTGTGCTGGAGTCGTACTGGGCAACACCGGCAGCGT
>MTLE01000960.1_pt1 | contig 75468 bp, 61 predicted proteins | sample 1982461 | NCBI WGS metagenome assembly MTLE01 (sample SAMN05712605, study PRJNA340218) | biofilm metagenome | isolation source: sample SPL anode biofilm adapted to -200 mV | place: USA | collected 2012-02-03 | reverse complement strand
GACGCGCGCCCCAGTAGAGGCGGTGATGCAGGGGATGGATTGTCAGGTGGCAGCAACCCTTGTTCGGATCTATGCCTAGGCCAGGGCGCCGGGGGCCGGTTCCAGGTGCACCATCACCCGGCGCAGGGCCTCCCGGATCGTGAGGTCGTCCCGGTCCGCGGGGTCGGCGGGGTCCCACAGGGCCGTGCCCACGGGAACCGGGCCGAAGCGGGCGCGCACCCGCTGCACCAGGAATTCGGCGCCGTCCAGCGACGTGCGGGGCAGCAGGAGCAGGAAGGTGTCCTTGCCCATGTCCACGAGCAGGTCCTCGCCCCGGGCCTGGTCCGAGATCTCCCGGAGGGCCTTGCGGGAATCACGGTTCAGGGGGGTCTTCCAGGCCACCAGGGCCATGGGTTCGGATCGCCTGCGGGCCATGTAGAGGTAGGCCTTGAGCCAGATGTCCAGGTAGCGCCGGCTGGGGAGGCGCGTGGCCTGGGCCTCCAGGGCGCTGTCCTCCACCACGGACATGGTGAGGTCCAGGGCCTCGCGGGTCATGTGGAGCTCCTGCTTGAGGAGCTCGATCTCCATGGCGCTTCCCAGGAGATTGGCCACCATGCTCACGAAGACGATGTCGGCGCGGGTGTATTTCCGGGGGGCGGAGCTCTGGACGCTCAGCACCCCGATGACCTTGTCGCCCTTGCGCAGGGGCACGCCGATGTAGGAGCGCACGGCCATGTCCTGGAAGGCGGTGTGGGCCTCCAGTTCCGAGTCCTCCTTGGCGTCCCGGATGACGAGGGTGCGCGGGGCGTGTTCCAGCACCTGGGGGCAGAAGTTCTTGTTGGGGTCGAAGGTGGACAGGTCCAGGTCCGACCCGTCCTGCGTCGCCCACCAGAGGGTCTCGTAGCCCAGGTCGGTGATCCGCACGATGACGGCCCGGTCCACCAGCAGCTGGGACACCAGCAGCTTGAGGCCCTTCTCGAACAGCTCGGTGGGGTCGGGGAAGCCGGGCTCCACCAGCTCCTGCAGGGCATCCAGGTGCAAGGGGCGCCGGGATCTAGCACCTGCTTTGGCGGCGGAGGCGATTTTCCTCGACTTGTTCATGCCGTGATTATATCCACCCGGGAGGGGGGTCCGCCTTAGCGATCTAAAACTCGGGCGGAGTCAAGGTCATGAGGTAATCCGTGAGCAGCCGGTGGCGCCCCAGAGCCGCCCGGCGCTTCTTCTGGTAGATGAAGAACCGGTCCTCCCGGGGGCGGACGCCGGGGAGCACGGCCCGGAGCGCGCCCCGCTCCAGTTCGCCCAGCACGCTGTAGGTGGGGGCGAGCAGCACCCCGAGGCCTTCCACGGCGGCGTTGATCATGGCCCGGATGTGGTTGACCTCGATGATCCGGTGGAACTCGGGCCGGTCCGCCTCGGGAAGGGCCAGGAGGAGGCGGTGCCACCAGGCGCCGGCCTTGTCCAGGGACAGCACCGGCCGTGTCCCCAGGTCCCCAGGGCGGTCGATGCCCCCGGCGGCCAGGAGGGAAGGGGCGGCGGCCACCACGTAGGTCTCGATGAACCACGGGAGCTTCTCGAGTTCGGGCAGGAGGTGCTCCCGGCAGTCGATGGCGATGTCCAGGTCGTCCCGGAGAAGGGGGGTGAGGAGGTCGTGGGCCAGGGTGAAGTCGATCTCCAGGTCGGGGTGGTGCGCCAGGAAGGGGCCCATGTGGCGCATGAGGATGCTGCTGCCGAACTCGACCGTGGCCCCCAGGCGCAGGCGCCCGCCGACCTTGGCCAGGCCCAGGTCCTCGGCGGCGGCCTCCAGGGTGGCGAAGACCTCCTCGCAGGCCTGGAAGAGGCGCCGCCCCTCCTCGGTGAGGCGCGGCTCCCGGCTCCGGCGGTCCACCAGGAGGGCCCCGGCGCCGGCCTCCAGCTTGGCCACCGCGTGGCTGATGGCGGACTGGGTGAGGTTCAGCTTCCGGGCGGCCCGGGTGAAATTCCCCGTGGTGCCCAGGGCGTGGAAGGCTCGCAATTGATACAGATCAAGTGGATTGGCCATAACCATGAATTGTACTCATAGTTGGAGTGAAAAGTATGATTTTGAGAGTCAGTTTCAAAGGGGGTATATATCTTGGCCAGAGGAGAACCACATGCAGGCAGTCATGGAGAAGGTTCTGGCGAAACTCGGCATCGCGGAACACAACCTGGGCGGGTTCCACGGGGAATGGATCGGCAGCGGCCGCAACCAGGACGTCGTCTCCCCCGTGAACGGCGCGACCCTGGCCACCGTGGCCAACATCACCCAGGACGAGTTCGAGGCGGTGCTGGCCCGGAGCTTCGAGGCCTGGAAGTCCTGGCGCCTGGTGCCCGCCCCCAAGCGGGGCGAGGTGGTCAAGGCGCTGGGTGACGAGCTGCGCCGCAACAAGGAGACCCTGGCCGAGCTGGTCACGCTGGAGATGGGCAAGACCCTGCGTGAAGGCCTGGGCGAGGTCCAGGAGATGATCGACATCTGCGACTTTGCGGTGGGCCTGTCCCGGCAGCTCTACGGCCTGACCATGCCCAGCGAGCGCCGCATGCACCGCCTCCAGGAACAGTGGCACCCGCTGGGGGTCGTGGGCGTGATCACCGCCTTCAACTTCCCCGTGGCCGTGTGGAGCTGGAACACCGCCCTCGCCCTGGTGTGCGGCGACACGGTGCTGTGGAAGCCCTCCAGCAAGACGCCCCTGACCGCCATCGCCTGCACCCGCATCGCCGAGGGCGTGCTGCGCAAGTTCGGCTACGATCCCGCCATCTGCAGCCTGGCCATCGGCAGGGGCAGCGACATCGGCGACCTCATCAACACCGATCCCCGGGTAGCCCTGGTTTCCTACACGGGCTCGGTTCCCGGCGGGCGCCACGTGGGCAAGCTGGTCCAGGAGCGTTTCGGGCGGCACATCCTGGAGCTGGGCGGCAACGGCGCCGTGATCGTCAGCGAGAAGGGGGACCTGGAAACGGCCCTCACCTCCGTCTATTTCGGGGCCATCGGTACCTCGGGCCAGCGCTGCACCTCCACCCGGCGCGTGATCATCCACGACTCCATCTACGACACCTTCGTGGCCAGGCTCAAGGGGATGTACGCCAAGACCCGCATCGGCGACCCCCGGGACGAAGCCAACCTCATGGGGCCCCTGGTGGACGGCGGCGCCGTGGCCACCATGCTGGAGGCCATCGGGACCATCAAGGCCCAGGGCGGCACCATCCTGGCCGGCGGCGAGCGGCTGCCCCTGCCCGGAGGCTGCTACGTCACCCCGTGCATCGCCGAGGTGCCCGCGGGGCTGCCCATGACCCGGGAGGAGACCTTCGCGCCGGTGCTCTACCTCACCCGCTACACCACGATCGAGGAGGCCATCGCCATCCAGAACGACGTGCCCCAGGGTCTTTCCAGCGCCATCATCACCAACGACATGCGGGAGTCCGAGCTCTTCCTGTCGGCGGCCGGCAGCGATTGCGGCATCGCCAACGTGAACACCGGCACCAGCGGCGCCGAGATCGGGGGCGCCTTCGGCGGGGAGAAGGAGACCGGGGGCGGCCGCGAAAGCGGTTCCGACGCCTGGAAGGCTTACATGCGCAGGCAGACGAGCGCCATCAACTTCAGCGGGAAGGTCGAGCTGGCCCAGGGCATCACCCTGGAGATCTGACCCCTGGCGGGTGGCGCGGAAGTTCGCGTATCATTGGTTTCCTCAACCATCCCCCGTGCCCCATGCGAATCCTGATCGTCGACGATGAGCCCATCCTGCTCCTGGCCCTCCAGCGCTCCTTCAGGCTGGAGCAGCCGGAGTGGGAAGTGGTCATGGCCCGGTCCGGGACGGAGGCCCTCGAGCAGCTGAGGCTCCAGGCCTTCGATGTGCTCGTCACGGACATCCGCATGCCCGGCATGGACGGGATGGCGCTGCTGGCCGAGGTGCGGGCGGATCCCCTCCTGACGGACACCACGGTGATCTTCATGACCTCGCTGGACGACCGCGAGAGCATGCGGGCAGGCATGATCGCCGGCGCCGACGACTACCTCACCAAGCCCTTCACGCCCTCCGAACTGCTCGCCGCCATCGGCGGCCGGCTCCGGCGGAAGGAGATGGTTCCGCTCCTGTCGCGGGAGGCCCGGATCTCCCGGGAGCAGTTGGCGGGCCTCCTGACCCTGCGCGAGACCGAGGTGCTGGAGAAGATCGGCCGCGGCCTGGTCACCAAGGAGATCGCCGCCGAGCTGGGCATCAGCCCCCGCACCGTGGACGTGCACCGCACCAACCTGATGCGGAAGCTGGACCTGCACAACGCCACGGCCCTGGCGCGGCTGGCCATCAAGGCGCAGCTCGGGTAGGTAATCCACCCTATGGCCCGGCCCCGGCCGGAGGCGTAGCTTCTCTCCAAGGACGGGACCCGGCGGGTCCGGCACCCGGAGGCGCATGGCCCAGCAGGAACGACCCACCCCCACGGAACCCCCCGAGCCGGGGCCGCACCTGATGGGGACGTTCATCCGCGAGATGAACACCCCCATCCAGTGCCTGGGTCTCAACCTGAGCTTCCTCCGGCACGGGTACCAGCGCCTCCTCCGGGTCCTGGAGGCCCACAACGCCGCGGCCGGCGCCTATCCCCCGGAGGTGGCGGAGCGTCTGGCCCGGGTGGAGGGCGAACTGGACCTGCCGTTCCTGCGGGACGAGCTTCCCAAGGTCCTGGCCGAGACCCTGGAGGGCCTGGCCACGGTCTCCCGAGTCCTGGAAGCCATGCACCGGGCGAATGCGGAAAAGGGGCAACCCCAGGCCCACTAGAGCAGCCGCGCCTGGACCACGACCGCCATGGCGTTGAAGGCGGCGTGCAGGAGCACTGCGGGAATCAGGCTGGCGGAGCGAAGGGTCAGCCAGGAGAGGACGACCCCCAGGAGGAAGATGTCGAGGGCCGGCAGGACCTCAAGCCGGCTGGTCAGGTGCATCAGGGCAAAGAGGCCGGACCCGAGCGTGATCGAGAGGAACCGGCTCCTGCCGGTCCGGAGGAATGCCTCGTAAAGCATCCCCCTGAAGATGCCCTCCTCCAGAATCGGGTAGAAGAGGCAGCAAGGAAGGATGAGCATACTGGCCCGAAGGTACTCGTGGGCCTGGATGGATTCACGAATGGTGGCGAAATTCCCGGTGAGGGCAGGGTCTCCCAACACGGCCTTGGCCTGGAGATCCAGATACGACAAAAGCAGACCCCCTGCGAAGGCCAGGATGCAGACGGGCAGGCATTTCTGCGGCCGGCTGAACCTGATGGCTGGCGCCCCGCCGAACCGGATTGCAACCCATAGGCCCAGAAGCATGCTAAATGCGTTGAGGATATCGAAGGAGATCGATTGGGCCAGATCGGGAATGAACAGGGCCAGGGCGGAGACGAAAAGGATTTGGCAGGAAATGCACAGAACAAAATAGGCAAGTGGCAGTAGGGAAGGACGTACCACTGGTGAGCCAGATCGTGAATGGCGATGCATATTATTTAAATTTTCATGGATGGATATTTTGTATTTAAAATTTAATAAATAAATGAAAATACACTTATTTGTATAACCACAATCTCCATGATGTATTCCTTAAAAATACCTATCAACAAACTCATGATAACAAGTGTTCAATGATGTGTTTCCTCTCCTCGCCTGTCAAGAGTCGTTTCTGTGCTCCTGCGATGAGTCTCGATCCGGCGCCAGCGCCGGCTTAAAGAGGATCTTTTATCGGCGAACCTCGGCGTCTCCGCGCCTCGGCGATAGGCTTTTTGCCCCAATATCCCCTGGAAGATGGGGTCATGACGGCCCCCCACAGCCAGACCCACCTTTCCCACCCGGGTCATGCCAAAGCATTCCGGGTCTGCGCATCCCCTCTAGTCCTTGAAAATATGAATTTTGGGGAGGGCGCCCGAACAAGACGCCCTCCCCGAACCTGCCTTCACCTCACGGCGTCACGGCCACCGGCGTCCCCTCGGGAGCCGTGATGGGGCCATCGGTGACCTCCTTCTTCTTCCACAGGTAGTAGACCGCGGGATACACCAGCAGTTCCAGGATGAAACTCGTGGCCAGACCGCCCACCATCGGCGCGGCGATGCGCTTCATCACGTCGGCGCCGGTGCCGGTGGACCACATGATGGGCAGCAGGCCGATGAAGGCGGCGAAGACGGTCATGGCCTTGGGGCGCACGCGTTTGACGGCGCCGTGGATGATGGCCTCCACCAGGTCGCCGGTGGTGTTCAGGCGCCCCGCCTTCCGGGCCTCGTCGTGGGAGAGGTCCAGGAAGAGCAGCATGAACACCCCCGTTTCGGCGTCCAGGCCCAGCAGGGCGATGAGCCCCACCCACACGGCGATGGAGGTGTTGTAGCCCAGGATCCACATGAGCCAGAAGGCCCCGATGGCCGAGAAGGGCACGGCCATCATCACCAGGGAGGCCTTGAAGGCGCTCTTGGTGTTGGCGTAGAGCAGGCCGAAGATCAGGACCAGGGTGATGGGCACGATGAGCTTGAGGCGCTCCTTCACGCGGATCATGTTCTCGAACTGGCCGCTCCAGTCCAGGCTGTAGCCGGCGGGAAGCTTGAGCTCCTTCTCGATGGCGGCCTTGGCGTGGGCCACGTAGGTGCCCACGTCGGTCTTGGAGGTGTCGAAGTCCACCAGCACGTAGCCGTTGAGCAGCCCGTTCTCGTCGCGGATCATGCCGGGTCCAGGCACCAGCTTGACGTCGGCGATGGCCTCCATGGGCACCGCCGACCCGTTGGGCAGGGGCACCAGGACGCGACCCAGGGCGGCGGGGCTCTCCCGGTAATCCCGGGCGTACCGCACGTTCACGGGATACCGGGCCCGGCCCTCGAAGATGGTGGTCTGGTTGTCGCCGCCGATGGCGGTCATGACCATCATGTTGGCCTCCTCGACGCTCAGGCCGTAGCGGGCCAGCTGGTCCCGCTTGAGCTCGAAGTCCAGGAAGTAGCCCTCCGCGGTGCGCTCGGCCAGGGCGCTGCGGGTGCCCGGCACGTTGCGCAGGATTCCTTCGGCCTCCACGGCGATCTGCTGGATCACCTTCAGGTCGGCCCCGTTGACCTTCAGGCCCACCGGGGTGCGGATGCCCGTGGAGAGCATGTCGATGCGGGCCTTGATGGGCATGGTCCAGGCGTTGGGGATGGCCGGGAGCCGCACGGCGCGGTCCAGGTCGGCCACGATGTCCTCCTCGGTGATGCGGTCGCGCCAGAAGGCCCGCAGGATCGACTTGGCCCACCCGGGTGCCCAGGAGGAGTACCACCGCTTCGTTTCGCGCCACTGCTCCTCGGGCTTGAGCTGGATGACGGTCTCCATCATGGAGAAGGGGGCGGGGTCCGTGGCGGTGTCGGCCCGGCCCGCCTTTCCGAAGACGCGCTCCACTTCGGGCACGGTGCGGATGAGGCGGTCCTGCACCTGGAGGATGCGCTGGGCCTCGGTCTGGCTCAGGCCGGGCAGGGTGGAAGGCATGTAGAGGAGGGTGCCTTCGTCCAGGCGCGGCATGAACTCGGACCCCAGGCGCATGAACACGGGGATCGTGGCCACCACCATGAGCACGGCCACGGCGATGGTGGCTTTGGCATGCCGCAGCACGAAGCGGCAGGGCCCTTCGTAGATGCGGTGGAGGAAGCGGCTCACGGGGTGCTTCTCCTCGGGGTAGTAGGTGCCCACGAGGGCCTGGGTGGCGGCCCAGGCCAGCCACTTGGGCTTGAAGGTGAAAGGGTCCATGCGCGCGAAGAGCATGCGCAGGGCGGGGTCCACTGTCAGGGCCAGGATGGCCGCGATGGCCATGGCCAGGTTCTTGGAGTAGGCCAGGGGCCGGAAGAGGCGCCCCTCCTGGTCCACCAGGGTGAACACGGGCATGAAGGCGATGGCGATGACCAGCAGCGAGAAGAAGACGCTGGGTCCCACCTCCAGCAGGGCCTCCAGGCGCACCTTGTGGAAGTCGCCCTTTCGCCCGCCGCTCACCCAGTGCTCCAGCTTCTTGTAGGCGTTCTCCACCTCCACGATGGCCCCGTCCACCAGCACGCCGATGGAGATGGCGATGCCGGCCAGGGACATGAGGTTGGCGTTCTGCCCCATGATGAGCATCGGGATGAAGGCCAGGGCCACGCTGAGTGGGATGGTGACGATGGGCACGATGGCCGAGGGGATGTGCCAGAGGAAGATGAGGATGATGATGGAGACGACGATCATCTCCTCCACCAGCTTGTCCTTGACGGTGGCGATGGCCTTCTCGATGAGCGTGGAGCGGTCGTACACGGGCAGGATCTCCACCCCCGCGGGCAGGGAGGGCTTGAGCTCCTTGAGCTTGTCCTTCACCCGGCCGATGACGGCCAGGGCGTTCTCGCCCTGGCGCATGACGACGATGCCGCCCACCACGTCGCCCTGGCCGTCCAGGTCCGCCAGGCCGCGGCGCATCTCGGGCCCCAGGCTGACGGTGGCCACGTCCGAGAGCCGCACGGGCGTGCCCCCTTCGACCTTGAGCACCGCGCTTTCCAGGTCCTGGGTGGTCTTGGCGTAGCCGCGGCCGCGCACCATGTACTCCCGGCCGCTGAACTCCACCAGGCGGCCGCCGCCTTCGTTGTTGGCGGCCTTCACCGCCGCGATCACCTTGTCGACGGTGATGCGGTAGGCGGCCATCTTGTTGGGGTTGAGGCTCACCTGGAACTGGCGGGCCTGGCCGCCCACGGTGGCCACTTCCGCCACGCCGGGAACCGCCTGCAGGGCGTAACGCACGAACCAGTCCTGGGTGGAGCGCAGCTCGTCGGTGTTGTGCTTGCCGCTCTTGTCCACCAGGGCGTACTGGTAGACCCAGCCCACCGCCGTGGCGTCCGGGCCCAGCTCGGTCTTGACGCCCTGGGGGAGGCCCGCGGTGATCTTGCTGAGGTATTCCAGCACGCGGGAGCGCGCCCAGTAGATGTCGGTGCCGTCCTCGAAGATGACGTACACGTAGCTGAACCCGAAGTCCGACAGGCCCCGCACGGCCTTGACCTTGGGGGCCCCCAGCAGGCTGGTGACGATGGGGTAGGTGACCTGGTCCTCCATCTGGTCCGGGCTCCGGTCCCACTTGGAGTAGACGATCACCTGGGTGTCGCTGAGGTCCGGCAGGGCGTCCAGGGGGATGGTGCGCATGGCCCAGAAGGAGATGAGCAGGGCGATGAGGCCCGCGGCCAGCACCAGGAACTTGTTCTCCGCGGAGAACCGGATGATTCGCTGGATCATGGCCGCCTCAGCTCTTTCCGGCGCCGTGCGCCATGTGGGCGAGGGCCGCCTTCAGGCGGGACTCGGAATCCACGAGGAAGTTCGCGCGGTTGACCACGCTCTCCCCGGCCTCGACGCCGGAGATGATCTCCACCGACTCGCCCAGGTTCGACCCCGTCTGGACCTCCCTGGGCTCGAACCGGCCGTCGCCCAGGGCCACGAAGACGATCTTGCGCGTGCCGGCGTCCAGCACCGCGTCGACGGGCACCACGAGGCCCCTGCGGGCCTGGCTGCGGATCACCATCTCGCCGTACATCTCGGGCTTGAGCAGGCCCGAGCCGTTGGCGACCTCCACCCGGGCCTTGATGGTGCGGGTCTTGGGGTCGACCTGGGGATCGATGAAGGCCACCCGTCCCGTGAAGGTCCGGCCGGGGAAGGAGCCCAGGGTGAGCGCCGCGGCCATGCCCACCTTGAGGCGGGGCAGCTCGGGCTCGTAGATGTCGGCCACGGCCCACAGGTGGCCCAGGTCGGTGATCTCGAAGGGGGTGTCGGCGGGGGTGAGGCGGTTGCCCTCCACCGCCGTCTTGGCGGTGACCACCCCTGAGATGGGCGAGCGCAGGGTCAGGGATTTCCGCACCTCGCCGGAGCGCTCCAGCTCGTCGAGCTCGGCCGGGGCCACGTCCCAGAGGGCCATGCGGCGCCTGGCGGAATCCAGCAGCTCCTGGCCGCTGCCTTCCCGTTCCCCGCCCTTGAGGGCCTTGCGGGTGCGCAGGGCCAGGAGATACTCCTGCTGGGCGGAGACGAAATCGGGGCTGTAGAAGGTGAAGAGGGGCTGCCCCTTGGCCACGGGCATGCCCACGAAGTCCACGAAGAGCTTTTCCACGTAGCCGTCCACCTTGACGTGCATGTGGCGGATCCGCGTCTCGTCCGGGACGATGCGGGCGGTGGTGCGGATCTCGCCGCCCACGGAACCCTCGGCCACCTTCGTGGTGGTGAGCCCGATGAGCTGCTGGCGCTCCAGGTCGATGTTGACGGTGGAATGGCCCTCGGGATCGTCGTGGCCGGCGGCCCCGGACCCGTCCATGGCCACCAGGGCCATGCCGCAAAGGGGGCAGTCGCCTGGGTGGTCCTGGATGATCTGGGGGTGCATGGGGCACTGGTACATGGTTTTCTTTGGGGGGGCCTGGGGGGCGGCCGGCTGGGGCCGGGGCCGCAGCAGGAGGGTGCCGCCCACGCCCGCGGCCAGGGCCAGGAGCATGAGGGCTACGGTGCGGGGAAGGGAGGAGGTGGTCTGGCTCATGGGGTGGCCTCTACATGGATTTCATGGATGACGATTCGCCCGGGGCTTCCGCCGCCGCGCCCTTGCGGGCGCCCGCGGACATGGAGGCCCCCCCGCCGCCGCCCAGGGCCGTGCCGCCCAGGGACGTGGCGCCGATGGGCGGCGCGGCGCCCAGGTTCAGCTCCCGGTGCGCGATGTGGATGGCCTGGGCCCGGGCCTGGGCCTGGAGAAGGCCGCTCTGGTCGGCGATCCAGCCGTTGAGGGCCTCCAGCACGGACAGGAAGGGCACCTTGCCGACCTCGTACTGGGAAAGCGTCGCGCGAAAGCTGGTCTCGCTCTGCACCAGGAGCCCGCTGCGGTAGAGGCGGATGACGCCCAGCGCCGCGTCCATCTGGGCGGCCCGCTCCCGCACGCGCTGGCCCACCAGGGCCTCCAGGCTCTCCACCTCGGAGCCCGAGGCCTTCCGGCGATGCTCCTGCTCCACCACCGCCTGGGCCTGCTTGCGCTTCTGCCACACGGGGAGCGAGATGGACACGCTGGCGGTCCACATGGGATCCAGGCCGCCCCGGGGCATGTAGCCCGCGGAGACGGCGAAGTCCGGGCGCCGGTCCAGGCGGGCCAGTTCCAGGGATTTCTCCGCCTGGGACACCCCAAGGTGGGCCGCCTTGAGCTCCGGGCTGAGGCCGAGGGCGCTGGCCGTGGCCTCGGAAGCGGCGATGGCGGGGGGTTCGGGCACCTGCTCCAGGGTGCGCTCCGTGGGCAGCGGCGTGTCCGGGGGCAGGGCCCGCAGGCGGTTCAGGCCGGCCAGGGCGCTGCGCTCCTCGGACTGGAGGTCGAGCCTGGACTGCTCCAGGCGGGTGCGCTCCAGCTGGGCCCGCAGGAGGTCCGCCTGGGACCCCTGGCCCACTTCGTAGCGGGCCCGGGCCGTGGCCTCGGCCTGGCGCAGGAACAGGGCCTGCTCGTCCAGGAGCCGCAGCTGGCTCCGCACCAGGAGCAGGGCCACGTAGCCCCGGCGGACGTCGGCTTCCAGGGTGAGGCGCACCCGGCTGGAGGACGCCATGGCGGCCTGGGAGCCCATGCGGGCGATGTCGCCGCGCAGGCCGCGCTTGCCGGGCCAGAGCAGGGGCTGGGTGACCATGATGGAGTAGTAGCTGCTCTCCATCTGCCCCACCTGGATCTTCTTGAACCCGTCGTTCTGGATGCCCAGGGAGAGCACCGGGTCCGGCAGCGCCCCGGCCTGGGGGATGCGCTCGGCTTCGGCCTGGGCCATGGCGCGGGACCGGGCCGCGTCGGGATTGCGGGCCAGGGCCTCCTGGACGAGGGCAGAGAGTTGGGGGTCTTCGGGTGCCTGGGCCAGGCACGCCGCGGGGAGGAGGCCTAGGGCCAGGGTGGGCGCAATGCGCATGGGAACTCCGGATGCTGGGACTGCGTGCTCGTGGAAAAGCCTACGACAAGCGAACGCGTCTCAGATGCGGAATTGACTCAACTTGGCCTGGGGATCCCGGCGGGGGGGCAGGGGCGGGGCATGGGACGGAGCGGCCTCCAGGAAGGCGCGCCGCACGCGGGTCTGGGCGGCAAATGCCGGCCAGGGCGCGGGCTCCTTCCGGGGCGCGGCCTTGCGCACCTGGGCGGCGCGGGCGCGGGACACCAAGGCGGCGGGGGCCGCCGGGGCCGACTGGGACGGCCCGGTGGGGCAGCGGGGGGCGCAGGGGCCCTTGGGCATGCCGCAGGGGCTCGGGTCCTCGGCGCTCCCCCCGCAGCAGCAGGAGGCGGCCGGCGCCGCGGCCACCAGCAGGCCCTGGGCCGGCCCGGAAAGGACGAGGGCGAGCAGGGCGAGGAGGTGGAGGAGTCGGCGGACCATGGGCACCAGAAGTTCAGGATAGGAGCATCCGAAACGATCGGGAAAGGGGTTTTTTGGGGAATTCAATGAATGAATTGTTGAGGTGGCAGGGCCCTGGAAGCCCCCATCAATCCATCTACTTGAAAATCTCAAAAGGGCTATCATTCAACGCAACCCCTCCCAGGCATAGCCAGGTTGCCCCTTCCGATGAGCGAATCCGCGTCCCCATCCATCCCCCGCCGCGCCGTGGCCGCACTCCTTCCCGTGGCCGCGTGTGTCGTCCAGTGGTTGTGCTGGCCGGTGATCGTCCCCTTCGTGTGGTTCCTGTTCTACCCCACGGTCTTCCTCAGCTCCTGGCTGGGGGGCTACGCCTCGGGCGTGGCGGCCACCTTCCTTTCCACCGGGCTGGTCTGGTGGTTTTTCATGGCGCCGGTCCACACCCTGCTCAAGCCCCGGCCCGGCGCCTACATCAACGCCGCGGCCTTCATCGGCATGGGCTTCCTCTTCTCCTATTTCCACGAACGGCTGCACCGGGCCAGGCACGAGGCCGCCGAGGCACGGTTCCGGGCCCTGTTCGAGCAGGCCGGGGTGGGCGTCGTGGAGGCCGAGGCCGCCAGCGGGCGGTTCGTGAGGGTCAACGGCCGGTTCTGCGAGATCCTCGGCCACACCGAGGCCGAGCTCCTGGGGATGCGGTTCCAGGACGTGACGCACCCCGGGGACGTGGACCGGGACGTGGCGGAGACCCGGCGCCTGGCCGCGGGGGAGATCCCGGGCTTCGCCACGGAGAAGCGCTACATCCGCAAGGACGGCGCCACCGTGTGGGCCGCGCTCACCGTGAGGCCCCTCCTCTGGCCCGGACTGGAGGACAAGCACCTGGTGGCCATCATCGAGGACATCTCGGCCCGCAGGTGCGCCGAGGAGGAGGTGAGGCTGCTGAACGCCACCCTGGAACGGCGCGTGGCCGAGCGCACCCAGGAACTCCAGGCCGCCAACCAGGAGCTGGAGAGCTTCGCCTATGCCGTCTCCCACGACCTCCGGGCCCCGCTCCGGGCCATGGACGGCTTCAGCCGGGCCCTCCTGGAGGACTGCGCCCCGGCCCTGGACGCCGAGGGCCGCGGCTACCTGGACCAGATCATCCTGGCCAGCCACACCATGGCCGGCCTCATCGACGGGCTCCTGCTGCTGTCCCGGGCCACCCGCGGCGAGCTCGAGCGGGTCCCCGTGGACGTGTCCGCCCTGGCGGTGGGCGTGCTGGAGGGGCTCCGCAAGGCCGACGGCGCCCGGCCCCCGCGGTGGCGGGTGGAACCCGGGATCCGGGCCGAAGGGGATCCCCGGATGCTCAGGGCCGCCTTCGCCAACCTCCTGGGGAACGCCTGGAAGTATTCCGGCAAGGCCGCCGATCCGCTCATCGAGGTGGACCGCGTGCAGGAGGACGGCAGGGACTGGATCCGCATCCGGGACAACGGCTGCGGCTTCGACATGGCCTTCGCCGACAAGCTGTGGAAACCCTTCCAGCGGCTCCACCGCCAGGACGAGTACCCGGGGCTGGGCATCGGCCTGGCCACGACGCAGCGCATCGTGAACCGGCACGGGGGAAGCCTCCGCGCTGAGTCCGCCCCGGGCCGGGGGGCCACGTTCCTGGTCGCCCTGCCTTCCGCCGCATCCCAGGAGTCGCCATGAACAACCTGCCCGTGATCCTCATGGTCGAGGACAACCCCCAGGACGAGATGCTCACCCTGCGGTCGCTCCGGAAGGTGAACCTGGGGAACCTGGTGGAGGTGGTGCGGGACGGCCAGCAGGCCGTGGACTTCCTGTTCCGGGAAGGGGAGTTCGCCGGGCGCCCCGGGCCCGACCTCCCGGCCCTGGTGCTCCTGGACCTGGGCCTTCCCCGCCTGGGGGGCCTGGAGGTGCTTGCGCGGATCCGCAAGGACTCGCGGACCCGGGCCCTGCCGGTGGTGATCTTCACGTCCTCCAGCGAGGAGGAGGACCGCCTCGCGAGCCTGCTCGGGGGCGCCAACAGCTTCGTGCGCAAGCCCGTGGACTTCGCCGAATTCGCGGAGAAGGTGGGGCGGCTGGGGGTCTACTGGGTGGCGGTGAACGACGCGCCGCGGTCGTGGAGCTGAAGGTGGGCCCCCGGCTCCGGCTCCTGGTGGTGGAGGACTCCGAGGCGGACTTCTCCCTCCACGTCCGCAACCTGGCCCGGCACGGCACGGAGGCCGACCTCCTCCGGGTGGACACCCTGGCCGCCCTGGAGGAGGCCCTGCAGGTCCGGGGCTGGGACGCCGTCATCTCCGACTACAGCCTGCCCGGGCTGGAGTTCGCCCAGGTGCTCGCCCGGGTCCGCCGGAAGCTGCCCGACGTCCCCTTCATCCTGGTGTCGGGCAGCATCGGCGAGGAGGCCGCGGTGGCGCTGCTCCGCCAGGGCGTCTGGGACTTCGTGTGGAAGGACCGGCCTGCCCGGCTCAGCCAGGCCCTCGGCCACTGCCTGGAGGAGGCCCGGGGCCGCGCCGTCCGCGCCGAGGCCGAGCGGGCCCTGCGGGCCAGCGAAAGCCGCTACCGGTCGCTGTTCGAGAACATGCTGGACGGCTACGCCCACGCCCGGGTCATCCGGGAGCGGGGCGAGGCCGTGGACTGGGAGTATCTGGACGTCAACCCCGCCTTCGAGCGGCTCACGGGGCTCCAGGACGTGGTGGGACGCCGGCTCACGGAGGTCATCCCCGGGATCCTGGAGGCCGAGCCCGGCTTCATGGACGCCTTCGGCAGGGTCGCCGCCACGGGCGTTCCGGAACGGCTCGAGCTGTTCGTGGAAACGACGGGCATCTGGTATTCCAATTCCATCTACAGCCCGGCCCGGGACGAGTTCGTGGTGGTCTTCGACAACATCACCCAGCGCAAGACGGACGAGGCCGCGCGGCGCAGCCTGGAGGACAAGATCCGGCACACGGAGAAGCTGGAGAGCCTGGGCAGTCTCGCCAGCGGCGTGGCCCACGACATGAACAACGTGCTGTCCGCCATCCTCGCGGTGGGCCAGGTGCTCCAGCTCAAGGCCGAGGAGGACCCGGGCATGGCCTCGGCCCTGGACACCATCATCAAGGCGGCCACCCGGGGCCGCGACCTGGTGCGGGGCCTCACCAACTTCGCCCGCAAGGACCTGCGGGCCGCCGAACCCCTGGACCTCAACCGCCTCGTGAAGGACGAGGCCGCCCTTCTGGAGCGCACCCTGCGCCGGAAGATCCGCCTCGAGGTGGAGCTTGAGGAACCCCTGCCGCCGTTCCTGGGCGAGGCCGGGAACTTCGGGAGCGCCCTGATGAACCTCTGCGTGAACGCCGTGGACGCCATGCCCGACGGCGGCGTCCTCACCCTGCGCACCCGCGCGGCCTCGCCCGGGTGGATGGAACTGGTGGTGGAGGACTCGGGCAGCGGCATGCCCCCCGAGGTGGCCAACCGGGCCCTGGAGCCGTTCTTCACCACCAAGGAGCCCGGGAAGGGCACCGGCCTGGGCCTGGCCATGGTCCACGGAACCGTCAAGGCCCACGGCGGCACCCTGGAGATCCACAGCGCGGTGGGGCGGGGCACGCGGGTCAGCATCCGGCTTCCCGCCGTGGACGGGACCGTCCTGGAACACGGCGGCCAGGGGCTGGAGGCCGCCCGGCGCCGGGCCCTGCGGATCCTGGTGGTGGACGACGACGAGCTGATCCAGGCCACGGTACCGCTCCTGCTCCACCACCTCGGCCACACGCCCGTGCCCGCCCTGAGCGGGGAGGAGGCCCTCGACATGCTGGAAACGGGCCTCGAGACCGACGCGGTGATCCTGGACCTGAACATGCCGGGCATGGGCGGCGAGGCCGCCTACCTGCGCATGCGCGCCCTCCGGCCGCACCTTCCGGTGCTGGTGGCCACGGGTTTCATGGATCCGTCCACCGTCCTGCTGCTCCAGGGGGACCCCCGCGCCGCCAGCCTTTCCAAGCCCTTCTCCCTGGAGGAGCTGCACCGGAAGCTGGAGGCGCTCGTTTCCACCGCCTGATCAGTGGATCTGCATCCCCCCGGCCCCGCTCCCGGGGTCCTTCAGGAGGAGCACGAAGGGCAGGCACACCACGTACACCAGCACCAGGAACGCGAAGACGTCCACGAAGGCCATGACGTAGGACTGGCGGATCACCTCGAACCCCAGCACGCCCTGGGCCAGCTTCGCGCTGCCCTGCGGATCCAGGCCCGAGGAGGCCCCCAGGGCCAGGTGGAGCCGGTGGGCGCCCTGCTGCAGGGCGCCGCTGTAGGGAGTCATGTGCTCGGCGAGCCGGGCGTGGTGGAACTGGCCGCGGGTCTGCAGGAGGGTGGCGGCCACGGCGATGCCCACGCTGCCCCCCTCGTTGCGCATGAGGTTGAAGAACCCCGCGGCCACGCCCATGGCCTCCCTGGGGATGCGGCGCATGGCCACGGTGGCGATGGGCACGAAGACGAACCCCAGCCCCAGTCCCCGGAAGCACCAGGCGTAGACCAGGTACCCCATGCCGGAATGCAGGTTGATGGAGGTCAGCAGCCAGCTGGAGTAGATCTGGGCGAGAAAGCCCGCCGCGACCGTGTACCGCACGTCCACCTTGCCCATGACGAGCCCGGCCACCATCATGGCCACGACGCTGGCCAGGCCGCCGGGGCTCAGCATGATTCCGGCCCAGGTGGGGGTCCACCCCAGGAAGGTCTGCACGAACAGCGGCAGCATGACGAACGCGGCGTACATCCCGAAGCTGGCCCCGAAGATGAGGAACATCCCCGAGGCGTATTCGGGCAGCTTGAACATGCGCAGGTCCACCAGGGGCCGCTCCGCGGTGAAGGACCGCCACAGGAACAGGATGATGCCCAGGGCCGAACAGGCCGCGTAGAGCGTGACGGTCCGGCTCTCGAACCAGTCCAGGCGCTCGCCCCGGTTCAGGAAGAGCTCCAGGCACCCCAGGCCCACGGCGATGAAGATCAGGCTCCAGTAGTCCATGGCGCCTTCGGGCTTGCGGTCGGGGGCCTCGTCCACGAAGGCCGAGGCCAGGGCGTAGGAGATGATCCCAACGGGGATGTTGATCCAGAAGATCCAGGGCCAGCTCCAGTTGTCCGTGACCCAGCCGCCCACCAGGGGCCCCACGATGGGGCCGCAGATCACGCCGATGCCGAAGACCGCGGTGGCGATGCCCTGCTCGGCCCGGGGGAAGGCCTCCATGGTGATGGCCTGGGACATGGGCACCATGGCCCCGCCCGTGAGGCCCTGGACCACCCGGGCGGCGATGAGCGTGCCCAGGGTGGGCGCGGCCCCCGCGGCCAGGGAGGCCAGGGTGAACCCCGCGAGGCAGGAAAGGTAGAGCCGTTTGCGGCCGAAGCGGTTCCCCAGCCACCCGGTGATGGGCAGGACGATGGCGTTGGCCACCAGGTAGCTGGTGAGCACCCAGGTGATCTCGTCGGTGCCCGCGGCGTAGGTTCCCTTCATGTGGGGCAGGGCCACGTTGGCCACGGAGGTGTCCAGCACTTCCATGAAGGTGCCCAGCATCAGCGCGAGGGCGATGACCCACTTGAAGGGCGCGCCCCGATCCAGGGCCGCCCCGCTCATTCGCGCGTGTCGATGACGGCCGAGACGCTGAGGCCCAGGCGCAGCTTGTGGTCGGGATCGCCGCCCGGGGCCAGGCGGATGCGCACGGGAACCCGCTGCACGACCTTCACCCAGTTCCCCGTGGCGTTCTCCGCCGGCAGGAGGCTGAAGGCGGCACCGGTGCCCGCGGCCAGGCTCTCCACCACGCCGGGGAATTCACGGTCGTCAATGTCGGCGCGCAGGGTGACCTTCTGGCCGGGGCGCACGCGCCGGAGCTGGGTCTCCTTGAAGTTGGCCTCCACCCAGAGGTCATCGCGCCCAAGGGGAACGACCGCCAGGAGCGGCTGGCCCGCGGCCACGACCATGCCGGGCTCGGCCAGCTTGCGGGTCACGAAGCCGTCGCTGGGGGAGGTGAGGGTGCAGTAGCCCCGCTGGAGGCGGATCTGCTCGATGGCGGCCAGGGCCTGGGCCTCCTTGCTCCCGCTGACCTGCAGGCCGCCCTGGATGGCGGCCACCTGCTTGCGGGCGGCTTCGAGCTGGGCCGTGGCGACCTGGTGGGCCGTGACGGCGTGGTCCAGCTTCTGGCGCGGGATGGACTGCCGTTCCACGAGGATCTCCAGGCGCTTGCGCTCCAGGGCGGCCAGGCCCTCCTGGCTTTCGGCGGCGCGCACCTGGGCCTGGGCCTGGGCGATCTGGGAGCGGTTGAGGGCCATGGACGCCCGGGCTTCGGCCAGGGAACCCTGGGCCTTGGCCTCGGCGGCCTCGAAATCCTTGGGGTCCAGGGTGGCGAGCACCTGCCCGGCCTTCACGGCGTCGTTCTCCTTCACCGCGAGGGTGAGGATGGCCCCGGGCACCCGGGAGGCCACGGCCACCACGGGCCCCTTCACGTAGGCGTCGTCGGTGGCCACGAAGACCTCGTTGTGGCGCCAGCTGAGGAAGCCCCAGACGCCGGCGGCGGCGGCCAGCGCCAGGATGACGGCCAGGGAGACCCACATGCGGGTGCGCTTTTCCATGATCAATGCTCCAGCGAACGGGTCGCGTAGAAGGTTTCCAGGTCCTCGCCCAGGAGGGACAGGAGTCCGGCCTGGACGGCGTAGGCTCGGCAGAGGCGGTCCGACAGGCTGAAGCGGCTCTCGGCCAGCACGGTCTCGGCGTCCAGCACGTCGGCGCTCTTGGCGTAGGCCTGCTGGTACTGCTCGCTGACGATGCGGAGGTTCTCCAGGGCGGCCTCGACGTTCGCGCGGGCCGTCTCCATTTCGGCCAGAGCCTGGCCGTAGTCGCGCAGGGCCGCGGCGGCGGCGTTCTCCACCTGGCGGCGGGCCTCGGTGAGCTCGCGGCGCGCCGTGCCCTCCTCGGCCCTGGACCGGCTCACCCGGGCCGAACGCGCACCGCCGTCCCACAGCTTCCAGCTGAGCCCGAGGTAGAGCGTGGTCTGCTGGGGGTGCGCCAGGAAGCGGTTCTCCTCGTAGGAATGGCCCACCTGGGCCACTACGGTGGGCGCGAAGTCCCGGCTGCGGAAGGCCACCTGGCCTTCGGCGGCCTGGACCTTGGCCTCCAGGGCCTTGATGCCCGCATTGGCCTGGGGCGCCCGGGACCGCACCGCCGCCTCGTTCCAGGGCATGGCGGGCGGGGGGGGCAGGGTCTCCGGCAGGGAGAGCGGCGCGCCCGGGGCCTGGCCCATGGCGATGTTCAGGCTCTCCCGGGCCGACACCAGGGCGTTGTCCAGGGTCCGTCCCGCGTCGTCCACCGCCCGAAGGGCCACTTCGGTGCGCAGGAGGTCGTTGCGCGCCACCACGCCCTGCTCGAACAGGGACCGGGCGTCCCGGAGGTGATCCTCCAGCGCCTGGCGCCGCTGGGCGACCACGAGGCGGCGGGCCCGGATGTTGACGGTCGTCATGTAGCGGGCCGCCACGTCCGCCTGGGCCCGGGCGACGGCGTCCCTGCCGCCCAGGTCCACGGCCCGTTCCTTGGCGCGGGTGGCGGCGAGGGCGCTGCTGCGCCGGCCGAAGTCGTAGACCAGGTAGCTGGCGGTGAGGTGGTAGCGCCAGGAGGATTTCTGGGCCACCGGCTGGTCCAGGGAGGGCACGGTGATGGCGCCCAGGACCGGAATGGGGCCCACCGTGAAGGACTCCGTGCGCAGGGCGGCGTCCCGGTCCAGGTTCAGGTGCCCGCCCTTGAGTTCGATCTCGGGGAGGAAGGCGGCCTTCACCTCGTCCCGGTCGCCCTGGGCGCCCCGCAGGGACAGCGCGGCCAGGTCGGCCTGCATGGAGGAGGTTCCGGCCCGGCGCAGGGCCTCGGCCAACGTCAAGGGCGGCTCCGCCGCCATGACACCCGCGGCCAGGAGAAGAAGAAGGGCGGGCCTCATCATGACCGCACCTCCCGGGCCACGCCGTGCATCAGGCATTCCATGGCCCGGGCCACCGTGGCCCCGGCCTCCTCCCTGGGCTCGCGGCCGTGGGCGAAGTGCAGGGAGGCCTGGATCACCTCCATGGCCAGCTGGGTGAGGAACTCCGGATCCATGGGCCGCAGGAGCCCGTGGTCCAGGGCCTCCTGCACCAGATCCTTGAGCCGGGCCCGCTCCGCGCGGTAGATCTTCCCCAGGCTGGGCATGAACCGGGAGTCGAAGCCCCAGTCGAACTGCACCCGGTCCCGCACGAAGGTGGGCAGGGAGAAGGGCCGGTCCTGGAAGGCCTCGGCGTACACCTGGGCCAGCGCCTCGATGCGGTCCAGGGGCGAGCCCCCGCGTTCCGCCAGGGCCGCGTCCGCGCGCCGGTGGAAGGCCTCGGCCCGCTGCTGCACCACCTGCTCGTACAGCTCCTGCTTGGAGGCGAAGTGCTCGTAGAGGCCCTGCATGCCGATCTCCGCCTCCGCGGCGACCTCCTGCATGGTGGCCTCGTCGAAGGGCCTGCGCCCGAAGACCCGGCCCGCGGCCTCCAGGAGCACCTCCCGGCGCTGGTGGCGTTCCTTTTCCCGGCGTGCGTTCATGATGGAACCTCGAATCTGAATTTAGAATATGGATTCTGAATTCTCAAGAGGGAAATCACCCGGGTGGTTTTTGCTTGGTTATATTTGTAATTAGACGATTTAGGAATCAAGGTCGCATCTGTGACATCGCGATGTCACAAATGCACCGTTGGCTGACCGCGATATGAAACGGCAACCATGGGCCCAGCTTCAGGCGAAGAGGTCCTCGTACCGGTCCCGGCGCGTCATGACCGTCACGTCCCCGTTCCCGTGGGCCAGGAGCCGCGGCGGACGCGGGTAGGCGTTGGCGTTGCTCGCCATGAAGTGGGAGGTGTAGGCGCCGGTGTCGCGGATCAGGAGCGTGTCGCCGCGCCCGGGGCGCCGCCTCATGCGGGTCTGGAACCTGGCCAGGAGGTCGCCCGAGAAGCAGAGGTTGCCGGCCACGAAGGTCTCGAAGGGCTCCGGGTCGTCGGGGCCCCCGAGCACGTCCCAGCGGTTGGGGAGGCCCTCCAGCATGGAGTCGGCGTGGTTCAGGACGCCCATCTCCACGGTGACCAGGTTCCGGGAACCGGCGGCCCTGCGCACGTGGGCGACGCGGCACAGGGTGACCCCGGCGTCCTCGGTGATGGCCCGGCCGGGTTCCACCAGGAGTTCCGGGCTGTCCAGGGAGGCCAGGGCCTCCAGGGTGCCCAACGTCTCGCCGTCCACCCTCACCTCGCCCTTCAGGACGGCCTCGAGCATCCGCTCCTTGGGCCAGGGGCTGTGGTAGGCCTCGCCGTGCCAGGCGCCGTCGGCGCCCAGGCCGGCCATGCCCAGGTTCCAGCTGAATCCGTCCCGGGCGGCGGTGCGCCGGCGCAGTTCGTCCCAGGCCGCCTCGTCCAGGTAGTTCACGGGGAAGCCCCCGCCCAGGTTCAGGATGGGGCACGCGCCGGTGCGCTGCCGCAGGGCCCGGCCCAGCTCCACCATGCGGCCCAGCACGGCCAGGTAGGGTTCGGGCCGGGTGATCTGGGAGCCGATGTGGGTGTGGAAGCCCAGGAAGCGCACCGAGGGATAGCTCGCCAGGTTTTCCAGGAGGGGCGGGATCTCGCCCACGGGGATGCCGAACTTGGACCAGGGCCCGGCCGTGAAGATGTCGTCCCCCGTGACCCGCCCCAGATCGAAGCCCGAGAGTCTCAGGAGGACCCGGGCGCGCCGGCCCATGGTCCGGGCCGCGGACTCCACCAGGGCCAGCTCCTCGGCGGAGTCGGCCACGATGAGCATGCGGGAGCCGATGGCCTCGCGGATGAGGTCGTCCTCCTTGCAGTTGCCGTTGAGGTCCAGGGTGCGCGGGTCCATGCCGGCCTGCAGGGCCATGCGGGTCTCGAAGGGGGAGGCCACGTCCGCCCCGGCGCCCTCGGCTCGGATGGCGGCGAGCAGGACGGGGTGGGCGGAGGCCTTCACGGCGTACCGGACCCCGCCCCGGGGGTAGAGGTCCCGGAAGATCTGCGTGAAGGCACGCACGTTCTCGCGGACCCGGGGCAGCCAGGTGAGGTGGAGGGGCAGGCCGTACTCGGCGATCCAGTCGCCGGCGGGCCGGCCCAGCAGTTCCGTCACTCGAAGGTTCCCTTGACCAGCACCTTGTGGGCCTTCATGAGGACCCGGCCCCGGGCGATCATGGTGTGGACCGTGAGGTCCCGGGGGTCGAGCAGCACGATGTCGGCGTCCATGCCCGGGGCCAGCTGGCCCTTGCCCTGGAGCTTGAAGATGCGCGCGGGGTTGGAGGTGATGACCCGCAGGGCGGTGGCCAGGGGGATGCCCTCCTTCTGCACGGCGTCGCGCACCTCCGGGAACAGGCTCGTGACCCGGCCCACGCCCACGCCCTGGATGCGGCCGTTGACATCGAAGTCGGGCAGGCTGCCCTGGCCGTCGGAGGTGAAGGTGATGTGCCCGGGGTCCACCCCCGCGTCCAGCATGCGCCGGAGGCCCTCGGAGGGCTTGATCTCGCCGGCCTCCACGAAGGCCGGAACGGTGGAGGTGGTGAAGTCCACGAAGCCGCCCGACAGGGCGTAGGCGGTGCCCTCCTCGAACAGCGTGGGGTTGCGGTTGATGTGGGTGGGCAGGAACTGGCGGGCCGGGATCTCGGTCTCCAGGAGCAGCCTGCGCAGGTATTCCAGGCCGCGCCGGCCGTCGCCCAGGTGGATGTTCACCACCCCGGCCTTGCCGGAGAGGATCCCGCCCCGGCGGGTCTCCCCCGCGAGCTGCGCGAAGGCCTCGAAGGTGGGCTGGGAGGAGCGGTGGTCGCTCATGGCCACCTCGCCCACGCCGAGGATCTTCTCGATGCAAAGGAGGTCGCCCTCGATGCTGCCCGTGAGGGTGTGCACCGGCACCGCGTAGTGGCCGGTGAGGGCATAGGTGGTGATCCCCTCGGCCTCCAGCCCCTGGGCCTTGGCCAGGAGGCCGGTCATGGTCCGGGTCACCCCGTCGGTGCCCAGGCACCCGATGATGGTGGTCACCCCGCCCAGGACGGCGTCCGAGAGCACCAGCTCGGGGGTGCGGGTGGCGGGGCCGCCCTCCCCGCCTCCGCCCATGATGTGCACGTGGCCGTCGATGAAGCCCGGAACGGCGATGAGGTTCCGGGCGTCGATGACGTCGCAATAGCGCCTGGGGATCCGGATGTCGGGATGCATGCGGAGGATCTTCCCGCCGCCGGCGAGCAGGTCGCACCGGCCTTCGGGGGAAGGGGAATGGATTTCGGCGTTCTTGATGAGGAGCATGCGGCGACTCCAGGGTCCGGCTAAAGGACGCGCCAGACCGGAAGGGTACCATCGGGCAGGGCCAGGGTGCGGAAATCCTGGTAGCTGTAGAGCCCGTAGAGGAGGCAGGGTTCGAGGATCCCGATGGCGCTGCGCGCCAGGGGCTGGTCCAGGGGCACCAGGAGGGACCCCTCGGGGAAGGTGTGGCCGGCGGCGGGGTCGCGGGCGACGATCTGGCGGTTCTCGTACCGGCCGTACAGGTCGTCGTAGCCCTCCTCCACCCGGAGGAGGCGGCAGCGCTCGGCCTGGAGGGGGGCGGCGCCGGCCTGGACGTACCGGATCCCGTGCCGGTCCAGGAGGGCCTTGAAGACCCCGGCCGCGGCCGCGTCGATGACGTAGGCCCGGGGGGTGGCCACGCTGCCCTTGACCACCAGGTCGGTCATGAGGCCCGGGGACGGGATCTCCAGGACCTTGCCCGTGGCCCGCTCCGTCACCTTGACCAGGGGGGCCTTGCCGTCCAGGTTGGCCCAGAAGAAGTTCGTGGGCAGGTAGGGGGGGATGGGCTCCCTGCGGGCGGCTTCGCACAGGGACGCCACCTTCCGCCGGGAGGCGGCGGTGCCCAGCAGGTGCCGGTAGAGCCGGGTGAAGGCGTCGGCCCGGGCCGGCAGGTCCTGGGGCGCGCCGGGCTGGCGCCGGGTGCCCGCCTCGATGATGAAGGAGAGGATGCCCATGCTGCCCAGGCTGTTGCGGCCGTCGTCCACCTCGGTGGTGGAGGGGCGGATCTCGTCCAGGGGCGGCAGGCCGCCCACGGTGTAGCGCGTGTAGGCGTAGCCGGCACGGGCCATGACGGGCCGGGCGGATTCCACCCGGGCCAGGGCCTCCTTCCGCAGCGCCGCGGGGATCCAGGGCGCGTTGAGGGCGTCCATGGTGATCAGCGGCCAGCAGTCCCAGCCCTTGGCGTCCCAGTCCTTGCCGTCCCGGGTGAATTCGTGGCTGTCCACGGCCAGGTGGGGGAGGATGCGCCGGGCCACGGCGTGGAGGGCGCGGGTCTCGGGCTGGAGCAGGCGGATGTGGTCCCGGTTCAGGTCGGCCAGGGCGCCGTTGGTGCGCCGCCTGGCCTCGGCCCCGTCGGGGTTCACCATGGGCATCAGGTAGAGGTCCACGTCCTCGGGCAGGAGCGCGGGCTTGTCGGCGATGGCCCGGATGAGGCAGAGCTGGGCGTCCTTGCCGGAAATCTCGTTGCCGTGCTGCTGGGCGTAGAAGAACGCCTTGAACCGCGCCTTGGCGCCGCCGCGGTTCAGGCGCACCAGGCGAATGGCGCGGCCCTCGACGCTGCGGCCCTCTTCGGTGACGGTGATGAAGCCGGGCCTGGCCACTTTCTCCAGGAAGGCCTCCATGTCCGCATAGGAGATGGTGGCCTTCAGGCGGAGGGGATCGGCGGGAACCCGCGGCTCCCCGGAAGCGGCCATCAGGGTCGAGGCGAGGAGGAACGGGAGGATGCGCATGTCAGGGTTTCACCTTCCGGGTGGCCAGGTCGATGGTGCCGCCCTTGCGGAGGTAGTGGAGCGTCAGGCCCGTGAAGCCGCCGTTCTTCAGGTGCATGCCCCGGGAGTCGAAGACCAGGACGCCGCTGGCGCCTTGCACGGTGCCCACGCCGTTGCGCACCACCAGAGCGGTGGTCTCGTCCACGCCGATGGAAAGGACGCCGGGGAAGGTCATGCCGATGCTGAGCAGACGGTTCTCGCGGCCCCGCTTGATGAAGTGCTGGTCGATGACCACGTCTTGCGGCAGGAACCCCATGCCCTCCCGGGTGACGTAGGCGTTGGGCCCCATCTCCCGCAGCTCCAGCTTGCCGAACACGTCTTCGCCCACCAGCATGATCTTGGACATGATGGCGGCGCCCGCGCTGGTGCCGCCCACGACGGCGCCGGCCTGGTACTTGTCCTTGATGAGCTTGTGCAGCGGCGTCCCCACGATCTTGTCGCCCACCAGGGCCTGGTCCCCGCCGGAGAACCAGAACCCCGTGCAGCGCCCGGCGGCCTCGAGCATGGCCGGGGTGGAGGAATCCTCGCGCTTGCGCACGTCCAGGGGCACCAGGGTGATGCCGTGGGGGGGGAGCGTCTCGTTCCAATCCTTGAGTTCCCCCTCGGGGTCCGAGGTGGCCGTGGGGATGATGCCGATGACCCCGCCCCGGCCCCCGGCGCCCTTCAGGAAGGCGTCCATGATGTCGGGCGTGGTGCCGTGGCCTCCGACGATGACCAGGGTGCCCTTGGGGGGGGCCGGGAGGGTCGGTGTGCCCGCTGTGAGCAGGATGCTGGCCAGGGCGCAGGCGAGGATTTTCATGGTATTACTCCGTTCCCCGGCGACGGGGAGGCCTCAGCCGCCCCGTCGCCAAGCGAGGGTGGGACCGCCGGTCCGGATCAGAAGGTAAGCTTACCGCCGATGCGGAAGGTTCTGGGCTGTTCGATGTCGAGCACCATGTTGTAGTAGACGCTGTCGTACCGTTCACCGCGGGAGGTGACGGCGGCACAGTTCAGGGCGTTGAACACATCGAAGAAGGCTTCGAAGCCGACCTTGTTGGTCACCTTGAACTTGTGTGCGACGCGAAGGTCGAGGATCCTGCGCGCGTCATAGGTGCTGGAGCCCTGGGGTTCGATGTTCACGTAGTAGTACTCGCGGTTGCTCAGGCGCGAGGTTCGGATGTAGCGGGTGTAATGCAGGCCGCTGAGATACGCGAAACTGGCGCTCACCCGGGTTCCCCAGGGCGTCTGGTACGACGTGCGGACCTTGATTTCATCGTCGTTGGTGCCCGGGAGGGAACCGTAGTTGTTGTACATCGATCCGGCCCACTCGCGACCGGAAGTGTAGGCGTTGGACTTGACCAGGTTTCCCTTGTTGCTCGCCTTGGTGTAACTGATATTGAGGTCCCAGTTCTCGGTGAACCGGCCGTCCAGGCTAAAGGTCCCGGCCTTGTAGTCGCGCTTGGCGTCCGGGTCGTTGGTGATGTAGAAGTCGTGCGGAGCCAGGTTCGGGTTCGCCGGGTCATAATCGTTGAAGCCTGGACGGTTGAAGGTCAGGACTTCCCCATTGAGGGGGTTCGTGACGGAGGTGGTGGAGCTGGAAACAGGCAGCCTGTCGAACCGTGCGAGCAGGTCCTTGCCTTTGCGCCACACATAGTTCACGGCCACCTGCCAATTCTTCGCGAACCGCTTCTCGATGGCGAACTGCATTTCATCGAAGTGCGGGTGCTTGATGTTGGGATCCAGCGTGCTCGCCTCGCTCACCCGGTTCCGGAAGTTGTCCTCGGTGAACGCCGGGAGGGGAACGTCGCCGAGGGGATTGGAGAGATTGTGGATCTCCAGTACCTGCGCGTCGTCATAGTTCGGCCACCAGTAGCGGTTCTCGACGGGGTAGGCACCCGGAATCGCGCGATCATAGTAGGCGCCGCTCAGGCCATCGAAGTAGCGTCCCACGTGGGCCTTGATGGACCAGGTCTTGGCGGCGTCCGGGGTGAAGGTGATGCCGAAGCGGGGCGCGACGGTGTTTGTCTTCCAGATGTTGCCGCCCTTGAACTGTTCGAAGCGCAGGCCGGGGCGCACGGAAATTTTGTCGTTGATGGTCCAGGCGTCCTGGATGAACAGGCAGGTCCGGTCCAGCTTCGTGTCGAAATTGTAGCCGCCTCCCACCTGGACGAAGTCCGTGTAGACGAGGTTCCCGTCGGCGAGTGCGTTCAGGGAGATGCCGCCCGGGTACCAGGTGTGCTCCTTGTCGCGGGCATGGTCCATGTCGATGCCGACCTTGATCGCATGGGAGCCGTGGCTCGAAGGCAGGTAATAGTCGAGGGAACTCAGGAGGCCGATGCGGGAACGGGTGTTTTCGAAGGCCTCGTAGGCGTTCAGGATCTGCTCGTAGCCGGCGTACTTCTGGTAGCTGGCGTACGCCGCGTTCACCGGCACGGTGCCGTCGATGTACATCGAGTAGTTCTCGCCGTTGTAGGCCTTGTGGTCGTCGATGCCGGTGTACCCGCTGAGGCGGGCCGTCCAGGTCAGGTTGCTGCCGAGGGTCTGCAGCCACTCGATGCCGTAGGTGTAGTTGGGGCCGTGCTGCTCCCGGGTCGCCTCCGCGGGTAGGACGCGGCTGGCGCCGCGGTGGTCTGTCTCGACGGTGTCGAAGTCCGCGAATACCGAGAGGGTGGCGGTGGGGATGGCCTGCCAGGTGAGGTTGATCATGGCCCTGGGCGTGGACCGCTTTTCGGAGGTGGGGCTTCCCGCCGGGGTGCGTTCCGTGGAAATGGATTCCAGGGAGAGGAAATACCAGAGCTTGTCCTTGATGAGGGGGCCGCCGAAGTTCAAGGCCATGTCGATGGCCGTGTCGCCCACCTTGCGGGCGGTTCCGATGTTCGTCAGGGACGTGTCCACGATTTCCTTGGTCGCGCTCCAGGAGTCCTTCTGGTAGTAGCCGGAGAGGGAGCCCGTGAGTTCATTGCCGCCCTTCTTGATGACGCCGTTGAAATAGGCTCCGGAGAATCCGCCGAACTCGGCGCCGGCGCCGATGCCGCCGATCTGGACTTCGTCGAACCAGTCGGGATTGACCTGGACCCAGGCCTGTCCGGCGGAGGAGTCGCCCACATTGATGCCGTTGATCAGGTAGGCATTCGCATTGTCGCGGTCGCCGCCGAAGCCCGAAGCTGAGACCCGGGCGCTGGAGCCGACCGTGAGGTTGATGCCGGGGGTCAGGGCCGCGATGGCGGAAATGTCGCGCCGGATGGGAAGGTTGGCGATCTCTTCGGCCCGGTAGTTCCGGGTGGTGGTGGAGGCCATTTCCTCGGTCCCCGCGACGCCGACCACTTCCACCGTGGCCGTGGACTCGGGAGCCAGGCGGAAGTCGACCGTGGTGGTCTTGCCGAGTTCAGCGATTTCGGAGGTCTTCCGGGTGGGAAAGCCCTTGGCCTGGACCGTGATGGCATAGCGGCCGGGAGGGAGGGCCTGGATCCGGTACCGGCCGTTCTCGGCCGTCGTGGCGGTGCGGCTGCCGCCGATCAGGGAGTCCGATGTCACCCGGACCACGGCGCCCACGATCGGTTTTCCGCTCTGGTCCCGGATCAGGCCGGCGAGGGCCGAAGTGGTCGTGCTCTGGGCGAAGAGAGCGGCCGGGGCGGCGATCAGCCCCAGTGCAAGCAGGGATAAGGACCTACGGTTTGGTTCCACGGCTCCTCCTTGGGGGGTTGATTGAGTAGACCAAGCATATGAAGCCCCAGGGAGGAATCAAGAAAAAATTTTCCAAAAAATTACTTGTTGGAAAAATACTTACAGTTTTCGGCCGGCTGGATGGGCCGGATCAGGCGTGGGCGCCGGTTCCCGTCACCTCGGGGGCCTGCGCGCGGTGGTCCGCGAACCACTCCGAGAGGGCCTGCACCTTGGCGAAGATGGCCTCGGGGCGGGTGCCGTCCCGCCACGGGAGGAGCTGGCCGTCCAGCTTCAGCACCGCGCCGTGGGCCACCACCGCGTCCACCTCCGAGCCGTCCGCGGCCCAGAGGAGGTTTTCCGTGACGTTGTCCAGGCGCGTGGGCACCAGGTTGGGCCGGGCCAGGTCCATCAGGACCCAGTCCGCCTGGCGCCCCGGGGCCAGCTCGCCCTGGTTGAGGCGCAGGATCCGGCTGGGCGCCACGGTGATCATCTCCAGCAGCTGCTGGGAGGGCAGGAGGGTGGCGTCCTGGTGCAGGGCCTTCTGGTACTGGGAGGCCAGGCGCGCCGCGGCCAGGATGTTCTGGTTGTCGGCCGAGCCCGAGCCGTCGGTGGAGATGGCCACGGGCACGCCGGCGCGCAGCATGTCGATGAGGGGCGGCATGCCCGAGCCCAGGATGGTGTTGGCCAGCGGGTTGTGCACCACCGCGGCGCCGCTGCGGGCGATGAGCTCCACGTCCCGGGGGCCGCAGTTCACCTGGTGGGCCAGGACGGTGCCTTCGTCCAGGATGCCGATCTCCTGGAAGTACTCCACGGGCGTCAGCCCGGGCTCGATGGATTCGGTGAACCACTTCGTGGTGCGCGGCTCCTCGGAGCTGTGGATGTGGAAGAGGGTCCCGTGCTCCCGGGCCCAGGCCTTCTGGGGCACCAGCACGGCGCGGCTGTTGGAGAAGCACTGGTCGGGGCCGGGGACGAAGCGCGTGCGCCGGCACCGGGCCTGGATCTCCAGGGCCTTGTCGAGGCGCGCGACGGCGTCCCCCGGCCCATCCAGAAGCTCTTTCGCGTAGAACCGGTCCTGCCCCCCCACCGCCACGATCATGGTGGTGCCCGCGGCCTCGTTGGCCTCGGCGATGTCCTCCAGGTGGTACTTGTTCCAGTTGCAGTGGTGGACCATGGTGGCGGTGATGCCGTAGTGGATGTCGCAGAGGCGCGCCATGCGGTAGGTGGCGGCCTGGGGCGTGCAGCCCAGGCGCTCGCGCAGCTCGTCCCGGCGGGCGTTGAGGAAGCCCGTGAAGGGGTTCACGGCGTGGTCGAGCCAGGCGGTGAGGGGCTCGTCCCGGGCGATGCCGATGAGGGGCTGCTCGTGGTCGTGGCCGTGGGCCTTCACGAAGGCGGGGAGCAGGACCATGTCCTGCATGGGGATGGGGTCGCCGGAAGGCACCTCCCTCCGGGTGTGCAGGACGCGCAGCCGGGTGCCCCAGGTTTCCGCCAGGCGCCGGCCCACGGCGGCGTCGTAGGGCCCGGCCTCGAGGATCTCCCCGTCCCGGGCGAGGACGTAGCCGTCCTGGATGCGCCGGGTCCGGTCCGGTGCGGCCAGGGGGAGCATGAACCGGCAACGGCAGACGAGAAGGTCGGGCTCGCTCATGGGGGCTCCTGGGGTGTGACGGCCATCATTTTCCGGCAGGGTTCATCCCCGTTATTGAAGGGAATGTTAACGTTGGGCATCCGCCTTGCGGGTGGGGTACGGCTGGGTGATTTCAGACTGAAAATATTTTGACACGATGGTCTCTTTTTTGTTTATCCTCACTTGCATACCGCATCCAGTGACTCTTTCTCTTCCACCCCGCCTTGAAGCGACCTCTCGGTCATAATTTAGGGCAAAGCCAGTGGGTTGGTGAAATTATCAATTCATACGGCGACTTGCCCGAAGGGCGGGACTCGCCTGCAAGTGGCCGCACCGAACGTCAGCCTGTGTGGGATCACCAATGCCGAACGCGCCATCCGAGACACCGCGGCTAGTCATCAAAGGGGTGAGCAAGATCTACCCCTCTGTCATCGCCAACGACAACGTCGACCTGACGATCATGCCCGGCGAGATCCGGGCGGTGCTGGGCGAGAACGGGGCCGGAAAATCGACTTTGATGAAGATCATCTACGGCGTGACGCACCCGGACAAGGGTGAGCTCCTCTGGGAGGGCAGCCCGGTGACGGTGCAGAACCCCGCCCACGCCCGGGAACTGGGCATCGGGATGGTATTCCAGCACTTCTCCCTGTTCGAGACGCTCACCGTCGCCCAGAACGTGGCCCTGGCCGTGCCCGGGCGGCTCGACCTGGCCGGGCTCTCCAAGCGGATCGAGGAGATCTCGGAGAAGTACGGGCTGCCGGTGGACCCGCGCAGGCTCGTGCACGCCCTGAGCGTCGGCGAGCGCCAGCGGGTGGAGATCATCCGCTGCCTGCTGCAGAACCCCCGCCTGCTCATCCTGGATGAGCCCACCTCCGTGCTGACCCCCCAGGCGGTGCGCAAGCTCTTCGAGACGCTGCGCCAGCTGGCTTCGGAAGGCGTGAGCATCCTCTACATCAGCCACAAGCTGGACGAGATCCAGGAGCTGTGCCACACCGCCACGGTGCTGCGCAACGGCCGGGTCACGGGCCACTGCACGCCCTCCCAGGAGACGCCGAAGACCATGGCCCGCCTGATGATCGGCGAGGACCTGCCCACCTTCCACCACGGGGAACCCGAGGAGGGCCGGGAGGTGCGCCTGCGCATCGACGGCCTATCCGTCAAGTCGGAGGATCCCTTCGGCGTGGACCTCGAGGACGTTTCCCTGGAAGTGCGCAGCGGCGAGATCGTGGGCATCGCGGGCGTCTCGGGCAACGGCCAGCAGGAGCTGCTGCGGGCCATCTCCGGGGAGGAGCCCGTGCCCGACAAGCGCTGGATCCACGTGTGCGGCGTGGCCGCGGGCCGCATGAACGCATCCCGGCGCCGGGCGCTGGGCATGTGCTTCGTGCCCGAGGAGCGCCTGGGCCGGGGGGCCGTGCCGCGGCTTTCCCTCACGGACAACGTGCTGCTCACCGCCTTCCGCCGGAAGATGGTGCGCTTCGGCATGATCCGCCGGAAGGCGGCCAAGACCTTCGCCGACGACTGCATCCGGCTTTTCGACGTGAAGTGCGGCGGCGCGTCCAGCGAAGCCAAGTCGCTTTCGGGCGGCAACCTCCAGAAGTTCATCGTGGGCCGCGAGATCCTCCAGGAGCCCAAGGTCCTGGTGCTGGCCCAGCCCACCTGGGGCGTCGACGTGGGGGCGGCCTCCTTCATCCGCCAGCAGCTGCTCGGCCTCCGGGAGAAGGGCACCGCGGTGCTGGTGATCTCCGAGGAACTGGACGAGCTGTTCGAGATCTGCGATCGACTCGTGGTGATCGCCAAGGGCCGCCTTTCACCTTCCAAGGCCACCTCGGAGACCGGGGTGGAGGAAGTGGGCGTCTGGATGAGCGGAATGTGGCCCGGGGCGGAACCGGCCAAGGATGAGGCTCCCCATGTGGCTTAAGTTCGAACAGCGTCCCGAACCCTCCCGGCTCATGCGCTACCTGTCCCCGCTCCTGGCGGTGGGACTGATGGTGGCCTCGGGCATGCTCCTCTTCCACCTCCTGGGCAAGAGCCCGGTGGAGGGGTTCAAGGTCTTCTTCCTCAACCCCATCCAGGACAAGTACGGAATCGCCGAGCTGTTCCTGAAGGCGACGCCGCTCATCCTCTGCGCGGTGGGCCTGGCGGTGGGGTTCCGGGGCAACATCTGGAACATCGGCGCCGAAGGCCAGCTGCTCATCGGCGCCCTGGCCGGGGGCGGGCTGGCCCTCCACTTCCACGACACCAACAGCATGCTGCTGCTTCCGGCCATGATCGTCGCCGGGGCCCTGGGCGGCATGTTCTGGGCCGCCATCCCGGCCTGGCTGCGCACGCGGTTCAACGCCAACGAGATCCTCACGAGCCTGATGCTCGTCTACATCGCCGAGCTGATCGTGTCCTGGCTGGTGCACGGCCCCTGGATGGACCCCGACGGGTTCAACTTCCCCCAGACGCGGCTCTTCCAGGCCAAGGCCACCATGCCCATCCTGGTGGAGGGCACCCGCGTCAACGCCGGGCTCTTCATCGCCCTGGGGGCGCTGATCGCGGGCTGGATCTTCATGAACCGGAGCTTCATGGGCTACCAAATGAAGGTCGCGGGCCAGGCGGAGAACGCCGGGCGCTACGCGGGCTTCTCGGCGCGGCGGACGGTGTGGATCGGCATGCTGGTGGGCGGCGCCATGGCCGGCATCGCGGGCGTGGCGGAGATCTCGGGCCCCGTGGGGCAGATCACCGAGCACATCTCGCCGGGCTACGGCTTCGCGGCCATGATCGTGGCCTTCGTGGGCCGCCTTGACCCCGTGGGCATCCTCTTCTCCGGGCTCCTCATGGCCCTCCTCTACCTGGGCGGGGAGCAGGCCCAGCAGTACCTGGCCCTCCCCTACTCCATCTCGAAGGTCTTCCAGGGCCTGCTGCTGTTCTTCCTGCTCTGTTCGGACGTCTTCATCACCCACCGCATCCGCTGGAAGAAATAGGAGATAGTCATGCAGCCGAGTCTCCTTTCCGCCATCCTGTTCGCCACCATCGTGGCGGGGACGCCGCTGATCATCGCCGCCGTGGGCGAACTGGTCACCGAGAAGTCCGGCGTCCTGAACCTGGGCACCGAAGGCATCATGTCCATGGGCGCCGTGGCCGCCTTCGCCGTGACGGTGCACACCGGCAGCCCCGTCCTGGGCATCCTGGCCGGGATGGCGGCGGGCATGGCCATGGGCCTCATCTTCGCCGTCGCGGCCCTCACGTTCATGGCCAACCAGGTCGCCTCCGGGCTGGCGCTCTCCATCTTCGGCGTGGGGCTTTCGGCCTTCATCGGCAAGCCCTACGAGTCCCAGGCCCTGCCCAGCGTCGCCACCTGGAACGTGCCCGTCCTGCACAAGCTGCCGCTGGTGGGCCACGCCTTCTTCGAGCACCAGGGCCTGGTGTACTTCTCCTGGGTGCTCCTGGCCGCGGTGGCCTGGTTCCTGTACCGAAGCCGCCTGGGCCTGGTGCTCAGGGCCGTGGGCGAGGCCCCCGTTGCCGCCCATTCGGTCGGTTACAACGTGGTGCGCATCCGCTACCTGGCGGTCCTGTTCGGCGGGGCCATGGCGGGCATCGCCGGGGCGTTCCTGTCCGTTTTCCACACGCCGCTCTGGGTGGAGGGCATGGTGGCCGGCCGGGGCTGGATCGCGCTGGCGCTGGTGGTGTTCGCCACCTGGCGGCCCGGCCGGGTCATGGTGGGCGCCTACCTGTTCGGCGGCTGCATGATCACCCAGATGTTCGTCCAGGGTTCGGGCATGCACCTGAACATCCCGTCCCAGTTCCTTTCGGCCCTGCCCTACGCCGCCACCATCATCGTGCTGGTCATCATCTCCCACAACAAGGCTACGATCCGTCTCAATTCCCCCGCTTCGCTCGGCCAGCCCTTCAGCCCCGAGGCCTGAACTCCCTTCACCCCACCCCAATCCTTCTGGAGGAATCAAATGAATTCCCGGAAAAACGTCCTGACCACCCTGGGCGGCCTGATCGCAGCCTCCGTCCTCTCCGCCGCCGCCCCCACCCAGGTGGGCTTCGTCTACGTCAGCCCCGTCGGGGACGCGGGCTGGACCTACCAGCACGACATCGGCCGCAAGGAGATGGAGAAGGCCATGGGCGGCCAGGTCACCACCAAGTTCGTCGAGAACGTCCCCGAGGGCGCCGACGCCGAGCGCGTGATCCGCGGCCTCGTCACGGGCGGAGCGAAGATCGTCTTCACGACCTCCTTCGGCTACATGAACCCCACCGAGAAGGTCGCCCGGGCCTTCCCCGACAAGTTCTTCTTCCACTCCACCGGCTACAAGACCGGCCCCAACATGGGCATCTACAACGCCCGGTTCTATGAAGGCCGCTACCTGTGCGGCGTCATCGCCGGCAAGATGACCAAGTCGAACATCGCGGGCTACGTGGGCGCCTTCCCCATTCCCGAAGTGATGCAGGGCATCAACGCCTTCACCCAGGGCATGCGCAGCGTCAACCCCAAGGCCGAGGTGCGCGTCATCTGGGTGAACTCCTGGTTCGATCCCGGCAAGGAGCGCGAAGCCGCCCTCACCCTGATCTCCCAGGGCGCCGACATGGTCACCCACCACACCGACTCCACCGCCATCGTCCAGGCCGCGGAAGAGAAGCACAAGGAGAACAAGAACGTCTACGCCTTCTCCTACCACTCCGACATGAGCAAGTACGGTCCCACCGCCCAGCTCACCGGCACCACCCACCACTGGGGCGCGTTCTACACCAAGACCGTCAAGGAAGTCCTGGCCGGCACCTGGAAGGGCACCAACGTCTGGGGCGGCTTCAAGGAGGGCATGATCAAGCTGGCCCCCCTCAACAAAGCCATTCCGGCCAACGTCAAGGCCATGGTCGAGAAGGAGCAGAAGGCCATCGAGACCGGCAAGCATCATCCCTTCGCCGGCCCCGTCGTCGCCCAGGACGGCAAGGTCAAGGTTCCCAAGGGCAAGAACATGACCGATGCGGAACTGGGCGCCATGGACTACTACGTCCAGGGCGTGGCCTCCACGCTGCCCAAGAAGTAGCCGAAACGCTCCGTAGGATCCGGCGGGCGCCGGGGGGGATTGGCCTCCCGGCGCCCGCTGGGCCATACTGGAGCCTGCAGATGAGTTTCAGGCGCAGGATCCAGGGAGGTGCACGTGATCGGGGCTTCTACCATTCGGAAGGAAGGGCGGGGCAAGGTCATGGGCTCGGCCGCGTACGCGGATGACGTGGACCTGCCGGGATGCCTGCTGGGCATGACGGTCCGCTCCCGGTGCGCCCGGGGCGTGCTCAAGGGCATCACCCTCCTGGAGGGTGTCCCCTGGGACGAGATCACGGTGGTGACCGCCGCGGACATCCCCGGGAAGAACTTCGTGGCGGGCCACGTGGACGACCAGCCCTTCCTGGTGCCGGTGGGCGGCACCATCGCCCACGCCGAGCAGCCCGTCCTCCTCCTGGCGCACCCGGACCGGGCGGTGGCGGAGAAGGCCCGCCGCCTGGTGAAGCTGGACGTGGAGGAGCTCCCGCCCCTGCTGGACATCGAGGAGGCCCTGGCCTGCGTCCGGGTCATCCACGGCGACCGGAACGTCCTCAAGGAGATCCGCATCGCCAAGGGCGACCCGGAGCCGGTCTTCGCGCGGGCGGCGCACGTGGTGGAGGGGGTCTACCGCACCGGCGCGCAGGAGCAGCTCTACCTGGAGCCCAACGTCATGATCGGCACCGTGGAGCACGGCCCCGATGGCCTGGAGGTGACGGTTTCGGGCTCCCTGCAGTGCCCCTACTACGTGCACGACGCCATGAGGCAGCTCTTCGGGATCCCCGGCGAACGGGTGCGGGTGGTGGCCCTGGAGATGGGCGGCGCCTTCGGCGGCAAGGAGGACTACCCCTCGGTCATCGCCGGCCACGCCGCGCTGCTGGCCCTCAAGAGCGGCCGCTCCGTGAAGATCGCCTACGACCGCGAGGAGGACATGGCCGCCACCACCAAGCGCCACCCGTCCCGCACCCGCATCCGCTCCGCCTTCGACGACCAGGGCCGGCTCCTGGCCCTGGACATCGATTTCGCCCTGGACGGCGGCGCCTTCACCACCCTCTCGCCGGTGGTGCTGAGCCGGGGCGCCCTGCACGCCGCGGGGGTCTACCGCTGCCCCGACGTGCGGATCCTGGCCCGGGCCGTGGCCACCAACACGCCGCCCTGCGGCGCCTTCCGGGGCTTCGGCGCCCCCCAGAGCCTGTTCGCCATCGAGCGCCACATGGACGTCTGCGCGCGGCGCATGGGGATGGATCCCGTGGAGCTCCGGCGGCTGAACGTCCTCCGCCTGGGCGACACCATGGCCACCGGCCAGGTCATGCGCGAGGACCCGGGCCTGGAGGGCCTCATGGACCGCGCCATGGCGGCCATCGACTACCGGGCGCTGCAGAAGGCCTACGCCGTGCGGAACGCCTGGGACGACCCCGTCAAGCGGGGCGTGGGGCTCTCGGTGTTCATGCACGGCTGCGGCTTCACCGGAAGCGGCGAGGCCACCATGGCCTCCGTCGCCGGCGTGGAGGGGCGTCCGGACGGCACCGTGGCGGTGCTCGCGGCCTCCACCGAGATGGGCCAGGGCAAGAACACCGTCTTCTGCCAGATCGTCGCCGAGACCCTGGACCTGCCGGTGGACATGGTGGACATGGCCGAGGTGGACACGAAGTACGTGCCCAACAGCGGCCCCACCGTCGCCTCCCGCAGCACCATGGTGGTCGGGCGCATCCTGGAGGACGCCGCGCGGGGCCTGCGCCTCGCCCTGGTGCAGGGCGGGTTCCTGGCCGAGCCCTACACCCCGGAGGCCTTCCGGGAGGCCATGCGGGCCGCGCACCTGAAGCTGGGCTCGCTGAAGACCTACGGCCAGTACCGCGCCAACCCGGGCTTCGCCTGGGACGACAAGACCTACCAGGGCGACGCCTATCCCAACTTCTCCTGGGCCTGCTACGCGGCCGCGGTGGCGGTGGACCTGGTCACCTTCGAGGTGAAGGTCGAGGATTTCGCCACGGTGCAGGAGGTGGGCCGCGTGGTGAACCCCACGCTGGCCGCGGGGCAGATCCAGGGCGGCGTGGCCCAGGGCATCGGCTGGGGCCTCTGGGAGGAGGTCACCTTCCGGGAAGGCCGCATGGCCAACAACCAGCTCACCAACTACATCATCCCCACCGCCGCGGACCTGCCGCACATCCGGGTGGAGTTCCTGGAGGGGGGAAGCCCCTTCGGCCCCGGCGGCGCCAAGGGGATCGGGGAGCTTCCCATGGACGGCCCGGCCCCGGCCCTCCTCAACGCCCTGCGGGACGCCCTGGGCGACCTGCGCCTGGACGAGGTGCCCATGACGCCCGAACGGATCCTGAACCGCCTGGAGGAGGCCCGCCATGCCTGAGACCATTCAGCTCACCCTCCAGGTCAACGGCGTGCGCCGCACGGTGGACACCCATCCCATGGCCCGGCTCCTGGACGTCCTGCGGGACGGCCTGCGCCTGACCGGAACGAAGGAGGGCTGCGGGGAAGGGGAGTGCGGCGCCTGCTCCGTGCTGCTCAACGGCCGGGTGGTGAACAGCTGCCTCATCCCCGCCCTGCAGGCCCAGGACGGCGTGGTGGTCACCGTCGAGGGCCTGGCCGAAGGGGAGACCCTCTCGCCCATCCAGGACGCCTTCCTGGTCCACAACGCCGCCCAGTGCGGCTTCTGCACCCCGGGGATGCTCATCGCCGCCGACGACCTGCTCCGGCGCTGCCCCAATCCGGACAAGGAGCAGGTGCAGGCGGGCCTCGCGGGCAACCTCTGCCGCTGCACCGGGTATTCCAAGATCGTGGACGCGGTGCGCTCCGTGGCCCGGCAGGGGGAGGCCCGATGAGATCCTTCCTGCCCGACTACACCATCCAGGCTCCCGGCACGCTGGACGAGGCCCTGGGCATGCTGGCCGCCGAACCCGGCGCCTGGACCCCCATCGCCGGAGGCACCGACCTCATGGTGCTGTTCAACGCGGGCCGGCTTCCGGGGCGCAGGCTCCTGGACCTCTCCCGGATCTACGAGCTGCGCGGGATCGAGGACGACCCGGCACGGATTTCGCTGGGGTCCCTGATCACCTACACCGAGCTGCTGGAGCAGCGCGCCGTGCACCAGTTCTTCCCCAACCTCGTCAAGAGCGCCCGGGCCACGGGCGCCCTGGCGATCCAGAACCGCGGCACCCTGGGGGGCAACATCGTCAACGCCAGCCCCGCCGCCGACACGCCCCCGAGCCTCCTGGCCTACGGCGCCGAGGTGCAGCTGGTGTCCGTGCGGGGTTCCCGCTGGGTGGCCTACGACGCCTTCCACCAGGGCTACAAGAGGATGGACCTGGCCCCCGACGAGCTGGTGGCGCGCATCCGCCTGCCCAAGCCCCAGGGCCTGGGCTTCCACTTCTACCGGAAGGTGGGCACCCGCCAGGCCCAGGCCATCTCGAAGGTCTGCCTCGCGGCCTACGCCCGCATCCAGGACCGGGTCGTGACGGAGCTGCGGGTGGGCCTGGGATCCGTGGCCCCCGTGCCCCTGCGGGCGCTGCGCGCCGAGGCCGCCGTGGTGGGCCGCGCCCTGGACGCGCTGCCCCTGGAGGAGGCCCGCCAGGCGGTGCTGGAGGACATCTCCCCCATCGATGACATCCGCGCCTCCGCCCACTACCGGCAGGTGGTCACGGGCAACGTGCTGGTGCAGATGCTGAAGGAGCTGGGCGGGGCGCGCACAGCCTGACGTTTACGCCCCGGTCCCGTCCAGCCGGCCCATGAGGGCCGTGAGGTCCTCCCGGGTGGTGAGGGGGTTGATGAGCGTCGTGCGCAGCCAGGTGCGGCCCCGCAGCTGGGTCTTGACCAGGTGGAAGGAGCCTTCGCGGACGACGGCGTCCCGCACGGCGGACTGGCGCGCTTCGCCGCCCGGGGCGCGGAAGCAGACGATGTTGCCCTCGGGGCGCACCGCCAGCTCCCAGCCGGGCCTGTCCTGGATGGCGTCGGCGAACCAGGAGGCCAGGTCCACGCGCGATTCCAGATACCGGGCGAAGTAGTCGGTCCCGAGCACCTGGAGGGCCACGTAGAGGTCCAGGCTCAGGAAGCGCTTGGTGCACTCGAGGGTGCGGTGGGCGAGGTTGTACCACTCCTGGCGGGCGCTCCGGTCGAAGAGGTACGAGGCCTGCTGGCTGAACGTCTCGAAGGAGTGGCCCTCGTCCCGGAAGAGCACGGCCGTGGCCAGGGAAGGCATCATCAGCATCTTGTGGGCGTCGATGACCACGCTGTGGGCCCGCCCGATGCCCGCGAGGCGCGGGCGGAGCCGGTCGGAGACCAGGAAGGCGCCGCTGTGGGCGCCGTCCACGTGGAACCAGATTCCCCGCGCCTCGCAGAGGCCCGCGAGGTCCTCCAGCGGGTCGATGGCCCCGGTGGCGGTGGACCCCGCGCTGCCCACCACCGCCAGGACCCGGCGGCCCCGGGCCTGGGCGTCGTCCAGGGCCGCTTCCAGGGCCTCCGGGCGCATGCGGTAGCGCTCGTCGGTGGGCACCGCGATGACGTTGCGCCCGCCCAGCCCCAGCACTTGGGCGGAGCGGCGCACGGAATAGTGGGTCTGGTCCGAGGCCATCAGGCACAGGTCCATGGGCGCGCGGTACCCCTCTTCCCACACGTCGTGGGGCAGGGTGGCCTGGCGCGCCGCCAGCAGCGCCGTGAGGTTGCCGGCGCTGCCGCCGTGGGTGAGGATGCCCCCCGCCCGGGCCGGGTCGTAGCCCGCCAGGCCCGCGAACCACGTCACGAGGCTGCGTTCCATGGCCGTGGACACGGGCCCCATCTCGTAGACGGCGGTGCCGTTGTTCAGGAGGTCCCCCACCATGCCCAGGACCGCGGCGAGGGGCAGGGGCGCCGAGCATTGGTGCCCCACGTAGCGCGGGTGCTGCAGGTGGTGGGAATCCTTGAGCACCCGCCCGATGACCTCCAGGGGATCGGCCCCGCCCCCGGGGGTGAAGTCCGGGGGCCAGGCCAGGAGGGACGCCGCAGGTTCGCGCCAGGGCAGCACCGGCGGCGTGCGGCCCTGGACCTGGGCGAGGTGGTCGGCCAGGGCGTCCACGGCGCGGTGGCCGAGCGATCGGAAGGCTTCGGGATCGTAGGGGTTGTGGGGCATGGGTCCATCCTGCCACCTCCCGGTGCGAACCGACAGCCTCCTGGGGCCACTCAAGGCCAAGGAGGCTGTCCATGTATTACTCGGCCCCGCGACGGCACCTGGAAGCCCGATTATCGAGCGCAAGGCCCGCAGGAAATATAGGTCATATTTTCAAGGGACTTGCACACGAGAAGCGGGCTTCCAGGTGCCGCCCTTCGGGTGATGGCAGCGGCCACGGCAATCCCGCGTTACGCTCGTCGAACGATTACCCGAATCGCTCTCCTCGCGTGCCTTGTCTTGCCATGGCCGGTGCCATCATCGCGGGGCCGAGGAATACGTGGACAGCCTCCTAGGGGGTGGCCTTGAACCTGCGGATGGCGGCGCTGCTATTGGCCTTCCTGGTGATGGGCTTCGGGGACCTGAGGGGCAGCTTCCTGGGCATCGCCCGGGAGGTCTTCGGCATCTCCGCGTCCCAGGGCGCCCTGATCCCCCTCGCGGGGGCTTCGGCCTTCGCCCTCTGCGCGCTGCCGGTGGGCATGCTGGCCACCCGGAAGGGCAAGCGGTTCGTCCTCCAGGCCGGGCTCCTGGTCACCGCCGCCGCCCACGCCCTCCCCTGGGTGCTGCTCACCCGCTACGAACACCTCCTGGCCGCCATCTTCCTCATCGGCGTGGGGATGACGTTCCTGCTGGTGGCGGGCAACCCCCTCCTGAGGGACGTGACCGAACCCGAGCGCTATTCCCGGAACCTCACGTTCGCCCAGTTCTTCAAGAGCCTGGGCTCCATCGCCGGCCCCTACCTGCTGCCCGTGGGGGTGGCCCTGGGGCTCACCTGGAAGGGCGTGTTCCCGGCCTTCGCCCTGGCGTCCCTGGCGGTGTGGGCGGCGGTCACCTGGGCGCCCTTCCCGGCGGTTCCCGCCGAACGCCCCGCCACCCTGAAGGGCATGCTCGGCCTCCTGGGAGCCCCGGCGCTGCGGTGGAAGGTCCTGGGCATCTTCCTCTTCTCGGGCTCGGAAATGGGCATGAACAACTTCCTGGCCAGCCACCTCTGGCTCACCTTCGGCATGGATATCCGGAAGGAAGCCCTCACCCTGGGGCAGGGACTCTTCTGGGTGAGCCAGGGGGCGGGCCGGCTTTTGGGCGCCGTGGTCCTGGGGCGGATGGAGACCCGGCGCTTCCTGCGGGTGTGCGCGGTGGCGTGCCTGGTGGGCCTGGGCGGCCTGATCCTGGGAACCCGGGAGGTGGCGGTGGCCTCCGTGGCGCTCTGCGGCATGGCCTTCTCCAACATCTGGCCGTGCCTGTTCGCCCTCACCCTGGAGGCCCGGCCCGAACGGTCCTCCGAGATCGGAGGCCTGGCGGTGATGGCCAACGTGGGGGGGGCCGTGTTGCCGCTGCTCATGGGGGTGGTGACCGACGCCAGCGCGGTCCGCTGGGCCTTCCTGGTCCCCCTGGGTGCCCTGGCCTACGTGGCGGGGCTGGCCAGGTCCCGCCCGGCGTGAGGCGCGGCGCATCACCCGCCCGGGTCAGGGGCACGGGGCCGGCGGCGCCTTGGCGGTCTTGTAGATCCAATCGAAGGCCGCCGGGATGGCCAGCAGCGCGCCCTTCACGTGGGTGATCCCGTCCCCGGGACGGCCCAGGGGCAGGAAGCTGATGAGCCCGGCGGGGTCCCCGCCCCGTTCGCGCACCGCGTCCTCCAGGAGCCTCCGGGCGGCCAGGGTGTTCTGCAGGGGCACGTCCTGATCGTCGGGGCTCTGGCAGAAGAGGATGGGCCGGGTGGGGGTCCAGCCCGCGGCCACGTCGTTCTCCTCCAGGATCCCGCGCACCGGGCTCGTGGCGAAGGCCGGGTCCTCCAGGTCCCGGGCCACCCAGTCGGGGTTGAGCAGGTCGCGCAGGACCACGGTCCCCGGGGCGCGCCCCATGCGCGCCGCGATGCGGCTGTCCACCAGGAGCCCGTCCGTGAGCCCGTTGGACCATTGGAGGATGTTCCCGTCCTCCCGGGTGGCCAGCAGACGCGGGTTCAGCGTCACCAGGGGGTTCATCACCCCGCCGTAGACCGCATGGTAGCCCAGGAGCACATAGGGGATGAAGAACGGGTGCCGGAAGGGCTGGTCCCGGGCGAGGATCTGCCTCCGGGTGGTGCCGGAGACGTCGAAGGGGCCCGCCATGCAGGCCGACCCCGCCAGCTGGAAGCCCAGGTCGCCGCCGTAGGCGTCCCGGTGGGTCTCCATCTCCCGCGCGGCGGCCAGGGAGGCGTACCCGCCTTCGGAATAGCCCATGAGGAAGATCCGTCCGTCCCAGGCGTACTGGCCGTCGGCCACGAAGGGATCCTCCGAGAAGCGGTCCCGGATGGCCCGGATCCCGTCCACGATGGCGTAGGCCAGCGATTTCCCATGACAGTAGGGGTGGAAGGAGGATCCGTCCCCCCCCATGCCCGGCTGGTCTGGCATGGCCACGGCGAAACCATAGTAGGCGGCCGCCGCCGCCCCCAGGATCCATTCGTGGCCGCCGAATCCGGAGGCCACGCCGTCCTTCACGAGGGAGGTGCCGTGGCTGTAGATGACGATGGGCATGCGGCGGTTCGCGCCCAGGCGCCAGGCCGGGGGAAAGAAGATCCGGCCGCTCTGGTGGATGGGCGCGGTGCGCTGCCGGCCCCCGTCGTCCAGGAGGGGGCGGCCCAGGTCGTCGTAGAGGGGCTTGCGGGCCGTGTAGTCGAACAGCGAGGAATGGACCACCCAGTCCGGCACCCGGGGCCCCGCCCATTTTTCGATGAACTGGGCGCAGGTGAGGAAGGTGCTCCAGCAGGCGGGATCCACCGGGCGGGTGGGAAGCAGGACGCGGGGCGCCCGGGCGCCCAGGGGCGCGGCAAAAACAGCCAGGGCGAAGCCCAGGGCCTTGATAGGGCGTTTCATCTTCGGAATGCTCCGTGGGATAGGGTTCTGAAAAGGGGGCGTTGAAACCGGGCCTCGGGGGCCCGGCCCTGATTGTTACCGCCCGGGGTCCGGCCTGTCGACTCCCAAATGACGATTTATTGCTCTTATTATCCATTCAATAATCAGGGCCCCCTGCCGGAAAAATACCGCGAGGGTGCGGTCAAAGGGGAGTAGGCTTCCTCAATCGTCCGGAGGCCCCATGCGATGCGCCCACCTCTCCCTTGCCCTGGCCGCCCTCCCCATGCTGGCCGGCCAACCCCTCGCCTATCGGGATGGCTCCACCCGCCTCGCGGGCTACCTGGCCACCCCCGCCGCCCGGAAGGGCAAGGTCCCCGGCATCGTCATCATCCACCAGTGGATGGGCCCCACGGATCACGAGCGCCGCACCGCCGACGAACTGGCGAAACTGGGCTACGTGGCCCTGGCGGCCGACATCTTCGGGGAAGGGGCCGCGCCCAGGGACACCCGGGAGGCCGGGGTCCTGGCCGGCACGTTCAAGGGCGACCGCGCCCTGTACCAGCGGCGGATCCGGGCGGCCCTGGACGCCCTGAAGGGGCAGGCCTCGGTGGACCCCGGGCGCCTGGCGGTCATCGGCTTCTGCTTCGGCGGCACCGGCGCCCTGGAGGCCGCCCGGGCCGGAATGCCGGTGAAGGGCGTGGTCTCCTTCCACGGAGGCCTGGACGCCCCCGCCGACCGCGCCGTGGCGCCCATCGCGGCCAAGATCCTGGTGTGCCACGGCGCCGACGACCCCTTCGTGCCCGCCAAGGACGTGGCGGCCTTCCACGAGGAGATGCGCAAGGCGAAGGCGGACTACACCTTCATCGCCTACGGCGGGGCGGTCCATGCCTTCACCCAGAAGGAGGCCGGCAACGACTCGTCCAAGGGTGCGGCCTACCAGGAAGCGGCGGCCCGGCGCAGTTGGCAGCATATGAAGGACTTTTTCATCGAGTTGTTCGCCCGTCCTTGAAAAAGTGAAAATGCTATCTGGATACAGGCATCGTTAATTAATGTCAAAAACAACCAAAAAGCATTGATATTCATTAAAAAAATGAAGCGAAACCGTTGAAAAATGCGGCTTGCCGCCGACCCCAACCTGAGTAGACTGGCTTCACCCGATCCCCACCCACCTCCAAGGGAATTGCGATGATCCAGTTTTACGCAGCGGCCACGTTAATCGTCATCGCCTTTACCTTCGCCTACTTCCGGGCGGGGTTGGCCCTGTGGACGGCCCTGGCGGCCGCGGTCCTCGCGGCCTGGGAGGCGTGGGCCGGAGCCCCGCCGGCGGCCTGGGCCGCCTTCGCCGCCGCGGCCCTCGTCCTGAACCTGCCCCCGCTGCGCCGGGCCCTGCTCATGCGGCCCCTCCTGGCCGTCTTCAAGGGCAAGCTGCCGCCCCTCTCCCGCACGGAGCAGGAGGCCCTGGAGGCCGGAACGGTCTGGTGGGACGGCGAGCTCTTCAGCGGCCGCCCCGACTGGGCCCGTCTCCTGTCGCGGCCCGCCCCCGTCCTCACCGCCGCGGAGCAGGCCTTCCTGGACGGGCCGGTGGAGGAGCTCTGCGGCATGCTGGACGACTGGCGCATCGTGGAGGACCTCAAGGACCTGCCCCCCGAGGTGTGGGCCTTCCTGAAGGAGAAGGGCTTTTTCGGGATGATCATCCCGAAGGAATACGGGGGCCTCGGGTTCTCGGCCCTGGCCCACTCCCAGGTGATCATCAAGCTGGCGGGGCGCAGCGCCGCCGCGGTGGTGACGGTCATGGTGCCCAATTCCCTGGGGCCCGCGGAGCTGCTGAACCACTATGGCACCGAGGCGCAGAAGAACCACTACCTGCCCCGCCTGGCCCGGGGTATCGACCTCCCCTGCTTCGCCCTCACCTCCCCCGAGGCCGGCAGCGACGCCGCCTCCATCCCGGACACCGGCGTGGTGTGCCGGGGCGCCTTCGAGGGACGGGAGATCCTGGGCATCCGCCTGAACTGGGAGAAGCGCTACATCACGCTGGGCCCCGTGGCCACCCTCCTGGGGCTGGCCTTCCGGCTCACCGACCCCGACCGCCTCCTGCCCGAGGGCAGCGAAGGCATCACCTTGGCCCTCATCCCCACCTCCACCCCGGGCGTGGTCATCGGCACCCGGCACGACGCCATGGGGATCCCCTTCCAGGTGGGGCCCAACTGGGGCCGGGACGTCTTCATCCCCGTGGACTGGATCATCGGGGGCGCGGCCCAGGCGGGCCGGGGCTGGAAGATGCTCATGGAGTGCCTGGCCGCGGGGCGGTCCCTGTCGCTGCCCGCGCTCTCCACGGGCGGCGGCAAGATCGTCGCCCTGGTGGCGGGCGCCTACGCCCGGGTCCGCAAGCAGTTCCGCCTGCCCATCGGGAAGTTCGAGGGCATCGAGGAGCCCCTGGCCCGCATCGCCGGCAACGCCTACGTCATGGACGCCGCCCGCACCATGACCTGCGGCGCCCTGGACCAGGGGGAGCGCCCCTCGGTCATCTCGGCCATCGTGAAGTACCAGTGCACGGAGCGCAGCCGCCGGCTGATCTGCGACGGCATGGACGTGCTGGGTGGCAGCGGCATCTGTCTGGGCCCCCGGAACATCCTGGGCCGGGCCCACCAGGCCATCCCCATCAGCATCACGGTGGAAGGCGCGAACATCCTCACCCGCACGCTCATCATCTTCGGGCAGGGGGTCATCCGCTGCCACCCGCACGTGCTCAACGAGATGCGCGCCCTGCGCCATGAGGACGCCCTGGGGGAGTTCGACCGGCACATGGGCGCCCATGTCGCCTTCACCCTGTCCGTGGCCGCGAGGGCGCTGTTCCACGGCCTCACGGGCGGGAGGCTGGCCCGGGCCCCGGGGGGCCCCGCCCGGCGCTTCTACCAGCGGGCCACCCGGTATTCCGCCGCCTTCGCCCTGGCGTCCGACATGGCCCTGCTCACCCTGGGCGGCGGCCTGAAGCGCAAGGAGAAGCTCTCGGGCCGGTGCGCCGACATCCTCAGCAACCTGTACCTGGTTTCCGCCTGCCTCAAGCAGTTCGAGGACCGGGGCCGCCCGGCGGGGGAATGGCCGCTCCTTCGTTGGGCCTGCGAGGACGGGTTCCAGAAGATCGAGGAGGCCTTCGACGGCCTGTTCCGGAACCTGCCCAGCCGGCCTGCGGCTTGGTTGCTCCGCGGGCTCATCTTCCCCACCGGGCGTCACGCCAAGGGGCCCAGCGACCACCTGGGCCACCGCCTCGCGTCGATCCTGATCGAGCCTTCGGCGGTGAGGGACCGCCTCACCGCCGGCGCCTTCGTGCCCATGGACCCCCGGGAGCCGGTGGGCCGCCTGGAGGACGCCCTGCGCAAGGTCATCGCCGCGGAACCCGTGGAGAAGAAGCTCTGGGCCGCCGTGGGCAAGGGCCTCCTGGCCGCGGGGCCCGACGATGCCCTGCTGGCGGCGGGGATCAAGGCCGGCATCCTCACGGGCCCGGAGGGGGATACCCTGCGCCGGGCCCTGGAAGCCCGCCGCGAGGCCATCCGCGTGGACGACTTCACCCGCATCGGCCAACCCAAGGAATGACCATGGGAGCCTACGCGGGGGGGCGCCCCGTCCACATCGTCGACGGGGCGCGCACGCCCTTCCTCAAGGCCCGCGGCGCGCCGGGCCCCTTCCGGGCCTCGGACCTGGCCGTGGCGGCGGGCAGGGCCCTTCTCGCCCGCCAGACCTTCCGGCCCGAGGACCTGGACGAGGTGATCCTCGGGTGCATCGTTCCCGGCCCCGACGAGGCCAACATCGCGCGACTGGTGGCCCTGCGCCTGGGGTGCGGGAAGGCGGTGCCCGCCTGGACCGTGCAGCGGAACTGCGGCTCGGGCATGCAGGCCATCGACGCCGCTGCCCTGGACATCGCCTGCGGCCGGGCCGACCTGGTGCTGGCGGGGGGCACGGAAGCCATGAGCCAGTCCCCGGTGCTCTTCAGTGACGGAATGGTTCGGGTGCTGGCGGACCTGGCCCGGGCCCGGACCCTGTGGGCCAAGGTGCGGGCCGCGGCCCGGTTCCGCCCGGCCCACCTCAAGCCGGTCATCAGCCTGGCCCGGGGCCTCACGGATCCCCTCGCTGGGCTGAACATGGGCCAGACCGCGGAGCTGCTCGCCAACCGCTTCGGCCTCACCCGGGAACGCATGGACGCCTACGCCCTGGCCAGCCACCAGCGCCTCGCCCGGGCCCAGGACGAAGGCCGCCTGGAGGAGTTGGCCCCCCTCGCCGGCGCGGACGGCGCCTTCCGCGACCGGGACGAGGGCCTGCGGCGGGACGCGGACCTGGCGGGGCTGGGGCGCCTCCGGCCCGCCTTCGATCCCCCCCACGGCCGGGTCACCGCGGGCAACAGCGCCCAGGTCACGGACGGTGCCGCCTGCCTCCTCCTGGCCAGCGAGGAGGCCATGGTCCGCCACGGGCTCAGGAGCCTGGGGCAGGTGGCGGACTGCCAGTGGGCGGGCCTGGAGCCCAGCCAGATGGGCCTGGGCCCGGTGCACGCCATGGCGCCCATCCTCCGCCGGAACGGTCTGCGCACCGGCGACGTGGACTTCTGGGAGATCAACGAGGCCTTCGCCGCCCAGGTCCTGGCCTGCCAGGAGGCCTGGGCGGACGCGGACTACTGCCGAGAGGAACTGCACGCGCCCCCCTTCGACCCCATCGACCCCGCGCGCCTGAACGTGGACGGGGGCGGCATCGCCCTGGGCCACCCCGTGGGCTGCAGCGGGGCCCGCATCGTGCTCCACCTGCTCCACGTGCTCAGGCGGAACGGCGCCCGCCGGGGCCTGGCCAGCCTGTGCATCGGCGGCGGGCAGGGCGGGGCCATGCTCCTGGAACGGGAGGGCGCGTGATGCCCCCCGGATTCGAAGGGTTCAGGCACTGGCGGGCGGAGGCGGACGGAGAGGGCTTCCTGCATCTGGTCCTGGACCGGGCCGACGCAACCGCCAACACGCTTTCCGCCCAGGTGATGGAGGAACTGGACCGGGTGCTGGACCGGGTGGCCGAGGGCTCGTGGAAGGGGTTGACCCTGCGCTCGGGCAAGGCCGGCGGGTTCATCGCGGGCGCCGACGTTTCGGAATTCGAAGGCCTGGCCCAGGGCGGGGAGGCCGCGGCGCGGATCCGCCGCGGGCAGGGGGTCTTCGCAAAGTTGGAGGCCCTTTCCGTGCCCACGGTGGCCCTGGTGCACGGCTACTGCCTGGGGGGCGGCCTGGAACTGGCCCTGGCCTGCCGGTACCGGGTGGCCTCCGACGCCCCGGAAACCCGCCTGGGCCTGCCGGAGGTCCTGCTGGGCATCCACCCGGGCTTCGGCGGGACCGTGCGCCTGGCGCGCCTCCTGGGCCCGGCGGCGGCCCTGGACCTGATGCTCACGGGGAGGACCCTCCCGGCCCCCAGGGCGCGCGCCCTGGGCCTCGTGGACGAAGTGGTGCCGGAGCGCATGCTCGCCTTGGCCGCCCTCGCCGCCCTGCGCCGCGCCGCGCCGCCCCGGCGGGCCCCGTGGGTGCGGCGGCTGCCCGGCGTGTGGCCGCTGCGGCCGCTCCTGGCCCGGTTCCTCCGGAGCCGGGTGGCCCGGGCGGCCCCCCCGGCCCGCTACCCTGCGCCCACCGCCCTCATCGGCCTATGGGAGGCCCAGGCCCGGAATCCGGAAGACGCCTACGCCGCGGAGGCCCGGTCCGTGGCCCAGCTCATCGCCGGCCCCACCTCCCGGAACCTGGTCCGGGTCTTCCAGCTCCAGGAGCGGCTCAAATCCCTCGGCCGGTCGGATCATCCCCCGGCGCGCTTCGTGCACGTGGCGGGGGCGGGCGCCATGGGCGGCGACATCGCGGCCTGGTGCGCCCTCCAGGGACTCCAGGTGACCGTCCAGGACCTGGACGGCCGCCGCCTGGCCCAGGCCATGCGGCGCGCCGCGGAACTCTTCCGCCACAAGCTCAAGGATCCCCGCCTTGTGGCCGCGGCCCTGGACCGCATCGGTGGGGACCTGGCCGGCGATGGCGCCGCCCGGGCCGACGTGGTCATCGAGGCCATCTTCGAGGACCCCGAGGCCAAGCGTGCCCTGTACCGCACCCTGGAGCCCCGCATGCGCCCCGGAGCCCTCCTGGCCACCAACACCTCCTGCATCCCCCTGGAGGAGCTGGCCGGCGCCCTGGCGCATCCCGAGCGGTTCGTGGGCCTCCATTTCTTCAACCCCGTGGCGCGCATGCAGCTGGTGGAGGTGGTGTCCATGGCCACCACGCCGGCCGAGGTCACCGAGCGGGCGCTTGCCTTCGTGGGCGCCATCCGGCGCCTACCCCTGCCCGTGCGGAGCACCCCGGGCTTCCTGGTGAACCGCATCCTCATGCCCTACCTCCTGGAGGCCGTGGCCCTGGAGGGGGAGGGCGTGCCGGCCCAGGAAATCGACCGGGCGGCCCTGGCTTTCGGCATGCCCATGGGGCCGGTGCACCTGGCCGACACCGTGGGCCTGGACGTCTGTCTTTCCGTGGCCCGGATCCTGGGGGCCACCTTCGGCACCCCCGTGCCCCGGCGCCTGGAGGACCTGGTGGCCGCGGGGCGCCTGGGCCGCAAGACCGGCCGGGGGTTCTACGACTACCGCGGCGGCCGTCCCCGCATGCCCCGGGGACCCCTGCCCGCGCCGGGCGGGCCCGTGGAGCAGCGCCTGGTCCTCCGGCTCCTGAACGAGTCGGTGGCCTGCCTCCGGGAAGGCATCACCCTGGACGCGGACCTGCTGGATGCCGGCATGATCTTCGGAACCGGCTTCGCCCCCTGCACGGGCGGGCCCATCCACCACAGCCGCAACGAGGGGGCCGAGGTGCAGCGGGCCCGCCTGGAGGGCCTGGAACATCGCCTGGGCGGCCGGTTTGCGCCCGACCCCGGATGGGCGGGCCTGGCCGATTGAGGCGTCCCGGTCAGATGCGGCTCGCGGAGGTGAGGTGCCACTTCCCGTCCAGGCTCTGGTACGCCACGAACTCCCAGTCCATGGTCCCTTCCTCGTCCAGCACCCGGGCCACCAGCTTGACGTTGAGGCCCGCCACCACCTGGGTGTAGGCCCGGGTCACGTCCAGGAAGGTCAGGTTGGGCAGCTTCTGCTGGAGGAAGCTTTTCGCTTCCACCACCTGGGGCTGGTCGACGGGGGTTGGCCGGTAGTCGCCCACGAGGATGGAATCGCCGCCCGGCGTTCCGGCAGGCTGTGCGGGGGACTGGGCGGATAGGGCGAGCGTGGGGCAGAGGAAGGCTACGAGAACGAATGCGTTCACGGGAAAACTCCAACAAGGCGAGGCCGTATGGACGGCGGCAATGATTAATGAATTACCAAGAGGTGCGAATCGAGGTTGCGACTCAATCCACGTTTCAAGTCTGGCTTATTTATTGTATTTGTCAATAGGTCGATAAATCAGTCCACTGGAATGGCCATTGGCTCGAATGCGGGTAGAAATGCGGCCGGATGGTCTAGCGAATTCAGTTCCTGGAGTGAATTGTGATGAATAATGATGTTCCCACTTCCGACCGCGATGGCATCCATGACGTACTGTTTCACGGCCCCATCATCCGCCCGGTCCATGGGGGGTCCCACGTGCTGGTCCACGAGCTGGATGGAAATGCGGGGCGTGGAAAGGAATTCCACACTGGCGACGTATTCGGCGTAATAGCCCAGGGCGTCCTTCAGCAGGAAATCCCGGTAGAGGTAGCCGCCGCTGCGGTTGAAGATGAGCAGGACGCGCCCCTGGGGCGGCAGGGTGGCGCTCTCGCCGACCTTGGACAGCTCGGCCCGCACCTTTCCCGTGAACTTGTCCACGAGGGTCAGGGTGCCCCGGCCGGGCTTGGGGCCTTCGGCCAGGGCCAGGGTCCAGGGCCGGCCTGACCGGTTCACCAGTTCCGTGCGATCCTGGGCCCCCAGCCCGGTGGCCAGACCCAAGACGATGAAAAGGGAGGGGATCCTCGGGGGCATGTGGAACGGGCGGGCGGATCCGCCGGGCCTCCATGGCCGGACGTTGGGTGGGATTCGAGCACGGCGCCGCCGGGGACGCCCCGCTGAAGAAGGTTCCCGAAATATGTATTATTAATTTATTTCCGCAAGGGGGACCCGGGGTCCTGCCGGGTGAGCAGGCCGAAGAACACGAGCCGTTCCCCGGAGTCGTTCACCAGCCCGTGGGTGTGGCCCGCCTTCAGGATGAAGAGATCCCCCGGCCCCACGGGGAACCGTTCCCCGTCCAGGATCCCGGTGCCGTGGCCCTCCATGATCAGGTAGAGCTCGTCGGTGTTGGGGTGGGGGTGTTCCCCGATGCTGGAGCCGGGCTCCAGCACCGTGCGCCCCGCGCCCACGACCCCGTCCATGGCGCCCATGCCGAAGTAGTCCCCGCTCGACGCGGGCCCCGACCCGCCCCGGATGGCCATCTTGGGTTCCATGGGCAGGTCGGAACATCTGCGGATCATGCGTTCTCCAGTCCCCCGGAGTATATCGTCAGGTCACGGCCTGGCGAACCGCGCCTGGAAGGCCGCGTCCCGCAGGAGTTCCGGGAAGAGGGGACGCAGGGGCAGGACGTCCGTGTTGTCCACGGAGGCCGCGGTGGCGGCGAAGACCTTCACGTTGCGGTCCCGGGGCAGGGTGAGGGTGGACGCCCCCTCCGGAATCTCCACGGGCACGGAGAACATGTAGCTGTATTCGTACACCCGGTCCTCGCCCTTGGCGTGGAGGTGCGAGGCCCACCAGGCGGGCCTTCCCGGGGCCAGGAAGGCGGGATCCAGGCGCAGCATGGGATTGTCCACGCTGTAGGTCTTCTCGGAGACCTCGCCGTCGAAGACCCGGTTGTCCCAGGAGCCCACGTAGCCCGTCCAGGCCGGCACCGGCACCGTCACGGCCGAGGCGCCCGCCTTGAACACGGCGCTGGCATTGCCCACGGAGGCGGCCAGCAGGAGGTGCACCTTCCGGGTGCCCGGGGGCAGGGCGAGGGTCTGGCCGTCGCAGGCCACGGCGTTGGGGGTCCGGGGCGCGCGGGGGCCCATGCGGAAGGTGACGCCCGCGGCCTGGACCGCGTCCTCGATCATCTCGGCGGGATAGCCCGTGAAGGCGCCGTCCATGGCCCCGTCCTCCCGGTGGCCGTCGGTGGTGAAGGCCTGGAGGTTGAAGGGCAGGTCCAGGGGGGTGGAGGCCGGCGCGGGCAGGGCCGCGGGCGCGTCCAGGGCCAGCCCGAGGGTGCGGAGCTGGTAGGGCTTGAAGGCCAGCTTGAGGGCGCCGTCCTTCACCGCCACGGTGCCCAGGGGGCGCTCGAGGCCGTCCAGTTCCCGGGCGGCGCGCACGGGGCCGGCGGCCTTGAGGGCCACCTCCGCGGGGGCGCCGTCCAGCTCCTGGAGGCGGACCACGACGCCGTTGCCGTCCTCGGCGCGCTTCACGGCCTGGATGGCCACCTGGGCCCCGGACACCTGCAGCAGGCTGAAGGCCCGCCCCAGGGGCCCCGCGTGGGGGGCGGCCTGGAAGGCCTCCAGGGGCCGGTCCTGGCGCTGGGCCAGCCAGGGGCTGCCGGCCTTGCGCCAGTCGCCCTTGTGGCCGGCGATGCCGTAGGTGAAGGCGTGGCGGCCCCAGTCCTGGAAGCGCTGCTCGCGGTAGTCCTTGTCCACGCCGGGCGTGTACAGGAGGGTCAGGCGCAGGGTGTGGTCGTCGGGCTTGTCGGACCCGTACTTGGCGCCGGTGAGGACGGTGACGCCGTAGTCGCCCTTGGCGTCGGTGAGGTCCATCCAGCCGTGGGTGGGCACCTCGTACTTCTTTGGATCGTTGTTGCCCCGGGAGATGGTGCCCAGGTCCCAGTTGTAGGTGGCCTGCGGGTTGGAGACGGCCAGGGGCAGGTCGGCCTTGAGGGAGCTCTGGGAGGACTTCCAGTCCACGAGGTTGGCCACCTCCACGCGGTCGCCGCCCAGGGTGAGGCTGAAGGTCTGCTGGAAGCGGGAACCTTCGGACTCGCGCTCCACCTGGAGCGACACGCGCACGGGGCCGTTTTCCAGCACCGAGATGCGCGCGGGGCCCGAGACGAAGGCCCGGGCGGGCTTCTGGCGGTCGTGCCAGTCCATGTTCCACGCCGGCCACCGCGAGGGCTTCTCGTGGTGGAAGGCCAGGCGTCCCGGCCCCGAGAGGAGCTCGCGGCGGTTGACCTTGTCGTAGACCCCGCCCAGGTCGCCGGAATCGAGGAGGGTCACGCGGTAGCGGGCGTTCTCGATCACCCGCGCCGTGGCGGAGAGCTCCCGGCTCCCGGAGGCCGGGCCGGCCTGGAGGCCGAAGACCGCGAAGCCCACGGAGGGCACCTTGGCCCGGAAGATCACGTGGGACTTCCCGTCGGGGCCCACGGTGAGCTGGGTGGGCAGCTTGCGCCCGGCGCCGTCGGTGGCCACGAGGCTGCCGGCCTTGGCCAGGGCCTCGGGGACCAGGGCGTCCACCACGTCCTCCCGGGCGATGCCCAGGGGATTGAAGACCACCAGGGGCACGCCCTCCACCCGCGTGTCCAGGCCCCGCGTGACGGCGGCCACGCCGTCCTCCAGGCTCCCCTGGAAGGCCTTGGCCGCCAGGAGCTCGTCGTTCCAGGCGTATTCGTAGCTCTTGGGCAGGGAGGTGCCGGGCAGGATGTCGTGGAACTCGTTGCGCAGCACCAGGCCCCAGGCCTTCTCCAGGGTGGCGGCGGGGTAGGGGGCCGCCCCCAGGAGGAGGGCCGCGGTGCTGGCCTTTTCCGCCGCGTCCGCCAGGAGCTCGTTGCGGCGGTTCACGTGCTTCATGAAGGCCTGGGAGGAGAGGGAGCCCGCGGAGTGCTCGATGAGCAGGAGGTCCCCGCGGTAGGAGGGGAGCTTGGCCTTCTGGGCGTCGGTGATGGCGTTGAACATGAGGTCGGCCCGGCCCGCGACCACGTTCACGGGGCCCTTGGCCTTGAGCCCGGCCCAGAGGGTCGCCAGCGAATCCGGGAAGGGCGACCCGCCCTCGTCCCCGTTGCCGTTGTAGAGGTAGTCCACCTTCAGGCCCGAGGCCGCGCCGTTGGCGTCCAGGCGCTTGACCCAGGCCTCGCCGTCCAGGGGCGCGGTGAGATGGGCGTCGTAGGTGCCCGCGTTGAGGGCGGCCACCACCGAATTGCCGTCGGGTCCCTCCCAGCGCCCCACGTTGAAGGGGATGCCGTTGGCGGAATGCCAGGTGAGCTTCTGGGTCGAGAAGCCCTTGAGGCCGCAGTGGGCCAGGATGGAGGGCAGGGAGGCCGGGAACCCGAAGCAGTCCGGCAGCATGAAGTCCGAGCTCTCCGTTCCGAATTCCCGCTTGAAGAAGGTGTGGCCCACCAGGAGCTGGCGGATGATGGATTCCGAGGCGGGCACGTTGACGTCCGATTCCTCCCAGGCGTTGGAGGACGGCCACCACTGGCCCTTGGCCACGTAGGCCTTGAGGCGCGCGTACTCGGCGGGGTAGTACTCCTTGATGAGCTGGTAGCGCCCGGCGCCCGACCAGTTGAAGACGTATTCTGGGTGCTCCTCCATGATGCGGAAGTTGTCGTAGAGCGTGTTGCGGAGCATCTCCCGCACCACCAGCGGGTAGGCCCAGCGCCACTGGGTGTCCAGGTGGGAGTAGTTGGCCACGAAGAGGGTCCGCCCCTTCTCGAGGTCGGGCGCCGCGGCGATCAGCGAAGCCAGGGAGGTGGTGAGGGAGGCGGCGAGGAGGGTTCTGCGCATGGGGCGTCCTGTCAAAGGGGGGTGATGACCTGGTTCGTGAGGTGCGTGAGGATGGCCTGGGACGTGGGGGCGTTCCGCAGGGCGTCGCGGAAGCCTTCGTCCATGAGCTTGCGGGCGAGGCGGGCGAAGACGCGCAGGTGCTCCTGGCCGCCGTCGCCGGCGGGGGTGGCCAGGAAGAGGAGGCAGTCCACGGGGAGCCCGTCCAGGGAACCCCACTCCACGGGCTCTGCCAGGCGCAGGACTGCCAGGGACGGGGTTTCCACGGCGAAGGACTTGCAGTGGGGCACGGCGAAGCCGAAGCCCACGCCGGTGGCGTAGGTGAGTTCGCGCTCCCAGGCGGCCTCCTCCAGGGCCAGGGGGTCCCGGGCGCGGCCCAGGGCCGCAACGCGCTCGGCCAGGAGTTTGATGGCCTCCTCCTTGGTGGCGCAGGAGGCGCGGGCCTCGATGAGGTCCAGGGTGACCAGGCCCGCGTCCCCGGGGCTCCCGCCGCCCTCGCGGAGCAGGGCCTCCACCGCCTCGGCGTCGCCGGCCTCCAGGGCGCGCCCGGCCAGGGCCCAGCACCGGTTCGAATCCAGGCCGGCGAGGACCCTGCGGGCCTCGGGCAGGAGCGCCGGGGCCATGCTCAGGTTGCGGAAGCCGAGCCCCACCAGCAGGGGCAGCAACCGCGACCGCCCCGCCATCTCGCCGCAGAGGCTGAGGGGGCGGCCGGAAGCCTCGGCCACGATGCGCGCCAGCACGCGCAGCGTCGCCGGATGCCAGTCGTGCCAGTCCTTGGCGACCCGCGCGTCGCCGCGGTCCGCCGCGAAGAGATACTGCACCAGGTCGTTGGTCCCCACGCAGAGGAAGTCGGCCTCCCGGGCCAGGGCCGCCAGGTTCAGGGCGGCGGCGGGCACCTCCACCATGATGCCCAGGGGCAGGCGGGAGCCCTCCGCCTCGGCCATCAGGGCGCGCACGGCGCGGATCTCCTCCGCCTCGGCGACCATCGGGATCATGAGGCGCAGGTCCCCGTGGGCCGCCGCGCGGGACGCGGCCCGCAGCTGGGTCCTCACCAGTTCCGGGTGGACGGCGTACCAGCGCACGCCGCGCCGGCCCAGATAGGGGTTGGCTTCCGGGGGCAGCGGCAGATAGGGCAGGGGCTTGTCGCCGCCCACGTCCAGGAGGCGCAGCACCACGGGCCGGCCCGCGGCGGCCTCCAGCACCTGGCGGTAGGCCAGGTACTGCTCCTCCTCGCCGGGGGCCGAGGCCCGGTCCAGGAAGAGCATCTCCGAGCGGAAGAGCCCGATGCCCTCCGCCCCGCACGCGAACGCCGATTCGGCCTCCGCGGCGCCCAGGATGTTGGCCTGGAGCTCGATGCGGACGCCGTCGGAGGTGAGGCCCGCCTCGGGGGCCGGGCGCCGGGACCGCTCCCGGGCCTCGACGGCGTAGTAGGCGTCCAGGGCCGGCGGCGGGTCCGCGACCAGCAGGCCCCGGTCCCCGTCCACCGTGATGCGCTGGCCCGGCGTGAAGGCGGGCCCCGGGGCCCCGGCCACGCAGGGGATGCCGAAGTTGCGTGCCAGGATGGCGGTGTGCGAGGTGGCCGCGCCTTCGGCCAGCACCAGGCCGCGCACGAGGCGGCGGTCCAGGGCCAGGAGCCGGGAAGGGGTGAGGTCGTGGGCCACCACCACGCAGGGCCCGGGCAGCTCCAGGACGTCGGGCGCGGCCCCGGTGAGTTCGGCCAGGAGCCGCTCGCCCAGGTCCTGGACGTCCAGGGCCCGCTCCCGCAGGTAGGCGTTGCTTGAGGCCAGGAGCCGGGCCCGGGCCCACCGCACGCCGCGGTCCACGGCCGCGGGGGCGCCCGAAGCGAGGTCCGCCTCCATCACGGCGATCCACTCCCCGTCCTGGAGCATGGCGGCCTGGGCCTCCAGCACCGCGGAGCGGGCGGGATCGCCCGGCTGGGCCGCGGCGGCGCGCAGGGAACCGAGCACGCTGGCCAGGGCGGCGCGCAGGGCCGCGCGGGCCTGGCCGGGATCGGGGCAGGGCCCCGGGAGCGCCTGGGGCCTGGGGGCGCGGGCCATCACGGCCGGGCCCGAGCCCACCCCGGGGGCCACGGGGACGCCCTCCCGGAAGGCGCACCCGGCCCGGGCGAGGATGCGCCGGACGGCGATGCCGGCCCGGGTCCCGGGACCGCCCGTATCCCCCGGCCCGTCGCAGGCCAGGAACTCGCCCTGGATGAACCCGGACAGGTCCGCCAGCGCCTTCTCCCCCCCGGGACCCTCGGCCTGGATGCGGCAGGGGTCCAGGTGGCGGGTGTCGGTGGCCAGCAGGCCCAGGAGGTTGGCCAGGGGCGCGCGGGCCCCGGTGCGGTCGTTGACGAGCACGCACTGGGCGTCGAAGGCCAGGGCCCGGTCCCGCAGCACGGCCGCGGGCCGCGCGTGGAGCCCGCCCGGGAGGGGAAAGGGGAAGGCGGCCTCCAGGGTCATTGGAGGCGGCTGAAGATCTCGGCGGGATTCCGGATGGCCTGCTGCACCGGCACCTCCAGGACCCGGGGCACGGCGGCGAAGCGCTCCCGGCCGGTCACGGGGATGTCCGCGGCCAGGATGAGGGCGTCGGCGCTTTCGATGTCCTTGTCGGTCAGGCGGTTCTCCACGCCCATGGCGCCCTGGGTCTCCACCTTGACCTGGTGGCCCAGGGAGGTCCCGGCGCGCTCCAGGCACTCCGCGGCCATGTAGGTGTGGGCGATGCCCGTGGGGCACGCCGTGATGGCGATGATCTTCACTTGGCCTCCTTGGGCCGGCGGGCCCTGACGAGATTCATGGCGACGGCCACGGCGAGGGTGCCCGCCAGGATCGAGACGAGGTACCACAGGCGGTGGTCCACCACGGGCATGACGATGAGCCCGCCGTGGGGGGCGTGGTCCCCCACCCGGCCCAGCATGGCCAGCACCGCCCCCAGGGCGGAGCCGCCCATGATGACCGGGATGACCCGCAGGGGGTCGGCGGCCGCGAAGGGGATGGCGCCCTCGGTGATGCCGATGGTGCCCATGGCCAGGGCGGCCAGGCCCGATTCCCGCTCCTGGGAGCTCCAGCGGGACGGGGCCAGCAAGGTCGCCAGGCCCAGGCCCAGGGGCGGGATGCAGATCGCCGCCGCGCAGGCGCCCATGACGGCCACGTTGCCCTCCTTGATCATGGCCACCCCGAAGAAGAAGGCGGTCTTGTTGACGGGGCCGCCCATGTCGAAGGCGATCATGGCCCCCAGCACCAGGCCCAGGAGCACCTGGTTCCCGCTGCCCAGGCTCCGGAGCGCGTGGCCCATGCAGGTCATGAGGTCCCGGATGGGCGCCCCCAGGAGGCCGTACATGAGCAGGCCCACCGCCAGCGACGACAGGACCGGGATCACCAGGATCGGCATGATGGGCCGGAGCATCCGGTTCACGGGGATCCGCTTGAGGAGCATCACGGCGCCGCCGGCCAGGAGCCCGGCGATGATGCCGCCCAGGAATCCCGCGCCCACTGCGTTGGCCACGAATCCCCCCACGAAGCCCGGCACGAGCCCGGGGCGGTCCGCCATGCCGAAGGCGATGTAGCCCGCCAGCACCGGCACCACCAGGGTGAAGGCCGCCGACCCGATGTCCAGGACCACCTTGAGCAGGGGCGCGTTGGTGAAGTCGGGCCCCACTCCGGGCCGCATGGGGGCCAGGGCGATGGAGAAGGCGATGAGGATGCCCCCGCAGGCCACGAAGGGGATCACGTGGGAGACCCCGCACAGCAGGTATTCCTTGAGGTGCTTCAGGGCTTCGCGCATGACCGCTCCGGGGGGACATGGAGAGCATAGGGGCCGGGGGACCCCCCCGGATAGCCGCACTTCTGGCAGAATGTTTGCACTTTCTGACACCGGACCCCGCCCATGCCCGAACTCGCCACCTTCGCCCCCACCCCCCTCGAGGAGGCCTGGGGCCTCTACGCCACGGCCGTGGGTTCCGTGGAGGGCGGCATGGGCGCCCCGGCCTCGGGGTGGCGCCTGATCTACTTGGTGCGTGGAGAAGCCTTGCTGGGGCGGCGCCCGGAGCGGGTGGAGGCGGGGGAGGTGGTGCTCCTGGACGGAAGGGGGGGCTGCGGGCTGGTGCCCGACGCCCGCCGGGGCTGCACCCTCCACCACGTGGACTTCGGCGGCGCCTGGATGGAGCGGTGGGCGGGACTTGACCTTTTCGGCACCCTGCCCCGGGTGGTGCGGGCGGGGTTCGACGAGGGCCTCCTGGGCGGCATCGTCAAGCTGCGGGAGCTCGCCCGCGACCCGCGGCCCGGCGCGGGCCTGCTCATGGCCGGGGTCCTGGGCGACCTCCTGGCCAGGCTGGAGATCGCCGCGCGCCAGGGCGAAGGCGAGGGCCGGAGGGGGCGCCTGGTGCGCGACGCCCGGCGCATCCTGGCCGATCCCGCCGTGGACCGGCTCAACCTGGAGGCCGCGGCCGCGGAACTGGGGGTGAGCTACTCCTGGTTCCGACGCAGCTTCCGGGCCCAGACGGGGCTCGCGCCCCAGCGGTACCGCCTTCTCCTGCGCCTGGACCGGGCCTGCCGGATGCTGGCGGACTCCAGCCTCACCGTGGGCGCCGTGGCCCAGGCCCTGGGGTTCAGTTCGCAGGCGTACTTCGCGCGCATGTTCCGCCGGGAGACGGGGCTCTCGCCCACGGTCTGGCGCTCGAAGCGCGTGAACCTTGAGGGCCATTCCGGCACCTGATGGGCAAGGAGATCCCCATGGGTTCCAGGATGTTGATCATTGCGGCGGCCCTCGCGCTGGTGGCGGGCCAGGCCTTCGGGGCCGAGCGCACGCTGGTGATGGTGAAGGCCGTGGGCGTGAAGAACTCGGCCCGGACCTTCTCCTGGTCCGTGAGCGAGAACGGCGTGTTCTCCGCGTCCCGGAACGGCGAGGCCTTCCGGGTGCCGGCGGGCAGGACCCTCGTGATCACCGAGGCCTCCTTCACCCTGCGCGGGAAGGTGAACCGGTCCGCCCGCGCCGTGCGGCTGGGCATCGTCATGAAGCAGGGCAGCTCGTCATACGACCTGGCGGGGGTCACCACCCGCCTGGAATCCCGCCTCACCGAGAACATCGTGGGCAAGCGGTTCTCCCCGGGCCTCCTGGTGCCCGCGGGCTCCGAGGTGCGGGGCGAGCTGGCCGAGCTGGAGGCGGGCGGCACGCCGGTGACCCTGGACGTGGACCTGTACGGCTACTACCTGTAGCCGGCTAGGGCGCCGGGGCCGGCGTGACGGTGAGGGCCAGGTTCGTCCTGGGCGCGGGATCCTCCACCAGCTCCGGCGTGAGGATGATCATGAGCTCGGCCTTGGAGGAATCGGCCAGGGTGCTGGAGAAGAGGGATCCCAGCAGGGGGATGCGCCCGAGCCAGGGGATCCCGTTGCGGGTCTTGGCGGAGCTTTCCTTGGTGAGTCCGCCCAGCACGAGCACTTCGCCGCTCACGGCCTTCACCGTGGTCTGCTCCTCGGAGGTGATCACGTTGGGCACCTGGGCGCCGTTGATGAGCGTGAACCCCGCCACGGCGGTGACCTGGGGGTAGAGGCTGAGGACCATGTCGTTGTCCATACCCACCTGGACGCCCACCTGGAGGTACACGCCCACCTTCATCTCGGCCACCCCGAAGATGGGCTGGCCGTTGTTGTCCCGGGCCTTGAAATCCGGATAGCTGTACTTCTGGCCGTCGAGGATGAAGCTGCGTTCCCCATCCAGGATCATGAGGGTGGGATTGGAGAGCGTCTTGGCGAGGCCCTTCTGCTCGAGGGCGTTGATGGTGGCGGAGACCACCAGGGGGGCGTGGGCGAACTTCCCCAGGCGGATCCCGTCCACCAGCGCCGCGCCCGAGCCCGGGGAATCCTTGAGCGGGTTGCCGAGGCCGTCGACGTTGGGCCGTTCCGTGGCGCTGAGGGTGAGCGAATTCATCCAGTCCACCCCGAGGTTCTTCTGGGCGCTTTCGCTGATGGAGATGATCTTGACGCTCAGGCGCACCATCTTGCGCGGACGGTCGAATTTCTGGGCCAGCGTCAGGGCCCGCCGGACCATGTCCGCGGGCCCGGAGATCACGACGTCGTGGGTGCGGTGCATGATGTCGGTGGCGCCCATGGCCTTGATCGCCGACGCCTGCGAATCCCCGTTGGAGCCCTCCTTGAGCTCGGGCGAGAGGAACAGGGGCCCCGGGACGACCTTGATCCCGGGCAGGAGGCTGGCGAGGGTGGTGGCCAGGGACGTGGCGCTCACGCGGCGGCACCGGTAGGTGGCGTCCAGCTCGGTCTCGCCGGCCTGCGGGTACTTCAGGCGCAGGTCCAGGGACTGGCCCACCACGTAGCCCTCGTCCACCTGGCGGTAGTCCAGGCCTCCCGCGGCCAGCACCTGGGCCAGGGCCTTCTCGAAGGGCAGGTCCCTGAAGCTCAGGGTGACCAACTGCAGCGGCATCTCCAGGATGGACATGGGCCTGCCGCTTTGCCGGGCCAGCTCCTTGAGGATGGCCCTCACGTCCTGCTGGGTGGCGTCCAGGGTGAAGCGCGGCCCCGGTTCCACGGCCGGCGACGGCCCGTTGGGGTTCAGCACGGCGAAGGGGGGATTCTGCGACGCGCTGAAGACGGGCTGGGCCGGGCCCTGCGCGGGGGCGTTCTGGGCCGCGGCGGCGCCGGCCAGCGCCAGAAGGAGAAGGCTCGGGTAGGTTCTGCGGGGCATGGGGGGTCCAGGGTGGCGGAATTGCCAGGGAAACCGGATTCCGCCGCGGGGGCGGGAAGCCTCATTGCGCCCGGAAATCCCTGGTCGGATCGGGGTTGGGTGACCGGGGAAGGGTTTCGCAGAAGAAGCCCACGACCTGGGCGCCGCTGGCCGTGAGGGTGAGCCTTCCGCTTTGCACCGTGGCCTTCTCCACGGAGAAGGGGCCCAGGGCCTTGACGTTCGCGGCGCCGCCGGACCAGGCGCCGGAGAGTACCAGGTTGCGGGACAGGAGCACCCCCGTGACCATCAGCGGCATGATGCCGGGATCCCGGTCGGCGGGGTTGCCGGTGGAGACCATGGTGAACCCGCTGCTCTTCCAGAGGCGCCAGCCGGAGCCTTTGAAGATGCCGGTGTCCATCCAGGGCCGGGCGAAATTCACCCGCTTGGTCTCCATGGTCAGCGTGACCGAACCCAGGAAATCGGGCGGCAGGGCCGGGGACGCGCCCGCCGTCTTCTCGAGGGGCACGGCCAGGTTCGCCTTTGCCAGGCTCTTTTCAGTCTGGGTCAGGGTGAAGGGGTTCCAGCCTGCCGCCTGGAGCCAGGTCTCGGCGGGCGGGGAGCAGGTGACGGAGAACCACTCCTCCCCGTGGCTGTGGTTCGACCAGGCGGCCAGTTCCGAGGTGAGGTTGCTGAACAGGGCCTTGATGTTGGCGTTGTAGTGGTTCTCCAGGTCCTTCTGGGCGCTCTCGATGGCCTGCTGGTTGCCCTTTTCCTTCAGGTCCCGGGCGGCATTGGCCACCGCCGCCTCGAGGTGGGCGGGCACGGGCTTGCCGGTGGTCTTCTGCTCGGTCCTGGCCAGGGTGAGGGCGTCCATGGCGGAGGCCCAGGCGGCCTGGTATTTCAGGTAGTCCGCGTAGGCCGCGGTGGGCTTGCCGGGGCGGGTCTTGTCGTAGATGCTGCGGCGGGCCACCAGGGCCTTCTGCTTCTTGGCCTGGTCCACGAAATTGGTGATTTCCGCCGAAGCCAGGATGGCCTGGTAGGTGGAGGAGACCCTGCGACCTCCGGTGGTGTAGTAGCGGGCCGCAAGGGGGATCCTGTCCGCCAGGCTGGCCACGTGGAAAGGGTCCGAAAGGAAGTCGTCCGTGACGGCCACGCCGGGATGGGCCAGGAGCAGGAAGTCGCCCTTCTGTCCCAGGGCCTCCCCCGCGGAAAAGGATTCCGCCAGTTTCGCGTAGACCTTTTCCACGAGGGCGGTGTCGGGGCCCGCCAGCAGGACCGGAGCGGCGGCGAGGAGGGTGGCGGCGAGGCGCTTCACGGTCAGGGTCCGGGCGCGAAGCTACTTGACCCAGGACGCGGGGGACCGGTCGGGAGCCGTGCCGATCAGGCCGAGGATCTGCACGTCCGGGGCGCTCACGCCGGTGGCGCCGAAGGTGGTGTTGGACTTCTTGCCCGCCTGGGTCTTGTCGTAGCCGCCGGCGAGGGTGAACGGGCCGAGGCCGATCTTGGCCTTCACGGACATTTTGTTCTGGTACTCGCTCATCTCGGCCGCGCTCAGCTTGGTGTCGAGCCTGAGGTCCTTCACGAGGAGCATGGCCGTCGTGAGCACGGGCATGGCACACGTCTTGTTGCGGTTGGTGACCAGATTGCCGAAGGAGATCTCCTTGAAACCCGCCGTGGCCGGGAGCGTCCAGGCGTCGTTCTTCAGGACCAGGTCGTCGAACCAGCTGCGGTAGATGTTCACGCGCTTGACCTTGAAGGAGATCTTCAGGTCCTCGTGGTCCATCAGGGAGGAGGCGCTGTAGTCCGTTTTGGAAAACGCGGCGTCGATGCTGAACCAGGAATGCGAGCCCTTGACGCTGGCGTTGATGGCCTCCCGGCTCATCTTGTTCTCATCGACCTTCTTGGCGTAGTCGAAGGTGACTTCGGTCCAGCCTTCATTCGTCTTCCAGTCCTTGGGCTGGGGGTAGAAGGTGGTGCCGTAGTTGTGATCCACGCTGGCCATCTGCAGCCGGTCGTTCAGCGCCTGCCAGTAGGCGTCGCCGCTCTTGGCCCCCAGGCTCCGGAGGATCTGGGTCTGCTTATCGAATTCGACCTTGCCGCCTTCGTTCTCCCATTTCATCATGGCGGCGGCCTTCTTCTGCTTGTAGAGGTAGGGAGCCTCCTTGCCGTTCTGGGTGGCGGCTTCCTCGTTGGCGAGGGCCTCCCAGTAGGCTTCCCGCAGCGCCTCGTACTTCTTGACGTTGGCCTTGTTGGTGACATGGGCCTTGGCGGCCTTCAGCAGGTCTTCCTCGGTCGGGGTGAGGCTGACCCGGGTGACCGGCTGGGCGTTCTGGGCGATGGCCCGGAAGATCGTGGAGTACCGCATGTTGCCATTTGCCACGAAATTGGGGTTGGCCATGGGGACGGCGTCCACGATGTCGTTGAGCATCACCTTCTGCTCCCGGCTCATCTCCGAGAAGTCGTCGGGCAGCATGGTCCCGGGGCGCTGCAGGATGAGCATGCTCTTGGAATTGTTGGTGCCGAAGAGCAGGTTGTTCAACTGCATGTAGAGCTTGGTCATCCCGTCTTCCGCCCTCTGCGAGGCGGGCTTGGACTGCGCGACGGCCTGGGAACCCGCTGCGAGCAGGCAGATGACAAGGGGGGTCAGGACCTTTCGGTTCATGGAGAACTCCATTGGGGGGGTGATGGCCCTGGACCTGGAAGCGTGGGGCCGGGAAGGGAAGTGCGTTGCCCGTTGACGGTTGGCAAGTTGATCCACAAGTTAGGAACGAGGCGGAATCTGTCAATGAATGATTTTTAAATTGAGATCGTCAAAGCAACCTTGGAATTGCTGAATGCAGGCCACGATTGAACTGTGGCCTTGCCCGACGGCGCGCTTTGGATAAATTATTAATCGACATCCTGTCCATGCCGCCCCCCGCGGGGCCCTGACCCGGGTTGCGACCATGCCATTCCCCTTCCGCTGGCTGACCGGCTTTGCCCTCCTCGCCCTGCTGGGTTGCGGGGGGACGCCCGCCACCACCACCGTCACGCTCCACGGCCCCCTGGACCCCATGCCCGCGCCGGGATCGGCCGTGGTCCTGGAAGCCAGGGTGGTGGACACCGGGGCCGAACCGCCTTCGCACACCTTCCTGTGGCTCAAGGACGGCGTGGAGCTCGAAGGGGTCTCAGGCCCGACGCTGGTCCTGGACCCGGTGGGGCTGGAGGACGCGGGAACCTACCAGGTGCGGGTTACGGGAGGGGACGCGGCCGTGACGTCCGAGCCCTACGACCTGCTGCCGGCGGACAACGCCTGGATTGTCACCAGCGCCGAGGACGACGGGCCCGGCACCCTCCGGGAGGTGCTGAGGAGCGCCGAGACCTTCGAGGGCGTCAACGGCATCCAGTTCGGCCTGCCGCTGGACCAGCCGTGGACCATCCGCCTCCAGGCCGACCTTCCCCCCATCACCGCGAAGGTCCGCATCCTGGGCCCCTCCGGCCGGGTCCTGACGGTGGACGGGGGCGGGGCCCACCGGCCCTTCGCCGTGGACGGAGGGGACGTGGTCCTCGACCGCTTCACGGTGGCCAACGGCCTGGCCAAGGGGGGAGACGCCCCGGGCGGCGGCGGCGGGGCCGCGGGCATGGGGGGCGGCCTGTTCATCAACGACGGCAAGGTGGTCCTCCGGCGCATGACCTTCCTGGACAACCGCGCCATCGGCGGGAACAGCGCGCCCGGCAGCGACGGCGAGAACGGCGGCGGTGCCGGGTTCGGCGGCGACAGCCCGGCCCTGGGCGGCAAGGGCGCCGACGGCGGATGGCTCCTGGGCGTCGGCGGTGAAGGCCACCTGGACGGCGTGGCCACCACGGACGGGGGCGGAGGCCCGGCCGTGGATGGCGACGGCGCCGGGGGCGGCGCGGCCCGCGGCGGGATGCCGAGCGATCCGGTTTCCATCTGGGCCGACAACCTGCCCGGGGGCCCCGCCACCTTCGGTGGAGGCGGCGGCTTCAGCGTGGGGCCCGAAGGGGGAGGCGGGGACGGCGCCTTCGGCGGGGGCGGGGGCAGCAGCGGCGGCAGCGCCTCCGGGCTGTTCCTGCCCGGGGCCGCGGGCGGCGCCGGCGGCGTCTTCGGCGGGGACGGCGTGCCCGGCGACGGGGTCACCGGGGGCCGGGGCGGCGCGGGCGGGGCCATGGGCGGCGCCGTCTTCCTCCGGTGGGGCGACCTGGACCTCCGCGGGTGCACCTTCCAGGGCAACCGGGCCCTGGGCGGCGAAGGGGGGGACCCCGGCATGGGCAAGGGCGGGGCCGTGTTCATCTACGCGTACGATTACGCGGACCCCAGGACCACTTTCTACGAGGAAATGCTGCGGGCCCAGACCTACGCCGGGAACCTGGCCTCCGACCTGGTGGAGGAACCCGCCTTCGACAACAACGACTTCTATGTGGCCCAGACCCTCCTGGCTTTCCGGAAGGTGGGCTCGTCCCTGGATCTCAAGTACCGGATCTACAAGCTGGACCTGAAGATGGGCCTGAAGGTGCGCGCCTTGGCGCCCTGACGGCTACTCGGGCTCGGCCGCCGCCGCGGGCGCGGGGGCGCACTTCTCGCCGAGCCACACCACCACGCCCAGCAGGATGGCCACCACCGTGGCCAGGGCCATGCCCTGGAGCGCCACGTGGCCCAGGGTGATCTTCGCGCCGCTGATGCCCACCACGAAGGTGACGGCGGTGAGGATCAGGTTGGAGGGCCGGGTGTAGTCCACCTTCTTCTCGATGATCATGCGGATGCCGGCGGCGGCGATGACGCCGAAGAGCAGGAGGCACACCCCGCCCATGACGGGGCCGGGGATGCTGCGGATGACGGCGCCGATCTTGCCCACGAAGGAGACGGCGATGGCCACGCAGGCGGCGCCGCCGATGACCCACACGCTGAACACCCTCGTGATGGCCATGACGCCGATGTTCTCGCCGTAGGTGGTGTTGGGGGTGGCGCCCGTGAGGCCGGAGAGGACGTTGGACAGGCCGTCGCCCAGAAGCGAACGGTGGAGGCCGGGATCCTTCATGAGGTCGCGGTCCACGATGTTGCCGGTGACGATCAGGTGGCCGATGTGCTCGGCCAGCACCACGAAGCAGGCCGGGAAGATCATCATGATGGCCTGGAGGTTGTAGACGGGCTTGTAGAGGTGCGGCACCGCGAACCAGGGCGCGTTGCGGATGGCCGTGAGGTCCACCAGGCCCAGGTAGAGGGAGAGGCAATAGCCGGCCACCACGCCCACCAGGACGGGGATGATGCTGAAGAATCCCCGCGCGAAGAGTGAGACCAGGATCACCACGGCCAGGGTGGAGAGCGAGACCACCATGCTCAGCCCGTGGGGCAGGGGCGAGGTGGCCGGGCCCTGCACGAGGCCCGCCATCTGCGCGGCGGTGGGGGCCAGCTCCAGGCCGATGATGGCCACCACGGCCCCCATGGCCGCGGGCGGGAACACCACCTCCAGCCACCGGGTGCCCACCTGGCGCACGATGAGGGAAATGGCCATGAAGAAGAGCCCGAAGACGATGAAGCCGCCCTGCGCGGCCGCGTAGCCGCCCAGGGCCGGCACCGCCAGCACCGCCAGCACCGGAGCGATGAACGCGAAGCTCGAGCCCAGGTAGGCCGGGATCTTCCCGCGGGTCACGGTGAGGTACACCAGGGTGCCCACGCCATTCATGAGCAGCGAGGTGGCGGGGTCCACGTGGAGCAGGAAGGGGACCAGCACCGTCGCGCCGAACATGGCGAAGAGGTGCTGGAGGCTGAGGGGGATCGTTTCGAGGAAGGGGAGCTTCTCCTCCACCTGGATGATGCGCGGTCCCGTGCCTGTGGCCATGAGTTCTCCTTCTGGGTTTGGATTCCCCCATCTTCGCATCGGAATCTTCTCCGGTCCCTCAGAAAAGGCGGCCGGTGAGCGCGGCCACGGCGGTCTCCACCCGCAGGATCCGCTCCCCGAGGTTCACGGGCCTGCATCCGCTGCGGGTGAGAAGCTCCACCTCGGCGGGGATGAACCCGCCCTCGGGGCCGATGACCAGGGTCACGGGCCCCCCGGCGGCGCGGGGGCAGGGCTCGGGCACGCCCGGATGCGCCAGGATAGGGAGGGTGCCCTGGAGGATTCCGGGGAGCTCGTCCTCCGCGAAGGGCCGCAGGAGGCGGCGCAGGTGCAGTTCCGGGAGCACGGTGTCCCGGGCCTGCTCCAGGCCCAGGATCCGCTGCTCCAGGAGGTTCTCCTCCGAGAGCCGGGGGCTCTTCCAGTAGCTTTTTTCCACCTTCCAGGCGTTCACCAGGAAGATGCGGGCCGCGCCCAGGCTCGTGGCCGCCGCCAGGGTGCGGTTGAGCACCTTGGGCCGCGGCAGGGCCAGCACCAGGGTCAGGGGCAGCTTGGGGGGCGGGGGCTGGTCCAGCGTCACGTCCAGGTGCAGCCCGCCCTCCAGGGACGTCACCCGTCCCCGGCCCACGGACCCGCCCAGGAGGCCCACCACCAGCTCGTCGCCTACGCCCGCCCGGTGAACCTCCAGGACGTGCCGAAGCCTCCGCCCCTGGATCCGGACCTTTCCCGGGGCCGTGAAATCCTCCTCCCGGAGGAGCACGAGGTTCATGACCGGCCCGGGGCGACCTGATAGACTGGAGTGTTTTTGTGAACGGAGTTCATCGTGAAAATCCTCATCCTCGGCGTGAACGGATTCATCGGGTCGCATCTCGTGGGCCGCATCCTGCGCGACACCACCTGGGAAGTCTATGGCATGGATCTCGGCAACCACAAGGTGGCCGAATACCTGGGCAACCCCCGCTTCCACTACCGCGAGGGCGACATCAGCATCAGCAAGGAGTGGATCGAGTACCACGTGAAGAACTGCGACGTGGTGCTGCCCCTGGTGGCCATCGCCACCCCCAAGGTCTACGTCACCGATCCCCTGCGCGTGTTCGAGCTGGACTTCGAGGAGAACCTCCGCGTCGTCCGCCAGTGCGTCAAGTACAAGAAGCGGGTGGTCTTCCCCAGCACCTCGGAAGTCTACGGCATGTGCCCGGACGCCGAGTTCGACGAGGAGACCTCGGCCCTGGTCACCGGCCCCATCCCCATGCAGCGGTGGATCTACTCCACCTCCAAGCAGCTCCTGGACCGCGTCATCTGGGGCTACGGGTTCCGGGACAACCTCCAGTTCACCCTGTTCCGCCCCTTCAACTGGATGGGCCCCAAGCTCGACAGCCTCAACACCGCCAAGGAGGGCTCCAGCCGCCTGGTGACCCAGTTCGCCTGGAACCTGTTCAACGGCGAGCCCCTGAAGCTGGTGGACGGCGGCGAGCAGCGCCGCTGCTTCTGCGACGTGGAGGACGCCATGGACGGGCTCATGGCCGTCCTGCGCAACGAGGGCGGCAAGGCCGACGGCAAGATCTTCAACATCGGCAACCCCGCCAACGACCATAGCGTCAAGGACATCGCCGAGCGCATGCTGGAGATCTGGAAGGACCATCCCTTCCGCCTCGAGCGCAACATCCCCCTGTCGCACATCGTGCAGGAGACCAGTGGCGCCTTCTACGGCAAGGGCTACCAGGACGTCCTGGTGCGCACCCCCAGCATCCGGCGCATGCGCGAGACCTTCGGCTTCGAGCCGAAGATCGGCATCAAGGAGGCCCTGCGCAAGGCCATCGACTTCTTCGTGGAAGAGCACAAGGCCATGGAGAAGATCGTGGAGACCGAGGGTTGACGAAAAAGGAACGGGGCACCCTTCTCTGGATCTGGTTCTTCCTTGGCCTGATCCCGCTGTTCATGCGGCCCCTGTGGGAACCTGACGAGGCCCGCTACGCCGAGATCCCCCGGGAGATGCTGGCGAGCGCCGACTGGCTCACGCCCCGGCTCAACCAGGTCCTCTACTTCGAGAAGCCGCCCCTCCAGTACTGGCTTTCCGCCCTTTCCATGAAGACCTTCGGCCTGCACGCCTTCGCGGCGCGCCTGCCCCTGGCCCTGGCCACGCTCATCACCCTCTGGTGCGCGTGGAAGCTGGCGTCGCGGCTGGGGGCGCGCCAGGCCACCTGGGCGGGCTTCATGGCCGGAACGGCCATCCTGGCCTACGTCTGCGCCCAGGTGCTCACCCTGGACGCGCTGTTCTCCGCCTTCCAGGTGCTGGCCCTGGTCGCCGGCATCGAGGCGGTGGCGGCGCGGTTCGAGGGCAGGCCCGCCACCGGCTGGACCCTCCTGGCCTTCGGGGCCCTGGCCCTGGCCATGCTCACCAAGGGGCTGGCGGCGCCGGTGCTGGTGGGCTGCGTCCTGATCGCCTCCCTTCCCTTCGCCTGGTCCTCGCCGCGCATGCGCTCGGCCCTGCTGCGGACCCTGGTGGACCCCCTGGGCTGGCTCCTCTTCGCGGCCGTGGCCGCCCCCTGGTTCATCCTGGTGGAGCGGGCCAATCCCGGGCATGCCAACTTCTTCTTCATCCACGAGCACTTCGCCCGCTACACCAGCCACGTCCACGACCGCGCCGGCTCCAAGAACCCCATCCTGGACAAGTTCTACTTCACGGCCTTCCTGGCCGTGGGCGTCCTGCCCTGGCTCGGCGCCTGCGTGGCGGGCCTGCGCCGGGGCGTGGCCATCCTGCGCCGCACCTCGGGCCCGGTCTCCGAGGGCGCGCCCCTCATCCGGTGGACCGTGGCCGCGGTCATCCTGGGCGCCGCCGTGCCGCTGCTCTTCTACAGCCTTTCCGGGTCCAAGCTGCCCCCCTACATCCACCCCGCCATCGTCCCGCTGGTGGCCCTGGCCTGCGCGCTGGAGAAGGAGGGGGAGGAATGGACCGCCCTGGCCCGCGCCGGCAGGGAGCTCATCTTCCTGGGCGCGCTGTTCCTGGCGGCTCCCTTCATCGTCAAGGACCTGGCGGGTCCCGCCTGGATCCTGGCCCTGGGAATGGCCTTCGCCGGCATGGGCTTCTGGGGCCTGAGGCCCCGGGCGCTCACCGGGCCCCGGTTCATGGCGGGCCTGGGCGCGGCCCTGCTGCTGCTCACCTTCGCCGCCTCCCGGGTGGCCCCGCCCACCAAGGACGCCAGCTCCCTCATCCGCAAGGCCCCGGCCGGCGCCCAGTGGATCAGCTGCGGCGACTACTACCAGGTGCTCCCCTTCCTCACCCGGGAGCGGGTGGTGGTGGTGGCGGGAACCGGGGAACTGGCCTTCGGCCGGGACCGCCTGGACCCCGCCACCCGCGACCGCTGGTTCCAGGAGGACGTGGACCGGCTCCTGCCCATGGCCCAGCGCCTGCGCGCCGAGGATCCCGCCCGCCCCGTGGCGGCCCTCATCGACCGCTGGGCCTGGCGCGACCTGCCGGAGGACCAGAAGGCCGCCTTCCAGGTGCTGGCCCGCACCGACAAGAACCTCCTGGCGGTTCTGAGGTAGCATAGGCGGATGCCGGAAGCCCCCGCCTACCTTGACAACAACGCCACCACCCGCCTGGCCCCGGAAGCCCTGGAGGCCATGCTTCCCTTCCTGGGCGACCAGTTCGGCAACGCCGGCAGCGCCCACACCCTGGGCCGGCTCTCCGAAGGGGCCGTGGTCGTGGCCCGGGAGCGCGTGGCCGGGCTCCTGGGGTGCGCCCCGGCGGAGCTGGTCTTCAACAGCGGCGGCACCGAGGGCATCAACCACGCCTTCCGCGGCGTCTTCGAGGCCCTGCCCGCAAAGCGCCACTTCGTCACCACCGCCGTGGAGCACAGCGCCGTGCTGGCCTGCGCCGACTGGCTTCGCAAGCAGGGCGCCGAGGTCACCATCCTGGGCGTGGACGCCCAGGGCCGCCTGGACCTGGACGCGCTCGAGGCCGCCCTCACCCCCGCCACCGCCCTGGTGTCGGTCATGGCCGCCAACAACGAGACCGGCGTCCTCTTCCCCCTGGAGGACATCGCCCGCATCGTGAAGGCCCGCGGCATCCTCTTCCACGTGGACGGCACCCAGGCCCTGGGCAAGGTGCCCGTGGACCTGGCCCGGATCCCCGCGGACCTCTTCAACTTCAGCGGCCACAAGTTCCACGGCGCCAAGGGCACCGGTGGCCTCTTCCTGAGGCGGGGCCTGCGCCTGCGCCCCTTCATGATCGGCGGCGGCCAGGAGCGCGGCCGCCGCGGCGGCACCGAGAACGTGCCGGGACTCGTGGGTCTGGGCGTGGCCGCGGACCTGGCCCGCACCCATCTGGCCGGCGGCTCCCGGGTAAGGATCCTGCGGGACCGCCTGGAGGCCTTCATCCTGGACCGCATCCCCGGGTCGACCGTACACGGCGCCCGGGCCCCCCGCGTGCCCAACACAACCATGGTCAGCTTCGCGGACGTGGAGGGCGAAGCCGTCCTCCTGCGCCTGGACGAGGCCGGCATCTGCGTGTCCACCGGCAGCGCCTGCACCACCGGCCAGAAGGAGGCCAGCCACGTGCTCCGGGCCATGGGAGCCCCCGACGCCCTGGGCGCCGTGCGGTTCTCCCTGAGCCGGTACACCACCGAGGCCGAGGTGGCCCGGGTGGAAGCCGTCCTGCCGGGGATCCTGGAGGGCCTGCGGGGGCAGGGGGGCCTGGCGCGGCGATAGGCCTGAATCACCCCATGGTCAACCCGCGCGCCGGTAGTGCATGGCCACCGCGCCGTTGCGGAGTGGATCCGCCGAAATCAACTCGAGCCGTCGCGTGCAGGGCAGACCGCGCCCGTGCAGGGTCGGGCCGTGGCCGGCGATCCTGGGGTGCACGAGCAGCCGGTATTCGTCGATGAGGTCCAGCCGGTCCAGGGCCGTCGCCAGCTGGCCGCTGCCGAGAAGCACGCCGTCCGGGGTGGCGTCCTTGAGCGCCCGAACGCCCCCGCGCAGGTCCCCGGCGATGGGGTGGCTGTTCGTCCAGGGGAAGTCCGTCCGGGTGGAGGACACCACGTACTTAGGCTTGGCGTCCAGCTTCACCGCCCATTCGCGCAACGCCGGCGGCGCCTCCACGTCGCCGCGGGCGACCGCCGGCCAGTAGCTCTCCATCATCTCGTAGGTGACGCGCCCCCAAAGCATCGCCCCGTTCTCATCCATGAGGCGCGTGAAGAAGGCATGGGTCTCGTCGTCGGCGATGCCTTCCCGGTGGTCCAGGCAGCCGTCCAGGGTGAGGTTGATGCTGAAGGTCAGGATTCCCAAGGTGTCCTCCTTCCGGGGTACGCGACGCACCGCCTACGGCTGGGGAAGCCCAACGAAGGCCTACGGCTTGGTGGGCAGGCCCGTCATGTGGAGCAGCCCCCACCCGTGGCCGTCCAGGTCCACGAAGCTGTGGGTGTACATGAACCCGAAGTCTTCCGGCACATCGTACGTCGACCCCCCCGCCGCGATCGCCTTGGCCACCAGATCGTCCACCTCCTCGCGGCTCCCGCAGCTCAGCGAGATCAGGACCTCCACCGCCCGGCTCGTGTCGCACACCGCCTTGGGCGTGAATTCCCGGAATTTGGCATGGGTGCCCAGCATCACGAAGATGGAGTCGCTGATGACGATGCAGGCCGCGTCCTCGCCCGTGAATTGCGGATTGTGCTCGAACCCGAGGGCCTTGAAGAAGGCCATCGACTTGGGCAGGTCGGCGACGGGGAGATTGATGAAAACTTGCCTTGCCATGGCTTCCTCCTTGACCCACCCCTTCGGGCGACGTGCTGGGAAGTTTATGCGAAAACGGGGCGGAAGGGGTTATGCCGGACGAAGGGTGGAGCGACTGGGGGAGGGAACGATGGAGGGGCCAACCCTGTCGGTCTCTGCGGGGAAAAGGATCGAGAGGGGGCTTGCGCGAGTAAGGGGCAAGTCACAATCCCATTAGCAATTAGGCAGGCATTGGGCCTGGATGCGGGGACCCAGCTGAGTTTCGAGCTTTCCGAGGGCGAATTCAAGGTTCGGCCGATCCGCAAGAAAACCTGGGCCGACCTCTGGCAGATGGCCAGTTCGGCACCGCGCCCATCGAAGCCTGTTGATATCGACGCTGCCATTGCGACCATGGTCCGGGACCGGAGTGACCGTTGATTGGCGTCGATACGAACATCCTGGTCAGGGCCATCCTTGGGGATGACCCAAAGCAGTCGCCGTTGGCCCGGAAGGCGATTGAAAAGGCGAGGGGAATTGCGGTTCCAGTGACCGTGATCGTCGAGGTGGCCTGCGTCCTGAAGTCGGTGGGCTGGAACAGGCAGCAGATCGTTGATGCCCTCGGGACCCTGTTGCTGCAGCCCACCGTGCATATGGATCAGGCAGCTGCGGTGCTGGAAGCGCTGGATGCCTACAAGACGGGACCCGCAGACTTTGCTGACTACCTGGCTCTTCACCTGTCAAAGGCGACGGGGGCCCGCAAGCTGCTCACCTTTGATCGAAAGCTGGCAAAGGCACCTGGGGCAGAGAGACTTGCGTGAGCCTCTTACGCCTTGGCCGGCCATGTGATCTGGACCTTGCGGTGCTTGGCCACGCAATCCCGGAGATAGAGGTTGATCAGGCTTTGGTAGGGCACCCCAGCCTCGGTGGCCATGGCCTTGAAGTAGAGCACGACATCCTCGGAAAGCCGCATGGTGACAGGCTTCTTCAGCAGGGAGGCGTAGGGGTTCTTCCGGGCCTTCATTCTGGACAGATCGTATTCTGCTTTCATCTGGCTTCACCCCCGTAGAAGGCACTTTCGGACTTGGTGGCGAGGCGCGCGGAAATGATCCGGATGGCGCTACCCCCATGGCGCTCGCAATGGCAGACGAGCAGCAATCGGGCCAGGGCGCTCAGGCCAAGCATGAGGAAGCGATCTTCCTCCTTGGAATGTTCCTCGTCAAAGAACTGGACAGCGAATTCATCGTAGAAAACGGATTGGGCCTCTTCGAAGGTGATCCGATGTTTCGTGATATTGGCTTATGCCTTGGCGGGATCCCATTCGAACCGGATCGTAAATACAGCGTATTGCTAATTCTGGTGCGGTCAAGACCGCCCTATTTGTTGAAATTTATATATTTGTCATGATTTTGATTCGGCGCATAAGGGATGGGTGCGCTGGCCAGCGTGCCTTTCTGGTGGATGATGTTGATCGGCTTGGGCGCCTGCCTAGTCGATGGCGAATGCAATCGGATTGGAGTTTCCTAAGCCCCTCTATGCACCCTGGGAACGAAACGGCCGGTGTGATTTGAGTAATCCCGGTAATCGTCGCCAAATTGGGCCAGCATCAACTTTTCCTCCCAGGGGATCACCAGGTGCCAGGCGCCGTGGAGAGCAGCCAACCATACGATGGCTATCCAGTGATTGATGAACACGGCAACGCAGGGCGCAGCAATTGAGATGAAGGAAGCATAGAGCGGGTGTCGTACCCAATGGTAGGCCCCTGCGGTGCAGAGCTCATGACCTCGGCGATGGACGGGAAGGGAGCGAAATGACCAGAGGATGCTAAGAAAAGCCCCGAGCGTGCCCAGGATCAAAACCGTCCATCGGAGGCTATCTGGAAAGCAGAGGACCCCCTTGGGGTTCAGTTGCCTGACGACCAAGGCAAGCCACGTTAGAACAGCGCTAGATGCCACGCCAAGCGGGCCGGAGCCGAAGAGTCGGGCAAAGGAGTTCATGGATTGGTCGGTTCCAGATGCTTTCCAGTTTTAGGAATGAAGCGGCCCGTCCCATGGCCTGACGCCGAAGTGGGGTCGGCCCCAACCTGGCGGCACGAGGGGAGGGGAAGGGAGGTTGGAATGACGATACCACCAAGGCGAGAAGTGCGTGTCCTTTCGGCAGGCGTGC
>MTLE01000455.1_pt1 | contig 75518 bp, 65 predicted proteins | sample 1982461 | NCBI WGS metagenome assembly MTLE01 (sample SAMN05712605, study PRJNA340218) | biofilm metagenome | isolation source: sample SPL anode biofilm adapted to -200 mV | place: USA | collected 2012-02-03 | reverse complement strand
CCTTCTTGGGGGCGGCCTTCTTCACGGCCGGCTTCTTGGGGGCGGCCTTCTTGGCGACGGCCTTCTTCACGGCGGGCTTCTTGGCCGCGGGCTTCTTGGCGGCGGGCTTCTTGGCGGCAGGCTTCTTGGCCGCGGGCTTCTTGGCGGCGGGCTTCTTGGCCGCGGGCTTCTTGGCGGCGGGCTTCTTGGCGGCGGGCTTCTTGGCCGCGGGCTTCTTGGCGGCGACCGGCTCGACGGCCGTTTCGACGGGAGCGGTGGTCTCGTCGGGCTGATTGATGTGTTCCATTGGGAACTCCTTTTTGCCCTTGCGGGCGGGTTGGGGGGATTGGGTGGTTGAAAGTGGTTTGCCGGTTGGAACCGAACCACCCGCCTTCGGCTTGTCGCTCTCGACGACACCCATGGCGGCCTTGGCGGGCCTGGAGCCCTTGGCCGCGGGGCCTTGCTGCGCTTCCTGCTTGCCCTTGGACTTGACGGGCTTCTTGATCACCTCGACACCGGCCAGGATCTGCGCCAGTCGCTTGCCGGGATAGAACTCATCCAGCAGGGCGTCCCCGACGATGACGCCATGTACTCCCATGCCTTCCAGCTGCTGGATCTGCTGGAGGGTGCAGACGCCGGCTTCCAGGATTCGCAGGCATCTGCTCTGGGGGACCTTCTTCATCAGGGTGAGCGCCTCCTCCCACCGGGGCTCCCATGTGTCGAGGTCACGGCCCAGCACACACACGATATCGGCATCGGCCTCCAGGGCCCGCTTCAGGTCGGCCTCGCTGGCCACCTCCACGATCACGTCCAGGCTCTTGGCCCGGGCGAGTTTCGAGAGGGCCGCGAGCCGGTCCGGCTCCAGGAGGGCGGCCATGAGCATCACGGCGTCGGCTCCCAGGATCTTGCTCTCCTCGATCTGGTACTCCTCGAAGATGAAGTCGTGGCGGATGAGGGGCACCTTCACGGCGGACCGCACCTCGGACAGGTGCTTGTCCTCGCCGAAGAACAGGAAGCGGTCGGTGGCGACCGAGATGGCCCTGGCGCCGTTCTCCACGAGGCTCTTGGCGTGGGTGGAGGCCCTGTAGGCGTCCCTCACCTGCCCGCGGAGCGGGTTGCCGCCGGCGGTCTCGGCGATGATGGAAATGCCGGGCTGGCTCAACTCCTCCTTGAGGGAGTGGTGCCCCTTGTAGGCGTCCTTCACCGCTGCAGGACCTTTTTGCTTTTTGATCTCGATGTCCAGCGCCTTAAATATCTGGACTTTTTTCAGCATTTACAACCCCCAGGTCCCATTGCTTCCAGACACGTTTTTGTACCAGGAGCCTCATGAGAATGTTCTTACTACAAACCACTAAACCAGCGTTCCTAAAGAGGTCAACAGAATTGTGAATTCTTTTCGCGATTGCGCCCGGGATTTTTTCAACGAAGGACCATTTTCGGAATCGCTCCGGATGCCCCAAACTAGGGGCATACAGGAGCGCGCCCATGGAAGCCACCGTCCTCGATCATCCACTTTGCGACCACAAGATCTCCCTGCTGAGAGACCGGAAGACGCCTGGAATCCTGTTCCGGCGCGTGCTCGAGGAGCTCGGCCTCATCCTCGCGGTCGAGTGTACGCGCCATCTGCCGACCGAGCCCGTGGCTGTAGAAACGCCACTGGAGCGGACCCAGGGACGCCGCCTCACCACCCTCGACCCCGTGGTGGTTCCCGTCCTGCGCGCCGGACTGGGGCTGCTGCCCCCGTTCCTCCAGCTCCTGCCCACCGCGAAGGTGGGTCACCTCGGGCTGTACCGGGACCACGATTCCCTGGTGCCCGTGCCCTACTACCGCAACTTCCCGCCCCTCCTCGACCAGCGGTACGTCTTCATCCTGGACCCGATGCTCGCCACCGGCGGCAGCGCCTCCGAGGCCGTGAGGCAGCTGAAGGTCGCCGGCGCCCAGCGCATCACCCTCGCCGCCGTCCTCGCGGCGCCCGAGGGCGTGGCCCGTCTCCAGCAGGACCACCCCGACATCCGCATCTTCGTCGCGGCCCTGGACCGGGAGCTCAACGACAAGGCCTACATCCTCCCCGGCCTCGGCGACGCCGGCGACCGTCTCTTCGGGACGCTCTAGGGGCCTTCCCGGGCAGGCCCGGGCCGGTGGCATGGCCCACCGGCCCGGAGGCCTCCAGGGCCCCTTCCCGGGCAAGGGCGGGCCCTCGCCGGCGGCGCTCCGTTCCGGCGGGACCCCGGTTCCCGGCGCTCAGTCCCTGGCGGGCTTGTAGCCGCTCAGGGCCCTGCTGCCCTTGCTCCGGGCCAGCAACTCCTCCCGCACCGCCCCGCGGATGGCGTTGAGGTGGTTCACCTGGGTCTCCAGGCGGCGGCCCAGCTCCTGCGCCCGGGCGACGATGGCGGGCCACTGGGGCCCCTTCTCGGCCTGGGCCAGGGCCTCCTTGAACCCCGCGTGCCACGCGGCGACCTTGTCCGGGTCGGGGTCGTCCACGAGGGTCGCCAGGAGACGCTCCAGGTCGTCCAGCGAGGCCGCTATCCTGCCGTCGCTCATCCCACCATGCCCTGGGGAGAGAAGGCGGTGGGCCTGGGGGCGCCCTGGCGCTGGTCCAGCTCCGCCCAGGCGGACTTCATTTCAGCGATCTGGCGCTCCAGGACCTCGAGCCGCTCGGCCTGGTTCTTCTGGCTGGCGTCGAAAAGCTCCTTGAGCCACCAGTCGTAGATGCGGGTGAGGTTCATCACCAGTTCGCCCCCGCCTTCATGGTCGAGGCGGATGGCCAGCTCCTCGACGATGGAGGAGACCCGGTTGACCATGCGCGCCCGGGTGGCGATATCCCGGCGGCGGATGGCGGCCACGGCCTGGAGGAGGAACTTCTGGGCCCCTTCCAGGAGCATGAACATGATGTGTTCGGGGGTGGCGCCGTTGATCTGCTGCATCAGGTACTGGTTGGCGACCGCGCCGCCGTAGTTCGGGTTCATCGGGATTCCCCCCAAGGTGTGGTCCGCTCTAGATCCCCGCGAGGCTCTGGCCCGCCGCGTTCAACTGCCCGACGGTGGTTTCCAGGTTCGCATAGAGCTTTTCCAGGCTGGCCTTGCTCCGGGCAAGGTAGTCCTGCTGCTGAAGGATCTGTTGGCTGAGCGTGAAGTTGGCGGCGGAAAGATCCTGCATGATGCCGCCGATGTTGCCGGGCGTGAGGGAGGTGAGGCTGGTGTTCAGGTCCTGGACCAGCCGGGAGATCCCGGTGGAGATGGAGAGTGTCCCGGAAGCCCCGGCCGAGGCCTTGAGCGAGAGGCCCTCGAGGGCGGTGCCGTTGGCGCCGTAGAAGTAGCCATTGGTGCTGGTGAGCGTGTTGGTCTCGGTGGTTCCGTCGGCCTTCTGGCTCTGGAAGGTGCCGGTGAGGACCCCGTTCACGGTGGTCACGTCGAAGGAGATGGGGGACTTGGTGGTTTTGCTGCCGGATCCGATGAACGTCAGGAGGGGACTGGTGGAGACGGCGGAATTGGAGAAGAGGTTGGCGACGCCCCCGGGGTCCTTGGTCAGCGCAGCCTTGAAGGCGGTGGTGTCCAGGCTGATGGTGCCGTCCTGGTTGGTCTTGAGGCCCACCCCGGCGGCGCTGGTGAAGGTGGCGGTGGAGGGCAGGCCCGAGGGGGCCCCCATGAGGACACCCGAGACCTGGCTGACCATCTGCCGCACGGCCATGTCCATGTTGAACAGGCCCTTGGTGTAGGAACCGTCCTTGTTCTGGGTGAACTTCGTATTGGATTTGTAGTCGTTGTAGAACGTGTTGAACTTGTCCACCACGTCCTGCATGGCCTTGGCGGCGGCGTCCTGGTCCTGGGTCACCGTGAGGGTGGTGGTCTTGGTGAGGTCGGTCTGGGCCTGGTTCAGGTTGAAGGTGATGCCCTGGACCGCGTCGCTGACGGAATTGGAGGAACGGTGCAGTTCCACCCCGTTGAGGATGAAGTCGGAATTGGTGGCCGCCTGGGACACGGACGTCCCCGCCCCCAGGGTGCTGCCGGTGGGGGCGGTGAAGGAGAAGGTGGTGGCACCGGCGGAACCCTGGCCGGTGGCGTTGGCGCTCAGCACCAGCTGGCTGGTGCCGTCGGCTCCGGTCTGGATGACCGCGGCGTTCAGGTTGATGGCCTTGCCGTCGGCTCCCTTGGCGTTGTTGATGGCGTCCGCCAGGCCCGAGAGGCTGTTGTTGGCCGCGCCGATGGTCACGGTGAAGGCCTTGCCGTCCATGTCGGTGAGGGTGTAGTCGCCCACCCCGACGGCCGCGTTGGGCTGCAGGGCGGTGGGCAGGACCAGCCGGGCCCGGGTGGCCAGGCTCTTGACGATGAGGTCGTACTGGCCGGGGCTGGCGCCGCTGGCGGTGGCGGTGACGTAGGCCCCGGTCGAATCGGAGCTGGTCACCTTGTTGCTCTGGAAGCCGCTCATGGACAGGGTGTCCAGGGCGACGGAGAGGCTGGTCAGGTCCGTGGAGAGGGTCTGGAGGGCGGCCGACTTGGAATTGTTGACGGACTGCTGGGTCTGCATCCGCACCATCGGCTGGCTCTGCTGATTGATGATGGCGGCGATGAGCTGGTCCGTGGGCAGGTTGGTCGACAAGCCCTGGAAACTGATTGACGATGCCATCGAACCCTCCTTCCCTGACGCGCGGCAAAAACTGCTGGCTCAGAGACTCTTATCAAGAAGAATGCCAGAGTGGCCCTGGGGCTCGGCCATGCGGAGGTTCCGGGCCTGCTGCACCACCTCCTCGGGCGGAAGCTGGCGGATCACCTTGTTGGTGACGGGGTTGACGACCCGGAAGATGACGATGCCGGCCTCGTAGTCGGGCTGGAACTGAAGATTGGACGGCAGGCTCTTGAGGTAGGACTGGAAGGCCTCGGCCGCCTGCTCCATGGTCATCTCTTGATTGACCTGCTTGTTGGACACCCCGGAGGCCGGCGACATCTCCAGGCGGGTGGCCTCCTGGGAGATCTGGGCGGCCTCCCGGATGGCCTCGCCGGTCGCGGAGGCGACGGTGGTGGGGGCGGAGGTCGTGGGCTTGGCCTGAACGGAGTCGGCCTGGGCGGCCGCATAGACCACGGGCGGAGGGCTCTGGCCCTGGCCTCCGGTGGAACTGATGGGATCCGACATGGGTTCCTCCTGGTTTTCCACGGGCATGGGAGGAGGACCTTGCGGCCCTCCTCCCATGTTGGCTAGCCGATGGAGTCAGAAGTTACTGAAGGAGGGCCAGGATCTGCTGCGAGCTCTGGTTGGACTTGGCCAGGGCGCTCGTGCCGGACTGGTTGAGGATCTGGAACTTGGTGAGGTTGACCACTTCGTCCGCGATGTTGGCGTCCATGATCTGGCTGTTGGCGGCGGTGAAGTTCTGCACCTGCACGCCGAGGATGTCCGACGTGGCGTTCAGCTGGGCTTCGTTGGCGCCGATGGAGGCCCGCATGGAGCTCACGGATTCCAGGGCGGTGGCGAGCTTGCTCACCACGCTGCCGGCGTTGGTGGCGTTGGTCAGGGAGTCGGTGGTGGCCACGAGGCCCAGGGCCGAGTTGGCGGCCGTGGAGACGGCGCCCAGGGAGACCGTGAGGGAGCCGTAGTCACCGGCCTGCACGCTGACGGTGGTCGGCGAGGAGGTGGAGCTGAAGATGGCCTGACCGTTGAACTTGGTGTTGGTGCCGATGTTGGACATCGTCTTGATGATGTTCTGGAACTCGGCGTCCAGGTTGGCCCGGTTGGAGTCGCTGATCGTGCCGGTCTGGGCCTGCTGGGCCAGCTGGGAGGCGCGGGTCAGCAGCTGGGTGACCGAGTCCAGGGCGCCGTCGGCGACCTGAAGGTAGGACACACCATCGTTGGCGTTGCGCTGGGCCTGGGTGGCGATCTTGATGTCGGCGTTCAGCTTGTTGCCGATGGCCAGGCCGGCCGCGTCGTCGGAAGCCTTGTTGATGCGCTTTCCGGTGGTGAGACGCTCGATGGTCTGCTGCAGGTTGGCGCCGGTGAGGCCCAGCTGGCGGCTGGCGTTCATGGCGGCAACGTTATTCAGAATGGAAGTCATGGCATCCTCCGTGATGCTGATGGCGGCATCCGTGCCGCCGGGTTATAGGGCTCGGGGGTATCCCCGCAAGGTTCTATTCGGCCTTAGGAACGTTGAGCTTTAGTAATTTATTTGAAATCCGCCAGGGGTCCTCCCGGGACCATAGATATATGATGGCGGTCAGGATTTTTCCGTCCGGCCCAGGATGGAACGGAACCGGCCCAGGAGCCCCTTGGGTTGCGGCGGGGCGCCGGCGTCGGCCTCCCGGGCGTCCAGGTCCACGTCCGCCGGCACCGCGGTGGTGGGGTCCAGCTCCAGGGCCTTGCGGTAGCAGGCGGCGGCGTTGGCCTCGAAACCCTTGCGATGGTAGAGCTCCCCCATGGAGGCCCAGGGCGCGGCGGCCCGGGGGCGCAGCTTGGAGGCCGTCTGGAGCGCGTCGATGGAGCGGGTGGACCAGGCGGGATTGGCCAGCCTCAGCTGGCCGAGCATGAGCCAGGCATCGTAGGCCACGTCCAGGTCGGGCTCCAGCTGCACGGCCTGCTCCAGGGTGCGGATGGCTTCCACGGTGCGGTCCATGAGGACCTGCTGGCGGGCCTTGCGCACGAGGCTCTTGGCGCGGGCCGAGCCTTCCAGGGGCTGGGGTGGGGGCGGGGGCGGCACGTAGGCGGGCACCTCCACCTGGAAGGGGGATTCCGGGGGATGCACCGGGAGGGCCTGCTGGAAGGGCGAGGAGGGCTGGAAGCCTGAATAGGCCTGGGGCGCCTGGGCCGGCTGGGCCGGCGCCGCGAAGGGGTCCGGGCGTGCGAAGGGATCCGGCCGGGGCCCGGTGGGCGCCGGCTGGAACGGATCGACGCGCTGTGCCGGCGCAACGGGCTGGGGAACCGGACGCGGGGGGGGCTCTTCGGGGTAGGGTTCCGACAGGCCGTAGGGATCCTCGGCCTTGGGCGCCGGGCGGCCGGGATCGGGCTCCACCTCCAGGAACTCGGGATGCAGGGCGGCCTGGTCCAACGGGATCGGGGGTTCCAGGGGGGGCGGGACGTGGATGCGCGCGCGGCCCCCGCCCGGCGGAAAGATCAGGGGGAAATCCTTGGGCCCCCTCATGGGCAGCGGGGGCATGGGCAGGTGGGGCGTGACGGGCACCTGGGCCTGGGGCTCGGGCGCCTCGCCTCCGACACTGGGCAGCCTTCCGCCGCAGAGCACCAGGGCCCCCAGGGCCCACAGGGTGATGATGAAGCGGCCCGCGGCCTCCTCCTCCAGGGCGCTCAGGGAGCGGAAGGTCTCGAAGCTGATGGGGTCGGCCCCCAGGAAGGACAGGGCGTACGCGGTGCCCGGCGTGAGGGGCAGGTCGCTGAGGCTCTCCACCAGATCCCTGCGCCCCTCCCAGCGCCAGTCGGCCTCCTGGTCCAGGACGGACAGGAGGTCGGTGAGGTAGTGGGACTCCTGGAAGGTGTTCCAGATGAAGTGCCGGTGCTGGAGCTTGAAATGCAGGTCCTGTTCCAGCCGCTTCTCCATGGGCCCCGCGTGCCAGGTCCACTGGAGGACCGGGTGCTCCAGGGCGTGGATCATGATCTGCTCCTGCAGGGCCTGCAGGTGGAGGTCCCGCTCCTCGAGGGTCATCATGCCCCACTGGATGACCTTCTCGCCGATGCGGTAGCGTTCGTCGTTGGCCAGCAGTTCGTTGAGGGAGGGGAGGTCAAGGATGCCCTGGCGGAGCAGATAGTTGCCGAACTGTTCCCCGGCCACGTCGCTCTTGAGGTGGAGGAGCTCACCCCGGTTGATGAAGAGGGTGCGCACGCCGTCGTTCTGCTCGAGGATGAGTTCCCCGCTCACCGCCTCCTGGCGCATGGCGCCCATGAGGACGGGCAGGTTCTTGATGGCCTCGGTCACGGGGGCTCCGTTGGTGAAATAACGTCATTATAGGCAGGGTCGGCCGCCCGGAGCGTCCAGATTTGAGCACTACAGTTATTATTGATGAAGATGGTGGCATCCTCCCGGGGGGCCATCCAGGAAAAGGTTGGAAGGATCCCCTTGGAAGGTGGCCATTGAAACGCACGGGCAGACCCCCATCCCCGCTGGAGGCGGCGCTGGCGTACACCTTCCGGGACGAGGCGCTGCTGCGCACGGCCCTGACGCCGCCCTCCTCCGGGCTCTTCCCCGACAACCAGCGCCTGGAGTTCATGGGGGACTCCATCCTGGACCTGTGCGTGTCCCTCATGGCGTACCGCGAACATCCTTCGTGGCCCGAGGGCTCCCTCTCCAAGCTGCGCGGCCTCATGGTCTGCACCGATGCCCTTCACGCCTGGGCCCTGGACCTGGGGGTGGAGCTGGTGGCCGGGCCCCGGTCACCCCGCAAAGGCGGGGCCAGCCAGCGCAATGCCCTGGCCGACGCCATGGAGGCCGTGCTGGCGGCCGTGTTCCTGGACGTCCAGGCCGTGGGCGGGAACCCGCTGGAAGGCGTGCTGGCCCTCGTGGAGCGCCGGTTCCTGGAGCAGGTGCGGGCGGCCTACGTGGGCATCTGGGAGGCCCGGGACCACAAGACGACCCTCCAGGAGCGGGTGGCGGCGCTCGGTTTGCCCCCGCCCGTGTACGAGCTGCTGGAACGCCAGGGCCCGGACCACGCCCCCACCTTCACCGTGCGGACCGTGGTGGGCGGGTTCGAGGCCGTGGGCCGGGCGGGGAATCTGAAGGGCGCCCAGATGGAGGCGGCGCGCCTTCTGCTCGCGTCCTTGCCCAAGCCTCCTTCTTGAAGCGGTCCGCATCGGTTACCATCACCAGCATGCACTGAGGTTCGAAGGCCCTTGAAGATCCTGCCGACAGTGAACATCCGGAACGGACGCGCGATCCCCATCGTGGGGGAGGACGAAGGTGCGGACCTGTTGTCCCTGGTGGCGTACCTGCTGGACCAGGGCTGCCACCGGCTGGCGCTGGTGGACGTGGACGCGGCCCGGGGGCAGGGCAACAACCGCGAGGTGATCGCGCGGGCCATCCAGAAGTTCCATGCGGGCCGCTCCAAGGTCTGCATCCAGGTGGGCGGGGGCATCCGCAGCTCCGACCAGGCCCAGTTCTTCCTGGACCGCGGCGCCACCTGGCTCGCCGTGGGCACCATCCTCCAGCGTTCTCCCGTCATGGTGGAGCAGCTCCTGGCGCGGTTCCGCGAGCACCTGACCGCCGCCGTGGACGCGCGCAGGGGGGAGATCCTGCCCTCGGGCTGGGGCGGGACCAGCGGCGAAAGCGCCGAGGCCGCGGGCAAGCGCATCGGCGATTTCGGCTTCAAGCGGCTCCTGTTCCTGGACCTTCCCGCCGCCCGGCCCGTGGTGCCGGACTTCGCGACCGCCCGCGTCCTTTCGCAGAGTTCGCGCCTCTCCATCTGGATGGGCGGCAGCATCCAGACCGCCGCCCACCTGGCCCAGGCCCGGGAGATCTCGGGCATCCAGGGGCTTGCGGTGGACGGCCTCCTTCTCCGCGGTGACGCGGCCCTCATGGCATCGCTGACCCTTCCCGGCTGCTGAGGAGGGGGTGTGGCTGAGCCCGAGGCGCCTTTCGTCCTGAGCCTTCCGGAGTCGGACCGGCTCCACTTCAGGAACCTGGCCCTCATCCGCCCCCAGATGCCCTCGGAGCGCCAGGTCGAGCTCATCGAGAGCCTCGGGCGCAACCTCACCTCCCCGCGCCTGCTCACCCTCATCGCGCGCACCCCCCACTGGCTCGTGCACGCCCCGGTGCTGCACGCCCTGGCCGGCAACGAGAACACGCCCGAACCCATTCGGCGGGACCTGGAAATGGCGGTCTCCCTCTTCGATCTCATGCGGGAGATGGAACGCGCCCCCGAAGGGGAGAAGACCGAGCGCGCCGAGTCCATCAAGGCCATCTACCAGGACCTGCCCCCGGACCTGAAACCCATCGTGAAGCAGCTCGCCAAGCAGCTTGTCAAGCCCGTGAACTCCACGGGGAGCACCCTCGAGATGCCGCCCCTGCCGCCGGCCGAACCCGACTGGGAGGCCCTGACGCTGCCCCCCCAGGGCCGGGGCCCGTCGCCCCTGCCTTACCGGATCCCCAAGCAGGACCGGGCCACGGCCGCGGAGGCCACCCTGGTCCAGGAGGACCTCCAGAAGTACCTCGCCGACGAGGAGCCCGAGGTGCGCGCGGCGGCCCTGCGCAATCCGGCCCTCTCCGAGGAGATGCTCCTGGCCTGCCTGCCGGGGGCCAACCGGGAGCTCTTCGAGGAGATCTACCAGGAGGCGCGCTGGTATTTCAAGGACCCCGTGCGGGAGGCCTTGGCCGAGGCCCCCCGGTGCCCGGCGGCCATGGGCCGGAAGATGGACGCCACCCGGGATCTGGTGATGCTCCTGGAGCGCGGCGGCCAGAACCGGCGCCACCTGCACCGCATCGTGAGCCTTTTCACCCAGATGGAAGAGTCGGAGTACCAGTACCTGACCTTCTGGGCCAAGCGCCGGGCGCCCAGCATGCTCCGGGTCATCAAGGTGTTCTTCGACCGGCTCCAGCGGCGGCGCACGAACCAGGCCAGCGGCTTGTCTCCGGTGCAGTCCGAAGGGCGCTGGGTCTCCCTGGAGGAACGGGTCTTCATGGCCAACCAGGCCACGCAGCCGGACCAGATGGTGGCGGCGCTCCGGGACCCGGACCCCCAGGTCTTCGCCGTGGCACTGGAGAACCCCGGCCTCACGGCCCGGGAGCTCATCTCGGCCATCCCCCACCTGGACAGCATCCGTGCCGAGCGCCTGGCCTTCAGCCGCACCTGGAGCGCCTATCCCTCCGTACGGGAGGCCCTCCTGCACAACGTCCACCTGGGCGAGGACACCGCGCTGGGCCTGCTCCGGAGCCTGGACGGGCCGCCCCGGGTCCTGCTGGACCTCCTGCGGGACCAGCGGGTGCCCCACCTGTCGGTGAAGAAGGCGGCCCTGGACCTGCTGCGCGCATCGTACGAGCAGATGACCATCCCCCAGCGCATCGTCGCCCTGCGCGGCTCGGGCGGGGAGCTCATGCGCCACCTCCCCGCGGAGGTGCTCAAGGACGAGGACACCCTGCGCCTGCTGGTGGCCGATCGCCAACTGGATCCCACCATCCTCCTGCGCCTGGCCCGGAACAAGCAGACGCCGCGCCCCATCCTCGAGCTCATCGCCGGGCACGCCGCCCTCATGGCCCACCCCGCGGTGATGACCGAGCTGCTGCTGAATCCCAAGACCCCGAGGGAAGCCGCCATCCGCATCTGGGCCCTCCTCTCGGACAGCGAGCAGAAGCACCTGCTGCGCAGCCCGCACCTGCCCACGGCCCTGCGGGCCCTGGCGGACTAAGCGATTCCGCCCCGAAAACGTAGCCCAACCGAACGGAGAGTCCATGAACCTGCCCCGCCGCATCCTCGGTGCCACCCTGGGCGGAGCCGCGGTCCTGGTCGTGGGGCTCGCCTGCGGGCGCCAGCGCTCCGCGGGGCCGGACTGGGTGGCCTCGGCCCCGGCGGGTTCCGCCGTGGCCTTTTCCGGCAGGGCCGGCTGGCTCCTGGAGCAGCGGAGCTTCCAGGCGTACCTGGAGAAGTTCCCCTTCGCCGACCAGACCCTCGATCTCTTCCTCAAGAAGGCCCGCATCAATCCCCATCTGGAATCGGGCCGCATCAACTTCTATGTGATGAACTTCTCCACCGCCGGCGCCCCGCCGGACTTCCTCATCCAGCTGGGCGGCTTCCGGGACCAGCGGGCGGTGATGATGGCCATCGCCGACGCGTTCCCCCCGGAGGGGTCCCTGCCGGTGCGGAAAAAGGAACTCCCCGTCTACGTCATCCTGGACGTGAACCAGTACCACATCCGCGCCGTGGCCGACCCGGCCGGCCGCATCTGGCTGGGCGACCTGCGCTCCCTGGCCAAGCTGGACGCGGGCACCTTCCCGCCCCGGCATCCGGTTCCCGAAGCCGCGGCGTGGATCAACGCCTCCGCCCCCTTCCAGGGGTTCATCCAGACCCGGCTCGTCCTGGACGGCCTTTCCGGCAACGTGCCGCCTGAGCTGGCCCGGAACCTGCCCCAGGGCATCGACGCCCTGGCCTGGAGCGTCACGCCTGGACAGGCCGGAAAGAACGGGCTCCACCGCTTCGAACTGGCCATCACGGGCTCCCCCGAAGGCGTGGTGCAGGTGGCGCCCTGGGTCCAGCGCTTCGTGGCCGCCGCCTCCACCCTCCAGGGCGGCCAGCCCGGCCAGGCCCCCGAGATCCTCCAGGAACGCAAGCGCATCGGCCTGCGCTGCCAATTGACGGGCGAACAGATCAACCAGGCCCTGGGCAAGCTCTCCCAGCCGGCCCTTGCCGACCTGGTGCACCGGCCATGACCGCAGCGGTCCTGGAGGAGCGCGCCCCGGAATACTGGATGATGCGCCTCAAGGACGGGCAGGAGGAGGCCCTCGCGCACCTCATGGCCCGCTTCGAGAAGCCCGTCTTCGCCTTCCTGCACCGTCGCCTGGGGGGGGAGACCGGGGTGGTGCAGGAGCTCACCCAGGATGTCTTCCTGAAATGTCTCCAGCATTGTCAACGTTTCGAGGATGGCCGGCCGGTCGCTGCGTGGATTTTCACGCTGGCGGCTAATGCGGCGACGGACCATCTCCGTAAACGAGGTCGGGAGCTACCCCCGCCCGAGACCTTTGACGCACCCGACCCGCACCAGCCCGCACCCTGGGAAAAGGTCGACCAGGGCAGACGGATCCGGAGCCTTCGACAGGCCCTGGAGGGCCTGACGCCGCGGCAGCGGACCATGGTCCTGGCCTATTACGTCCAGGAGCAACCCGTGAAGCAGATCGCGGAGAACCTGGGCTGCGCCGAGGGCACCGTCAAGGCGACCCTGTTCCAAAGCCTCGCAAAATTGAGAAAGAACCTGGAAGTGACCCATGAAACCCGAACCTGAGATCCTGAGCGACGAAAGGGCCTTCGAGATCCTCGAACAGCCCGAGCTCTGGCCCGAAGACCCGGAGGTGCAGGCCCGCCTGGCCAGCCTCCTGGAAATCCACCTGGCCCTCCTGGGCGAAGGCGTCGCCGCCAAGGCCGCCGAGGGCGCGCCCGCCCCCGTGCCGATGATCCGCCGCTTCCCCTGGCTCATGACCGCCGCGGCGGCCGTGCTGGTGGCGCTGCCCCTGACCTACCATGCCGTGAACGTCCGGAAGATGGCGGTGGTGGCCAAGGACCAGGCCCGCATCCAGGACCTGGCCCAGAAGCGGGCCCAGGACCGTCTCTGGGCGGCCTTCTTCCAGCAGTCTTCGACGCTCATCCAGGAATTCGCCCGGAACCCCAAGGTCTGCGAGAACAAGAACACCGAGGACCGCGCCGCCGAGCGCGAGATCGCCCTGGCCCTGCTCCAGTCCAGCCACGGCCTCTCCGCGCAGCTGGCCCCGGCCCCCGAGGCCGAGGCGGTGCGGGAGGACCTCCACGCCTGGCTGCGGGAACTCTCCCTCGAGGATCCCTGCATGGATCCCCAGCGGGCCCAGGAGCTGAGGCAGTGGGCGGACACCCACGGCCTTGAGGATGAAGCCCAGAGGCTCAGCCGGCTGCTCAAGGGAGGGTCGATTTGATCGCGCTGGTCCTGACCTTGGCGCTGTCGGGCGGGCCCTTGCCGGACCCCGCCCCCGAGCCTTCCGCGGCCGTCGCCGGCCCGCGGGAGAGCACGGCGGACGGCCTGCTGCGCGAGGCCAAGAACCTGCGGTACGCCCAGCGGTGGTTCGAGGCCGCGGCGGCCTACCGGGCGTTCCTGGCGGCCCACCCCGATTCCCCCCGGGGCGCCGAGGCCCGGTTCTGGCTGGCGGCCTCGCTGGAATCCGACCAGCGCTGGGACGAAGCCGCGGAAGCCTACACCGTCTTCCTGGACACCCACCCCGACCAGCGGCTCCTGGGCAAGGAGGCCCGCATGAACCGGGTGCGCTGCTGGGGCATCCGCCAGGGGCAGCATCCCCGGGCCACCCCCGGACTCCTGGAAGCCCTGAAGGACCCCTACCTGGATGTGCAGGTGGCCGCGGCCCTCCAGCTGGCCAAGGTGTGCGATCCCCGGGCGGCCGATGGCCTGCGCAAGGGGCTCCAGGTGCCGGGCTACGCCGATGCCTGCGCCTCGGCCCTGGCCACCATGGGCCTGAAGTCGTCCGTGGCGGCGCGGGACCGGCAGGCGCGGTTCCTGGTCATCCGCATCAAGGAGACCGGCAAGCCGGACACGGTGACCATCCGCCTCGCCCTCAGCCTGGCCCGGGCCGTGGGGAACTACCTCACCGACGCCCAGATCCGCCAGGCCCGGGCCAAGGGGTTCGAACTGGAAGGCATTACCGACCAGGCCGCGTCCATGCCCCGTGGGAGCGTGCTCCTGTCGGTGGATGACGCCAAGAGCAGCGTGAAGGTGACGGTGGAGTAGGGCTGGTAGAGTAGTTGGATGTCGAACTTCGCCCGGTTCTACCGCGAACACATGAAGCGCTTCCTGCCCCTGATGGTGGGGGGCTCCCTGCTCCTGACCCTGGCGGGATCCTGCCAGGGGGCCATGATCGGCATCACCAACCTGATCTTCTCCATGCTCATGGGTGTCAAGGAGGGGGCCTCCGCGGGCGCGCCGCGCATCCAGCTGGTGGCCGACCTCAAGGCGTGGGCCCTGGCCCACCTGCCCAGCCAGGCCACCTTTCAGGAGAAGACCTGGATCCTGCCCGCCCTCCTGGTGCTGGTCTTCATTCTCAAGGGCGTTTTCACGTACAGCGGCACCCTGCTCATGGTGCGGTCCGGCATCCGGGCCACCATCTCCCTGCGGGAGCGGCTGTTCGCCAAGCTCCTGAAGCAGGAGCCGGCCTACTTCCAGCGCCACCCGGTGGGCGAGCTGCTCCAGCGCACCATCAGCGATGTGGGGGCCGTTCAGGGCATCGCCTCCAACCAGCTGGCGGACGCCACCCGGGAGATCACCCAGGCCCTGGTCATGCTGGGCTACGTGATGTATCTGAACTGGCAGTTGAGCCTCACCATCTTCATCGCCGGGCCCCTGGTGGTCCTGCCCATCAAGAAGCTCAGCCAGAAGATCCGCAGGATCAACCACCGGAACATGGAGGCCTCCAGCCACGTCCTCCAGCGGCTGAAGGAGGTCTTCAGCAACATCCGGGTGGTGCTGGGCTTCGCCCGGGAGCCCTTCGAGGAGGCCCGGTTCCACGACCTGAACAACGAGCTGTTCCGCCTGGGCATGAAGTCCGCCCGGGTGTCGGCCATCTCCCACCCCATCATGGAACTGGTGGGTGGGGTGCTCCTGGCCATCCTCTTCCTCTACGCCACGGGGCAGGTGCGTTCCGGGCGCATGAGCGGCCCGGACTTCCTCACCTACGTCCTGGCGCTCTACAGCTTCTACGATCCCATCCGGCGCCTCACCAAGCTCAACAGCGACATCCAGGTGGCCCAGGCCAGCCTGGACCGGGTCTACAGCGTGCTGGACCGGGAATCGGAAATGACGACTCCGGCCCATCCCAGGCCGGTGCCGGCCCTGCCCGAGCGGCTGGCCTTCGAGGATGTCCGCTTCACCTACGAGGGGAAGAAGGGCCGCAACGAGGTGCTCAAGGGCATCAGCCTCCAGGTGGGCAGGGGCGAGACGGTGGCCCTGGTGGGCGGATCCGGCGGCGGCAAGACCACCGTGGTCAACCTGGTGCCGCGCTTCTTCGATCCCACCGGCGGCCGGGTGACCCTGGACGGCACGGACCTGCGGGACTTCGACCCCCGGGAGCTGCGCCAGCGCATCGGCATCGTCACCCAGGAGACGCTGCTCTTCATGGATTCGGTGCACGACAACATCGCCTACGGCCGGGAAGCCACCCGCGAGGCGGTGGTGGAGGCGGCGCGGAAGGCCCACGCCCACGATTTCATCACCTCCCTGCCCAAGGGCTACGACACCCCCCTGGCCGAGACGGGTTCCACCCTCTCCGGGGGCCAGCGCCAGCGCCTGGCCATCGCCCGCGCCCTGCTCCAGGATCCCCCGATCCTCATCCTGGACGAGGCCACCAGCGCCCTGGACACCGAGAGCGAGCGCGCCGTGCAGGACGCCCTGGAAGTGCTCATGCGCGACCGCACCACCCTGGTCATCGCCCACCGCCTGTCCACCATCCAGCGGGCCACGCGCATCTGCGTCCTGCGCCAGGGGGAGATCGCGGAGATGGGCACCCACGAGGAGCTGCTGGCCCGCCACGGGGAGTACGAGCGCCTCTACACGCTCCAGTTCCACGCATGAAGCGCGCGGACTTCCACTTCGACCTTCCGCCGGAGCTCATCGCCCAGCACCCCGCGGCCACGAGGGACGGCGCGCGGCTCCTGGTGGCCGATCCCGTGGCCCGGACGCTCCGGCACCAATCCATCCGGGACCTGCCCGGGCTGGTGCCCGCCGGGACCCTGTGCGTGCCCAACGACGTGAAGGTGCGCCACGCGAGGCTGCCCCTGCGCCGGGCCGGGGGCGGCGAGGGGGAGGCCCTCCTGCTGCGCGCCCTGCCCGGAGGGTGCTTCGAGGCCCTGGTGCGCCCCGGGGCGCGGCTCCGGCCCGGCAAGGCGGCCCAGGTGGTGGACGCCGCCGGCAACCTGCTGGCGGAGGTGCGCGTGGAGGAGGCCCTGGACGAGGGCCTGCGCCGCGTGCGGGTCCTGGGCCCCGGGGGCGCTCCCCTGGACTGGGACGCGGTGGACGCCATCGGGCGCCTGCCCCTGCCGCCCTACATCACCCATCCCGCCGACGCGGAGGACGAGGGCCGCTACCAGACCGTCTTCCATGCCCGGGACGGCGAGGCGGTGGCCGCGCCCACCGCGGGCCTGCACTTCACCGGGGAGCTCATCGCCGCCCTGGAGGGCCGGGGCTGCCTCTGGAGCCCGGTGCGTCTCCACGTGGGCCTGGGCACCTTCCGCCCCATGACCGCCGAGGACCTGGGCGACCACGTCATGCACGAGGAGCGCTACGAGATCCCCGAGGCCACCGCCGCCCTGCTGGAGCCGGTGCTCCGGGGGCGCACCCGGCCCCTGCTGGCGGTGGGCACCACCAGCCTCCGGACCCTGGAGGCGGCCTGGGACGGCGCGTCCCTGCGGCGTTCGGGCTCCACCCGCATCTTCATCCAGCCTGGCACCCGCCTGCGTACGGCGGACCTGCTGCTCACGAACTTCCACCTGCCCGAAAGCACCCTGTTCGTGCTGGTCTCGGCGCTGCTGGGGGTGGACTTCGCCCAGGAGGCCTACCGGGAGGCGATCCGGGAGCGCTACCGCTTCTTCAGCTACGGGGACGCGATGCTCATCCTGAATGCCCGCAATCAGATTTAATAGCTAATTTGATTCGGGTTGAAGCGCAAGTGCACACATCCATGGCAATGGGCCGCGCCAGACGGGCTACCATGGATACGAAAGAGGTGAAATTCATGGATATCATGAACACCGTGAAGGCCCTGGACACCAAGGCACGCCGGGTTTGGGTGGAGGCGGGACGCATCCAGCTCGAGACCGAGGATGGGCGTATCGCGTCGGTTCCCGTTTCGTTCTACCCCCAGCTGGCCTGGGGCAAGGAAGAGGACTTGAAGAAGGTGCGGCTCCTGGGCGGCGGGCAGATGATCCACTGGCCAAGGCTGGAGGAGGCGCTCCGCCCCTCCGACCTCCTGAGGGACGCGAAGGTCTGCTAGGAATCAAGAAAGCCGCGGGTGTCGGGCATGGCTCCGGGCTGGGTGCACACGTAGGCGGATAGGCGCGCGGCACGGTGGTGCACGTCGGGCAGGGGAAGCCCCTGCACCAGGCCCGCCGCCAGGGCGGCGGTGAAGGCGTCGCCAGCGCCCACGGTGTCCACGACTTCCACCGGGACGCCGGGCTCCACCAGGGGCGGGCCCCCGGCGTGGAGTTCGCTGCCCCGGGAGCCCAGGGTGAGGGCCACGAGCTTGAGGCCGAACCGCCGGCGCAGCCCCTCGGCCCCATCTGCGCCGCCCAGGGCGGCCACCACGGGCAGCTCATCCTCGTTGAGCTTGAGGACGTCGCACCGGCCCAGGAAGGCCCGCACCCGCTCGGGGCCGTGGGGGTCCTGGCGGAGGTTGACGTCGAAGATGCGCAGGCAGTCCGGGGGCGCCGCGTCCAGGAAGCGGGTCACGGCGTCCAGGGTGCGAAGGCCCCGGGAGGCCAGGGTGCCGAAGCAGATGACGGAGGCGCCCGCGGCCACCTGGGCCAGCCCGGGCGTCCAGTCCAGGGCGTCCCAGGCGCCGGGGTGGATGACGTAGGCGGGGTGGCCCTGGGGATCCAGCTCGACGCTCACCGTGCCGGTGGGCAGGGAGGGGTCCACCTGCACGGCCCCGCGGTCCACGCCCTGGGCATCCAGGGCGGCCAGGGCCTCCCGCCCCAGGGCGTCGTCGCCGACCCGGCTCACCAGGGTTCCAACGCAGCCCAGGCGGGTGGCGTGGTAGGCGAAGTTGGCGGGGGCGCCGCCCAGGCGCCTTCCGCCGGGGTAGCAGTCCCACAGCAGCTCGCCGATGCCGACGACCCGCGGTGCCATCAAAGGTAGTCCATGAACTGGTGGAGAACCGGGATCTTGTGGCGCTTGCCTTTGCAGGCCTGGAGCACGGAGACCACGGACATGGCCAGGCACCACATGAGCCACACCGGCAGGAAGAACCGCAGGAACACCCACCCCAGGAGGGGGAACATGCCCATGATGGCCAGGGCCAGGGCCAGGCTCACCTCCGTGAACGCCAGCAGCACGCCCTGCCGGGAGTGCCACAGCAACTCCTCGTCGTCCCGGCGGCGCAGGTAGGGCAGGAAGGCCCAGGGCCCGGCGTAGCAGAGGATGAGATCCCTCAGGCGATCGCCCGTGTAGAGGGGGGCTGGGGACTCAAGGGGCACGGGGGGACCTCCGGTCCTAAAATAGCATCAGCAGGGCCACGCAGGCCATGAGGATGGCAAAGGCCTTGCGGAGCCTGGGGCCGTTAAGGCGGGTCGCGATGCGGGCTCCGCCATAGGCGCCGCACATGAAGCCCACCGCCACGCCGCCCAGGATGAGCCAGGGCAGGCCGCCCTGTTGCTTGGCGTAGACGATGACGCCGGGCAGGCCGATGGGGGCCAGCATGAAGGCCAGGCAAGCCGCCTGCGCCTCATGCTGGGGCAGGTCCAGCTTCCACACCAGGAAGGGGATGATGACGATGCCGCCGCCGATGCCCAGGAGGCCGGAGAGGAGGCCAGCCGTGAGCCCGATGCCCAGGCCGGGTAGCACCATCTGGCGGGCGGTGGGGACATGGGCCGTGCGCCCGGGCCTGGACGGCTTCTGGAGCCAGGTGCGAACGGCCAGGATGGCCAGGAAGGCGCCGAAAACCTCGCGAAGGGGGCCATCGGGGATGTGGGCGGCAAACCGGGCCCCCGCCCACACCCCGGGGAGAAAGGCGGCGGTAAGGCAGAGAACCAGGGGCCAGTGGATGCGGATGCCCTGCCTGCGGAAGTGGAGCACCGCCGGAAGCCCGTTGGGCAAGAGCATGGCCGCCAGGGTCACGCCCTGGGCCTGGTGCTGGGAAAGGCCCAGAAGGAAGCCCAGCATGGGGATGAGGACGATGCCTCCACCGACGCCGAACAGTCCGGATAGGATTCCGCCGCAGAGGCCGGCGGCCAGCGATCCCGCGCCCATTACCCAGTGTGCCGGCATTCGAATCCCTCCTCCATCACTGTAGATGAGTGGGCTTCGGCAATCGTGGAATGGCCTGCGATTTCTTCGAATCGGAGTGGAGCGTTGCGCGGGGGCGAAAAGGGGCCGAGGAGGCCTCCCCCCCATCGACCCACCCTGCCAGGACGTTCACGAAGATGGCATCACCTTCCATCCCCAGGCATAAGATGAATTCATGACCTTTCGCCTTCTCTTCATCGGACTCCTGGTCGGCTTCGCTGGAGGGCTCTTCGGCAAGGGGGGAAGCGCGGTCGCCACGCCGCTTCTCCAATTGGCCGGGGTCCCGGCGTTCTTCGCCGTCGCTTCGCCCCTCCCCGCCACCATCCCGGGCACCCTGGTGGCCAGCCTGGCCTACATCAAGGAGGGTCTGTACGACCGGCAGGTGGTCTTCTGGAGCGTGGCCCTGGGGTTCCCAGCCACCATCTTCGGGGCCTGGAGCAGCCGGTTCGTGGGGGGCGCCGGCCTCCTGCTCCTCAGCAACCTCGTCATCGCCGGCCTCGGCTTGTCCTTCCTCGTAAACCCGACCTCGAACCAACCCGACCGCCGGCCCCCGACGCCCCGGGCCAAGCGGTGGCTCAGCGCCATCGTGGGTGTCCTGGTGGGATTCTTGGCCGGCCTGCTCGCCAATGCGGGGGGGTTCCTGCTCGCCCCGCTCTATGTGCGGGTGCTCCGCCTCCCGCTCAAGACCTCCTTCGCGTGCTCCCTGGTTGCGTCGGCCCTCCTCGCGGTTCCTGGGACCCTCGTCCACGTGGCCCTGGGCCATGTGTCCTGGCGCGTCGTGCTCATCTTCGGGCTTGGTTCGATCCCCCTGTCGTTCCTCGGCGCCCGCACCGCGGTCCGCATGAACACCAAGGTCCTGGAGCCCATCTTCGGCGGTGTCCTGCTGGTGATCGGCGCCCTGGGCATCCTGGACAGCATGGGCTGGCATCTCCACGTCTGAGCGGGATCCCTCCCCTTTCCCCTGGGTTTGTCGGCGTACCCCCAAAGGGGGGCGGGTCATGTTCCAATGGAAGAGATTGGAATGACAGCCCCATGCAGATCAAATTCTCGGAAGACGTGATCCTCGACAGCCGCCGCGCGATCCTGATGCCCCGCCAGGAGACCTTGGTCATCGCCGACCTGTTCCTGGGCCTGGGCGCCGGGCGCAGGAAACGTCCGGATGCCTTGCCCAACGGCCAGCAGCACGAGATCTGGGAGCGGCTCCTGGGCCTCCTGGAGGATTTCAAGCCCCGGCGGGTGGCCATCCTGGGCGACATCAAGCCCAACCAGGGCCACCTGGAGGAGGACGAGGCCGAGGAGCTGCGCCTCCTTTTCCGCAAGCTCAGCGGCCATGGCCGGGAGGTGGTCCAGGTGGTGGGCCACCCCGAGCGGAGCTGGGGCCCCTCCCTGGAGGGCACCGGCATCCAGCCCATGGACACCTACCGGGTGGGCAGCAACACCCTCATGCACCGCCGGCGCATCTTCGTATATCCCCGCCATGATCCCCCCACGGGCTTCTGGATCAACGGCGGCCTCCACCCCCTGTTCGCCGTGCCCATGGCCGGCCCCGACCAGGGGGAGGAATGGCTGCGCTACCCCGCCTTCCTCTACACCGGCTTCGCGCTGGTCATGCCCAGCTTCGTCTCCTACGCCCAGGGCTGGGAGGTGATGCAGCCCGAGCGCCTCCCCAAGCAGGCCCGCGCCTGGAAGGTGGTCGGGGACAACCTGCTGGCGCCCCTTTCCCTGCCGGACCTGCCGTCACCCCCCGAGAGCCAGAAGCTGATCACCCGGCCGCCGGGAAGGGGGAGGCATCGGGAGAAGGGTGGGGAAGAGGGCACGGCCGGGTAGGGCTGACGCGCTCCGGGCCTGCCCGGTCAGAGCATGCCCTTCTCTCGCATCCAGTCGTCGTTGAAGATGGTGCTCAGGTAGCGGGAGGCGCTGTCGGGGAAGAGGATCGCCACGCGGGCGTCGGGGGCGATGGTGGGGGCGATCGTGCGCAGGGCGTGGATGACGGCGCCGCTGGAGCCGCCCACCAGGAGGCCTTCGGTGCGGGCCAGTTCCCGCGCGGCCAGGAAGGCCTCCTGGTCGGTCACCTGGACCATCTCGTCGATGACCGAGAAGTCGGCGGTACCGATGATGAACTCGTCGCCCAGGCCTTCCAGCAGGTAGGGCGCGGCCTTGCCGGGCTCGCCCGTCCTGAAGAAGGGCGTGAACACGGAGCCCGCCACGTCCACGGCGACGATCCGCACTGAGGGATTGCGCTCCTTCAGGTAGCGGCCAACGCCGCCGATGGTGCCGCCGGTGCCCATGCCGGCCACGAAGACGTCGATCTTCCCGTCCATCTGGTCCCACACCTCGGGGCCGGTGCCCAGGTAGTGGGCCTCGTTGTTCTCGCGGTTGTTGTGCTGGTCGGGGAAATAGCAGTCCGGGGTCTCCCGGGCCAGGCGCGGGGTGATGAGGTTGTAGCTGTCGGGGTGCTCCGGCGGAAGGCTGGTGTCCACCTTGACCACGTCCACGCCCAGGGCGGTGAGCTGGTCCAGCTTCTCCTTGGAGGTGCGGTCGCGCACCACGGCCTTGAGGGAGTAGCCCTTCTGGATGGCCGCCAGGGCCAGGCCCATGGCGGTGTTGCCCGAGGAGTTCTCCAGGATCACGTCGCCGGGATGGAGGCGTCCGTCCTTCTCGGCCTGCTCCACGAGGTACTTCGCGATGCGGTCCTTGCTGCTGCCCATGGGGTTCAGGTATTCGAGCTTGACCCAGACGGGGAACGGAAGGCCGGCGGTGATGCGGCGCAGGCGCACCAGGGGGGTGTTGCCGATGACGTCGAGGATGCTGTCGTAGACCCTCTTGTCACGCATCGGCCCTGATCTCCGCCACCAGCTCGATCTCCACCTTGGCGCCCCGGGGGAGCGCGGCCACCTGGATGGTGCTGCGGGCGGGCTTGGCGCCGCCGAGCAGCTTCTCATAGACGGCGTTGAAGGCGCCGAACTCCGCCAGGTCCGTGAGGAAGACCGTCGTCTTGAGGACCCGGGACCAGTCGGTGCCCGCGGCCTCGAGCACCGCGGTGAGGTTGGCCACCACGCGCTCGGTCTGGGCCTCGATGGGGCCGGTGACCATCTCCATGGTGCCCGGCACCAGGGGGATCTGACCCGCGGTGAACAGGAGGTTGCCCGAGATCTGGGCCTGGGAGTACGGGCCGATGGCGCCGGGGGCGTTGGGGGTGGCGACGGTCTTCATGGCGGGCTCCTTGGGTTTCAGCCTTTGCCCCAGCGGCGCTTCTTGCTGTGGCGCCAGGGTTTGACACTGGGCTGGGCGGGCATGGCGGACTCGAACGGGGACGCGGGAGGTTCGCTGACGGCCTCGGGCTGGGCCTCGGACTCCTCCATGTTACCGACCCCTTCCTCGATCTGGATCTGCACGACCTGGGCGGTGCGGTGCATGAGGGCCGCCAGGCACAGGCTGGCCTCGATGCGGGCGTGGGGCAGCGGTCCCAGCTGGATGAACACCGAGGGGTCCGCGGGGATGGCCCGGGGCAGGGGCACCTCGGGGATGGGCACCGGGGGCGCGTCGAAGGCCTCCTCGGGCATGCGCAGCCAGGGCTCGGCCATCTCGTTGCGCCGGGGCAGCAGGTCCACCACGGAGACCACCTTCCGGGGCCGGCCGCGCTTGCGGGGGGCGGGCTCGGCGGCGGTGGCGTCCATGCGCGCCTGGAGGGCCGCGAGCACCTCCTCGCGGGTGCGGCCCCGGAGATCGAAGAGCAGCCAGGGATCCCGGTCCAGGGCTTCGGCCATGATGTAGCACACGGCCGCCACGTGTTTGCAGGGGTTGGCCCAGTCCGGGCAGTCGCAGTGGGTCTGCAGCTCCTTGGGCACCCGCGGGTAGAGGCTGGCGCCGGCTTCCCTGAAGGTCTCGTCCAGGCCCTGGGGCATCTCGCCGGCCAGGAGCGAGGCCACGAAGCGGCTCTCGGCGTGGATGCGCTCCAGGGCCTTCTCCCATTGGGAGGAGGAGAGCGCGGGCAGGCCGAGCGTCACGTTGTAGGTCTTGCGGCCGTGCACCTTCGCCTGGATCTCGCCGGGGGTCACGGTGAAGTGGCTCACGGCGCCTTCCTCGGCGTACTTCTTGCCGCGGGGGAGCCGGTTCTCGAAGTCGTCGCCCAGCTGCTCCAGGGCGGTGATCCAGAGGCGGCCCCACCAGGTGGTGCCGAAGCGTTCGCTCATCTGGCTCATGAGAGCACCCCCTTCCGGAGGGCGGGCCGGGCCTTGCGTTTCACCGGGGCGCGGGCGCTGATGGGCTGGACGTCGTCGACGTCATCCTCCACGGCCGGGACGTGGGAGGCATGGCCGTTGCCGTTGGCCTCCTCCTCGCCCATGATGTCGGCGTCGGGCTCCAGCACCACCAGGCGCCGCAGGGCGTCGTCGTCCAGCTCCGTGAGCCAGCCTTCGCCCGTGCCCACGACGCGGTCCGCGAGGTCGCGCTTGGATTCCAGCATGCCGTCGATCTTCTCCTCGAGTGTGCCCATGGTGATGAACTTGTGCACCTGCACGTTCCGGGTCTGGCCGATGCGGTAGGTGCGGTCCGTGGCCTGGTCCTCCACGGCCGGGTTCCACCACCGGTCGAAGTGGAACACGTGGGTGGCGGCGGTGAGGTTGAGGCCCACGCCGCCCGCCTTGAGGGACAGGAGCATCACCTTGGCGCCGTCCTCGTCCTCCTGGAAGCTGCGCACCATCTCGTCGCGCTGCTCGCGGCTGGAGCCGCCGTGGAGGAAGGGGGGCTCGAAGCCCAGGACATCGGCGAGGTGCACCTGCAGGCGGTCGCCCATCTCCTTGAACTGCGTGAAGACCAGGGCCTTCTCGCCGCTCTCCAGCACCTCCTCGAGCATGTCGGTGAGCCGCTCGAGCTTGCCGCTGCGGCCCTTGTAGGGCCCGGTCTGCTTGAGGAACTGGGAGGGATGGTTGCAGATCTGCTTGAGGTGGGTGAGCAGGGCCAGGATGCGGCCCCGGCGCTCGATGGAGGTGGCGGCCTCCAGGTCCTTCTCCATCTGGTCCACGCGGGCCTGGTAGAGGGCGGCCTGCTCCCGGGTGAGCTGGGTGTAGACCTTCATCTCGTTCTTGTCGGGCAGGTCCTGGATGATGGAGCGGTCCGTCTTGAGGCGGCGGAGGATGAAGGGGCCCACGCGCTGGCGCAGCTCGGTGGCGGCGTCGGTGTCGCGGTATTTCTCGATGGGCGAGGCGAACTGGTCCTTGAACCGCGATTCGCTGCCCAGGTAGCCGGGCAGGGCGAAGGCGAGGATGGACCAGAGCTCCAGGAGCCGGTTCTCGATGGGCGTTCCGGTGAGCGCCAGCTTGAAGGGGGCGCGCAGCTTGCGCACGGCCTTGGCCTGGAAGGAGCCCGCGTTCTTGATGGCCTGGGCCTCGTCGACCACCACCATGGACCAGGCCCTGTCGCCGAAGACGTCCTCCTCGCGCCGGATCACCCCGTAGGTCGTGAGGACGATGGTGTGGGGCTTGAAGATCCTGGGCAGGCTGTCCCGGTTGTTGCCGTGGTGCACGAAGAAGGGGAGGGTGGGCGCGAACTTGGCGATCTCCCGTTCCCAGTTGCCCAGCAGGGAGGTGGGGCAGATCAGGAGCGTCGGGTTGCCGGCGTGCGGGTCCTGCTGCTGGCGGTACAGGAGCAGCGCCAGCACCTCGATGGTCTTGCCCAGGCCCATGTCGTCGGCGAGGATGCCGCCCAGGCCCAGGCGGGACAGCCCCTCCAGCCAGGCCAGGCCCCGGAGCTGGTAGGGGCGCAGCATGCCCTTGAAGGCCTCGGGCTGGGTGATGGGCTTGTCGGGCAGGATCTTGAGGTCGTCCAGGGCGGCGCCGAAGTCGCCCGCCACCTCCACCTCGATGGCCTCGGAGACGCCGGGGATGTGGGCGCTGCCGGTGAGGGCGGCGGCCAGGGCCTCGCCCCGGCTCATGCTCTCGAAGCCGGCGCCCCGGCTGGCCTGGATCACCTGGGTGATCTGCTTGAGGGTTTCGGGATCCAGGGCGACCCATTTGCCCTTCCAGGCCACCAGCGGGTGCTTGAGGCTGGCCATCTGGGCGAAGTCCTGCAGGTCGAGGTTGTCGTCGCCCAGCATGAGCGACCAGTCCGCGGACACGGAGCCGTCCAGGCCCTCCTGGGCGGCGGCCGTCTCGGGGGCCGCCTCGATGCGCCTGGCGCCCAGCTTGACCTTGGCGCGAAGGCGCCGGGCGCCGCCGAATTCGGCGAGCTGCTCGGGGATGTGCACCAGGAATCCCGCCTCCTTGAGCTGCGCGGCGCCGCGGGTCAGGAACTGCCAGGCCTCGGTGGGAAGCAGCGGGAGGTCCTCGGGCTGGATGCCCGAGAGGGCCCCCTGGAGGGGCGGGAAGAAGGGCATGGCGCGGGCCAGGCCGCGAAGCAGGACCTTGCGGGCCTCGAGCACCTCGGGTTCCACCGAGGGTTCCCAAAGGCGGGCCACGGGAATGAAATCCTCCTCCTGCGTCTCCAGGCCCACCCGGAGGATCCAGCCGGCCTCGGAGAGGCGGTCGGCCTCGTGGATGGCATCCACCTCGGCGGGCACCGGGGGCGCCTCCAGCTTGAGGCTGGGGCGGATCCACTGGACCCGGGCGCCTTCGCTCCACTGCTCGAGCTGCTCGCCCAGGGTGCGCTCGGTGACGCCGATGGTGGGGAATTCGTTCATGGGGTGGCTCAGGGCCACCATGAGGCGCTCGTCCCAGGGCAGCCGGTCCCGCTTGTGGCCGCGGAGCCGGTGGATGAGTCCCAGGCGGGGGTCCTCCCCCTGGCGCAGGGAGCCGGCCACGAAGCGCACCAGGAAATCGGCGCCGTCCTCCAGGAAGGCTTTCAGGATGAACGCCGGCGCGGGGGGCTGGGCCAGGTCGTCGTCGACCTCCTCCGTCTCGAGGGCGCCCAGGGCCAGGCCCTTGGTGAAGATCCACCCGTCGTCCTCGGGAAAGGCGAGCACGGAGGGGGGCATGGATTTGAGAAGTTCATCCAGGGCTTGGCGGTCGGCTGGGCTGGTGAGGCTGATGCCCCAGGTGGCCCGCCAGGGGTTGCCCCGGGTGTCCAGCTGGGGAAGCAGGGCGCCGCGCATGACCAGGGATTGCAGGAGACGCAGGGCCGAGGCCCAGAAGGCCAGGCTGCCGCCCACCTTTTCCGGGTCCGTGGACATGGAGGCCAGCCAGGGCAGGGCCCGCTGCCAGCGGAGGGGCACCGTGTGGGTTTCCACCAGGCTGGAATCCGGAAGGAACAGGCGCGCTCGCGCGGGCGTGAGCCGGTCGCGGCCGTGGAGGTTGCCGGGCAGGGTCCTCAGGGTCCGCTGCCAGTCCTGGCTGGTGCCCTCGCCGGGCATGCACAGGAGAAAACCCCGGTCCAGTGGACGATACTGGAGGATGGGCCGGGTCATTCAGTTACCCTCAAGGATGGGAGATGCATTATGAAAATCGGCTTTGCTAGCGATCATGCAGGTTATGACCTCAAGGAGCGCCTGAAGGCGTGGGCCTTGGCCCAGGGACACGAGGCGGTGGACTTTGGAACCTATGGCCATGCCTCTGTGGATTATCCGGATTTCGCGCACCGGGCTGCGGAAGGAATGGATTCGTGGGAACGCCTTGTGCTGGTCTGCGGGTCCGGCATCGGCATCAGCATTGCAGCCAACCGCCACAGGGGCATCCGTTGCGCCCTGGTGACTTCACCTGAGCACGCCAGGCTGGCCAGGATGCACAACGACGCAAACGCCATCGCTTTCGGCCAGCGGCTGACGGATCCGCTTCAAGCTGAATACTACCTCAAAACCTTCCTGGAAACCCCCTTTGAAGGGGGCAGGCACGAATTTCGGGTGAAAAAGATCGAGCCGGGAGTATAGCGCGATGAGAATGCCAGAAGAATCAAGGCCATTGACGCTGGAGACGGGTGTCCAGCTCCATGCGGAAGGCTCCTGCCTCGTCCGGCTGGGGAACACCCACGTGCTCTGTTCCGCGAGCCTCGAAGATCGCGTGCCGGAGTGGATGCGGGGCCGGGGCAAGGGCTGGATCACCTCCGAGTACGGGATGCTGCCCCGGGCCACGCACACGCGCTCGGCGCGGGAGGCCGCCAAGGGCAAGCAGCAGGGCCGGACCGTGGAGATCCAGCGCCTCATCGGCCGCAGCCTCCGGCAGGCGGTGGACCTCGCGGCGCTGGGCGAGGTGCAGCTCACCCTGGACTGCGACGTGGTCAACGCCGACGGCGGGACCCGCTGCGCCTCCATCACCGGCGCCTGGGTGGCCCTGGCCCTGGCCCTGAAGGCCAGGGGCCTGGAGAAGGCACTAATCCATCAGGTGGCGGCGGTGAGCGTGGGTATCCTGGAAGGGTGCCCCGGCCTGCGCCAGGGGCTCATCCTGGACCTGGAATACGAGGAGGACCACCGTGCCGCGGTGGATTGCAACCTGGTGGCCTCGCGGCCCACGGGGGCCGAGAGCGAACTGGCCGTGGTGGAATTCCAGTCCACCGGGGAGGGTCGCAGCTTCAGCAGGCTCGAGGCCACGTCCCTCCTGGACCTGGGGCTGAAGGGATGCGCGGCGCTCATGGAAGCCCAGCGCAAGGCCGTCCTCGCGGGATGAGGCTCGGCGCGGCGTTCCTGGCGCCCGCCCTGGCTTTCGCCCAGGGGGCGATCGAAGTCAAGGTGGTGCCCCCCGACATGGTCTTCACGTTCTCGCCGAAGGTGGAGATCCCCGGGCGTCCGAAGGTGGCCCTGGTGCTCAGCGGCGGCGGCGCCCGGGGCGTCGCCCACATCGGCGTGGTCGAGCGCATGGAGGAGGTGGGCGTGCCCGTGGACAGCATCACGGGCACCAGCGCCGGGTCCCTCATGGGGGCCCTCATGGCCGGGGGCTTCTCCGGGCGCGAGATCGAGGAGCTGTTCACCCGGGTGGACTTCAACCGGTCCTTCCTGGATCCCCTGGGGCGCACCCTGGGCCGGACCCTGCAGGAGGACGAGGCCGAGAACGGCACGCTCATGTCGCTGCGCCTGGAGGCCGGGGTGCCTTCCTTCGCCCTCGCCCTGCGGGAGGGGGTCGAGATCCGCAAGACCCTGGAAGGCCTCATGACCCGCGCCGACTACTTCTCCGGGGGGGACTACGACCGGCTCAAGCACCCCCTGCGCGTGGTGGCCACGAACCTGGAGACGGGCCGGGGCAAGGTGTTCGACCGGGGCGACCTGGTGGAGGTGCTCCGGGCCTCCATGGCCGTGCCCGGGGCGTTCCGGCCCGTGGTGATCGACGGACAGCCCTACGTGGACGGGGCCCTGGTGGAGAACCTCCCGGTCTTCATCGCCCGGGGCATCTTCCGGCCCGACGTGGTGCTCGCGGTGGACGTGAGCATGCCCTTCCAGAAGGCCTCGGTGACGAATTTCTTCTCGCTGGCCGCGCGCAGCCTCGACCTGGTGGTGGAACGCCGGCAGTGGGAGAGCCGGGCCGCGGCGACGGTGCTGGTGAGGCCCGAGCTCCGCACCACCGACTTCCTGGAGTACGGGAGCCAGTTGCCCTCCATGATCCAGGCGGGCCGGGACGCCTTCGACGCCAGCCTTCCCGCCCTGAGGGAGGCGATCCTGGGCCTCGAGGGGACAGGGGACCTGCTGCCCGTTTCGGCGGTGGCCGTCAACACGGTGCGCCCCCTGGAGACCGCCGCGACGGCCATGCTGGGCCGGGCCCTCCCCCCGGGCAGGCCGGTGCACCGCCAGGACGTGCAGGTGGCCCTGCAGCAGCTGCTGCTCCACGGCTGGGCCCGGGACGCCACGGCCAGGGTGGATGGCGGCACGCTGCACATCGACGTCACGCCCTTCGGACGCATCCGCTCGGTCTCGGTCCAGGGGAGCCCGCGCCTGGTGCGGACCCTGGAGAATCCGGCCCGGGCGCAGTTCGCCCTGGGCGAGCCCTTCAACCCCGAGACCTTCGGCACGTTCCTCAGCGGCTTCGTGCACCGCCTTGTCACGGAAGGCACCCCCCTGGTGGACGTCCGGGGCTCGGGCTTCGACGAGGCCACCGGCGAGCTGCTCATCGTGGTCCACGAACCCGCCATCCGGGAGGTCGTAGTGCGGGACGCGCGGGCCGACTACGAGTCCCGCTACCTCCAGCGCCTCCTGGCCCACGCGCGGGGCGGCATCGTCCACACGACGCGGCTGCGCAACGACATCGACCTTGCCGAGCGCAGGCTCCACCTGTCCGAGCTGCGGGCCCAGATCCGGCCCGCTCCGGGCACCCCGGACGCCGTGCTGGAGCTGACGCCCGTGCACCACAAGGCCATGGCGGTCGACCTGAGCCTGGGCTACGAGACCACCCTGGGCGCGGCCACGGGCATCAACTACCGCACCGAGAACTTCGGCGGGTTCGGGGTGGAAGGGGAGCTCTCGGGGGCGCGGAACCGGCTCCAGCAGACGGGTTCCCTGGCCCTTCAGGGGCCGGTCTTCCTGGCCTTCCCCGGGTTCGCCATGGAATTCTGGGCCTCGGCGTTCCGCCAGCGCCTCGAACGGGCCCCGGACTATCCCTCAGCCGAACTGGCCCTGGGCGCCGCGGGCGCCGTGGTGTCCACCCAGGACCTGGGCGTGGGCGGCTACGTGCGCTACGGAAACATGGGCACGGGCAAGATGGGCCTGGCCACCACCTGGAGGGAAGCCTCCCGCGCGTGGGAGGGCACGCGGGTGCTGCGCCACCAGCGCACCCTGGAACTCTCCACGGAATGGGACAACTTCGACCGGCACACCTTCCCCAGGGAGGGCCTGCTCCTGAGGGGCCGCTACGCCCTCGGGGAGTGCCTCGCGGACCAGCTGCCCGCGAGCACCTTCCGCTTCGGCTACATGCGGGCGCGCGGCATCACCACCTTCGGCTCGGCCCGCGCCAGCGCGAACCTGGGGCTGGACCTGGACCTGGAGTGGGGCTACGGCCGGAACCTTCCCCTGGACCGGTTCTGGAACCTGGGCGGCCCGTCCTTCCTGGTGGGATCCCAGGCCCTGGGCCTCCAGGCGCCGGGCTTCGCGGTGGCCAAGCTCGGGATCCCCCTGCGCATGGCGGGGCCCTTCGGCCTTTCCTTCCAGGTGGTGCCCCGCCTGGACTACGCGGTCGCCGCGGGCAGCTCCCGGGACCTGTTCCGGGACCGGCGCCTGATGGGCACCGGCGCCCTGGTGCGCACCATCTTCGCGCGGTTCTACGTGGAGCTGAGCTACGGGTTCCTTCGTTCGTACCAGCCGGGATCGGGGTGGGGACCCTCCTCGGGGTCGTTCAACGCCCTCATCGGCACCCAGCCCTTCGACATCTGGAAGCGGTGATGGACCGGACGCTGGCGTCGATCCTGGCCCGGGAGCAGCGGGCCTACCTGGCCCGGCGCCGGGGGGCGTGGGGCGGGCATCTGGAGGCCGCCCGGGCCTTCCTGGGCCAGGGCCTGAAGGAAGCGCAAGGTCCCGCCCTCGTCCTGGGCGCGGGGTCGGGGCTGGAGGTGCCCTGGGCCCTGGCGCCCCCGGGCACCGTGGGCTGGGACGCGGATCCGTGGAGTCGCATCCTCACCTTCCTGCGCCATCGGCGCTGGGCCCCGTGGGTCTTCCAGGACCTCACGGGGGGCATGGAGGCGTTGCGGGCCACGGCCCTCAGGACCGCCCGCCAGCCCTGGTCCGGGCGGGTGCGGGTCACCCGGGCCGCCTCGCGGCGCCTGGCCGGCCTCCTGGGCTCCCTGGATCCGGCGGCCGGGTCCCTGCGGGCCTGGATCGCCGAGCATCGGCCCGCCACGATCCTGTCGGCCAACGTGATGGGCCAGTTCGGCGTCCTGGCCCAGAGGGCGGTGGAGGAGGCCTTCCGCGGCGCCAGGCCCTGGAACGACGAGGAGGATCCCCTGGACGCCGCGCTGCGGGCCTGGACGGCCCGGGCGGTGGCCGCCTTCCTGGAGGTCCTCGCGGAAAGCGGCGCGGATCTCTGGCTCCTGCATGACCGGGGCGTCCTCTTCGGCGAAGCGCCCTTCCGCCTGGGTCCCCTGGCCGAACCCTGGACCGCGCAACTGGAAGCGGACCTGCCGCTGGAGGCGGAGGACCCACTGTGCGGGGTCGACGTGGTGGGGGCCTTCCGGGGGCGGTCCGTGGAAGGTCATCAGCGGTGGGTGTGGCCGGTGGCGCCGGGGCAGGTCCACGTGATGGAGGCCCTCCGAATCCGTCCCGCCGCCATGGTTCCGGGGCGCGTTCCTGGGGCATAATCCATGGAAGGGAAGTCTCTCACGGGTCCATATGGCTGATTTTCGACGTCTCCTCCTCGGCCGCCGTCTGGCAAGTGACGAGAGCCACCACAACCGGATCAGCAATCCGATCGCCCTTGCGGTGTTCTCCTCCGACGCCCTGTCTTCGGTGGCCTACGCCACGCAGGAGATCATGGCTTCCCTTTCCACCGCCCTGGGCCACGGGGGCGCCGTGGCCGCGGGAGCCGCGGCGGCGGCCATCTTCGGTCTGTCGGTCCCCGTGGCCATGGGCATCACGGCCCTCCTGGTCATCCTGGCCTTCAGCTACCGCCAGACCGTCCTCGCCTACCCCACCGGCGGCGGCGCCTACCTCGTGGCCAAGGACAATCTGGGCGAGATGGCGGCGCAGACGGCGGGGGCGTCCCTCCTGGTGGACTACATCCTTACGGTGGCCGTGTCCGTCTCCTCCGGCATCGCGGCGATCACCGCCGCCGTGCCGGCGCTGCAGGGTTACAACGTCTCCCTGACGCTCCTGGCCATCGGCTTCATCGCCACGGCCAACCTCAGGGGCGTGAAGGAGAGCGGCATGCTGTTCTCCATCCCGACCTACGGATTCCTCATCTCGATCATGGGCATGCTCGCCATCGGCGCCGTGCGGTGGATCCTGAGCCCCGACGTCGCGCCGGCGCAGGTGGAGGCCGCCACCCACCAGGCGCCGCGGTTGGCCGGCCTCGCTTTCGTGTGGGTCTTCATGCGCGCCTACTCCGCGGGCTGCACCGCGCTCACGGGGGTCGAAGCCATTTCCGACGGGGTGGCCGTGTTCCGGGAGCCGTCCGGCAAGAACGCCGCCATGACGCTGACCTGGATGGTCTTCCTCCTGGGAACCATGTTCATGGGCATTACGCTCCTCAGCCACCATTTCGGCATCACCTACCGCCACAGCCCGGACCCCACGATGGTGCAGGAGACCCTGCTCTCCAACCTCTCGAGGCAGGTGCTGGGCACCGGCGGGGTGCTGGTGACCCTGCCCGCGAAGATCTACTACTACGTGCTCCAGGGCTTTACCTTCGCCATTCTCGTGGTGGCCGCCAACACCGCCTACGCCGACTTCCCGAGGCTGGCGGCGATCCAGGCCAAGGACGGCTTCCTGCCCAACCAGTTCACCAGCATGGGCGACCGCCTCGTGTTCTCCAACGGCATCCTCATCCTTTCGGTGCTGGCGGGGGGCCTGGTGGTGCTGTTCCACGCCAACACCGACGTGCTCCTGCCCCTGTACGCCCTCGGGGTGTTCCTGGGGTTCACCATCAGCCAGTCCGGCATGGTGGTCCGCTGGTACCGCAAGCGAGGCCCGCACTGGAAGTTCAAGCTCGCGGTGAACGGCGTGGGCGCCTGCGCCGCGGGCATCGTGATGCTGGACATCGCGGTGACCAAGTTCGCGGGGGGCGCCTGGATCGTCACCGTCCTGGTGCCGATCCTGGTCATGACCTTCTTCAACATCCACCGCCACTACATCCGGGTGAAGTCGACCCTGGCCGCGAGCCGCACCGACGCCTTCCTCCCGTCCAAGCATCATGCCATCGTCCTGATCTCGGGCCTGCACGCGGGCACGGTGCAGGCGCTCTCCTACGCACGCCTCATCTCGGGGGACCGGGTGGAGGCGCTCACCGTGGACCTGGGCTCGGACGGCTTCCACGAGAGCCCCGCCATCCAGAAGCTGCGCGCGGACTGGTCCTACTACGGCATGGGCGTCCCCCTGCGCAGCGTGCCCAGCCCCTACCGCAAGGTGGTCGAGCCGATCCTGGAGGAGGTCAAGCGCTTCAGGCTCGCGGAACCGGAGGTGTGCCTGACCATGATCCTGCCGGAGTACGTCACGTCCAAATGGTGGCAGCGGCTCCTCCACAACCAGATGGCCTTCCGGATCAAGGCCTCGCTGATGCTGGTGCCCGGGGTGATCGTGACGTCGGTTCGCATGCATCTCCCCGACTAGCCGGCCTACCGCATCCTCGCATAGGGCATCTGCTGGATCTCCCTGCCCGAGAGCAGCTCGGCGAGGGTGCGGTGGTCGGGGGTCAGCACCATGCACAGGAAGGACAGGGGGAAGGCGGTGGCCGAGACGAGGTACAGGAGGGAGAAGGCCATGCGGCGTTCCGGCTGGTCCGTGTCCACGGCCAGGCGCAGGATTCCCATCATGGGGGACTGCCCCACCAGGACCAGGGGCACCATGAGGAAGGCCCAGGAAAGGGTCGCGTGCACCACCAGGAGGTACCCCCAGAACTCGCCGTAGAGGCGCGAGGGCCCTGCGCCCGAGGCGAGGCACGCCACCAGGACCAGGAAGGCGTTGAGCGTCGCCAGGGCGGCGAACTCGCCGGCCTCCATCCTCACCACGGGCCAGAAGGCATCCAGGAGATCCAGTTCATGGGTGGGACGGGCGGGAAGCTCGGGCAGGGCCGGTGAGGCGTCGGCCAGGGCCTCCATGGGTTCGGATAGGGTCAGGGGCTCCACCCGGCCCAGGGCGGGCACGGAAATGCCCAGGCGTTCCTCCCGGGGCTGGGCCACGGCGCCGGAGAGGGCGCTGGCCTGGAAGAGGAGAGGCCGGGGCAGGGGGCGGCGCGCCACGGGCAGGCCGCACACCGGGCACTCCTGGGCCAGGGGCATGATGCGCGTATGGCAGCTGGGGCACGGGGGGCGGGTCACGGCTTCAGCCCAGGAGGGGGATCCAGGCGGACCGGGTGGCCTTCCCCATGGCCTGGATCTCGTCCAGGAGGCGGAGCCTGGCGGCCCAGGTGCGGTCCTGGGGGAACATGGCCCGGCCCTGTTTCAGGAGCTCCCGGGCCTCGTTGAAATGCTCGCCGGTGGCCTTGATCTGGACCAGGGCCAGGTAGATCGTGCGGGCCCGGGCCCTGAGCTCGGGATCGTCGGGGTTCCTGCGGAGCTGGTCGCCCACGGCGTTGCGGGCCGATTCCAGGTCGCCGTCCTTGATGCTGCGGTCCAGGTCCTTCTCCGACCCCACGGGGGGCACCGCGGCCATGCGCCCGCGGGCGCGTCCCAGGAGCTGGGCGGCGGTGGCGTCGCCGGGGTCCAGCCGCAGGAGTTCCTGGGCCCGGAAGTAGGCGGTGAGGGGATCGTCGGTGAGGGCGTGCGTGCACTCGCTGCGGATCTCCTCCGGGGTCTCCCCGAGGTTGACGACCTGGGACCGCCGGGCGACGGGGGCCATGGCGGTGGCCTTGGCGGCGGCCACGGCATCCGTGAGGGCGGCGTTGCGCTGGAAATGGCGGTAGCCGAGCAGGGCCAGCACCAGCAGGACGGCGCCGCCGCCGGCCAGGGTGACGCGGGAGGGGCTGTCCAGCCACCGCGGAAGGGCGTGGTCGCCCAGGAAGGCGGGCAATTTCAGGCCGCCGCGGGAGGGCGCCTTGACCGTCAGCGCCCGGGGCGGGTCCACGGGGGCCGGGGAGGGGACGGGGGCCGGCACCGGCACGGCCGGAGCCACCTCCCGGGCGCCGAGGACGGACCGGGCCTGCTGGTAGCCATGGAGGACCCGGGCATCCCGGGAACCGGCTTCCATGAGGCGCTGGAACGCGAAGGCGGCCTCCTCGAATTGCTGGTTGCGCAGCAGGTTCTCGGCGGCGAGGACCCTGGGCTCAAGGGGATCGGACGGCGCGGCGGCCCTGGGAGGGGGTTCCGCCCTGGGCGGGGCGCTGGCCGGGGAGGCCTGTTCCTGGTCGCGGCGGGCCATCTCCAGGTAGCCGAGGGCGTCGCGATGCCCCGGTTCCAGCGCGAGGGCCTGCCGCCACTTCTCCATGGCCTCTTCCGCCATGCCCATGTCATAGATCTGGACCCCTTCGCGCACGAGCCTTTCCGCGTGGGAGGTCTCGTCGTCTCCGCCGACCGGAACCTCCCGGGGGGAGGCGGCAGACGGGGCGGGGCGGGCGCCGCCGGCCACGGGCGCAAGGCCCAGGTCCCTGCGGGCGTCGTTGGCGTAGGCCTGGGCGAGGGTGTTGCGGGGATCCATGGCGAGGATGCGTTCCCACTTCTTCAGTGCGTCCTCAACCTGGCCCATGTCGTACAGGGTGCAGCCGTCCCGGAGAAGCTTGTCGATCTCGTCCGGGGCTCCGGGCGCCGGCGGGGCTTCCGGGGGCGGCGGCGCCGGGGCGCTCTCCACTTCGAGCTTGCGCCGGGCCCCGTCCAGGTAGCCCTTGGCCAGGGCGTTGTCCGGGTCCTGGCGCAGTACCAGCTCCCAGGTGGTGATGGCCTTGGCGATGAGCCCGGCGTCGTAGAGGGCGCATCCGGCGTCCAGCAGGCTGTTCACCTCGGGGCTGGGGGGCGTGAGGGTCTGGCGGTCGGCTGCGGGCTCGGGGGCCGCGCGGAGCCCGTCCTGGGTGGCCCGGGCGTCGAAGTGCGCCTTGACCTTGTACAGCCCGGCGCGGGCCTCTTCGCTGCCGGGGTCGCGCTTCAGGATGGCCTGCCAGATCTGGCCGGCCTTCACGATGTCGCCGGCCTCGAACAGGGCCCTGGCCTGGTGGAGGTAGGGTTCGAAGGGCGAGGCCACGGTCAGTCCAGTCCGATGATGTTGGTGTCCCGGATGAGCAGCATGAAGGTGCTCCTGCCGCAGGAGAACTCCTGGCGGTCGGCGAGCTTGGTGGGGCCGGCGATGGCGGCGCCGCCCACGAAGGTGCCGTTGGTGGAATCCAGGTCGGTGAGCCAGGCGGTGCCGTCGGGGTGGATCTCGATGCGCGCGTGGCGCCGGGAGATCTCGGGATCGCTGATCACCACGTCCCCCTCCTCCCGGCCGATGACGGTCAGGGGGGTATCCAGCACCCGCACCGTGGAGGCGAAGGGTCCGGTGAGGAAGGCCAGGGTGAACCGCAGCCCGGAGGGCATGCCGTCGTTCTTCAGGTTCGTGAGGTCCATCATGGCGTCCCGGCCCTTGCGGCGGCTGGTCTCGGTGGCCTTGGGCGGGGGCTCGGGCGGGGCCGGGGGAAGGGGCCTGGGCGTGGGCTGCACGGGCGGGAGTTCCGGCGCCAGGGTCGGGTTCATGACCTCGAAGGTCTCGCCGCACTTCGGGCACCGGAAGCGCTTGGACTGCGCCCCCAGGAAGCGCTCTTCCCCGTACTGGAACCGGGATGCACAGGATGGGCAGATGACGATCATGAATTCCCCAGGAATGCCAAGGCCAATTCTACTTCCTTCTGGTTGCAAAAAAGCTGAACTCGTCCTTGATGGGGATGCCCGGTGGCAGTTTGAAGCCGGTGACGGCCGCCGGAAGGGGCTGGTTCGTGACCAGGGGCCCCAGTTCCAGGAGCCAGGAATCCCCCCCGCGCTCCACCCAGTTCACCTGCCGGGGCAGGTAGGTTTCCTTGTCGACCCAGATGAGCAGCACCTGCATCCGCTTCCTCACGGAGGTGCTCCGGGGCTCGAGGGTGAGCAGGATGGACCCCGGCACGCCCTTGCCGTCCCCGGCCGAGATCCTGAAATAGTCCGAAAGGTAGGAAAGCCGCTGGCCCAGGCCCAGGAATTTGCGGTTGGCGTTCCGGATGATTCCGATCTTGAGGAGCTCGGCGGCGCCCTCCGCGGGGCTGTACGAGATGAGCGCCTTGGGGGTCAGGTGCAGGATCAGGTCCTCGGGCGGGGCGAAGCTGAAATGGACGAAGTCCGATTCCTGCAGGTAGAGGGTGCCCCGCGTCACGGTGGGAGTCCTGAGCATGGCCCGGCGGATCGTGAGGCTGAAGGGGGCCTGGAGGGTGGCGACCTTGGCCTGGGCGGCGTCGAAGCGCGCCACCACCTCCTGGACGGAGGGCTGCGCGGCGAGGGGCAGGAGGGCGAGGGCCGCGAAGGCGGCTTTCCGGAAGAGCCCGCCCATCAGTTCACCATGAGGGTCGCGCCCTTGAGGGGCTTGTCCTGGCCGGCCTGGAAGCCCACCGCCAGGAACATCCGGGCGGTGCGCATCTGGAGGGTCACGCCCAGGCGGGTCACGCTGGCGTCGCCGATCTTACGGCGCTCGCCGCCCACCAGGAAGATCACCGAAGGGCTCACCTGGTAGCGCAGGGAGGCCGAGCTGGACTGCTGTTTGACCGGGAAGGGCATGCGCATGGTGGCATTGATGTCGCTCTCGAGGGTGAGCTGGGTGTTGGCGCCCAGGTCGAGCTGCAGGGCGCCCCGGTACTGCGGGTTCATCGTCACGTCCCAGAGCCGCTTGCCGTTGAGCTGGTCGACGGTGACGCCGATGCGCAGGCCCTGGGCCAGCTCGGTGGTGAAGCCCGCGTCCAGGGCCACCATGAGGGACTTCCGGTCGGTGTCGGACTGGCCCAGGGCGAGCTCGTCCGCGGTGTAGCGGAAGGGGAAGGCGCCGCCGGGGGCGAAGGTGTAGACGCCCGGGGGGAGCTGGTTCAGGTAGGGGGTCTTCACGCCCAGGGACCACTGCTCGACGCGCAGGTTGAAGCCGGCCGCGGTCCCGGCGGTCAGGGCCCCGCCGCCGAAATGGACCCGGTTCACGATGGCCCGGCGGCCATCCACGTACGAGGCGTTGTTCTGCAGGGCGGACCCGCTGGACAGATGGGCGGGGTCCAGGTCGGGCTGGGCCGTGGCCGTGTGGAACTCCTCGCGGGTGAACCCGAAGTTGGTGGCGTCCCGGGATCCTGTGATGCCGTAGGCCCGGGTGCGCTGGACCCAGGGTGCGTCCTTGAGCTTGCCCAGGGCGGCGGTCACCACCGCGGCGTCCGCGGAGGTGGTGTCCTGGAACAGGCTCCGGTTGTCCTGGGCCCGCTGGTCGCCGTCCACGTAGGTGAGGTACCAGCCCGCGGAGGCGCGGTCGAAGCGCGCCGGGTTCCCCAGCGGGCTGATGCCCTCCGAGAAGACCTTGGAACCGCCGAAGGCGGGCGCGTCGTTGAACAGGGGCGTCTGGGCCGCCAGGGGCAGGACGGCGGCGGTGACGGCCAGGGCCGTCCGGGTGAGGAATCGGGGGGTTGTCATGGAATCATCCTCCGCTCAATGTCCAGGGTCCGCAACCAGGAGAGGCGACGTCTGGCTCGCCACGTGCAGCGCCGTCCCCGTGCCTTCCAGGATCCCGCCGGCGGTGAACCGGGCCAGTTCGGGATCGTTGTTCTGCTCGCTGAGATGGGCCAGGACCACGGTGCGCAGGCGGCTGGAGAGCACGCGGCCCAGGAGCTCGGCCATGGACTCGTTGCTGAGATGCCCCACCCGGCTCAGGATCCGGGCCTTGAGCACGGCGGGGTACCCGCCCTCCCGGAGCATCTGCACGTCGTGGTTGGCCTCCAGCACCAGGAGGTCGAGGCCCCTGCAGTGGTCCTCCACCAGGGCGGTGGGGTGGCCCAGGTCCGTGACCACCGCCGCGCAGACGCCCCCGGCCTCGATGCGGTAGGCCACGGAGTCCGCCGCGTCGTGGGGCGTGGTGAAGGGCAGGACGGTCAAACCGTTCCAGGACGCGGCCTCGCCCGCGCGGAGGGGGATCCACCGGGACCGGGGGATCTCGATGCCCTGGATGGCCTGGATCCGCGCGAGGGTCTCGGGGGTGGCGAGGATGTCCCAGTCCGTGTTGCGCAGCAGGACGGGAAGGGCCGCGATGTGGTCCGAGTGCTCGTGGGTGATGGCGACCCCGCGCACCTGACCCGGGTCCCAGCCCACCTCCGCCAGGCGCAGCCGGATCTGCTTGAGGGAGATTCCGGCGTCCACCAGAAGGGTTTCCGGGCCCTGCGAGAAGGCGTGGCAGTTCCCCTTGGAGCCCGAGGCGAGCGAGGCGTAGCGCATTCCCCAGGATAACCTGCGCCGGGGGTTGCAGGGATTTCCCTCCATGGTGCTACACTTATCGATATCAAATGACGAATCCCGCACCCGACATCCCCATCCAGTCACGCCTCGCGGAAGCCTACAGGGACCTTCCCGAGGCGATGCGACGGATCGCTGATGTCCTCATGTCCGACCACCTCCTCGGGGCCCTGTGGGGCATCGAGTCCATGGCCCAGCGCGCCAACGTGAGCGTGGGGACCGTGGTCCGCTTCGCCAAGCGCCTGGATTACAAGGGCTTCAGCGAATTCCGGGATGCCCTCCGCCTGGCCTGCCATGAGCGGAGCGGGGATTCGGAACTCGAGCTGCTGGAGGCCCCCACCGACATCTACGGCGCCCTGGCCGAGGTGGCCCGGCGGGACGGCGAGAACCTCAACCGCCTCATCCAGGTGGTGGACCACACCACCCTGGAGACGGCCGTGGCGATGATCACCCAGGCCCGGCACCGCGTGATCGTGGGCCGGGGCGTCTCCCACGTCATGAGCCTGATCCTGGCCTTCTATCTCACCCAGGCGGGGCTGCCCTGCATCGCCGCCATCCCTTCGGACTTCTCCAACCAGGTTGCCAACCTGGGCGAGCACGACCTGATGATCGTCCTCAGCTTCATGCCCTACAGCCGGGAGACCGTGGACTCCGCCGTCTTCGCCAAGGCCTCGGGCGTGCCCGTCCTGGCCTTCTCCGACCGCGCCGATTCCCCCCTGGCCCCCTACGCCGACATCCTGATCCCCGTGCCCAGCGAGGACCTCCTGTTCAGCTGCAGCGTCACCACGTTCTCCGCCCTGGCCCACGCCTTCGCCATCGTGGCCGCCAGCCAGGACCAGTCGGGCACCCTGCACCGCCTGAAGGCCGCGGACAAGGTGGCCCAGCCGCTGTTCGTGGACCACTGGCTGCCGATGCGCCCGGGCGCGTTCAAGGCCGAGCGCAAGGGGTAGGGACCGCCAAGCCCGTGTCAATCCGGATGGATCGGTCCCTGCCGGTCGCGGAGGGACAGCCCCGGCCTGCCCGCGAGCACGGCCTGCACCTCGCTGATCATGGAGAGGGCGATGAGTTCAGGCGATTCGGCCCCGATGTCCAGGCCCGCGGGGGCGTGCAGGACGGACCGGGCGGCTTCCGTCAGGGGGCCGTCCTCGGCCTGCAGTTCCCGAACCATCCGCGCGCTTCGCGTGCGGTTGCCCTGGAGGCCCAGGTAGCCCAGGGGCGCCTTCAGGAGCGCGGCCAGGGCGGCCTTGTCGGCCTCGTACACGTGGCTCACCACCAGGGCCGCGGTGCGGGTGTCGAAGGGGATGCCGGCGAGGGATTCCGGGGGATGCCCCACCACGATGCGATCGGCCTCGGGGAAACGCCCGGCGGTGGCCAGGCCGGGGCGGTGGTCGGCCAGGCCCAGGAACCAGCCCAGTTCCCGTCCCAGGCGGAACAGGGGCATGGCGTGCTCCCCGGCCCCGTAGATCCACAGGGCCACGGGCGGGACCACGGGTTCCAGGAGGAGATCGGCCTCCCCGCCTTCCAGCCGGAGGGTGCGGGCCTCGGCGGAGGGAATGGGGGTCCGGAGCGGGGCCTCCAGGGCGGACGGGACCGGTTGGAGGGGGCGTCCGTCCTCGAAGACGAAGCGGTCCCCGGGGGAAATGGGCACCTCGCCCCGGACCCCGAAGACCGTGGCCAGAAGGCCGGACTTCCGGTCCCGCACGAGCCGCTCGCAGTGCTCCAGCCAGGGCGGCACATGCCCCGGCTCCACCCGCTCCAGGAGCACCTCGGCCCGGCCCGCACAGCCCATGCCGGTGCCCCAGATGAGGTCGATCTCGCTGCCCAGGTCGAAGGTGACCAGCAGGGGGGTGCGGCCCTCCAGCACGGCCGCCACCCGCTCCTTCACGTCGGTCTCCATGCAGCCCGCGCTGATGCCGCCCTGCTGGAGGCCTCCGGGGCGGAAGACCATCCGCGCCCCGGGCTTGCGGTACGAACTTCCCCTGGTGCGCACCAGGGTGGCCAGGGCCGAGGGCTCCGGAAGGGTTCGCAGCCCGGCGGCGATCTCCCCGAACCCCCGCATGGCTAGAAACGGTCCCAGAGCTTCACGGCCAGTTCGCGGCTCTTCGCGGCCAGGGCGGCCTCGTCCAGGCCGTTGGCCAGGACCTTGCCCTCCATGAGGATCCGGCCCGCGCAGATAGTGGTGTCCACCGTCGCCTGGGAGATGCCGAAGACCAGGTGGCCCAGGACCGTGTTGCCGTCCAGGGGCGTGGGGGCGTGGTAGTCCACGAGGATGACGTCCGCGGCGGCGCCTTCCTCCAGCGTGCCCAGGGGGAATCCCCAGAGCTGCGTGGCCAGTTCGGGGTTCCGGGTGAACAGGGTGCCCGCGATCTCCATGAAGGCGCAGGTGGGGTTCTCCTGCCGCAGGTGCTGGGCCCACATGGCCACGCGGATCTCCTCCAGCATGTTCACGGTCATGGCGTCCGTGCCCAGGCCCACCCGCACGCCCCGGCGCACCAGGCCCAGGACGTCGGCGATGCCGACGGCGTTGTTGAGGTTGGACTGGGGGTTGTGGGCCACGAAGGTGTCCGTGGAGGCCAGGATCTCCTGGTCGGCCTCGGTGGCGTGGACGCAGTGGGCGGCGATGCTGCCCTTGCCCAGGAGGCCGTGGGCGGCCAGGCGCGCCACGGAGGTCTGGCCGTGGTGGTCGAGGTTGAACGCCACGTCCGAGGCGGCCTCGGCCACGTGCACGTGGAAGCCCACCCCCGCCTCCCGGCCCATGGCGGCGGCGCGGTCCAGGGTCCTGTCGGAGAGGGTGAAGGCGGCGTGAAGGCCGAAGAGGGCGCGCAGGTGGGGGTCCTTCTCCTCGGCGCAGCGCCGGGCGAAGGCCGCGTTCTCCTCCAGGCCCGCATCGGTCACGGCCTGGCCGTCCCGGTCGGAGACCTCGTAGCACAGGCAGGCCCGCACGCCGCTGCGGCGCACGGCGCTGGCGATGCGGTCCAGGGAACCGGTGGCCGCGAAGGGGCTGGCGTGGTGGTCCACCAGGGTGGTGGTGCCCTTGCGCACGGCGTCGGCGAGGATCACCTCGGCGCTCACCTCCACGTCGTCCAGGGAGAGCTTGCGGTCCAGGCGCCACCAGAGGTTGTCGAGCACCTCCTGGAAGTTGGCGCTGGGGGCGGCCTTGCCCAGGCCCCGCACGAGGGTGGAGTAGAAGTGCATGTGGGCGTTCACCAGGCCGGGCATGACGACCTTGCCGGTGGCGTCCAGGGTGCGGTCGAAGGGTCCGGGGATGGACGCCTTCGGCGCGATGCGGGCAATGCGCCCGTCTTCGATGAGGACGGCCTGGCCCTCCAGTACCTTGCAGGGATTGCCGAAGGTGATGACGGGGGCGCCGTGAATGAGGATTCGCATGGGAACGTTCCTGATACCGGGTTCAAGGGAAAGGCCGGTGACGGGTGGTGATGATATCACCCGTCACCGGCCCAAACAGGGGAAGCCTAGGACCGGGCCACTTCCTGGTTGAACTTCTCGATGAGCTTGTCGAAGGCCGCGGCCTCCTCCGTGAAGAGCTGGCGCCAGTACTCGGGATCCCACTGGGCGCAGATCTCCTCGTAGGTCTTGCCCTGCTGCTCGACCCAGGTGTAGTACTTCAGGTTGTGGATGGCCTTCTTCTCGGGGAAGGTGAGCTCCTTGAAGTGGTCCACGCCCTGGCGCTCGAGGCTGCCGATCCGCGTGGTGGCGGCGTCGACGGCGGTGAAGGCGCCGTGCTCCGTGGTCTGCTCCTCCAGGCGGGAGCGGTACATCTCCACGCTGTCGGTGAAGATCGTGAAGATCACGTCGTTCTCGTCCAGCTCCCAGTACTTGGCGGCCTTGATGGCGGCCAGCATGTTGCAGACGCCGCTGATGCCCAGCAGGCCCAGCTTCTTGATGACGTCCTGGCTGATGCCCAGGCCGGCCAGGTGCTTCTGGCCCTCGGGCTCGTTGAAGAGCCGGAGGATGCGCATGCAGTCCTCGTCGTCGATGGCGGCGACGGCGTCCGTGTTGCGGACGTTGTGGACCCAGGGCACGTGCTTGTCGCCGATGCCCTCGATGCGGTGGTCGCCGAAGCCGTTCATGAGCAGGGTGGGGCACTGCCAGGCTTCCGTGGCGATGACCTTGGCGCCGGGGTGGTGGGCCTTGAGGTAATCGCCCGCCGCGATGGTGCCGGCGCTGCCGGTGGCGCTGACGTAGGCCGCCAGGCGCGTGGCGGGCGTCTTGATGCCGTTGAACACGTCCTCCATGGCCGGGCCCGTGACGTTGTAGTGCCACACGGGATTCCCGAACTCCTCGAACTGGTTGAAGATCATGTGGATGGGATCATTCTTCAGCTCCCAGCACTTGTCGTAGATCTCCTTGACGTTGCTCTCGCAGCCGGGGGTCGCGATGACTTCCGAGCCGATCTCCGCCAGCCAGGTGAAGCGTTCCTGGCTCATGTTCTCGGGGAGGATGGCCACCGCGGTGCAGCCCAGCACGGCCGAGTCGAAGGCGCCGCCGCGGCAGTAGTTGCCCGTGGAGGGCCACACGGCCTTGTGCTTGTCGGGGTCGAACTCGCCGCTCACGAGCCGGGGCACGAGGCAGGCGAAGGCCGCGCCCACCTTGTGGGCGCCGGTGGGGAAGTACTTGCCGACCAGGCCGATGATGCGGGCCTTGACGCCGGTGATCTCCCGGGGGATCTCCAGGTGGTTGGGACCGCCGAACAGGCCGGTCTCATGGTCGTTCTTCCAGGTGATGCGGAAGAGGTTGGCGGGATCCACGTCCCACAGGCCCACGTTCTTCAGGCGGGCCTTGACGGACTCGGGGGCGGTCTCGGGGTGGCGCATCTGGGCGAAGGTGGGGATGATGATGCCCCGGTCCTTGCACCGCTTGGCGGTGCGCTTCACGACTTCTTCGTTGTAGGTTTTGACGATTCTGGACATGGGTGACTCCTCTGGGACCTACAGGTGAAGGGCCTGGGCGCGGTTGACGATGTGCTCGAGCTTGGCTCCGGGATCCTTCAGGCGCGTGAGGAACATGAGGGCGCTGATGATGAAGGGCTTGTAGGCAGCTTCCTGGTAGGTGGGGATGCGGTACTGTTCGAAGACCTCCGCGGAGACCTCGCCGGCCTTGCAGCTCACGTCGGTGATGTCGGCGGGCAGGCAGTGCATGTAGAGCGCCTTCTTGTCGGTGGTGCGGTCCATCATCTTGCGGGTGCACTCCCAGTCGGTGTGCTTGGCGTTGTTGGCCAGGCACTCCTTTTCCAGTTCGCGCAGCCCTTCCTTGTCCGAGTTCTTGAGCATCTCGGTGCGGCGCTCCATGACCTGGTAGGGGGCCCAGCTCTTGGGGTAGACGATGTCGGCGCCGTCGAAGGCCTCTTCCATGCTGTTGGTGACGGTGAACTTGCCGCCGGACTTCGCGGCCTGCCGGCCGGCGAGGTCCACCACGTCGGAAATGAGGCCGTAGCCCTCGGGGTGGGCCAGGCGCACGTCCATGCCGAAGCGGGACATGAGGCCGATGATGCCCTGGGGGACGGACAGGGGCTTGCCGTAGCTGGGGGAGTAGGCCCAGGTCATGGCGATCTTCTTGCCCTTGAGGTTCTCGAGGCTGCCGAAGTGCTGGCGCAGCCAGGCCAGGTCGGCCAGGGACTGGGTGGGGTGGTCGATGTCGCACTGGAGGTTGACGATGCTGGGCCGGCGGTGGAGCACGCCGCGCTCGGTGCCGTCGGTGAGGGCGTCGCCCACTTCCTTCATGTAGGTGTGGCCCTCGCCCAGGAACATGTCATCGCGGATGCCGATGACTTCCGTCAGGAAGCTGATCATGTTGGCGGTCTCGCGCACGGTCTCGCCGTGGGCGACCTGGCTCTTCTGCTCGTCCAGGTCGGACAGGCCCAGGCCCATGGCGTTGGCGGCGCTGGCGAAGCTGAAGCGGGTGCGGGTTGAGTTGTCGCGGAAGATGGAGATGGCCAGGCCCGTGTCGAAGGCCTTGTAGGAATGGCCGGCCTTGTGCAGCTGCTTGAGGGTGTCGGCCAGGGTGACGATGGCCCGGATCTCCTCCTCGGGATGCTCCCAGGTGAGGAGGAAGTCCTTGTGGAAGAGGTCCGTCTTCAGGCCCTGGAAGGCGCGCAGGTTCTCGGTGATGGTGGGGGTCGCGGTCATGGGGATCCTCCTTGAGGAATCAGTTGAAAGGAAGCGTTTCGGGATCGGGCTGGAGGGGGACCCCCAGGGGACGGTCGGGTTCCAGCAGGCGCCCATCCTGGACCCGGGGGACGCCCCGGAGCAGTACTGAACGGAAATGCAGCTTCGTGGTGAAGCCCGGGAACGGTTCGAAGGTGGGGACGCCCGTGGAGCGCACGGGACGCTCGGGACCCTGCGGGTCGAGGACCACGATGTCGGCGTCCATGCCGGGCAGGATAGCCCCCTTGCGGTGCGCGACCCCCGCCCTCAGGGCGGGATTGAGGGCGAGGTGCGTGGCCAGGCCCAGGGCGGAGCGGTCGGGATCATCCTCCCAGATCTTCCAGGTGACGTGGGGCAGGGCGCCCAGGCCGGGCATGCCGTTGGGGACCTGCCGCAGGTCCTTGCCGTTCCAGCTGTCCTTGTCCTCGGGGCGGAAGGCGCAATGGTCCGTGGCGACCATGTCGAAGGCGCCTTCCCGGGCCAGCGCCCGGAAGGCGTCGCGATGCCCGCGCAGCGGCGGGGAGCAGAGCCAGTGGTGGCCGTCGGGACGTTCCAGGAACGTGTCGTCCAGGTAGAGATACTGGGGGCAGGTCTCCATGGTGACGTCGCCCTCGCCCTTGGCGGCCACGATGGCGCGGGCCCCTTCCAGGGTGGAGACGTGCACGACGTGCAGGGAGGCGCCCTTGGCCACGGCCAGGGCCGTCACCCGCCGGATGGCCTCCACTTCGGCCTCTTCGGACCGGAGCCGCGTGTGGGAGACGGCCTTGGAGAGATCCAGGGCCGAAGGCTCCACGTGGGCGATGATGTCGTCATCCTCGCAGTGCACCATGAAGGTCGCACCCAGCGGCGCCAGGCGCTCGAAGAGTTCGCCCAGGTCCTGGTAGCTCACGTAGAGACCCGCGGGCCGGTACGTGGTGTAGAGCTTGAGGGTGCGGTATCCGGCCTCCAGCAGCGCGGCCAGGAAGCGCAGGTCGCCGGGGCCGAAGGAGGTGGGCGTGAGGTGCCAGAGCACGTCCCCGTGGCAGTGGTCGAGGGCCTTGGCGCGGGCGGCGGCCATGGCCTGGCGCAGCGTCTGGCCTTCGGCCTGGGTCACGAACGTGCACAGAGTGGTGATCCCGTTGAGCAGGGCCTCCCGGGTCGCGGTCTCGTAGCTGTCGGCCAGGTAGAAGCGGCCGATGTGGTCGTCCACGTGGGTGTGGAAGTCCATGAACCCGGGCAGCACGTAGCAGCCCGCGGCGTCGAGGTCCCGGTCGGCGGGGCCCACCTGGCCGACGGCCTTGACCAGACCGTCCTCCACGAGGACATCGGCCTTCACGAGGGTGTCGCCCTGGGCCACGCGGCCGTTTCGGATGGCGAGCTTCATCGGGGTACGGACTCCAGCCGGGGTTCGATGGCGGGGGGGATGGAGATGCGGGACAGGGGGGCCTCGACGTCCTTCAGGCCATTGCCCGTGGCAAGGATAACCGCGCGTGCGCCAGAGGGAAGAGCCTTTGCGCCCCCCTGGAGCTTGACCAGCCCGGCATGGGCGGTGGCGCCGGCGGGTTCCGTGAAGATCCCGGTGCGGGCGGCCAGGGCGGCCTGGGCGGAAAGGATCTCATCGTCCGTGACGGTGAGGGTGAGGCCGCCGCTCTCCAGGATGGCCCTGCGCGCCCCGTGGGCGTTGCTGGGGCAGGTCACGGAGATGGAATCGGCCCGGGTGGTGGGGTTGGCCGCGTCGGAATAGACGCCGGTCTCCACGTACCGGTGGATGGCGTCCGAGGATTCCGCCTGCACGCCGATGAGGCGGGGGAGGCGGTCGATGAGGCCGGCCCGCTTGAGGTCCACGAAGGCCTTGTGCACGCCGCCGATGATGACCCCGTCCCCCACGGACACGAAGATCGCGTCGGGGACCCGGAAGCCCGCCTGCGCCCAGATCTCCAGGCCCACGGTCTTCTTGCCCTCGAGGGTCAGCGGGTGGTACGCCGTGTTGCGGTTCAGGCCGCCGAGCTTGTCGGTGTATTCCAGGGAGAGCCGGAAGGCGTCGTCATAGGTGCCCTTCACGGGCACGACGGTCGCCCCGTAGAGGACCATCTGCACCAGCTTGGCCTTGGGGGCCTTCTCCGGCACGAAGATGAGGGCCCGGGTGCCGCTGGACGCGCACACCGCGGCCAGCGCCGAGGCGGCGTTGCCGGTGGAGGCGGCCACGATGAGGTCGATGCCCAGCCGCCGGGCCTCGGCGACCACCAGGAAGGACGCGCGGTCCTTGAGGCTGCCGGAGGGGTTGAGGCCGTCGTTCTTGACCCAGAGCTCGCCCAGGCCCAGTTCCTCGCCCAGGCTCGCCACCCGTGCCATGGGGGTGCCGCCCACGGGCAGGGGCGGATGGAACTCCGTCTCCACGGGGCAGAAGAGGTTCCAGTCCGGGCGGGTCCGGTCGAAGGCGGCGGCGATGGCGTCGTAGTCGAAGACCGCCTCCAGAACCCCCTTGAGGGGGATGCCGGGGCGGTAGGACTTCCCGCACTCCGGGCACAGGTAGCGGACCTCGTCGCGGGAATAGGTTCTGCCGCAGTCCGTGCACCGGTAGCTGAATGGGGTCATGGCGGTGGTCCTGGAGGAAAACGCGCGGGGGCGAACCCCCGCGCGGCGTTGGGGTCGGGTTCTAGAAGTGGTATTCCACGGAGAACTGGAAGGCGGTGGTCCTGGGGTTCACGACCTGGCCGGCGGGGGTGGAGGCGGGGGTGTCGTTGGTGGGATCGCCGAACTTGTTGTCCCAGTACTGCATGCCGGGGCCCATCTGGAAGGTGCCCTTCTTGGCGCCGAAAACGGGGCTCACGTCGAACATCCAGTGGAGGTTCGCGAGGGTCTCGGGCTTGGTCTCCACGTAGGAGCCGTCACGGCCCTTGGCGCCGGTGTAGGTGGCGAAGCCCTTGACGGTGGTGTTGACCTTGCCCAGGGGGACGTTGATGCCCCAGGCGGCGGCGATCTGGTAGGTGGGATCGAAGGTCACGTCCATGGCGCCCTGCGGGTTGAAGGTGCCGAAGGAGTTGTGGTTCTTCTCCTTGTAGTAGAGGAGGGCGACGTTGAGGAAGCCGGGAACGTTGAAGGCCAACTGGGGACCGGCCATGAGCTTGTATACGGCGGGGGCGAAGCGGGTGTTCTTGGCGGCGTAGTCGAAACCGAAGGTGAACTCGACGTCCCGCACGGGGCCGAAGGCGGTCTTGGTGTTGAAGAGCTTGCTGAAGTTCAGGGTGTGCTTGTAGGTGGCGTAGACTTCGTGCGCGCCGCCGGAGGTGCCGGGGCCTTCGGAATTGGCAGGATCGTTGCTGTCGGACTGGATGAGGTCCACGTTGAAGAAGTTGCCGCCGTAGGCGTAGCCGGAGACGTGGTTCAGGGCCACGTAGGTCTTGGCGATGGAGACGGCGATTCCGGGCTCCTTGTATTGGCTGCCCCGGCGGATGGCGATGGACGTGTCGCTCCAGTTGGCGGCGCTGGCGGGGGTGGCGAGGGCGAGGATGCCCAGGGCGGCGAGCGTGAGCTTCTTCATTCGTGTTCTCCTTGGTTTGGGCCGGGCTGAAACAGCGTGGCCACATGAGTTGGGGGGGAAACTTGAAGAAATGATGACCTGAAAGTCCTCTTTTGGGTGCTCAGGCTTCGCTTGCCTTGGAGGCGGTGATGGATTCCTCGTTCGCCTCGTCGCGGCGTTTGAGTTGGTTGAAGAACAGGTTGAGCGCGACAGCAACGAGGGAGGCCAGGAGAATTCCGCTGCCGAGGAGGGGCTCGAGGGGTTTCGGCATTTCCTGGAAGAACCGGTCGGCCACCATGGGGATCATGCCGAATCCGATGCTGATGGCCACGATGTAGAGGTCGTTCCGGTGCTTCTGGAAGTCGATCCCGCCCAGGATGCGGATCCCCGTGGCGGCCACCATGCCGAACATCACGATGCCCGCGCCGCCCAGGACGTAGAGGGGCACCGAAGCCACCACGAAGGCCAGCTTCGGAATGAGCCCCAGGGACAGGAGGATCGCCCCGCCGGCCACGCACACGAACCGGCTGCGCACGCCCGTGACGCCCACCAGGCCCACGTTCTGGGAGAAGGAGGTGTAGGGGAAGGTGTTGAAGACGCCGCCGATGAGCGTGCCCAGGCCGTCCACGCGGAGGCCGTCGGAGAGCTCCTTCTGCCCCACGGGCTTGCCGGTGATCTCGGAGAGCGCCAGGAACATGCCCAGGGACTCGATCATCACCACCACCATCACCAGGCACATGGTGAGCACGGCGCCGAAGTGGAAGGTGGGCCAGCCGAACTGGAAGGGCCTGACGACGGCGAACCAGGGCTGGGCGCCGATGTTGGCGAAGCTCACGCGGCCCAGGGCGATGCAGATGACCATGCCCAGGATGATCCCGGCGAGGACCGCGATGTTGGCGAAGAACCCCCGCACGAACCGGATGATGAGCAGGATGGTCGCGAGCACCGTGGCGGCGATGGCCAGGTTGCCCAGGGAGCCGTAGCCCGGGATCCCCGGGTGGGGCCCGCCGGCGGCCCAGTTGATGCCGATCTTCATCAGGGAGATGCCGATGACCGAGATGATGCTGCCCGTCACCACCGGCGGGAACAGGGGCAGCAGCCAGCTCACCACGGGTGCGATGAGGATGCCGAAGAGGCCCGCGACGATGACCGCGCCGAAGATGCCCGTGATCCCGATGCCCGGGTTGGTGGCCATGACGACCATGGGGCTCACCGCGGCGAAGGTCACGCCCATCATCACGGGCATGCGGATGCCGAAGCGCCCGATGCCCAGCGCCTGGATGAGGGTGGCGACGCCGCACGCGAAGAGGTCGGCGTTGATGAGCATGGCCAGCTGCTCCTTGGGGAGCCTGAGCGCGCCGCCGACGATGAGGGGAACAGCCACGGCGCCCGCGTACATCACGAGCACGTGCTGGATCCCCAGGAGCGAGAGCCTGCCCAGCGGCAGGACCTCGTCTACGGGATGGACCGCAGGATTGTTGCTCATTTCAAACTCCGTGGATGCGCCTCTCCGGGCGTGATGGAAAGGGGAGGGGCTGCATGGCTTCCTGGCGGCGGCGCGGGGGCAAGATCGGTTGATTTGCCTGTAAGTTTAAAATAGACGACCCGCGCGTCAACAAAAAATTTCAGTCCCTGGAAAATTTTTCATCAGACCGGAAGTTCGGCCTGGGCAAACAGCAATCCGAGCATCGTCGCGCACGGGGCGAGGTCGATCTGGGTCCCTTCGGGCAGGGCGCCCAGGGCCTCGAAGCCGAGCAGGTCCCACCCGGGGGCCTGGAAGCGGGCCACGATCTTCCCGGTGCGGTATTCGGCCACGCCGTCGCGCACGGCCAGGGTGTGGTCCTCGCCGCCCAGGCGGGCCCGCAGGCCCACCCCGCCGGCCAGGGCCTCGAAGCGGAAGGCGTCGCCCTTGGCCTCGTTGAAGCCCTCCTCGTCGATCCAGAACTTGGGCTTGTCCTTGTAGGGCGCGCCGCTGGCGGGGCAGAAGGTGTCGCAGTTCCCGCACTCGTTGCAGAAGTCGCCGACATTGAAGGTCTGGACGCCCTGGGCCACCTGGAAGTCCCGGGCCCCTTCGGCCACGAGCCGCCCCTGGCGCATCACCAGGGTGGGCACCTGGAGGGTGAAGGGCTCCACCGCATAGGCCAGGTTGGCCCGGTTGGGGCAGACCGTGACGCACAGGCTGCACAGATCATCGCAGTCCAGGCAGCGGCTGGCTTCCAGGGCGGCGGCCTCGGCGCTGAAGGCGTGGATGACCTCCGCGAAGCCTTCGCGCTCGGTGAGCGGCAGCACCGGGACGGTCTGGGGGCGCAGGGTGCGGCTCTTCTTGTCCATGGCGGCGGCCGCGGGGATGCCCTTGGCCAGCTGGGGTTCCGTGGGGATGGCCACGCCGTGCCGGCGGGCGATGGCTTCCGCCGCGGCCCGGCCGTCGGCGATGGCCTGGATCACCGAGGAGGGTCCGTGCACCGCGTCGCCGCCGGCGAAAAGGCCCTCCAGGCTGGTTTCGCGGGTGGCGGGATCCACCTCCAGGGTGCCGTCCTTCCTGCGGCGCACCCCGAGGCCCTCCAGGAAGTCCAGCACGGGCTCCTGGCTGATGGCGGGGATGATGGTGGTGGCGGGCAGCGTCTCGAAGGCGCCATCGATGGCCACGGGACGCGGCCGGCCCGAGGCGTCGCGCTCCCCGAGTCTCATCTTTCCGCACACGAGGCCGGTGACCTTGCCGTCGGTGACCTCCACCGAATCCGGGGCCACCAGGTCCCGCAGGCCGATGCCCTCCTGGATGCAGTCCTCCACCTCGGCGGGGTCCGCGGGCATCTGGGCCCGGGTGCGCCGGTAGACGAGGGTGACCTCGCCGTCCTTCACCAGGCGCCGGGCGCTGCGCGCCGCGTCCATGGCGGAGTTGCCGCCGCCGATGACCAGCACCCGGGAGCCCAGGTCCATGGGGGCGCCTGAGCGCACCTTGTCCAGGAACTCCAGGGCGTCCATGACGCCCGCGGCGTTCTCGCCCGGGATGCCCAGGCGCTTGCCCTTCTGGGCACCCACCCCCAGGAAGACGAAGGGGAAGTCCCGGCGCAGCCCTTCGAGGGTGATGTCGCGCCCCAGGGCCTTGCCGAAGTGGAAGGTGACGCCCAGCGCCCGCAGGCGGTCCAGGTCGGCCTCCAGGGTCTCCTTCGCGAGCCGGTAGCCGGGAATGACCCCGCTCACCATGCCGCCCATCTCGTTGCGGGCCTCGAAGATCTCGGCGGAGAAGCCCATGCGGGCCAGGAAGTAGCCCGCGGAAAGGCCGGCGGGGCCCGCGCCGATGATGGCCACCTTCACGCCCCGGGCGGGGCCCGCGACGGGCGCGGCGGGGGTGGCGTTCTCGAAGGCGAAGCGCTTGATTTCGCGGATGGCCAGGGGGGAGTCGTAGAAGTTGCGCACGCAGCGCTCGGTGCATTTGTGGTCGCACACGCTGCCGGTGATGCCGGGCTGGGGGTTGGTGCGCAGGATGACGTCCATGGCCTCCCCGGGCCGGCCGTGGGCCACGAGCCACATGTAGTCGGGGATGTTCTGGTGGGTGGGGCAGGCCTCGGCGCAGGGCGCGGCGATGCAGTCGAAGGATCCCAGGGGGCGGTCGCCCTTGAAGACCAGGGGCCGTGCGCGGCGGGAATAGGTGTCGTCGCTGGCGGCGCGGATGGCGTGGCGGGAAAGGTTGAACCGGGCGCCGTGGCCGCCGGAAACCGCCTTCACGAAGCCCGGCAGGTCCGTGGCCCCCGTGGAGGTCATGGCGTCCTCGAGGTTGACCAGGTACTGCTGGAGCCGTGCGTAGCCGCCGGGCTTGAGCAGGTCCGTGCACACGGTGACGGGATACATGCCGTCGGCGACCAGGTCGGGGAAGTTGTTGGCGTCGGCGCCGCCGCAGAAGCTGATGGGAACCGCCCCGTCCAGCTCTTCGGTCACGAGCGAAGCCAGCGTGAGGGTCAGGGGGTGCAGGGAGCGCCCCGACATGTACATCATCTTCTCGTTGGCGGGGAACACCGGACGGTGGTTCACCACCTCGAGGGTGTTGGACAGCTTGAGGCCGAACCGGTTGGGCCGGCCCTTGGCCACGGCGGCCAGGTTCTTCACCATGGCCATGGCGTCGGCGAACTTGGGATCGTGCCCGAAGGCCTCGTCGGGCACCTCGATGTCGAAGCCCAGCGTGTCGTTGAGAATGCCGCGCAGGCGCTCGGGGCCCAGGAGGGTCGGGTTGAGCTTGACCCACGTGTCCACGCCCAGGTCCTGGATGAGGTAGGTGGCGATGCGCTCGATCTCGGCCGGGGGGCACCCGTGCATGGTGGAAAGGGTGATGTGGTTGGAGAGGCGGGAGGGGATGGCCAGGTCCCGCACCGCGGGGTAGACCCTGGCCACCTTCTCGATGGCTCCGGGCAGGGCGTCGGAGGCGTCGCGCATGTGGGCGATGAAGGCCTGCACGCGGTCGGAGCGGATGCCTTCGAAGTTGTAGCCCACGCTCATGTTGAAGTGCGTGCCGGGATCCTTGAGGCCCAGGCGGTGGGCCAGGGCGTGGATGAGCACCCAGGCGTTGAGGTATTCGTCGAAGGACTGCTCGAGCTTGAGCTCCTGGCTCCACTCGCAGTTGTAGGTCTCGTCCGCGGAATCGATGCAGGGCCGGCTCACGGTGAGCTCGTCCAGGATCTGGACGGTCTTGAGCTCGATGAACCGGGCCCCGCACAGCCAGCTGGCCACGATGTTCTGGCTCAGCTGGGTGTGGGGTCCCGCGGCCACCCCGAGGGGGGCGGCCACGGTGTGTCCGAACATTTCCGTCGCCAGCTTGGCGTGGGGAATCTGGATATTGGCCTTGGGGATGCCAAGGACCGTCTCGCGGGCGTCGAGATCCCGGAAGATCCAGCTGGCCATCAGCTCGAGCGGGGCGGGGCGGAATGCTTTTTCCATCGGGTTACCTGTCTGGCTTGGGGGGCAGGGGGGTTGAGGCTACATCGCCGCGTAGACGGTGGGGAACCGGGCCAGGAAGGCCGCGGCGTGCTGCAGCTCGCGCTCATCCAGGCATTCGCCGATCTTGTGGGTGTTCTGCTCGATGCCGGTGCCGAATCCGATCATGGCGGGGTGCTTGTAGATCCCGTTTTCGACCCACTTCTTGTCCTTGCTGCCGGGGACGCTGTAGTCCATGGCCATCGGGTAGCCGACGCCGTCGGTGGAGAAGACCCAGCGGTCGACGCGGGGCTCCTTGGTGACCACGCCGCCGGTGCCGACCTTGCCGTCCACGTTGGGAGAGATGACCTTCTTGTAGGACGCCACGGCGGCCTGCACCGCGGGGTGCTCCTCGGGGGTGACCCAGCCCACGTACACCTGGGGGTTGTTCAGCACGAAGCCCTTCCAGCTGGCTTCGGTGTAGGTGGGGATGGAGACTTCCACGCCGAGGCCGGCCTTGCGGGCGGCGGCCACGGCATCCAGGGCCTCGACGTCGGCGCAGGACTGTTCAGGCGTCTCGCCAATGGTGAGGCGGCGGTCGAAGCGGAAGGTGAACTTCTCGGGAACGGCGCAGTCGCTGGGCGTGTCAAGCTTCGACCAGGAGGCCGTGCGGGTTCCGTGGCCCAGGAACGGGTGGTCCAGGAAGCCGATGCGGCGATCGTACTTGTCGGCGGCCTCCTTCAGGATGGCGCCGCCGAACTCCAGGGGGTTCTTGCCTTCCCAGGGCATGGAGCCGTGGCAGGACTTGCCGGTGACGGTGACCTCGATCTGCATGCGCCCGCGCTGGCCGCGGTAGATGCCCAGGGCGCCGTTCTTCGAGCAGCCCGAGCTGTCGGTGAGGATCACCACGTCGGGCACGATCTGGGGCTTGGCGGTGGGGAACACCTTGCGGACAAGGTACATCGGACCCGCGCCGTCGTTGTCCTCTTCGCAGACCGTTGCGTAGGAGCGCACGATGACGCCCTTGAGCGCGCCCTCGGCTTCCAGTTCCAGCATGATCTTGGTGGCGATGGCGGCGCTGATCACGCCGCCCAGCTGGTCCGCGGAGCCGCGGCCGAAGATGAGGTGGTTCCACTCGCCTTCGGGAGGCAGGTAGCCCAGTTCCTTGTTGAGGAAGGTCTTGTTGACCTTCGCGGGGTCCACGATGCCGTCGAAGCAGTCCACGCCGCTGTTGGCGAGCCACTGCGCGCGCAGCGGCTTGACAGTGTCGGTGTGGCCGTCGATGTAGATGACCTTCTTCTTGTCCGGGTCGATGCCGTCGTTGGGATCATCGACGAACCAGACCAGATTGCCGAATTCGTCGAAGAAGGCATCCTCGTCGCGGCGCACGGCCTTGATCTCGACGATCTTCCTGCGCAGGTAGTCGATGCGGGGGAACTCGTGGTTGGAGGTGCCGCAGGCGGGGTCGCCGCCCTGGTCCACGGGCTTGTCCACGTAATCCGCGGGAATGCGGATCGCTTCACGCAGCATTTCGGAGGCGAGCGACAGGTACTTGGCCGCAAGCTCGGAGATGCGGGTATCGAGGTTGGTCAAGACGCCTGAACTGGACATGGAGTCCTCCGGGTGGGGAAGGGGGTCGGCGCGCCGGCGACGGCGCCGGGCCACCCTGGTTGGGAAAGGATAGAGGCGGCTGCACTGGGCCTGGATCACAGCAGGGGGTGCTTCATGAAGCCGCTCCCGCATATCGGGATTTCAAGTTTGGACCACGTTGACAGGACCATTGTGGGAACAAACGACCCGTAGATCAATAAAAAATTTTCACTGGAAAAAAAATTTTTTACCTATTATTCATTTCTTGAAAAAAGCCGCCTTAGGCTCTCGAACGGGCCAGCGACGGAACAGCAGGTAACCCGCCAGAAGGCAAACGAGGGTGCAGGGGAGACTCCCCTCCAGCCCGAAGGCTCCTCCGGTCACCCAAAGGGGCCCGGCATGGGGCACGGGAACGAAGCACCCCAGGGCCTGGGTGCCGCTGACCCCGAAGCCGAGAAGCGAGCCCTGGCACCAGTTCCATCCCAGGTGCAGGCCCAGCGGCAGCGCGAGGCTGCGGGTCCCGAGGTAGGCCAGGCCCAGGAGGACGCCGGCCAGGAAGATGTTCAGGGCGGCCAGGACCCGCGTCGAGCCGGTCATTCCGGGGTTGGAGAAGTGGGCGGCGGCGAACAGGAGGGACATGAGGACGAGGCCGCCGCGGGTGCCCAGGCTCCATTCCACGCGCTGGAAGATGTAGCCGCGGAATCCCAGTTCCTCGCTGAACGCCGGCAGCAGGTAGTAGGCCGCCCCGGAGGCCAGGGCCCCCGCCCCCGCGCCCCTGGCGAGATGGAAGCCGCCCGCGCCGTACGCCAGCAGCGCCGAGAGGAGGATGATGCCGCAGCCCAGGGCGCCCCCAAGGGCGAACTCCCGGGCCCACGCCGCGCCCGGACGCAGGCCCAGGGAGGCCAGGGGCCGGCCCTCCAGGGCCAGGAAGAGCCACGAGACCAGGAGCAGCACCGCGCAGAGGCCCGCGGCCCTGGGCACCCCCGGGACGATTTCCAGCAGCAGCCGGTAGCCGAAGGCCGACGCCACGTAGAAGAGCAACGCCCTCCAGCCGGGGCGGAGGGCGTTGCCGGATCCGTAGAAAAGACCGTCCACTAGAGCGGAATGTTGCCGTGCTTCTTGGGGGGCATGGACTCGCGCTTGCCTTCCAGGAGGTTGAGGGCACGCAGCAGCTTCTTGCGGGTCTCCCGGGGCATGATCACCTCGTCCACGTAACCCAGGCCCGCGGCCACATACGGGTTGGCGAACTTCTCGTTGTAGTCGGCCACGATCTCGGCGCGCTTGGCGGCGGGGTCCTCGGCCTTGGCGATCTCCTTGGCGTAGAGCACGTTGGCGGCGCCGTCCGCGCCCATGACCGCGATTTCGGCGGTGGGGTAGGCGAAGTTGAAGTCGGCCCGGATGTGCTTGGAGGCCATGACGATGTAGGCGCCGCCGTAGGCCTTGCGCGTGATGATGGTGAGCTTGGGCACCGTGGCTTCGCAGAAGGCGTAGAGCAGCTTGGCGCCGTTCTTGATCAGGCCGCCGTGCTCCTGGTTCACGCCGGGCAGGAAGCCCGGGACGTCCTCGATGATGATGAGCGGGATGTTGAACGCGTCGCAGAACCGCACGAACCGTGCGCCCTTCTCGCTGGAGGCGATGTCCAGCACGCCCGCGAGGTGCGCGGGCTGGTTGGCCACGATGCCCACGCTGCGGCCCTCGAGGCGGCCGAAGCCGATGACGATGTTCCCCGCGTAGGCGTCCATCACCTCGAAGAAGTGCTCGTCGTCCACCACGCCCTTGATGATCTGGCGCACGTCGTAGGGCTTGCTGGGGTCCTCGGGGATGATGGAATCCAGGGCCGGGTTCTCCAGGGGCATCTCGATGAGCGGGGCTCTGCGGGGGGTCTCCTGGAGGTTGTTGGAGGGCAGGAAGCTGAGCAGCTCACGGGTGTGGGCGAGGGCCGCCAGGTCCGAGGGCACCAGGAAGTGCGCCACGCCGGACTTGTATCCGTGGGCCGAGGCTCCGCCCAGTTCCTCCTTGGTCACGTCCTCATGGGTGACGGCCTTGATGACCTCGGGGCCCGTGACGAACATGTAGCTGGTGTTGCGCACCATGGTGATGAAGTCGGTGATGGCCGGGCTGTACACCGCGCCGCCGGCGCAGGGGCCCATGATGAGCGAGATCTGGGGCACCACGCCCGAGGCCATGGTGTTGCGCAGAAAGATCTCCGCATAGCCGGCCAGGGAATTGACGCCCTCCTGGATGCGGGCTCCGCCCGAGTCGTTGAACCCGATGACCGGGCATCCCACCTTCATGGCCATATCCATGATCTTGCAGATCTTCCGGGCATGGGTGAGGGAGAGGCTGCCGCCGACGACCGTGAAGTCCTGGGCGAACAGCGCCACGGGGCGCCCGTCGACGCGGCCGAAGCCCGTGACCACGCCGTCCCCGGGCATCTTGGCCTCGCCGGGGGTGGGGTTGAGGGCCAGGGCGTCCACCTCCTCGAAGGAACCCTCGTCCAGGAACGCCGCCACCCGCTCCCGGGCGGTGAGCTTGCCGCCCTGGTGCTGCTTGTCCACGCGGGCCGGCCCGCCGCCCTTCATGGCCTCCGAGTAGCGGGACCGGAGGGTGTCGAATTTTTCTTGAAGGGTCATCAGTACTCCTTGGTGGGATCGGTGGCCCGCACGACCGCGGCCTTGCGCAGGGGAACCTGGGCGTTGGGGGCCGCGGGTTCGGGGGCCTCGTCGGCCTCGGCCTCGGGCAGGTCCTGGTCCAGGGCCTCGGCGGGGACCACCACGGCCCGGCGCAGTTCCACGAATTCCACCGCGGGTCTGGGGGGGGCGCTCGCCGGGGTTCCCCCCACGAGCAGGATGAGGCAAAGGCCGATCATGGTGGCAACTCCCGTACGCAAACCCTTCATTGTAACTTTGCGTGCAAGGCGCGGCCAACGCCTAAATGGCTGAGAGCCCGTCTCAGCGGTCCCGCCAGGCGGCCAGGGTCCGGGCGAGCTGTTTCAGATGGGTGTCCAGGTGCCCCACGTACAGCTCCAGAAGCCGGTCCAGCGTCAGGGTGCCCCGCTCGGGATGCACGAGTGTCTGTCCCCACACCGACTCCGGCAGCGCCCGCAGCTGCCGGGCCAGCATTTCCCGCAGCAGGCGGAAGAGGTCGAGGGCCTCCCCCGGGGGCTGGGCGGCGCCGTCCAGGGTGGAGGCCCACCGGTCCTGGTCGAAGGGGACGATGGTGGTGCCCGGCTGGGCGATGAGGGTGCGGGCCCGCAGGTAGCCGTGGACCTCGGCTTCGGCCAGGTGGAGGAGGATGGCGCGGGGGCTCCAGGCCCCGGGGCCCGGCTGGAAGTCGAGGGCCTCGGGGGGCAGCGCCTCCACCGCGTCCCGGAGCGCCTGGGGACCCCGGGCATAGGTCATGAGCAGTTCAGCACGAGTCTGGGAGTTCATGGTTCACCTGCGGATCTTATACAGCCGAAGGCCCGGGAAAGCCATCCATGAAAAGGACCCCCGCCGGGGCGGGGGTCCTTCGGGGTGGATCTGGGGCCTAGAACTTCAGCTTGCAGCCGAAGCGGAAGGACCGGGACGGCTGGTAGTCGGTGGGGGACGCGTAGCGGCCGGGCACCTGCTCGTTGCCGTAGCGGTCCGTGAACTGCTCAAGCACGGCCGTTTCGGGGCGGTGGTTCAGGACATTGTAGATTTCGAAGAACGGCTCCAGGTGCATCTTGCCTTCCATGGGCATGTCGTAGTGGAAGGTCAGGTCCAGGCGGGTCAGCCAGGGGAGGCGGCCCTTGTTGCCCATCTTGAGGTCCTGGAAGTTGGCATTGGCGTAGCCGCCGGGATCGGGCATGGGCGGGGTGCTGGTCCTGCCGTCGTCCTGGAGGCTGTAGGGGCGGCCGCTCTGGGCGAGGAAGTTGAAGCCCAGGGACAGGTCGCCCTTGCCGACCTTGATCTTCTTGTAGCCGTAAGACTTGAACTGGTGGGTGTGATCCGTGGGCAGGTAGCCGGTGCCGACGTAGGGATAGTAGTCGAAGGAGGCGGTGATGCCGCCGTCCGGCTGACCGTTGGTGGCGCTGATCAGGCCCTCGTAGTTGCCGTAATCCCGGCTCCAGGTGTAGCCCAGGAACAGGTAGGTGTCGGAGGTCTTGTAGGTGTAGGTGACGTCCAAGGCCTTGTACTCGTTGTAGGCCTCGGGGTACAGGGTGTCGTTGACGGTGATCTTCTGGTGGCTGAAGGGAGAGGTCCAGGTGACGCTCCCGCGGGGGTTCCAGATGATGGCCTGGCCGCCGCCGTCGCCGGGATCGCTGGGATCGCGGGGCACGCCGTCGCTGTCGGTGATCTCGGAATCCTCGATGGGATCCACGAGCTTGCGGTAACGGGCGTGGAACCCGACCGTGCTGGCGGCCGTAGCCTGGAACTCATAGCCCAGCAGGACTTCCGTGCGCTTGGGCAGCTTGAGGCCGTCGGCCAGGGGGTCGTTGGACCAGCCCGTGGAGTAGTCGATATCGGTGTAGGGCGCGCCGGTCACCGTTACCGTGTTGGTGGCGCGGTTGAAGGTGGCGGTGCTGTTGGGGGTGTCGGCGCCTCCGTAATAGAGGAGGTGGTAGTATTCCTTGCCGTAGGTCCGGATGGCCATGCGCTGGGGGATCTGCATGTAGTACTGCGCGAAGCTGCCGGAGATCTTGGACTTGCCGTCGCCGGTGGCATCGTAGGTGAAGCCGATGCGCGGCTGGATGTAGTCCGTGAACTTGAAGTGCATGAAGGTGGAGCCGTTGGCGCCGACCTGCTTCTGGTCTTCCATGCGGATGCCATAGAAGAGGTTCAGCTTCTTGTTCACCTGCCAGGTGTCCTGGAGGTAGATGGCCTGGAAGTAGGCGTTGGCTTCGGAGTCGTTGTCGTAGACGTTCCTCACGGCCCGCAGGAAGCCGGCGGAGTTCTGCAACTGCCAGGTCTGGCCACCGTTGCGGTGGGTGACGTCCGCATAGTTGGATTTCAGGTAGGAGTAGCCGACCTTCAGGGAGTGGTCGGCGCCGATGACCCAGGTCAGGTCCCCGGTGAACTGGGTGGTGGTGTTGGTTTCCTTGGCATTGTTGCCCGCGCCGCCGGTGGCCCAGTAGGTCAGCTCGTCCGCAAGGCCTTCACCGGGGCCGCCCGCCGCGTAGTAGGTCCGGTCGCGGATGAGGGAGATGTTGGAGTTGGGCGTGATGTTGTTCTCGGCCTTGGCCTGGCCCATCTTGAGGGACATTGTGAGGTTGGGCGAGAGGGTGGAGTCCCAGATCAGGTTGAAGTTGCTGGTGTTGTGGACGGTGTCGCCGCTGGTGTCGGCGTTGCCCCGGCCGTCATAGATGTTGCTGGGGGAGCCGGCGCCGCGGTCCAGGGTGGCCGTGGAGCGGTTGCCGAAGTAGGTGAGGGTCAGCTGGTTGTCCGTGGTGGCGTAGTACTGCAGCTTGCCCATGAACTGCAGGTCGGGGGTCTTGGTGGAGCCGACCTCCAGGTCGCTCAGGTTCGGGTAGGTGGGGACCTTCGTGAGGGTGTAGTTGACACCGAAGGAATAGAAGAACTTGTCCTTGACGAACGCACCGCCCACCCGGGCGCCCACGTCCGTGACGCTGGCGGCGGGGAGTTCGCGGAACCAGGGCGTGCCCTTGGCCTTGGGGGAAAGGGTGCCCGGGATGTGGCTGGCCCAGGCCGAACCGGCGAAATCGTTGGAGCCGGACTTGGTGAGGACGTTGAACACGCCGCCCATGGCGGAGTATTCCGGCTTGTAGCCGCCGGTCTGGATGTCGACCTGGTCGACGAAGTCCTGCACCATGGTGACGCTCTGGCCGCCATAGCGCATGTCGTTGGTCTTCAGGCCGTCCACCGAGAACGAGTTCTCGGCGCCGGAGGCGCCGCCGATGGAGATCTCGAGGCCCAGGCCCGCATTGCCGTTCGAGGCGCCGAAACCCGAGGTCGTGACGCCGGGGGTCATGTAGGCCAGGGAGGCCATCTCGCGTCCCGTGGGAACCGCCGAGAGGGTGTCCAGGCTGAAGTTGGCGCCCGTGGTGGTGCTGGTGGTGTCGATGGCGGCGTTGGAGGCGACGACTTCGACGGTCGCCGAGCCTTCCTTGTCCAGCTTGAGGTTCGCCGTGGTGGCGGTGTTGATGGTTACCGTCAGGGTCTGGCGGGTGGCGGAGTACCCGGCCTTGGTGACCTGGACGGTCCAGGAGCCGGCGTTGAGCAGGCCCGCCTGGAAGTGACCATCGGCGGCCGTCACGACGGTGCGGCTGACCTGGCCGGAGGTGAGGCGGACGGTGGCGGCGGCGACCGGGTTGCCGGTCTTGTCGGTCACGCGTCCGTTGATGGCGCCAGTGGTGACGGTCTGGGCGACCAGGATCTGCCCGGCCACGAGGGTCAAGGCTGTCAGTCCGAGCCTTGAGAGGTTTCGGTGCATAGGATTGGCTCCTTTGAAGGTGAGGTGGGAAACACAACTTCTGAAAAAAGCAGGGCATAGCCATCCGCTATTGGGTCAACTCCTTTCGCGGGCGCGGACTCAAGGTTTCAATGTGTGGCAATTGCGTGACGATTGGCGGGATTCATTAAGCCTTGGCCAAGGGATTTTTCAAGGCTTATTTCCATCGAATTCACAAAATTTTCAAAAGGCAGCGTATTGCGAGGCCTGGGTGCATTAAGAAAACATTGAGATTCAAGGCGAATGGTCGCCCTTTTGTTTTTGAATTCTCAAGGTTTCCCTGAAGATCAAGGCGGATCTGCGGGATGTGAATTGATGTTAATTATTGTTAAAACGGACCTGTCTATGATTAATTCACTCGGGTCTTTGGGGATTCTCGGTCCCCATTATTTGATCATCTAGGTGTGCCCCGATGAACGACAATAAAGACCCGTCCATCATGTTATTTATATACCTGAATTAAGGCTGCTTACCCCAGAATGACACTGGGCCCACTCAGCAAATGCTCTGAAATTTCATACATATTCGAAATTCTGCCCACGGCAAGGACCTCTGTCGATTTATAAAACTCCAGACAGGTGCCGCAGGCGATGATATCCACCCCCCGGTCCGCGATGGTGCGGAGGTTGTCCAGGGAATCGGAACCCTCCAGGGCCAGGCGCACCCCCGCGTTCATGAGGATGATCCGCACCGGCGGCACATCGCACTCGGTGAGGGTGTACAGGAAGCCGCGCATGAGGAGCCTGGCCAGGTCGGGGGAGGCGGCGCCGATGCCGTCGGAGGTGAGCAGGACGGTGGCGGCCCCGGCGGGGGCGGGGACCACCGGCGCGGGCTCGGCCGCCTCGCCCGGGGTGCCGGGTCGCAGGACGATGCGGGTGAGGGTGCCCTCCGTGACGACCTCCTCGACCTCGCACCGGGCCCAGGCGGCGAATTTCAGGATGTTCTCCCGGGCCGCGGCGTCGTCCACGAGGACCTCCAGGGCGGCGAAGCCACCCTCGGCCATGGCCTTGCGGGTGAGGATCACGGGCTGGGGGCAGGGCAGGCCCCGGGCGTCGAGGGTTCTACGGATAGGGCTCATAGCGTCTCCTGGGAGTGCCGGGTTCGGGGTCGAGCACGCGCCAAAGCCCGTCGGGGCCGCTGGCACGCAATGATTCATCGCATTCGGGCGCGTCCACCAGGAGGCAGAACCCGCAGTTGCTCCGCACCTGCCGGGGGACGGGGATGAGTTCCACCGCGAGCCCCGAGGCCTTGAGCCGGTGTTCGGCCCTGAGGGCCGCGCTGGTGGAAGGGTAGGTGGCCAGGAGGCGCACGGGGGACAGCCTCCTAGAGGATCCGCACGGTGCCCGGGGCGCCGCCAGTCTCGCCGATGATCCAGCCGCCGGCCCCGGCCTCCCGCAGGGCCGCCGCAGCGGCCTCGGCCTCGTCCCCGGGCAGGGCGGCCAGGAGGCCCCCGGAGGTCTGGGGGTCGAAGGCCAGGTCCAGCACCAGGGGGGGCACCTCGCCGGGCACGCAGTGGAGGCGGCCCTCCCGGTTGCGGTAGGTTCCTTCGGGGACGAGGCCCATGGAGGCGTATTCCTCCACCCCGGGCAGAAGGGGGACGTCGGCGAAGCGGAGGGTGAGCCCGCAGTCCCCCGCGGCCATCTCGGCGGCGTGCCCGGCCAGGCCGAACCCGGTGACGTCGGTGACGGCCATGGGATGGAACCGCGCCAGCACCTCCGCCGCGGCGCGGTTGAGGGTGGCCATGGAGCGCTGGGCGGCGGCCTGGGCCTCAGGGGAGGCGCACTGGGCGCGCAGGGCCATGTTCACGAGGCCCGTGCCGATGGGCTTGGTGAGGATGAGCCTCCCCCCCGGGCGAAGGGTGTTGTTGCGCCAGGCCCGGGCGGGGTCCACCAGGCCCGTCACCGCGTAGCCCAGCTTGGGTTCGGGGTCCTCGATGCTGTGGCCCCCCAGGAGGGCGCAGCCGGCTTCCACCAGGGCTTCCAGCCCGCCGGCGAGCATCTCGCGCAGGGGCTCCAGGCCCAGGGCCTTGAGGGGATGGCACACCAGGGCCAGGGCGGTGATGGGGCGGGCGCCCATGGCATAGAGATCGGAGAGGGCGTTGGCGGCCGCGATCCGTCCGAAAAGATGCGGGTCGTCCACGATGGGGGGGAAGAAGTCGACGGTCTGCACCAGGGCTTCGTGGGGCCCGATGCGGAAGATGCCCGCGTCCTCGCTCCCCCCGAAGTCGGCCAGGAGGTCGGGGTAGGCGGGCTGCTCCAGGCCGCAGAGGGCCTTGGCCAGGACGCCGGGGCCCAGCTTGGCGCCGCAGCCGGAGAACCGGGTGTAGGAGGTGAGGTTCACGCGAGGGGCTCCTTCAGGGGATTCGGCGGCGCCAGGACGGGGCGGGGTCTTCAAGGCGCACCCAGCATGAGCAGGGCCTCCAGGACCCCGCCGGCGATGGACCGGGCCTTGTCGGAAACCGAATGGCAGTGGGCCCGCACGCACCGGGGGTCCACGTCGGCGACCTTGAGTCCCGCCCGGGCCTCGTAGCCGGGCCGGATGAGGCCCCGGACGACCCCGCCGATGGTGGAGGGAACGGCCTCGCCCCCGATGGCCAGCACCGGGTCCCCGGCCGCCACGGTGTCGCCGATTTCGCACAGGGCCTCCACCCGGCCCGCGCAGGGGGCGTGGATGACCCGCTCGGAGCCGTGGCCCGCGATGAGGCCAGGAACGCCCGTATCCGGCTCCGCGCTGCCGCGCAGGAGCACCCGGCCCAGGTCGTGGCCGCGGTTGGTCTCCACCACCGCGTGCGCGTCCACCCCGGCCGTGAAGCCCGGGCCCAGGGCCACCACCACGGGGGCCATGTCCAGGGTGGTGCCCAGGTTCCGCTTGGCGATGATGGCGTCCACCAGGGCCGCGGGCCGGACCCGGGCCAGCAGATCCCCCCGGGGATCCTCCAGGATGGCCACCGGGTCCCCCGGCGACCACCTTTCGGGCAGGGCGTCGAACCGCCTCGCCCAGAGGCCCTCCACGCAGGCCGAACCGTCGTACATGGCCTCCGAGAAGCTCACGGTGCGGCGGATGGCGCTGGGTTTCTGCGTTTCCAGGGCCACCACGCGGAAACCGGCGCGGGCCAGGCGCAGGATGACCCCGGTGGCCAGGTCACCGGCCCCCCGCACCACCACCAGCCGGCCTTGGATCATCGTCACGGGGCACCCTCCCCTACGAGCATGACGCCATCGGGGGCGCTGAGGGAACCCACCAGGACCGGAACGTCGAACAGCCCTGCCGGGGGCTGGCGGCCGCCGGCGGCGTCGGCCTTGTTCAGGAGGAGGACGCGGGCTCCGGAGGCGCCCTTGAAGAGGCCCCGGGGATGGCGCACCAGGGCGCCGAGGTGCTTCCAGCCGATGGGCTCTCCCGGCGCGCATCCCGTGAGGGCCGAAAAAAGCTCCGGCCGGTGGGCGACGGTTCCGTCCAGGGGCCGGTCGAGGCAGTCCAGCCCGATCACCCCCACCACCAGGTCCGGGTCCGGGGGCAGCACCGGCTCGTGGGGGGCCGGGGCCTTCACCGGCAGGCCCCGGGAGCCGTCGGCCTCCACCAGGACCAGGTCCCAGGCCCGGCCCAGGGCGGGGATCCAGGACGGATGGATGCCCTTGACCTTGCCGGGGGCGTCGGCCTCCCGGGCCATGAGGATCGTCGGGCCCGGCCCGGCGCAGGCCACGGCTTCGCCTTGCCAGGGGCCCTCCATGCGCGGGTCGAGGACCAGCCTCCCCTCCCGGCCCGGTTCCAGGCGCGGGTCGGCGAGGTGGGTGGTGGCGGTGAGGAGCACGGGGCGGGGGGCCCGTTCCCGGGCCAGGCGGAACAGGGCGGTGGTCTTGCCACCTCCGCCCACGAAGGCGATGACGCCCCCGCCGCCCGGAAGCAGGGGAAGCAGGGCGTCCGCGAGGTTCATGGGGTGCCGCGCCGGGCCTTCCGGGCGGGGACCCGCGCCTGGATCCAGGCGCCGTCCCGGCGCACCGCGATGAGTTCCCCGGCGATGGCCACGGCCAGCTCCTCCGGCGTCTCGGCGCCGATCTCCAGGCCGATGGGGGCGCACAGGGCCTCCACCTTCCGGGCGTCGAAGCCCTCGGAGGCCACCTGGGCCAGCACCAGGCGGGTCTTGCGGGCGCTTCCCATGAACCCGGCGTAGCGGTAGGGCCGGCCCAGCACCGCGCGGACGCACTCCAGGTCGCACAGGTGGCCCCGGGTGACGATCACCACGTAGGTCGAAGGGTCGAAGTCGTAGCGGGCCACGATCTCGGTGAAGGTGCCCCCCAGGGTGGGCATGCCCACGGGGAACCGTTCCGGCGCCAGGTATTCGGGACGGTCGTCGCCCACGGTGACCTGGAAGCCCAGGCCCGGCGCCAGGGCCGCCAGGGCCCGGCCCACGTGGCCGCCGCCCAGGATGAGGAGCTTTTCCCGGGGCAGCACCGGGTCGAAGAAGATCCCTTCCGCCTCGGCCAGGACGGGGTGCCCCGAGGCCAGGGCCTGGGCGGCCAGGGCCGGGTCGGCCCCGGCCACCCGGCCGTGGATCCAGGCGCCGGCGGCATCCACCACCCCCACCTCGCCCGAGTCCAGGCGCTTGACGAGGACGATCCGTTCGCCCCGTTCGAGGCGGTCCAGGGCGGCCCGGTAGGGCGCAGGATCGCGCAGGGGCTCCACGAGGATCCGGCTGGTGCCTCCGCAGACCATGGCGGGGCCCTCGGCTTCCATGCCCTGCATGTCGATCTCCAGGGTGGCCGGGGCTGAGCCGCCCAGGCGCTCCCCGCAGGCGGCCAAGACCATGGATTCCCCGCGGCCGCCGCCCACGGACCCCATGAGCAGACCCTCCGGCCCGGCCAGGAGCATGGATCCGGCGTGGCGGGGCGCGGAACCCTTCACCTTGAGGACGGTGCAGAGCACCCGGGGTTCCCGGGCGGCGGCCAGGGCCCTGACGATCTCGAGGCTCATCCCTTCTTCCGGGAGTAGGGCGTGCCCGCCAGGGGCAGGTCCACCCGGAACACGCCGTCCCGGTGGAAGTAGGCGCCCGCCACGGCCGGGGCGGTGGGGATGGTGGTGATCTCGCCCAGGCCCTTGGCCCCGTAGGCCAGGGGATCCGGGTTCTTCTCCACGATGATGGACTCGATGGGGGGCACGTTGGCGGCCTTGAAGAGCCCCAGGGTGCCGTACTTCGCCATCACCTCGCCGTCCTTGAGGGGGAAGTCCTCGGTCAGCGCGTAGCCCAGGCCCATGACGACCCCGCCCTCGATCTGGCCCTCCACCTGGGTGGGGTTGATGGCCTTTCCGATGTCGTGGGCCGCCACCACCTTCTCGAGCCGGCCGGCCCCGTCCAGGAGCACCACCTGGGTGGCGTAGGAGTAGGCGACGTGGCTGACGGGGTTGGGCTTGTCCGAGGCGAAGGGGTCGGTGACGCCCGCGTACTCGCGGTAGTACTCCCGGCCCTCCAGTTGCTCGAGGGTATGGCCGGCCAGGTCCAGCTTCAGGTCCTGGGCGGCGAGGCGCGCGGCCTCCCCGTTGAAGACGGTCTGGCGGGAGGCGGTGGTGGTGCCGCCGTTGGGGGAGTTGGAGGTGTCGGGGGTGGCCACCCGGATCTGGCCCCAGGAGAGGCCCGAGGCGTTGGCCACGAACTGCATGAGCACCGAGGCGAGGCCCTGGCCGATGCAGGCGGCGCTGGTGTAGATGACGGCCTGGCCGTCCTGGACCCGGATGCGCACCCGGCCCACGTCCGACAGGCCCACGCCGATGCCGGCGTTCTTCATGGCGCAGGCGATGCCCGCGTCGGGACGCTGCTCGCAAAGGTCCTTGACGGCCAGGAGCGTCTCCTTCAGGGCGGTGCCGGCGTCCACGACCTGCCCGTTGGGAAGGACGTCGCCCGGTTCCACCGCGTTGAGCCACCGGATCTGCCAGGGGGTGAGCCCCACCTCCTTGGCCAGGAGCGTGATGCAGGATTCCATGGCGAAGCAGGACTGGGTGACGCCGAAGCCGCGGAAGGCGCCGCCCGGGGGGTTGTTGGTGTAGACGCCTGTGCCGACGATGTCCACGTTGGGGATCTTGTAGGGACCCGCGGCGTGGGTGCAGGCGCGCTGCAGCACCGGCCCGCCCAGGCTCGCGTAGGCGCCGGTGTCCTCCAGCAGGTGGGCCTTCACGGCGGTGATGCGGCCCTCGGCATCGGCGGCCACGGTGTATTCCATCTCGAAGGCGTGGCGCTTGGGGTGGACCTTGAGGCTCTCCTGGCGGCCCAGGGTCACCTTCACGGGAACCTTGAGATGGTTGGCCAGGAGCGCGGCATGGTGCTGGACGATGAGATCCTCCTTGCCGCCGAACCCGCCGCCCACGTAGGCGCTGATCACCTTCACCTGCTCGGGGCCGACGCCCAGGACGCCGATGATGCCCTTGTGGTCGTCGTAGATGCTTTGCGTCCCCGTGTAGACGGTGAGGGTGCCGTCGGCCTCGGGCACGGCCAGGGCGCTCTCGGGCTCCATGAAGGCGTGCTCGGTCTCGGGCGTGTTGAAGGTCTTGACGATGAGGTGGGCGGCCTCGGCGATGGCCTTGTCCGGGTCGCCCCGGCGCAGGACCGTCTTGGCCAGGAGGTTGCCCTTGGGGTGGAGCTTCGGGGCATCCTCGTCCAGGGCGCGGCGGGGGTCGGTGAGGGGCTGGAGCTCTTCGAAATCCAGCTTGATCATGGCCACGGCGGCCTTGGCCTGGGCGCGGGTCTCGGCGGCCACCAAGGCGATGGCGTCGCCCACGTAGCGGGTCGCCTCGCCCACGGCGATCATGGCGGGCCAGTCGTGGATGATGTGCCCCTGGTGCCGCTCGCCGGGGATGTCGGCGGCGGTGAGGACGGCCTTCACGCCCGGCATGGCCAGGGCCTCGGTGGCGTCGATGCCCTTGACCAGCACCCGGGGTTTGGGGGGACGGAGGACGGCGCCGTGCAGCATGCCGGGGCGCTTCATGTCGTCCACGTAGAGACCGGTTCCCAGGGCCTTGTCCCGGGCGTCGGTGCGGCAGATGCGTTCGCCCACGGCCAGTGTCTGGTCGGAATCGGCGGGGACGGGAGCCCCTTCCCGGAGCATCCTCGCGGCGTTGAGCACCGCCTTCTCGATCTTCACGTAGCCGGTGCACCGGCACATGTTCTGCGCCAGGGCCTTGGTGACTTCCGCGGGTCCTGGATCGGGGTTCGCATCCAGCAGGCCCTTGGTGCTGATGACCATGCCGGGCATGCAGAAGCCGCACTGCACGGCGCCCGCGTCGGCGTAGGCCCAGCCGAAGACGTCCTTCTCCCGCTGGCTCAGGCCCTCCACGGTCACCACCTTCCGGCCGTCCAGCTTGTCCATCTTGAAGAGGCAGGCCCGGGAGGCCTTGCCGTCGATGAGCACCATGCAGGAGCCGCAGGCGCCTTCGGAACAGCCGTTCTTGACGGACGTGATGCCGAGTTCCTCCCGAAGGAATTCCAGGAGGTTCATGTCCTTCGACGTGACGATTTCCCGGCCGTTTACCTGGAGCGTGGACATGTCATCGCCTTTCACTGGGTGCGTCCAGTCTAGCGCAGGTGGATTTTTTTCACCCTGGAGTAAATTTTTTTATGACGGGAATTCGAGCGGTTCGTACCGGGGGTAGCCGAGCTCCACCCAGGTCTCCTTCCCGCTCCGGATGATGTTGCCGAAGATGAAGATCAGGGGCGGGCTGGTCAGGTCCCCGGGGTGCACGCCGATGATCCAGGGGTGCTCCCCGTCGAGCTGGTAGTCCTCGGTGGCGCCGATGCGCTCCCGCAGGCCGTCCATGTAGGCCGCGGCGTAGGCCAGGGCCGATTCCGCGGAAAGCACCTGCATGCCCTCGGCGTGGAAGGTGCGGCCCGTGTTGCTGCGCAGGAACATGGCCGGCTCAGGCAGGACCCGCACCAGGGAGGTGGGGTAGGTGGAGCGGAGGGTCGCCAGCAGGATTTCGAGATTGGGTTCCATGCTCAGTACCTCATTTCGCGGTTGAAGGGCACCCCCAGGTGCGTGGGGCCGCGCATGCGGGCCTTGCGGGCCAGGGAGAGGACCAGGATGACCAGGACGTAGGGGAGCATCACGGCGAATTCGTAGGGGAACTTGATGCCCGCCACCTGGATGGCCAGCTGGAGGGACTGGGCCAGGCTGAAGAGCAGAGCGCCGCCCAGGACGCCCAGGGGGCTCCACCGGCCGAAGTACACCAGGGCGACGGCGATGAATCCACGTCCGGCCACCAGGTCGTCCGCAAACATCTTGGCCTGGCACAGCGAGAGATAGGCGCCGCCCAGGCCAGCCATGGCTCCGCCGAGCATGAGCGCCTGGTACCGGACCCGGTTGACGTTGATGCCCATGCTGTCGGCCGCCCGGGGTTCCGTGCCCGCCGCCCGCACCTTCAGGCCCCAGGGCGTCTTGAAGAGCAGGTACCAGCTGGCCGGGACCATGAGAAAGGCGATGTAGACCATGGGATTGTGATTGAAGAGGATGCCACCCAGGAAGGGGATGCGGGAAAGGCCGGGAATGGGCCAGGAGGCCAGGCCTTCCACCCCCGTCACCCCGCCGACGAAGTGGCGGAAGAGGGTGCCCGCCACGCCCCAGCCCATCATCTGGAGCCCGATGCCGGCGATGCCCTGCTCGGCCCGGAAGGTGACCGTGACCAGGGCGAACAGCAGGCCCATGACCACGCCCACCGCGGCGGCCACGGCGAATCCCAGGACGATGCCGTAGGGGGCCAGGGGGCCCGTCTTGATGAAGAAGGCCGGCAGGAAGCCCAGGAAGGCCCCCATGCACATGATGCCTTCGCAGCCCAGGTTGAAGACCCCGGCGCGCTGGTTGAACATCTCCCCCAGGGAGGCCAGGAGCAGCGCCACGGAAAAGGGCACGCCCAGCGACAGGATGTTGTAGACGAGGTCGTGGGTCATGAGGGCTCTCCCGCGCCGGGCTTGCGGAAGCGGGCGATGAACCTCGCCGCCCGTTCCTGCGCATAGGGGTTGTTGAGGTACATCTTGGCGGAGACGATGCAGAGGATGAGGACGCCCATGAGGACGAGGATCATGTTGGCGGGGACGCCGGCGCTCCGCTGGGTCATGTCCGAACCCACCAGGAGCAGCCCGAAGAAGAAGGCCGCCGGCACGATGCCCGCGGGGTGGAGGGCCCCAAAGAGCGCCACCACGATCCCCGCGAACCCGTAGCCCGAGGTGATGTTCTCGATGGCGCGGTGGTGGACGCCGGAGACTTCCACCGCCCCGGCGATGCCCGCGAAGGCCCCCGACAGGCTCATGGCGGCCACCAGGGAACCGGGAACGTGGATGCCCGCGTAGCGCGCGGCCTTGGCCTCGGCCCCCGCCGCCCGCAATCGGAAGCCCCAGGTGGTGCGCCACAGGAAGAACCACACGCACACGCAGAGCACCAGGGCCAGGACCAGGCCCATGTGGAGCCGGGTGCCCGGCACCAGCCGGTCCAGGAAGGCGGCCTCGGGCAGACGCATGGACTGCGGGGTGCCCGAACCCGTCTCCAGTTCGCCCGGGTCGATCATGGGACCGCGCAGGAAGAAGGTGTAGAGCTGGGCCGCGATGTAGTTGAGCATGACCGTGGAGAGGATCTCGTTGACCCCCAGACGGGCCCGCAGGGTGCCCGCGATGGCGGCCCAGAAAGCGCCGCCGGCCGCCCCGGCCAGGATGACCACCGGAAGCAGGGCGGCCTTGGGCCAGGTGGGCAGCGCCAGGGCGGTGGCCGTGGCGGCCAGGATGCCGATGAGCATCTGTCCTTCGGCGCCGATGTTGATGATGCCGCTGCGGAAGGCGATGGCGATCCCGAGGGCCACCAGGATGAGCGGAATCGCCCGCACCAGGATCTCCGTCAGGCCGAAGACGTCCGCGAAGGGCCCCGTGAAGATCGTCACGAAGGTGGCCGTGGGGCTGGCGCCGATGGCCGTGAGCACCAGGGCCGCGCCCAGGGCGGAGGCCAGGGCCGCCAGGACGATGATGGAGCCGCCGTAGAAGAACTTGAAGCGGTTCATTCGGCCACCCCCGCCATGAGCAGGCCCAGCTTCTCGCGCGTGGCCTCAAGGCTGGTGAGGACCTTGAGGATCCGCCCCTTGTAGATGACGGCGATGCGGTCGGAGAGGTTCATGATTTCCTCGAGCTCCTCGGAGATGAGGAGGATGCCTCCCCCCGCACGCCGGCGGGCCAGGAGCTGCGAATGGATGAATTCCTGGGCGCCCATGTCCACCCCCCGGGTGGGGTACACCGAGATGAGGGCCTTGGGTTCCCGGGCCAGCTCCCGGGCCAGGATCACCTTCTGGATGTTGCCGCCGGAAAGGGACCCTCCGGCCGCCGAGGTGGAGGAGCAGCGGATGTCGAAGGAGGCCTTGAGGCTTTCGGCGTTGCGGGCGATCTCCCCCAGCTTGAGCACCACGGACCAGCTGAACCGCGGCGTGGGGAAGTCCTTGAGGACCAGGTTCTCCTTCACCGTGAACCGGGGCACGATGCCTTCGTGGTGGCGGTCCTCGGGAATATAGCCCAGGCCGGCCGCGATCATGGCCGCGGGGCTCCGGTTGGTCATGTCCTTGTCCAGGAACCGCACGGTGCCGGATTCCACCGGTCGCAGGCCCGTGAGCGCCTCGGCCAGTTCCCGCTGCCCGTTGCCGGAAACGCCGGCCAGGCCCAGGATCTCCCCGGCATGCACCTCGAGGTTCAGGCCGTCCAGGGCGAAGTGGCCCCGGTCGCCGCGCACCTTCAGGTCCCGGGCCTCCAGGATGGCGGGGCCCTCCACCAGCAGGCCCTCGTTGCGGGGCAGGTGGATCTCGCGGCCGGTCATGAGCGCGGCCAGTTCGGCCGGGGTGTGGTCCTCGGTGCGGCCGTTGAACACCACCGCGCCGTGGCGCAGGATCGCCACCCGGTGGCTGAGTTCCTTCACTTCGTGCAGCTTGTGGCTGATGAAGATGATGGAGAGTTCGGCCGTCATGCGCTTGAGCCGGTCGATGAGGTCGTCGGTCTCCTGGGGCGTGAGGGCCGAGGTGGGTTCGTCCAGGATGAGGACCTGGGCCCCGAAGCAGAGGGTCTTGATGAGCTCCACCCGCTGCTGCTCGCCCACGGAGAGCTGCCACACGTAGGCGTCGGGGTTCACCGGCAGCTCGTGGTGTTCCGAAACCTCGACGATCCGGGCCCGGGTGGCCTTGAGGTCCAGGTTCATGAACTTGTGGTGCTGCTTGAGGCCCAGGGCCACGTTCTCGGTCACCGTCATGTTGGGCACGAGCATGAAGTTCTGGTGCACCATGCCGATGCCCCGGGCGTAGGCGTCGTTGGGGGTGTGGAAGCGCACGTCCTCGCCGTTGATGGCGATGGTCCCCGCATCCGGCTGGTAGAGGCCCGCCAGGATGTTCATGAGGGTGGACTTCCCGGCCCCGTTCTCGCCCACCAGGGCCAGCACCTCGCCGCGGGCCACCCGTATGGAGACGTTGTTGCAGGCCAGGATTCCGGGGAAGCGCTTGGTTATGCCCGTGAGCTGGAGTTCGTGGATGGGCTCGGCTTTCGCCATGGGGGACTCCGGTAGAGAACGGACCCCGGTATGCCTAGGGCACGCCGGGGTCCACGTTCCGGTGATGCCTTAGAACTTGACGGCTTTCCAGTCCAGCTTGAGCTTGCCGGTGGCGAGGTCGGCCTTGGCCTTGTCCACGGCCTTCTTGATGGCCGGGGTCAGGACCTTGCCCACCTTCTTGTTGTAGTCGAAGACGAAGCCCTTGTTGCGGAAGTTGAGGGGGATGTTCTCCCCGCCCTTGACGCCGGCCTCGCGCTTGGCGATGAGCACCTCGACCACGGTGGCGTAGTTGTAGCTGGAGGCGGCAAGCACCCGCGGGGACTCGGCCACGTTCAGCTGGGAGAGGTCCTGGCCCGCCCACCAGATGCCCTTGTTGGGGCTGGCGGCGACGGCGCGCAGGGCGCCCATGGCCTGCTGGGAGGAACCGGTGAGGAAGTCCGCGCCGGCCTTCATCTGGGTCTGGGCGAGCTCGGAAGCCTTCACGAAGTCGCCGAAGCTGCCGGTGTGGGCGACCTTGACGTTGACCTTGGGGTTCACGGCCTTGGCGCCCAGGACGAAGCCGCGGTCGTACCGGGCCGCATCGCCGCCGTCCACGGGCCCGACCAGGCCCACGACGTTGGTCTTGGTGACCATGCCCGCGATGATCCCGTTCAGGTAGCCGGTCTCTTCGCTCTCGGGCATGTAGGTGAAGACGTTCTTGCCGCCGATGTCCGCGCTGGTGCCGAACACGAAGGTGGTGTCCTTGAAGTCGGGGGCCATCTCGGTGACCAGGTTCTTGTACTGGGCGCCGTGGCAGATGATGATGTCGAACTTCTTGGAGGCGTACTGGCGGGCCGCGGAACCCGCGTCCACGGGCTTCATCTTCTCGCTGTAGCTGTACTCGACCTTGGCCTCGCCGTAGGTCTTCTGCACCTGCTTGATGGCGTCGTGCATGGACTGGCACCAGCCCTTGTCGTCCACGGTGGATTCGACGATAAGGGCGATCTTGACCTTGGCCTTGGGCGGAGCTGCGGAGAGTCCGCAGGTGAACGCGAAGACCGCTCCTAGCGCGAGAACTGGCTTCCTCATGGTCTGCCTCCTGGTAGGGTTAAGGGATTTTCACTCTCGAGTGTACCAGCACTCCCCAAAATGGCTTATTTTTTTCCTGGAATAATAAAATTTTGTTCATCGCCCGGTAGTACCCTGGAGGCACCACACGTGTAAACGGAGGCCTGCCCATGACCGACCAGCCCGGGCCCACCCCCGGCCAGATCCAGCGCCACCTTCGCCGGGCCAACGCGGTCGCCGCCCGGTCCATGGCCATGGGCCACCACCCCTTCGGGGCCCTCCTGGTGGCCCCCGACCACGAGACGGTCCTCCTGGAGCAGGGCAACGTGAGCACCGTGAACCACGCCGAAAGCGTCCTGGCCCGCACCGCGGACATGAACTTCACCCCGGAATACCTCTGGGGCTGCACCCTCTACACCACGGTGGAACCCTGTGCCATGTGCGCCGCGACCCAGTACTGGGCCAACATCGGCCGGCTCGTCTACGGCATGGACGAAAGGCGCCTGCTGAAACTGACCGGCAGCGACCCGGAAAACCCGACCATGGACGTGCCGGCGCGCTACATCTATGCCCACAGCCAGAAGGCGATCCAGGTCATCGGCCCCGTTCCCGAGGTGGAGGAGGAGGTCGCAGAGCTGCACCGGGGGTTCTGGAAAAAGATGTAGTCTTCGGCCGGCGCCAGGGCCGAGCCCCATCCTTCTTAATCCCAAGCATCGCCGTTCATGGACGCCTCTACTGGGGCGC